>Ga0315279_10006071_pt1 | contig 15379 bp, 12 predicted proteins | sample YL17G06_20_MG_FD_203694 | JGI IMG/M metagenome (GOLD analysis project Ga0315279, IMG submission 203694) | Sediment microbial communities from Yellowstone Lake, YNP, Wyoming, USA - YL17G06_20 | ecosystem: Environmental > Aquatic > Freshwater > Lake > Sediment | place: USA: Wyoming | collected... | reverse complement strand
TGGCTATTGCACAGGCGAGATGCAGCGCGTCCTTTGCCTTCAGTCCGAGCCGTGTGAGCATATTCGCTTGTGTAATTAGGGCTTTGGTTTCATCGGTGTCGGCGGAGGCGTATCGCCGCCATCCGGCAATTGCATTCCGCCGCTCCTCATAAGGGTTGAACGCGTTTTCGTAATCCAAGACATACGACCAACCCAATTCCAGCACTCCTTCGCGAATCTTCTCTTGAATGTGAAGCTTTGCCTCTGCCTCCAAACGAATCCGCGTCTGCGTTTGGTTGTCGAAAGGACGGTTGAAACAGCAGTTGTCGAGGTAAACTCTCACGCCCGGCTCCTTGCCATGGTGTTGCACAGAATACGCCGACAGCGGTTTCATGGCAAATTTGCGAGAGCAGCCTCTATTGCCGGCTCAGTTCTTCGATGGACCGCGCAACGGCGTCGCGATGTTTTTCAATCTGCTTTGGGTCTATGGTGAAGGTTGTCATGTTCGCGGTGATTTTTGCCGGGACTTCGAGCAGCTTTGCGAACGCGGCTTGCTTTTCCGCTGCCACTTTGTCGCCGCGCGCATCGAGCAGCCGCTTCAAAATCGCCAGGTACTCGTAATCCTCGATGCCGTCGCGGAGCATTTCCCATCGGATGCTGTCGACCGGCCCTTCCAGCACCGGCTCGGCTTGATTGCCGTCCGCCGCTGACTCCGGCGGATAGATGAACCGTCTGTCACCGTTGCCCCAGGGCAGTTTCGTGCCCGGCGGCGTGCCGTAACCGCTTGTCCAGCCCATCGGGTCTTCATACGGATTCTGAAGACGGTCTGGATAGGCCGCGGCGCTCATGCGCATGGCTTCGAACTCCCCTTGCTGCGTGCGACGTTCCTACGCCGCACTCCTGCCCTTCAGACAGTATTCCTCCAAGGCGACGCACAGCGCTTCGATGTTCTCGACCGGCGTGCAACTGTCATAGACCGATGCTGACACCATCAGGCCGCCTTCGGGCGAATTCAGACGCTCGACGCCATCGCGCACGTGCCGCATGATATCGTCCGGCGTGCAAAATCCCCACATTTGACGGTCGAGATCGAGGTTGATGCACATCTTGCCCTTGTACATCCTCTCGATGCCGTCGAGTGTGTTCGCACGCACCTGAGGATCATGCATGTCAACCCCGCACTCGATGAGGTCGTCGACGATGTCCAGCAGGTTGCCGTCCGACGACAGGCAGACGTGCGCTCCGGCCTTGTGGCACGCCGTGAACAACGCGTTGAAGAGGGGCTTGATGTATTTCCGGAACTTCTCAGGACTGATCATCAGCCCGTGTTGCGTGCCGATATCTGTGTGGAATCCCATCGCGTCCACGCCCAATTCGAGCCACATCGAGATCTGTTCCATCTCATATTCGAGCAGCATGTCGATAAGTCTCGGAAGATGCGGATCATCCGTGGCGATGTCGACCATGAGGTTCTCGAATCCGCGCAGGAAGTACAGGCGGTCGAAAAGCCGCTCGCCGTCCCCCACGACGAGTTGGCCTTGCTCCTTGCGGTCCGCAACGTCCTTCCGTATCGCGTTCCAGTCGCGCTCGCCGCGTTCGCTTTGCCGCTTCGGGTCCGGAGGCCGGTACGTGTCCAGCGCGTCCCAATCCGACAGGGGATGGTCAACCACCATGCCCTCGATCCCGCCGACCACGTTGTACCAAACGCATCCCCAGTTATCACGGAAATATTCGTCCTTGCGGTACACCGGCGGAAAGTTGTCGAAGTCCACGGAACCCCGCTTGAAATCCCCAAAGAGCCTCGGGTGGCGCAGGCAGACATCCTCGAGCTTTTCCCGGTGCGTGTGCCACGCCAACAGCGAGATCCCAATCCCGCACGGTATCCATTCCGGCCCGCGGAACTCCAACGCCCGCAGCCAATTCTCTCTATCCGAAATCATGTGTCCCTCCCGTTATCCAATACCGATGAAGGTCTCGGCCCCATTCTCCACCCGTAATGCACAGTTAGGCCTAAGCCGAGCATAATTCGACACGTCATTGGAAGTACCGCGACGTTTCCAACGTCGCAGGTTGATCCGGGCTGCGACGTTGGAAACGTCGCGGTACTACAGCCAATACCAGACTTGTCGTGTCATTCTTCCGCGGTTCCTCAGACGCCACTAAGTTGCTCCTCTGCCGCCTTCGTCCAGTGAGTCTTCATTCCGGAAGACCGTATTGTGCGCGGACATCCTTAACGTCACGGCTAATACCAGCCTTGCTGTCAGCCAAGCCCTTTTCGATGGCTTCACGAACACAGATTACGTACATGAGGTCTTCCCACGTGGCATTTGCCGGCATACGGTCGATCAGCCGATGCGCCTCCTCTTTTGGCATCACGCTCGCCATAATCGTTCCTCTTGACTCAATGGAATGGAGGATAGTTGAAGGTTTGGAAAAGATCAATGATTCATATCATGATACGTATCATGAGATACAAACTAGGAGACCCCAACCTTGATTAAGTACGAAGTGATCATCTACTTGAGCGATGCGGACAGCGCTTTCATCGCGGAGGTCCCGGAATTGCCCGGATGTATGGCCGATGGACAAACGTATCAGCAGGCCGTTGAGAACGTTGAGGTCGTCATCCGGGAGTGGCTTGACACCGCCCGTGAGCTCGGACGCACCATCCCCAAACCAAAGGGTCGGCTGATTTACGCATAGTTCCTCACTTAGCAAGTCCCCCTTTGAAGGGGGATTCAGGGGGATGTCAATTCCTTGTCGTGGATTTGCGAGAAAGCTACTCCGTCCGAACCGTACGGCCGTCGCCTTCGAGGGCCGCCGCCAGCGCGTGCCACGCCAACGTCGCGCACTTCACGCGGATGGGGTACTCGCGAACGCCGCGCAACGCCTCGAGCTTCCCAAGGTCCTCCGCGGAACTCGTATCACTAGGGTCTGATGTGACCATGTGATGGAACTTCACGAACATATGTTCCGCTTCTTGCCGGGTTTTTCCCTTTAACACGCTCGTCATTATGGACGCGGAGGACTTTGAGATCGCGCAGCCGCTGCCGGTGAAGGACACGTCGGCGATGAGATCGCCGTCCATGCGGACGTACACCGTGAGGATGTCGCCGCAAAGCGGGTTATGGCCGCGCGCCGAGCCCGTCGGATCTTCCATTGTTCGGAAATTGCGCGGGCTTCTGTTGTGATCGATGATTACCTGTTCGTAGAGGGCGCGTTTGTCCGGCATCAACAGAACACCTCTCTCACCTTCTCGACCGCCGAACAAAGCGCGTCGATCTCCTCGCGAGTGTTGTAGAATGCGAGCGACGCGCGGGCGGTCGCTGAGATTCCGAGACGTTCCATGAGCGGCTGTGCGCAATGGTGACCCGCGCGGATTGCAACGCCCTCGTCATCGAGTATCTGACCGATGTCGTGCGGGTGCGCGCATCCCATCACGAAGGAAAGGATCCCCGTCTTCTTGCGTGCCGTGCCCACCAGCCTCACGCCTTCGATTGCCCGAAGGCGCTCGGCGCCGTATCGCATCAGCTCATGCTCATACATTGCCATGCGATCGATCCCGACCTTCTCGACATAATCGATGGCCGCGCCGAGGCCGATCGCGCCCGAGATATGCGGCGTGCCCGCTTCGAATTTCATTGGAAGGTCGTTGTAGAGCGTCTTCTCAAAGGTCACCGACAAGATCATGTCTCCGCCGCCTTGCCAGGGAGGCATGGTCTCGAGAACCTCCGCTCGGCCGTATAGGATGCCGATGCCTGTCGGTCCGTATATCTTGTGGCCTGAGCAGACAAAAAAGTCGCAGCCCATTTCCTTGACGTTCACACGCATATGAGGGGCCGACTGTGCGCCATCGATCAGCACTCGCGCGCCAACGGCGTGGGCCGCATCGATGACGTGCTTTACAGGGTTGATCGTGCCGAGCACGTTCGACACCTGCGTCACGGCGACGATCCTTGTCTTCTCATTCAGTAGGCGCTCGACCTCCTCGAGAACCAGTTCTCCGTCATCCGTGATCGGGATGACCCGCAGCGTCGCGCCCTTTTCCTCGCACAGCATCTGCCACGGAACGATGTTCGAGTGATGTTCCATGGTCGAGATAAGAATCTCATCGCCGCGTTTTACATTCTTCCGTCCGTAGGTCTGCGCGACGAGATTGATGGCCTCGGTGGCGCCTCGCGTGAAGATGATCTCGCAGGACAGCTCCGCCCCCAAAAATCGTTGCACCCTCTTGCGCGCGGAATCGAACAAGTCCGTGGCCTGTTCGCTCAGCCGGTAGACGCCGCGATGAATGTTTGCGTTCTGGGCCGCGTAATAGGCCTGAAGGGCATCTATGACAACCTGGGGTTTCTGGCTCGTGGCGGCATTGTCGAGATAGACGAGTGGGCGGCCGTTCTGAGTCACGCTCAGCAGCGGGAAATCCCGCCGAATCCGCATGACCTCCTCTGCGGAAAGCCCTATCCCATCGTAAGGCTGGGCTCTATATGCTGCCACTCCTGTCATCGCGAGTACCAAAGAATCTCAGATCTCTCAACACTTCCTAGTGCAACGGACTGTAATGCGCCGACAACACGGTGTCAAGCCGATCGCGAAGGGCAGGAACGGAAATGCGCGCGACGATCTCGCGCACGAACCCGAGCGTGAGAATTCGCCGCGCCGTCACCGGATCTATGCCGCGGGTACGGAAGTAGAAAACGAGCTCGTCCGGGGGATGGCCCACGGTTGCCCCATGCGTGCATTTCACATCGTCCGCGTAAATCTGTAATTGTGGCTTCGCATCCACGGTGGCCTGATCCGAGATGAGAAGATTGCTGCTGAGTTGATTCGAATCCGTTTTCTGCGCTCCCTTGCGGACCAGCACGCGCCCCGTAAACGCCGTATTGCTCGTGCCGTCCAAAACGCCTCTGAACGCGATCCTGCTTGTGCAACGCGGCTGCGCGTGATCAATGAAGATCGCGTTGTCAACGAGACGGTCGCCGTCGTTCAAGTACAGCCCATTCAGCGAGCACGAGGCGTCTACATCTTGAAAGGTGACGGTCTGCGAACTGCGGGTGATCTTCCCGCCAAGCGTGATCACGCAAGTTTCGAGAGACGCCGCGCGCCCGACTGCGAACTGATGCACGCCGAGTTGGTGAGCGCGAGGACCTTCCTGGACAATCTTATGCCACCGAAGCCGGGACCCTTCTTCCAATACAGCCTCGGATACGACGTCGTTGAAATAGACGCACTTGTCACGTAAGGAGGTGTAAGTCTCTATGATCGTTGCCTCGGCGCCTTCGCCAAGCACGAAAAGGTTCCGCGGATATTGGACCGTGTTCTCCTCGCGCCCCGTCGTCAGGAAAAGGATGTGTAGCGGCTTCTCCAGCGTCGTGTTCGGCGGCACGTACAAGAATGCCCCGTCTTGAAGGAATGCGCCGTTCAACGCAGTGAAGGCGTCTCTCTCCATCAGATGGCGATCCAAGTGTGGCCGCAGAAGCTCCGGGCACGTCATCAGCGCGTCGCGAAGCCCCATCGCGAGGACACCGTCCGGCACGTCTGACAGGTCCGACAAGTCCGGTGCCACGAACCCATCAACAAAAACTAACTCGTTGAATCCATGGTGTCGAAACGAGAGCGACTCGAATTCCTCGAAGAGAATCGCGCTCACCGTATTGTTCTGGAAGAAACGGAACGGCGTCTCGATGATCGGGGCTATGTTCGTAAAGCGCCATGCTTCCTGCTTGTGATGAGGGAAGGCGGTTTGAACGAATCGCTGACGTTCGTCCAAACGCAACGCATGGGCCCATTCGGGATATCCGTTCGCACGGATCGCGTTGAGGCCGCTCAGGAAACGCTCTTTGTGTTCGTTCGCGAGCCCGCTTGCCGTTATTTCCTTTTCTGCTGCCAAGGGACGTCCTTTTTGCCGGCGCGCCCCAGCTTCGCTCGCCGCTCGCGCGGTGTTACGTCACGGATGCCGGCGCGCGCAGCCAGTCATAACCTCGTTGCTCGAGCTCCAGGGCGAGTTCCTTTCCTCCGGATACGACAAGCCGGCCATCGTACATCACGTGCACAAAATCCGGAATAATGTAGTTAAGAAGCCGCTGATAATGAGTCACAACGATTATCCCGCGGTCAGGCGACCGGTGCTGGTTCACACCCTCGGCAACGAGCCGCAACGCGTCGATATCCAAACCGGAATCGGTTTCATCCAGTACGGCCAATTTCGGTTCGAGCACGGCCATCTGCAGGATCTCATTCCGCTTCTTCTCCCCACCGCTGAAACCCTCGTTGACGGGGCGGTCGGCGAAACGCGGATCGACGTGGACGAGCCGCATCTTGTCTTCAAGCAGCGCCTGGAAGTCCATGCTGTCGATCTCTTCCAGTTGATTGCTCTTTCGGATCTCGTTGAGCGCCGCGCGAAGGAAATAGGCGTTCGTGACGCCGGGGATTTCGGTCGGGTACTGAAAGGCTAGGAATAGTCCCATCCGCGCGCGCTCTTCCGGAGGCAATTCGAGCAGGTTGCGGCCCAGGAACTCAACCTCTCCGGCAGTGACTTCATAAGCGTCATTGCCGGCGAGCACCTGGGCCAACGTGCTCTTTCCGGACCCATTCGGGCCCATCACCGCATGTACCTCACCGGAGTTGACCCGCAGATCTATCCCTTTCAAGATCTCGATCCCGTCAATGGCTGCGTGCAGACCGCGAATGTCCAACACCTAACCCACGCTCCCTTCAAGACTCACGCTGAGGAGTTTCACGGCCTCGACGGCAAACTCCATTGGCAGGCGGTCAAAGACTACTTTGCAGTACCCGTTGACGATCATCGAGATGGCGTCTTCGCTCGAGATCCCGCGCTGCTTGCAGTAGAACAACTGTTCCTCGCTTATTTTTGACGTTGACGCCTCATGCTCGATATTCGAGGTCTTGTTGCGGACCTCGATATACGGGAACGTGTGCGCGCCGCACTTATCCCCGATTAACAGCGAGTCGCACTGCGTATAGCTTCTCGAATTGGCCGCCTTGGGCATGATCTTCACAAGACCTCGGTAACTGCCGTTGCCGTGGCCCGCCGATATGGTCTTCGAGATGATCGTGCTCCGCGTGTTCGGCGCCAGATGGATCATCTTCGTGCCCGTGTCCGCTTGCTGGTAATTGTTTGTCAATGCCACCGAGTAAAACTCGCCTACGGAATTCTCGCCCATGAGCAGACACCCTGGATACTTCCAAGTGATCGCCGAACCGGTCTCGACCTGCGTCCACGAGATGTGCGAGTTGCGTCCCAGGCACTTCCCCCGTTTCGTGACAAAATTGTAAATGCCGCCCTTGCCTTCTTTGTCGCCCGCGTACCAGTTCTGAACAGTCGAATAGTTGATCGTCGCGTTGTCGAGCGCCACAAGCTCCACGACCGCCGCATGGAGCTGCTTCTCAGCCCGGATCGGCGCGGTGCAGCCTTCCAGGTAACTTACCGAAGCGCCTTCTTCCGCGATGATCAGTGTGCGTTCGAACTGGCCCGTTTCCGCCGCGTTAATCCGGAAATACGTTGAAAGGTCCATGGGGCATTGGACGCCCTTCGGGATATAACAGAACGATCCATCGCTGAATACGGCGGAATTCAGCGCTGAAAAGAAATTGTCATTGATCGGCACCACGGAACCCAGGTACCGCTTGACAAGGTCCGGGTATTCGCGCAATGCCTCCGAGTACGAACAAAAGATGATGCCCCTCTTCGCAAGGATATCCTTGTGCGTTGTTGCCACGGAGACGCTGTCAAACACCGCGTCGACCGCCACGCCCGCGAGCCGCTTCTGCTCCTCGAGCGGGACGCCGAGTTTCTCGAACGTCGCGAGCAACTCCTTGTCCACCTCTTCGAGACTTTTCGGCCCGTCGCCCCTTGCTTTCGGCGCGGAGTAGTACCTTTGCTTCTGGTAATCAATGGGCGGGTGGCAAATGTTCGCCCATGTCGGCTCCACCATGGTGAGCCATTGACGATACGCCTTGAGCCGCCAATCGAGCATCCAATCCGGCTCGCCCTTTTTCTCCCAGATCACTTTGACGACGTCTTCATCGAGGCCCTGCGCCAGCGTGTCCGATTCGATGGGCGTTACCCAGCCAAACTTGTATTCCCGGCCGGCAAACTCCTGGACTTGCCGGTTGCTCTGTTCGATGCGGCTGCCGGTGTAATGGGCGCCCGACTCCTCAGGGCGTGCTGTATCTTCCTGAACGACTGGACCTGCCATTGTCCTTCTCTCGCAACTGTACGTTTTCCCTTCGCGGGAATGACGGGAACGTTCTCGCCCGACACAAGGCTACTTAAGAGAGGAACAAGGCCGCTTCTTCCACTATTCCCTCGGCGTCGCCGGAAAACTTCGCGTAGCCGCTTGCTATCCAATGAGTTGTGACGCATAATTGATGTAAGGAATCGCGTCTGGAGGCTCGCGAAAAATCGCTCATCCGCATGGCGCAGACTGTCAGTCTGCGGGAAGTCGGGGTTTCAAGTCGAAGACTCCGCAGACTAACAGTCTGCGCCATGGTTCTGCAGGTCTTGAGAGGTGCCGCATGAACAGCAAGATTGCCTGGCGCAAATACGAGCGTGATGTTGGGGACTTGAGGCATCAGCCCTTGGGTAGACCGGACGCTGTGCCGAATGGGTCCTTTGAAGAAGGCGGAGGAGAGTCGCCGCAGGGTTGGCAGTTGGTCCACGGGGAACTCGGTCCATCCACGGAATGGCAGGTGTCGGGCGGCGTGGATGGTGGGCGGTGCCTTCGGATTTCACCGAAAGGCGGCGGCGCTTCGTGGCACAGCGTTCCGATTCCGGTCGCAGGCGGAGCCGAGTATCTCTTCAGTTGCGCGATGAAACGGGACGGCAATCGCCACTGGGCGCACGCGTGCGAGGTCAGTTGGGTCTCACTTGTGTTCCACGACGCTTCTGGAGAGCCTTGCCGCAACACAGACGAAAGCACAAGGCCCTTCGTGATTGTTCGCTGCAGGAAGACTGATAATTGGGTAAGAGGATGGCGTTATCTTCGCGCGCCGCGACAGGCTCGAACGCTCGACATCGGGTTCAGGATTACGCGCGGTCATCCCGACTTGAACGACCCGTACGGATTCCGGCGGTTCTGGCACGGCGACATCGACACGGGGGAGTGGTGGGTGGACGATGTGCGCCTCGAACGCATGCCTTACATCCCCCTGAATCCCCCTTCAAAGGGGGACTCTATCGAGCCAAATCCCCCTTCAAAGGTGGACTCTCTCAAGGTCACGCCGGGCAAGGGCGAGCTCCTCCTCGATATTCCGGAAGGCGGCGCTCGACTGCGCGTTGTGGATGAGCGAGGCGAAGCCTGGATGCCGTTGGGTTGCATCACATACGACGGCCGTCGTGCGGGCGCGTCCCCTTTGCAGGCGTCTTTTCATGCACTTCGCGAACAGGTTCGGATCCCGGTTCCGCCGGGACGTTACTTCGTCGAGGGAATGCGCGGATTTCAGAGAAAACCTTTCACAGAAGAGGTGAGCGTCTCCGAAGGCCGCACGGCGCCCGTGAAGGTTGAGCTTCCTCGAGTGATGGACCTTCCCGCACAAGGTTGGTATGAGGGCGACCATCACAATCACCTCAGCTTCCACGGCGATACACGCCATCCCCTTATGAGCATCAATGACGTCTGCGAAGTGGCACGCGGGGAAGGGCTTGACTACCTTTCTTTCTGCGGAGAGATCGTGGATCAGCATTCGTATGCCGACTGGCGCGACGCGGGCCGGCCTGAGGATGCTCAGCCGGACGGCGTCGTCGAAAAGAAAGACTTTGTCTGTTCCGTTTCGCACGAGGTGACGCAGGACCTGCTCGGGCACATGTGTCTGGTCAACGCCCCCGGTCGCCTGAAACCCGGCCATCCTTGGTGGATCACGCCGACCAACGCCGAGATCATCGAGCGCCTTCGCAAGGGCGAATGCGGCACGCTCGGCGCAACCGTGATGGCGCATCCCTATGATGGGTTAACGGAGGAGACGCTTCTCGATGTGCTCGCCGACCCGGAACGCACCGGCTTAGGCCGCGAACTGCCCGTGGACGCCGCGCTTGACCTTGCCGATACGATGGACTTCATTGTGCCGGGGCATTCTATGGCGGACCTTGACTTGCGTTTCCGCGACTATGTGCGCCTGCTCAATCTCGGTTTCCGTATCGGCGTAAGCGCATCTTCCGACGCCTATGCCGATCAAGGAACGGAAATCGTCGGTTCCGTTCGGTCCCTCGTCCAGGCGGACGGGTTCACCATGAACGCCATCGCGCAGGGATACCATCGGCGGAAAACCATTGCCACGAACGGCCCCGTGCTGATGCTTTCCGCCAATGGACAAGCCATCGGCGACACGGTTCACGGCCGCGGCGTCCGCGTCGTATCGAGGGCGTACTCGAACTGGGCCGTGTCCCGTCTCGAGGTCATTGCCGGAGGCGAGACGATTGCTGAGGCGACACCCGGCGCCGATGGTTGGGCTATAATCGATCAAGAGATGTCGTTTGACCGTTCTCAATGGCTCGTCGCCCGGGTATCAGGGCCGGCGCATCCGGCGCTGAACGTCGTGACGGCGCCTGAATCACAAAGGGCAACGCACGGCCAATACGCAATTACAAGCCCCATCTTCATATCGGTTCCCGGCAAGCCCATCGTTCCGCGGCTCGAGGACGCCCAATATTTCATCCGATGGATCGACGCCTGCTGCGAAGCCATCCGCAAGCGCAGGGATATCCTCCAAGGGAAAGGCCCTTACGGTCCCTTGATGAAGGATTCGCACATCGCTGCCGCGCTGAAGCTATTCCATCAAGCGCGCTGCGTATATGAGCGGCTCCTCGCTTGAGATCTGAGATTTGAGAGCCTGTGAAGAAATGCCGTTGCGGTACGCCCATTCTCTGAAAGGCCCAGACACTGCGCGTCATTCCCGCGAAGGCGGGAATCCAGTGCGGTGCTTGCGGCGCATAACGTACGTTCTGGATTCCCGCCTTCGCGGGAATGACGCTATTGCGGCATTTTTCACACGTTCTGAGATCTGTGATGCGGCGTCGGTTAGCTCCCCAGTCCGCGTAGTTCGTGATATAGTGATCCTGAGAGCTGAGCTGAACCCGCTGCTTGGCGTGAAGCAGGCGAACCGAGGACACGGCGCATGACAACGAAGAACCTGCACGTAAACGTATGGGACTTGATCTTTCCCCTGGCGCAGACCGTGGACATGATGAACTCAGCCGTGGCCGAGCACCACATGCGCGTCGCATACCTCGCCTTGCGCATATGCGAGGAGCTTGAAGTTCCGCTTGAAGAACGGCACGACATTACTGTGGCGGGGGCTCTCCATGATATCGGTGCCTTCTCGCTCAACGAACGCCTCGATCTCCTCGAGTTTGAGGAGAAAAAGCCTACCCAGCATTCCCTGGCCGGCTATCTTCTCTTGAAGGACTTCGCGCCCTTCAAGGACGTGGCTTCGATGATAAGGTTTCACCACGTGCCCTGGCGCAACGGCGCAGGTGTCGCCGTTGGAGAAGCGCCCGTGCCGCGCGGGTCGCATGTCCTGCACCTTGCCGATCGCACTGCCGTGCTCATTGACCCGGACCGGCCCGTCCTCGGCCAAGCGGACGGCATCCGCCGCAACATCGTCGAACGGAAAGGAAGCATGTTTGTTCCTGAACAGGTAGACGCCTTTTTGCGAGTGGCCGCAAGAGACTTCATGTGGCTCGAGGCCGTGTCGGATTCCATTCCTTCCATCCTTAAGCGAGGGGTGGGTTTCAGGAATCAGGGCATCGATGTAGAGGCGCTCTTGGAGTTCGCGCGGCTCATTTGCCGGATCGTCGATTTCAAGAGCGAGTTCACCGCCACGCACTCGAGCGGTGTCGCGGTCACGGCCACCGCGCTCGGACGTTGGGTGAGCTTCTCGCAGCAGGAATGCCGCATGCTCGAGATAGCCGCGTATCTCCACGACCTCGGCAAACTCGCCATCCCCTCGGAGATCCTCGAAAAGCCCGGCAAACTCACCATCGACGAATGGCAGCTTATGAGAACGCACGTCTACTACACCTACCGCGTCCTCGAGCCAATCGACGCGTTGAACGTCATCACCTCCTGGGGTGCGTTGCACCAAGAGCGCTTGAACGGTACGGGATATCCGTTTCAATATACCGAGGAAGACCTGCCCCTTGGCTCGCGAATCATGGCGGTCGCGGATGTCTTCACCGGCATTACCGAGGACCGTCCATACCGAAAAGGCATGGCCAAAGAAACGGCCCTCTCCGTGCTTGAAGATATGGCCGACCGCCGCGAGCTGGATCCTTCGATTGTTGCCGTGCTGGCCAAGTACTTCGACCAGACCAATGAACTCCGGGCCGCGGCCCAGTCCAGGGCCGTCCAGGAATACGCGACATTCAGGGCGGCGTTAGCCTAGGCAGAGTTCCGGCCACAAATCCAGAGAGAAACCCGATGGAGACCTCGATTCAGGATGTTGAGTTCCTCGAAGCCTTGTTTGATCCGGAAAGCGCTTTGGTCAAGATCCTTGACACGATCTTCGACGGCATTTATGTAGTCGACCGATCCCGGAGGATAATCTTCTGGAATCGAGGCGCCGAAGAGACCACGGGTTACTCCCGCGAAGAAGTCGTCGGGCAATTCTGCGCCAACAACATCCTGTGCCACGTGGACGAGAATGGCATGCTGCTGTGCCGCGGCGAGTGTCCTCTTCAAAAGACTATACTGAGCGGCGAGCCGACCGTCGCAAAGGTATACCCGTACCACAAGACCCGCAGGCGTTTCCCCGTCATTACGCACGTCAGTCCTATTCGAGGCAAGAACGGCGACGTCATAGGCGCCATCGAGGTGTTTCGCGACGTGTCAAAGGACGACGAGTTCAGGGCTCTTCAAGAGAAGTTCAACGACTTGATCAGCCGGTATGTCTCGAGCATGACCTTCAGCAATGTAATGGGCGTGGCCAGCGGCACCCACTCCACGCTTTCCAGGAGCCTGGACGTTACCATCATGTTCCTGGACGTGGTGGGATTCACGACCTTCGCGGAGTCCCACTCGCCGCGCGAGACAACGCAACTCCTTAACGACCTCTTCACGGCCTCGGAGACGATCATCAACCAGTGCAACGGCGATATCGACAAACTCATCGGGGATGCCGTGATGGCCGTATTTGTCGACGCCAATGATGCGGTGCGGGCAGGCAAACAACTCCTTGACGGCATCAAATCGCTCAATGCAGACCGGAGCCGGCAGGGTTGTGATCCCATCCAAATCCGTATCGGCGTTCACAGCGGCACGGTTGTCCAGGGTGATATCGGGGGCGCCAACCGCAAGGACCGGACCATCATCGGAGACGCGGTAAACACGGCCTCACGTATCGAGAAACTCTGTCCGAAAGACTCGCTGCTGCTCTCCGAGGCCACTTACGCGCGCCTGAGCAATACCGACGGTCTGACCCTTCTCCAAAAGATGCCTATTCGAGGCAAAGAGGAGATGCTGTCGCTTTTCACATTCAATGTGTGAATCCGTGGTCCGTCCGTGTTTGTTCGTGGCTTCAGATGCCGAATCCAACGTGAGCCTCTCCAGGGAAAGCGTTTCGTGATGTGGCCTTCTCCTGCCCTCATCACGACGCCAGCCACGACACCCGATAAAAACGGGAGGGCCCTGTCCGTGAGGGGCGCTCTCGCGGACAGGGCAGTCCTTTTCTTCCCCAGTTAAGGACGTTGAGTCGCGCGGGCGCGTCTGGCGGCCGCTCTGCCTCCACCCGTTAGCAGTGTTAGCAAGGTGACCGAGAGGATAAGGAGGTCGCCGCTTGCACTCTTGGAGAAGGTCGTGTTCAAGGAGCCGCCGGCGCATCCGGCCGGCTGTGGGTTATCTTTTATCGGTTCGTAGGGCGCAATTACGGACAGGGAGGTCAGGCGCGCGCTCATCCAATCGCCTTCTACGGCAAGATCATGCACGCCGCTTTCACTCCACGAACCTTCCTGCGAGATCACCGTGAGGCCCATGGCGCTGTCGCTGTCCACGAACATCGGATGTTTGTACAGCGACACGTTCGCGGCGTCCGTCGGCTCGAGGCCCTGCATTTCCACGTAAACCGCGTGGTTTGAGAGCCGCGTCTCGTCCACCTCATCGAACGTCAGACCGCCGTCGGTGCTGGACAGCACGCTGATCTCGACATACACGCCGCCCTTCACGAACGAATGGCCGTCGGGTTCTGGCACGAGCAGGCCTGCTTCTTCCGATCCGAACAAGGTGTCGAGGTCCTTCGCTAGCTGAACAATCAGAACGCCCATTTCATCGAGGCCGAGCAGATTGCGGGGCACCGAGACGCTGACAGTCGTCTGCGGGTCGGCGGAACCGCTGTCAAGCACCAACACCACGGGCGTATCGCAGTCATCGGTATTATCGATGCCGTCAAACCGAACCATGCTGGTCATGCGCTCGCGGTTTGTGTCAGGGACGACGACCGTGTGCGACCAGGCGTCGCCATCCAGCGGCAACGTGGTGAACGGATTGTCGGCGATGCCATTGTCATTGACATCGGCTCCGCCGCTAACAGCCGCGAGCGTAAAGGTGGACTCCGCCGTAATCGTCTCTGTGGAGGTGGTCACCTTTGCCGTTGCCGCCACACGATGTTCGCCCCAGCCCATCTGCACCGGGTCAATCTCAGTGGCGACCGTGAACGGCGGTTCCACCCCGGATCCCACTACGGTTCCGTCTAGACTATACTCGACTGATTCGGTTCCCGCAGGCGCGCTCGCCGTAAGTGTCAGTGTAACCAATCCAATATCCGCGGAGGCATGGTAAGTCGAACCATCCAGGGGCGAAGCGATGAACAGGACATTTTCGTCCTCATCGGTCTTCGTCCAGTACGTGACACGCACCGTCCGGCTCGCGGGCCTCGCTGCATTGCCGGCCGAGTCTTTTACGTTGTACGTAACCTTGTAGATCCCCGAAACTAAGTTGTTAACTCCATTGGTTACTGCTATCTTCGACGTGATATCTCCATCCACGTTGTCTGTCGCCGTCGCTCCCGGATCGACATAAGGCCGACCCAGCTTGAGCATTATCGAGCTATTCCCGATCAGCGTGATTACCGGCTTCGTCGTGTCTGCGGGCACGGTCACGGTGCGGATGACGGGCGTTGCAGCGTTGCCCGAAGAGTCGCTCACGTTATACGTCAACATGTAGGATCCCGCGACGGAAGTATTCACCGAGCCCGACTTCACGATCTTCGCCGTCAGGTTGCCGTCATAGTCATCCTGGGCCGTGGCGCCCGGGTCGACGAATGTCGAGCCGCGCAGCGCCGTCATGGCGGCGCTGCCTATGAGCGTAATCACCGGCTTCGTCGTGTCCGCGGGCACGGTCACGGTGCGGATGACGGGCGTTGCAGCGTTGCCCGAAGAGTCGCTCACGTTATA
>Ga0315279_10006069_pt1 | contig 15383 bp, 12 predicted proteins | sample YL17G06_20_MG_FD_203694 | JGI IMG/M metagenome (GOLD analysis project Ga0315279, IMG submission 203694) | Sediment microbial communities from Yellowstone Lake, YNP, Wyoming, USA - YL17G06_20 | ecosystem: Environmental > Aquatic > Freshwater > Lake > Sediment | place: USA: Wyoming | collected... | reverse complement strand
CCTCGTTGGGATCGTACATGCGTCCCAGGGCAATCTGCAAGTCGGCCATGGAGACGCGGTTGGGCTGCTGCCGCCGCCAGGGCCCTTCAGTTCCGTCCACGCGCGTCCGGCGGCTCTGTCCGCTGGCGGGCAGGGCAGTGCGGTGCAGTTGGGTTTCAGCCGCGAAAGGGCGCAGCCTCTTGGTTTCGCGCACGGCCGTGCGGCGCGACGCGCTACTGCCGGCGCCCACGGTTCCCGCGAAAAGGCAATCCAGAATCGCGTTGATATTGCTGGGCGCTGTCACGACAATCATGGGCTGCCGGCCAGGCGGGAGCAGGTTCTTCAAACCGTCGAGCAACTGCAAATCCAGGGGATTGCTCAGCACAAAGCTCCGTCCCGAGCCTGTGTTGATAAGCACCACCCGGTGTTCCCGGCAAAAGGCTGGGTGCAGTGCGCCTGGCTCGACATCCTTGGGGTCCAGCCACGGTACGTACGCGTGGCCGGAATAGGCGGCCAGCAGGCAGACGAGCTGGTTCTCGTCCATCCCGAGCTCGGGGGCCACCGAGTACATGTTTTCGGTAGCCAAGGCTTCCAAGCGGATCCTTTCCTCCGGGGGCACGCGCAGCTTGGTGCAAACGTACTCGAGGAAGGCGCGCACATTACCCCGGGAGCGCCTTTTTCCGGATTGCGGGGTGCGATGTTGTTGCCTGGTGCGAAGCTGCCGCGCCACAGCCTGCAGCAGTTCGTCCTTGCCAATGGGCTTGACCAGGTAATCAGCCGCGCCTGCTTCGCGGGCGCTGCCGCAGTCCTGCTCCGAACACGCGGCCGGATGCAGGAACACAATCGGCACATGAGCCAAACCTTCCCTGGCGCGCACGCCGGCGCAGAACTCAGCGCCGTCCTTCTTTGGGACGATGACGTTGATCAGGATTAGGTCCGGCCTGTCTTGTCCGAGAATCTCGAAGGCTTTAGCACTGGACCCCGCCGCGATGACATCGTAATCCTGGCCTGTCAGCCAACGGGTGGCGAGGACCAGCCACTCCGCATTGTCATCCACACACAGGATCTTCGGTTTGGCTGCCCCGCCCATAGAACACCCCCCTCTTGGCTGTAAGCCCGATGCAAGGCTTGTGCCACAGACCGAGTACTGAGTACTGAGTACTCAGTACTCCGGCACTCAGTACTGTTGTGTTGTCGGGTGTCTTGAACTCAGGACAATGTGTCCGGTTAGCGGTCACTTTCTGTCACCCGGCGAGACTGCCTTCGGGTATCCGACCGGCATCAGGTACAATGGCTCTTCTGAATCGCTGAGTTTCAGGCTCTTGCGGATCACATCCGCCTTGCAGGACGAAACAAAACAGGTTCCCAACCCCAGCGCGTTGGCCATCAGGTATATGTTCTCGGATATGGCGCCGGCAGTGATGGCTGTGTACTCTTTCCTCTTCGCGTCTGTGACGTTCCTCTGCTGCTCGGCCCCGGAGAGGGCCACCGCATCAACCGTTATCAAAATCACCTTTGCGACCTCGGCCATTGGCGCTGCCAGACCAACCTTGGTCAAGAGATTCTCCGCGGACACCGCATGGAGCGCATGTGACGGCGCGTCGTAGAGGAACGCTCCCTCGCTCGCAACGACGTAGAGCTTCATATACTGCACGCCAAAAGCGCTGGGTGACGTGCGCTTGCCGTCCGGCCGGTTCAGGCCGTTGGCGGCCCAGAGTATGGTCGCGAGGGCCTCGTCGGACACGGGGCGCGTCCCGTCGTAAGCCTTCGTGGACTTGCGGGCCTTGAGCGCATCCACCAGGTCCACCTTCACGTTTTCCATGGGCTTCGGAAGAGGCCGGTCCTTCTCCTCCGCGGCCATTGCGACTGCTCCGCTCACCAAGGCTGCCCACAGGATAATCTGACGGCCAATGCTCATCACGCCCTCCAATGTGGTCAGCAGTCATTAGCCAGTAGTCAGTAGCCAATAGCCAGCAGGAACAACGCCGGGCCTCGAATGCGGACTACTGACTACTGGCTACTGGCTACTGGCTACTGCCTTCCGCCTTCCGCCTTTCTGTAGACCACGAGCAAATTCCCCGGGGCGGTTTTGATGTTGACCTGGAGCTTCGCCAGTTCGGCGCCCTTCAGAGTCCTCTTTTCACTCAGATCGAATGACTCGAAGAAGCTCACTTCGTATTCGGCGTCAGGCTCCAGGCCCTGCAACTGCGGCTCCATGCCGGTGTAGCGGCTCTGCGGGCGGCGGAAGAACATCGCGAAGCCACCACCTATTTCCGGCCGGTTGAATTGCCAACCGCACCAGGAACGTTCATCCAGGTTTATCTCTGTCAGGGGGTAGTAATCGCCGAGATAATATGGCCGCAGCATTTTGACTTCCTTGACGCCGCGCACCAGAGCTTCAGTCTGAGTGGAAAAACCCTTGGCCAGCGTGTCGGGGCATACATTCATGCCCGTTGTTGCGACGCTGCGCATGAGGTACGGTTCGAAACTCCATACGCCGGCCGAGGCCAGCGGCACATACAGGCTCAAGCCCGCGGTCTGCACCTGGTCCCAGACGGGCTGCGGCTTCCCGCAACACTGGCTGTCGCTGCGCCAGAGCGGGAAACTGCGGCTGATCATCTCGATGTCAATGCGCCGCCCGCCGCTGGCACAGTCATCAATCAGCAGGCCGGGGTGGCGCTTGCGCAGGTCCTCCCACATCCTGTAGAGGCCCTCGATATAGCGCGCTTCTGTCAGGCCCTCGCGGTTGAGCTTGTCGGCGGCCTTCCAGAAGCGCAGCGGGTCAATGTTGAAGTCGTTGCGGTAGATGTCAATGCCCCAGTCGGAGATGCACTTGGAGAGGAAGCCCGTGAGCCACTCGCGCGCGGCCGGCTCGCCCAGGTTGAACAGGCCGTCGCCGCCGCCGGCGCGCAGGACCCACTCAGGATGTTCCTTGGCGATGCGGCTTGCGGGCGTGACGCGCTCCGGCTCGAACCACAGCACGAACTTGAGGCCCTTTGCGTGCGCCGCGTCGCCGAGGGGTTTGAGGCCGCGAGGATAGGCGTCGGCTTTCGGCACCCAGCTCCCCGCGCCGCCTGGCCAGCCGCCCTCGAACCAGCCGGCATCCAGCCAAAAGCATTCGATGCCCGCAGGCTGCATGGCAGCGATGATCTCAAGCTGGTTCTGTTCAGTGGTTTTGTTGCCTTCGTTGAAGGTGAACCACGTGTTCTGCGTGACTGGCGGAATAGCGGGCTGGCCGTCTTGCCGCTGTGCATAGTGGTCGAGGATCAGCCGCCTCAACAAGTTATGGCCGCGCAGGCGGTCGGCGCCTTGCCACAGGACCAGCACGATCCGCGGCGTGCGGATGCGTTCCCCGAGCTGGAGCACCAAGCGGCTGGTCTGCTGGCCGATGTTCAGATTCAGGTGCTGAGCGGCGTCGCGGCGCAGGTCCAAGGCCCACTGCCCCGTCCAGCCAATGGCCCCGGCCAGTCCGCCGCTGCTCCAGGCGAGGTTGAAGAATGGCAGGCGGCCGTCGGAAGACCTCCCGCCATTGGGCGCCAGAGCCAGGTGGCCGTTCGGGGCGATCTTCTGGTCCAGCGGCAGAAAATCCGTCTCCGTGCAGGTGCTGCCGTGGGAGTGGTGGAGCAGCACCTCGCCTCCTGGCACGGTGAGGCCCAGGTCGAGCGGCAGGATTTTCTCAAGCAGCGGCGTTTCGGCGGCGCCAGCGTTGCGGAAGTGAAGCACCCAGTCCAGCGCGGGGTAGCGGGCGAAGAGGCGCACTTCACAAGTGACTTCCAGGCCCGTGGCCGGATCGGAATAAGTGATTACGCGCTTCTCGACACCGTCTTGAGGCGGCTCGGCTTTCTCCTCTCGTTTCCAGCCGGCGAGCAGCTCCGAAGAAGCCTTGCCGCCGTAGCGAAAAGAGAAGGGGAGGGTGGCGCCGAGAACGCTGGCGGGGGAAATGAGGGGCAACTCGTCCAGGAACAGTGTCTTGCCGTCCGCAGTGGTCACGCGAGCATCCGCCCAGTCGGCCTGGTCGTAAGACGGGCCGTCGCCGCCGTCCCCCACGCGCAAGGTGAACTCACGCGCGCCGTTAAGCTCAACTTGCACGGGCACCGGTGCCTCGCCGCCCCGGCAGAGCTTTGAACGAAACGCCTCCTTGCCCCCGGCCTCTACTGAGAAGATCACGCTGCCGTTTTGGCCCTTGGTGTCGTAGTTGTTGTCAACGCCGATTTCAGCGGCGAACGTCTTTCCGGGCTGCGGCAGCCGCACGACGACCTCGCTGACTGCGTGCGTGCCCAGGCCATGTTCGTATTTCTTCGAGCCGATTTGCAGCGGTGTGTTCATCACCGACTGGCGCAGACCGAACTTGCCATAGTCCTGGCGGCGCACGTCAAGGCCGGGCTGGACCGCCTGGACCGCCGGCAGGCGAAAGAGCGCCGCGTCGGCCCACGCGCGCAGGTCCGCGTGTTCCTCGGCGGCAGCCATGCCGCACAGGAGCGGGATGGCGATCGGCGCGGCACGGAAAGGTTGCGTGGACATGCCAGTGTTCCTCCTGAATTCCGGTGTTGGTGTGATTATCTGCGACGAGGGGCTCGGATGCTACTGCAAGTAAAAAGGCAAAAGCCAAAGGGCAAAAGTAACGGCAGGATCGCAGTTGGCTTTTGACTTTTGCCTTTTCACTTTTGACTTCATTTCTGTGGCGCGGATCCGGGGGTAGACTTCGGGGGAATCCTGGCTATTCCCGTGGATTGCCTTTGCACAGCGCCGGCGGCGGCAGGCGGCCTGGCTGGAGCCGCAACCGCGCCCGTCTGCGGTCTGGGCGGAGCGCCGGCAGCGGGGCGCGGCGGCTGGGGCGGAGCACCGCTTGCGCCGGAGGGTTGGCGCAGCGGCAGAGCCACACTGGTCTTTCGGCCGACGGCAGGAGGCGGACCGGCCGGCGATTGGGCCGCGCCAGGCTGGCCGCTCGCGGACTTCGCAAGAGTGCTGACCCCCCCGCTTCCGCGGCCGGGCGGCGTTTCAGAGCCCATATCTCCCAGCTTCGTCAAGGCATCAACCACAGCGTGGCAGACCCGGTCGTCGTCGTCCTCCAGATGCTTGCGCAGTTCCAGGATCGTGCGCCGCTCGCCCCACTCGGACAGCGCCTGCACGGCGGCGATGCGGGTGTCCGGGTCCTTGTGGCGCAAGCTCAGCAGCAACGGCTCTATCCCACGACGGTCGCGGAGCTTCAGCAGCCAGCCGATGGCTGAGATCCGCACGCGTTGGTCGTCGTCATTCACCAGAATCAAGAGCGGCCCGAGGGCGTCGCGGTCACCGAGCTTGCCCAAGCCTTCCAGGGCCGCCGAACGCACGTTCCACTTCACGTTCTGGACGGCCTGCGCCAGCGGCTCCACTGCCCGGCGATCATTGGACTCCGCCAAGCGGCTGAAGTCGCTTTCGGTGCCTTTCACCCAATCTTGCCACTGGCTTTCGCCCAACCGGCCCAGCGCCTTAGCCGCGTGCACGCGCACGTCGGCGTCAGGGTCGCCCAAGCACCTTAGCAGGAGCTTGATGGCCTGCTTGTCGCCGATGCGGCCCAGGGACTTGGCGGCCGCGGTGCGGACACCCGCGTCTTGATCGTTCTCCAGCACGCGGAGCAGCGGCTTGACCGCCCGCACGTCGCCGAGTTCGCCCAAAGCCATGGCCACGCCCTGGCGCAGCAAAGCTTCCTTGTGGTCCAGTCCTGGAAGAAGCGGTTCCACCGCCCCGGGATTACGCAATTGAGCCAGCGCGTTCACGGCAGCCGCGTACTTGGCGGGTTTAGGGCTGCTAAGATTGCGGCAATGCCACCACAGCTTGAGCGACTTGAACACCTTATTAGTCCCCTTTTAACGGCTCCCCGCATTATAAACGGTTTTCATGCCACGTAAACCAAATCGCACCGGATTTTACAAGTCACACTCTTAACCCGCATTATTCACTGCGGAGACGTACAGAGCGGTCGAGCCGTAACCAAATCCGAAACTCGAAATCCGAAATCCAAAGGAAACAGAGAAAAGCAAAAGATAAAAGGCGTAAGGCAAAAGTTCACTGCGATCCTGCCGTTACCTTTGCCTTTTGACTTTTGCCTTTTTACTTGCAGTTCCCTGCTACATTCTCAGTGTAGCCCGGAAATGCGCCAAAATCGCTTGCTGAAACCTGGCGTGCGCCGCATTGACTTCCTCGTCAGTCAGGGTGCGGTCCGGAGCGCGGTAGACCAGCGAGAACGCCACAGACTTCTTGCCGGGGCCCACCTGCTTGCCGCGGAAGACAGACATGAATCGCAGCGGTTCGCGGCGGTCGCGCAGGGTTTCTTTCTGCGCCCACTGAGTGGCAAAGGATCTGAGCTCCCCCCAAGCCACGCCTTCGTCCACGACCAGCGCGATGTCGCGCACCACTTCCGGGAAAGCCGGCAGTTCACTATAGCGGCGCGGGCCGCTGGGCAGGTTGGCCAGCTTGTCGAGATCCAATTCGCATACCGCTGCCGGCTTGCGCAGTTCGAAAGCCTGTTGCAGCCCGCTGCTGGCCAGGCCCAGCCAGCCGATCTGGTCCTCTGCGCGTTCATGGCCGGGCGTTTCGCGCACGCGCAGCACCAGGCAGGCGTGGCCTGCCTTGAGGAACGGCGCTGCCACGGCATCATTGCCGTGCGGCGCGGCGAGTTTAAGGTGCGCCCCGTCCATTTGCAGGGCCTCCCCGATATTCAGGACTGCATCCGCCAAAGGCTGAAAGCCGCGGTCATCGAGCGCACCGAGCACATGCCGCTCCTCTGGCCGGCTCCCCGGCCGCGGGATGAAGACCTTGCCCAACTCGAAAAGCCGCGCTTCGCCGCTGCGCTGGTCCTGGTTGTAGCGCCGGATGGCGAGAAGGGACGATAGCAGGCTGGTGCGCAACGCCGAATGGTCCTCGCGCAGCACGCTGGCGCGGTCGAGCAGGGCCGGCTTCTCGCCCGTCCAGACGGCCGGCGCGGGCCAACGCGGATCAATCAGGCTGTCGCTGGCGGTCTCGTAATAACCCAGCGAGGTGAAAAGCGCGCGGAGCCGGTCTGAAGCCACCTCGATGGCCGAACGCGGCGGGACTTGCGCCGCCATCGCGGTCACATCGGGCACGTGGTTATAGCCGTAGAGGCGCGCGACCTCCTCAATCAGGTCAATCTCGCGCTCCAGGTCTCCGCGGCGCCAGGAAGGCACTCTCACGCTGAGCTTTCCCGGCGGCGTGGCACGGGCGTCCCGCCCGTGGACATGGGCAGGATGCCCATGCCACTCAGACTCGGTCACCCGGCACCCCAGGGCTTCCAGTATTCTGCGCGCCTCTTCCTCCGGGACGTGCACGCCAAAGACGCGGTCCAGTTCGGCGAAGCGCAGGAGCAAGGACTTCTCCACCCGTGGGGCAGGCCAGACGTCAATGATCCCCGGCGCCACCGTGCCGCCTGCGATCTCGGCGATCAGCCGCGCGGCGCGAGCAGACGCGCGGTCCACGCCTTCCAGGTCAATGCCGCGCTCGAAACGGTAGCTCGAATCCGTGCCGCGGCCTTCCATGACCTTCAGGCGCCTGACCGTGCGGCGGGTATTGGCCGGATTGAAGTACGCAGCCTCGAGCAATATTTCGGTTGTTTGCGGCCCGACCTCGGAACCTTTGCCGCCGATCACGCCGGCTATCGCCCGCGCGCACTGGCCGTCGGCAATGACCAGCGTTTCCGGCGTGAGCGGGGGAGTTTCGTCATACAGCGGCGTGAATGGCTCGTCGTCGCGCGCGCGGCGGACGACGATCTTGCGGCCCTGGAGCGTCGTCAAGTCGAAGGCGTGGAGCGGCTGGTTGAGCTCGAAGCAGATGAAGTTGGTGACGTCCACGATGTTGTTACGCGGCTGCAAACCCATCCAGGTCAGGCGGTCCTGGAGCCACTGCGGGGAGGGCGCGACCTTGACTCCACGGATGATGCGCGCCGTGTATCGCGGGCACATCTCGGGATCATCCAGAATCACCTGGGCCAGGGCGGCCGCGGGCTCCCCACTCTCTTTTGGCGCCACGTCAAAAGGCGGATAAAGCAGTTCGGTCCGCAGGATTGCCGCCGCTTCGCGCGCCAGTCCCACAACGCACTGCCCGTCCGGGCGATTGGACATTACGTCCAACTCCAGCACGGCCTGCTCGCCCTCGCCGCTCACCGCATCGCAGTTGAAACCCGCGAAGGTGAACAACTTGCCCAGAGAGACCGCAAGACTGGAACTCGGTTCCAACTCCCAGCGGCGGCAGGCCGCGACGATGGCTTCGTCCAGAGCCTTTCCGCGAAGGTTAGACGGCAGATAATCCAAGAGCCAGGCCAGCGGGAGCTTCATCAGATTTGCCTCAGGAAGCGCAAGTCGTTTTCCAGGAAGCGGCGCAAGTCGGTGATGCCATGCCGGCGCATGGCCATCCGCTCAATCCCGAAACCGAACGCAAAGCCGGACCAGACGGCCGGATCGTAGGCCTCGTCGCCCCGCGTGCGGTTGATGGCTTCGAACACCGCGGGATCAACCATGCCGCAGCCGCCCAGCTCGACCCAGCCGGTTTCCTTGCACACGGCGCAGCCGCGGCCCAGGCAGCCGGGACAGGTGCAGTCGAGTTCCGCGCTCGGTTCGGTGAAGGGGAAAAAGCTCGGCCGGAAGCGGACCTTCGTGTCCGCGCCGAATAGTCCGCTGACAAAGAGCTTGAGCGTGCCTTTCAGGTCGGCCATCGAGACGTTGCGGTCAACGTACAGGCCCTCAATCTGGTGGAAGGTGCTGGCGTGCGTGGCGTCAATTCTGTCGGGACGATACACGCGTCCCGGCGCAACAATGCGCAGGGGCGGCGCGCGGTCCTCCATCATGCGCACCTGCACGGTGGAAGTCTGGCTGCGCAGCAGCGCCGCGCTGTTCCCTTCAAGGAAGAACGTGTCGAAGCTATCGCGCGAGGGATGGTCCGCAGGTATGTTCAGGTCGTCGAAGTTGTGGCGCGGGTCCTCAACGTCCGGCCCTTCGACCATTTCGAAACCCAGCGCGTGGAAGATTTCCATCAGGCTGTCAACGGTGCGGGTGAGCGGGTGCCGTTTGCCCAGAAGCGGGCGCGCCTCCGGCGGAAGCGGTTCGGTAATATCGAAGAGCGGCCCTGAGGCAACGGCCGCGCCGCCTTTTTCGGCCTGTGCCTTGGCAAAGACGGTTTCCAGTTCGTTCTTTATTTCATTGCCCCGCTTGCCGGCCAACGGGCGGACGTCCGCCGGCGCCTTGCCAAGCTGGCCCAGCAAGTCCTTCAGCCGCCCCTTGGTACCCAGATACTTGATCCGCGCGGCTTCCAGAGCCTTCGCATCACCGGCGGCGATGAAAGCGTCGCGCGCCTCTGTGCGGAGCTGCTCAAGATCCTCAAGCAAGGACATGGCTGTTGTCCTTTGTCATTTGTCCTTAGTCATCCGTCAGTAGTCTGTGTTACGACTGACCACTGGCAAAGGACAAATGACGAATGACCAATGACTACTGACTAATGACAAGTTTCGCTTTGGCCTGATCCACGAATGCCTTGAACGCGGCGGCATCGCGCACGGCGAGATCGGCCAGTATCTTCCTGTCCACAATCACACCGGCCTTCTTCAGGCCGCTGATGAAGCGCGAGTAGTTCAGGCCGTGCTGGGCCGCGGCGGCGCTGATGCGGGTGATCCACAGCGAGCGCAGCACGCGTTTCCGCGCGCGGCGGTCGCGGGTCGCGTAGATTTCAGCGCGCTCGACCGTCTCCACGGCGGTGCGGAACATCTTCCGCCGGCCCATGATGAAGCCCTTGGCGCGCTTGAAAATCTTGCGGGTGTATTTCTTGCGAGCAACGTTGGTCTTGGTGCGCATCTTGTCCTCCTTTTGTGCTTAGCTGCCGCGATCCCGCGGATCGCCTGAAGGCCGCCGGGAGTGCGCGTCCCGGACTGGCCTTGAAACAAGTTTCAGGTTTCAAGTTTCATGTCTCAAGTTAAACGTCCCCAGGGATGAACGTGAAACTTGAAACCTTGAACCTGAAACATGCGTTAGCGGATTCCCAACAGACGGCCAACCCGCTTGGCTTCGGCGCCGGTCATGATCGTGCCGCGCTTGAGGCGGCGGCGGCGGGCGCCGCCCTTCCCTGCCATCAAGTGCCTGTGACCGCCTTGCATGCGCTTGATCTTGCCCGATTTCGTGACCTTGACCCTCTTGGCCAAGCCTTTGTGGGTCTTTAATTTAGGCATCCCCGAACGCTCCTGACAACCAAATGCCAATAAAAAAAGAAGCGGCCTGGGCAAGTCCCTTAAGGCCGCGCCTGACAACTGGTCTATATACTAAGCCCCAGCGGAAATGCAAGGTCAAGATTGGGCAATGCGCCAGGAAGCCGCGGAGCAAGCAAGACAGATAGGAAGATTCCGTGCGCCAAGCAGGTGCTATTTGGGAAGGCGAAAGTCGTCTTCCGGATTAATCCCCAAACCACTTTCTGAATTCCTCAAGCAGGTGTCCTGTAAGCCTGCCCCTGTATGTGCCAGGCGCAAACTTCGCGATCGGTTCTGCTATAATGCGCGGCATGATATACGAATCCCTCTTTAGCCCTGTCGCGGCGAAATCGGGATGGCCAGCGGATATCTTGAAATCCGAAACCGCTTCGTACATGTCCATCTGGGCGGAGATTTGCAGGATATTCACCAAGGCGCCCGAGGGGGCGTCAACCGCCAGGCAGTAGCGCCTGTCGCCGCTGAGGTTCAACTGCGTGGCAAGGTAATAAACCTCCATCGGTTGCGGGGGCATTCGCCACGATCCTATTCATTGCAGCGGTTCTCTGAATAGCGCGGCTCCATGTCATCAACGTCCTCGTGCGAGTAGACCGGACGCCCTTTGCGGATCCCGATAGGCGTAATCAAACGGCCGTTGCGGCCGCGAATCACAAATTCGTCCGGGTGTGGTGTGTAAGCGCTCGCCGCTTTGTAACCCGCATCGAACAGGAGCCTGGCTTCAGGTGTCTTGCACACGCTTTCAACGACGCTGACTTCGCTCTGGCTCATAGGATTCTTGCCCTTACTTGTTGTCACCGGTGAACATCAGCCAAAGCAGCCCGCCAACGAGAAGCCACGTCAAGGTTTCCTGCTGGGAAGCCTGGAGCGCCAGCCCTCTGATGCCTTGGACAGCCGAATCAATCGTGTTGCTAAGACTGTTTCTATCTATGGTTATTCTGTTCTGATGGATGCGTTCGTTGGCGCTAAGCATCATCTCTGCGTCGGCAACCACAATCACCGGCTTCCCGGTGGAAAGGGCGAGTTCTGCATTGACATGCGCCGTATTGGCCCCATACCGGGTGGCAAGGACAAGAACGCAATCGGAGGAACGAATGGCACTCTCAACAGCCGGGGGAACAGGGGCACCGGAATTCCATCTTCTATCCGGGATGAACACCTGGAGTTGCTGTGCTTGCGACTGGCCGATGAGGCCATACAGCAACCCCAGCTCGTATGGACCAACACTATGGCTGATGAACACCCGGTACATTATCGCACCCACTTGGTGATGATACCCCAATCCACATGCTGTGGCAAGACCACACGCCACTAAGAACACAACCTTCACAGTCACAGCCTAAGCCAATTTCGAATCGCTGAGCCAGTCGCAGTTCCTACTTCGCTTTCGGCTTCGGCCGCTTGTCGTCGAGGTTGCACTTCAGGTCCTTCGGATCCAGGGCGGCCTTGGCGCCTTGGGGCGGAATCTCAACCTTCGCCGACCACAGGATCGCGTTGACCACCAGGTGCCGGAAGTCATCGTTGGCCCAGAACTTGTGCGAGTGTCCCCCTGTGAAACCGAAGGCCCGCCCGCCGTCCGGCCGTTCATACGCCCACGCCGTGGTCTCCGCGCGGCCCGGATATTTCTTGGCGTCCGCTGTGCCCCGCGTGTTGTCAGGAGGAACAGCTTTCAGGATGTGTGTCAGCCCCTTGCCGTCGGGCACGAAGTTCATATTGTAGTACCACTCGTCATTCTGCTTGAAGGGCTTCACGCCACGGCAGACCGGGTGGTCCGGCAGCTCCTTGAAATCCGCAACCCAGAACGGGTTGACGGAGATGCGCCCATCGTAATACCCGCCCAGCCACTTCTGCACCCGGTCCCCATCCTTGGTGTCGTAGTCCACGGCGTAGTGCAGGCACACGAAGCCGCAGCCCTTGTCCATGCACTTCTGAAGCACGTCCTGGCGTCCTGGTTTCGCGAGCGGGTGGCCGCCGCGGCCGTCGCTGAAGACCACGATGGACTTTGCGCCATCGAAAATCTTCTCATTCTTAGGCCAGCCATCTCTCACCATGACGGGAAAGACATTGGGCGTCTGCTTGAGCATTTGCGCCAGCACCGCCAGCCCGGCGAAGTACTCATGGTCTCCTGCCCCGTGGCTTTGCCTGCCGGCCACCAACACAATCTTGATCGCGTTGGGGTCCGTGGGTTCCACTTCCAGTGGCACCTTCGATTGATCGTAGGGGTCCACCTCTTCCCCGGCCCGCACGCCAAGTCCCACGGCAAGCAGCGCCAGAACGGCTGCTACGTAATTCGCGTATTGCATCGTCTTATTCCTCCTCTTCGCTCCCAAGCTCCAAACTCGGATGATCCGCCAATCCCCAATTTTTCCCCTGCGCTTCCACGCTTGCTGTTCAATCGAAAATCGCCACGATCCCCATACGGGCTATACACCGCAGCCAAATCCGAAACTCGAAATCCGAAATCCGAAGGAAACAGAAAAAAAAGAAAAGGTAAAATGCGCCTTTGCCAAGAGCTAGGAGCCAAGAGCTAACACCGCTACCGCGCCAACACCATCTCGTCGAATTTCTCGCCCTTGGCCGTGACGCAGAGCATGGTCACTTTGGGGCCGTCCACGTCCACGATCACGACGAATTGGTCCACTTTGTCCGATACCTTGTCTGCCCAACCAGTCGCGCCATTGTGGCAAATGTACTTCCCCTTGGCAGGGGGCATCTTGGCCGCAACCTGGTCCTTCGGGTCCTTGGCTGGGACCGTCTTGTCCGCAGCCCCGCCCTTGGTGTCCTTGGCCTTCTTGGCGGGCGGCGCCGCGCAGTAGTAGACGTCATCCTGGAGCGCTTCGGAGAGCCGCAGACCTGGATAGATCGTCGCTCCTCCGCCCGCGGAGATCACGTATGGCACGCCGTTGCGGATGGTGCGGTAGTAGCTGTGGTCGTGGCCCGAGAAGACGGCGCGCACGTGGTATTCGCTGAACAACTCCGTGAACTTCGTCTCCTTGTTAGGAACTTGGCTCTTTGACTTCTGCCCGATGGTAAAGAATGGAACATGATTGATGACGAAGATGTGTTTGCCCGCGGCGGAAGCTTTCTTCAGTTCATCCTTCAGCCACTTCTCGCTTTCGCCCTTAGGCATGGGAAAAGGCAGCGCCAGGAAGACTGCGTTCCTGAAATTCACCGCGTAATATTGCTGCTCCAGGCCGTAGAAATGCTTGAAATTGCTTACGCCGTCCAGTTCCGGCGGCGGTTCATCCGCATCCGGGTCGTCTTCGTGCCAGATAATATGTGCGGGCGTGCCCGCCAGTTCGTGGTTCCCGACCACCGGCCACCAAGGCCGCTCGCGCAAGACGCCCCCGGAGTCCTTGGCGAATCTCTGCCAGTAGTCCGCGCCGCTCCGGCCGCCGCCGCCGCGGACCATGTCGCCTGTGGTGAACACGAAATCCGGCCGGTACTCCTCGTCCATGAACTGCACCAGGGGCGGGAAGGTCGTGGCGTGCTTCACGTCGCCGAGCACTGCAAAGCGATACTTGTCCGTCTGGACGCGCTCTTCGACTTTGGCCATAAGCGGCTTGGGGTCGAACGGCGCCACGCCTTCCGGTGGCACCGAGTGTGGTGTCTCGTTGCCAAGCAGCGGCGTCAGGAACGTGATTGCGAAGACGAACGACAGAAGAAATCGGCGTAGCGGGGAATTTCGGGATGACACTACAAGCTCCTTTTCGCAAGGCGGGCCCCATGCCCGCATTCGACGTTTAGAAACATACACCTGAATCCCTGCGATTGACAACTGGCCACTGACAAAAGACAACTACCGGCATGGAGTTCTGGCACGCGGCCTTCCTGGCCGGCACAGCCACATTCGTCATCCCGGTGGTGATCCATCTGATCTTCCGTATGCGCAAACGGCGGCTGCTCTTCTCGTCCTTGCGTTTCCTGCAACAATCCGTGCTGAAGGAATCGCGCCGCTTGCGTTTGCGGGAATTGCTCCTGCTCCTGCTGCGTTGCGCCGCCTGCATCCTGCTGGCCCTCTGCTTCGCGCGCCCCTTCCGTCCAGACAGCGTCCTGGCCGGCGCCGGGGGCCGGCCGCAGGAAGACGCAGTCCTGGTGCTGGACGATTCCCCAAGCCTGCTCGCGCAGGACGGCGCCAGCGTCCGCTGGCTCGGCTTGCTGGAGCGGGCACGCAAGGAAGTCGCGCGGCACGGTCCGGGCGACCGCGTGGCGCTGGCGCTGGCCAGCGAGCCGTCCCGTGCGGAGATCGAGCTGTCGGGGAATTTCGGCGCGCTCACCGTGGCCTTGCAGCGCGACAAGCCTTCCGTCCGCCGCGGTGACCTGGCCCAGGCGCTCAATACCGCCGTGGAACTGCTCGCCACTTCGCCGCAATTGGTCCGCCGCATCGTCCTCTACAGCGACCTGCAATCGTCGCAGATAGACCGCGGCGCCTGGGCCGAGGCCGCGCTCAAGGCCGCCGCCGCGGGCCGCGGCATCGCCGTGCAGATTGAGACTCCGTCCGGCTCGCAGCCCGTGAAACTGCCCAACCTTAGTGTCTCCGATGTGCGCCCCAGGACCGATGTATGGATTGAGGGCCGCCCGATTTCGTTTGCGGTGCGCGTAGCCAATCGCGGCGACAGCGACCGTCCCAACGTCCCGGTCAAACTCGTGGTGGACGGCAAGGTTCTCGCCACGCGGGACGTTTCACTGGGACCGCGTTCCAGCACGGAGATTGAATTGAGCGCGGCACTGCCGCGCGCCGGAGAGGCCGCTGGTTACGCCGAGATCGAAGCTCACGACGCCTTCCCGGACGACGACCGGCGCTTCTTTGCCCTGCGCCTGCGCGACAGCTTGAAAGCCCTGGTTATCGAGGAGCGGCTGGCCGAAAAGGACAGCTACCTCGACGAAGGCTACTACGTCCGCATGGCGCTCGACCCGCGGGCCAGAGGAGCGGAGACAGCGGGCGGGGGCGGAGCGCTGAGCTATGTGCAGGTGCAGTCGGCCGAAGCCGCCAAAGTCACGCCCGAAATGTGCAAACACGCGGACCTGATTTTCCTCGTCGGCATCACGGCGCTCAAGGATAACGAACTGGCGATGCTCGAAGACGCCGTCGCCAGCGGCCGCAACCTGGTTGTTTTCGCCGGACGCTCTGATGGCCGGCTCTCCGAAGCTTTTTATAACGGCCCGT
>Ga0315279_10006068_pt1 | contig 15383 bp, 15 predicted proteins | sample YL17G06_20_MG_FD_203694 | JGI IMG/M metagenome (GOLD analysis project Ga0315279, IMG submission 203694) | Sediment microbial communities from Yellowstone Lake, YNP, Wyoming, USA - YL17G06_20 | ecosystem: Environmental > Aquatic > Freshwater > Lake > Sediment | place: USA: Wyoming | collected... | reverse complement strand
GACAAACTCGGGATAGAAAGCCTTCCATTAGTGTGTAATAGGGATCAATGAACGATTCGAGCTTCAGACTCAGAGGCCCGAAGGCTGACATGAACTGATGGCCGTGCACGAAGAAGCATGTCTTCCCTCCGATTTCGAGAACCTTGTACTCGCATATCTCAAATCTCTTCATGACCGGAATGGGCTTCGGCGGGATATCGGGAATAATGTAGTCATGGTTGCCTCTCAGATAGAATACGTTAGTCTTTTCGGTAAGAACTCGTGCAAAGTTAGCAGTGAAATCTGGCAGATTTGAGATTTTTCCATCCCAAAGGTCAAGAAAGTCCCCTGATATGACGATCGCCCTTGGAAGGTCAAACTGAAAGCCGCCTTCTTCGGAGTCGACATGAAACGTGGAGGTCGACACTACGAAGTCTACAAATGCTTCGAAATCCTTGCCAAAGATCTCACCTTCTGGCAACCCGATGTGTACATCGGAGAAGACGAGTACCGAATCATATGCATCTGATTGTGACGCCATTCTTTCAAGTCCCATGCTGCTTTCTGCGTCATATCACTTCGATACGTCTACAGGATGCTTAGGTAGGACGGCCGACACCGACAGAGTTCAACCAGTCGCAATACAACTTGAAAGATGGTTCTGTATACGCGACTTCTTGGCCTTTGAGCTTGTGAAGACCGAACCATCCTTCCTGTGGAGGATTATTGAAAGCTGAAGGTTCGGTGAAGGTTACCCACGGGAATGTTCCCTTTGACGAAGAACCTTCAATCGAGGCTAGTGCAATCCTAAAGAATTCCTCCTGCATTTCTTGAGCCGACGGTTTTCTTAGTATAAGTGCTTCAAGTGTCTCAGCTGGCGAACGATATGTTGAGTACCCGAATTCGCAGTTGATGACCTGTTTTCCGGATATGCGGCGAGCATCGTCTGCCTTTGGTCCAATCTCGCCGCCCAGTACGGGCCACTTGCGTACGTAGTTTGGATAGTTGTCGATTCCGATGAGATCAACATCTAACTTGTCTCTAACACGTGCCATCTCAATCTTCCAGTCTTCGAGATAATCGCCTACTTCCTCGTCTCCTGCAATCAAGCCATTTTTCCGAAGATTCCTTGTCGACTTGTCGAAGAATTTGCGCATTTGAACGAGGTAGGTATCTAGATCATCAGCCTCCACATTAGTCATCGTCAATGCTTCAGGAGCGGCGTCATGGATTCCATTCAAAATGTTGTTGAGTCTCTTGTACTTCTTCTCCACGTCGATGGATAATGCAAACCATGTTGTTGTTTCGCCTCGCCATTGAGCAACTGGAGATGATTGAAGTATCCATTCTTTGATGTCAATCTCATTCTCGACCCCGAAGATGATCTTGCGCCCATGCGAAACTGCTATCGAATGGAGTTTGGAGGCGGCTTTCTTAGAGTAGTCATATGATTCTTCCACGAACTCATCCAAACGCTCTAGGGGGATTTTGCCCACATTTTCAACGCTTCCAACATCGATCGGCACTATCAGGTTGTACCCAGCCTTGCAGAGCTCCTCTATCCCGTCAAGATAGCTGAGACCATTGTCCGCCTTCTCGTCGAGGAGGCGTGTAGGCGTTTCATGTATCCGGAGCCACCGGATAGGCTTCCCTTTCAGAACCTCCAGGCAAATCTTAGGAATCGACCTGACATGCGTAGCTCTAAGGTTCATTCCACGAAGAAAGGACTCACCGATCTTTGAAAGCGGGTCGGACATCTACTTTCTCTCCCTTTCTCCCATTTCCGTGGGGGCGATTCGTCGCCTATCCGTTTGAGAAGACTCTCTCACTTTCTTCCCCTCAATAGAGGACACTTCTTGTCACTGCACCCCTCCTCGGCGCTCCTGTGTCCACAGAAGTCAGCGAAGTCAGTACACGCGAACAGCGAATCTCAGAAAGCCAGTAGAGTATCGCACCCGTTTGGGATTTGAGACTTTGGGTGCTCGAAACTGACAGAGCGAAAAAGGGGGGTGTTTTCAGGGGATATTTCCCATAACTGGAAGGTCTAACATGCGGGTATCACCTTTGGTGTGGGCGGCACGATTTGAACCCGTAATTCCTTTGTGTGCGCGCACCCGGCGACCGCGACTATAAGCCACCAGAAGAGTTCCCATACGCTCCTGTGCCAACTCGGCTGACGTTTGTCGATCTGTTTGGAACGTGAGAATCTTTATGGTATTGATGGCGACGGCGGCCGCCCCCCCAGGGGAGGGTACCCCCCCTCAAGACGGGCATACTGGGAATGCACGCGCACGAGGCTCGTGAACGCACCAAGAGACCCACACACTCGACCGGTATCGGTCAGGATCTCTTCGGGCTTACCAACCACAAGAATGACTCACACGCTGGAACTTGAGGCGTTTCATCCTTTCAAACACAATCGCTCGTGCTCCTGTTCGTGCTCGTGAAAGTCTCGTTTGGGGGAAGGAATCTCCTAACAACCCTCATGCTTTGTATCGCAAGTCTACGGTGAGAGGAGACTAAGCTCAAGCGAGAGAAAGAGACCGGTTGAGACAAGAATGGCACATATCGTAGCAATATCGACCATTAATGCTAGTCGTTTGTAGTTTCTGGTTCGAACTCCCATAGCTTGGCTGTGGACCCAATGCAGAAGCTTTGATAGCCTGTTCCAATCAGAGGACAAGCTCCACATAAGCTCCGTTATGCCAAGTTCGTTTTCAAGTTGCTTAATTGTGAAGTACTTTGTTCCGGTCATGATCAGAAAATAGCATACGGCAATCCAAAGCAGCAGACCTAGAATACCCAAAAGTGCGAGCGGACGAGATAACGCCTTGCTCGCAACAAAGTAGAACAACGTCATTTGCATCGTGAAAGAGGAGATGCCCCCGGCGACATACGCAAGCATCTTCTTCACGTCAGCATCGTATAGGAGGTTGAGAGCAGTTTCGTCTCTGACGAGCTCAAGGATTGCCTTTCCAACATCTACTGGATCTGGCTTCGCGTATACGATCTTTGGGAGGCACCTTCCTAGTTGCTTCATGTCAATCGTGGCTGACTCAAAGCTGCTAAACAGACAATTATCGCAAACTATGAAAGCATCGTGATCGAGCGCAGAAACGGCTGTTACAGCGTCGCGGGCAACATTTAGATCATCCACACTTTTGCCCTTGTCTCGATCACAATCAGAGATTAGTGCTCGGAGTTTCTCGTATAGGCGACCTTCATCCTCTCCGCCAAACTTGGCTAGGCCATATCGTGAAATGTCCCGCACGGCAATCTCGGTCGGTTCTATTTTCACTGGTAGTCCGAGTTCCCTGAGCTCCGCAACTGCCCGATCTACCTTCACATCATAGTTGTGCACTTCACGAGCGACTTTCTCATCTACTTGGACGTGAGTCACACAGAGAACCGTTCCGGACTTCGTGCAACGACCAACGAAATCTGCGACGATGTCAGTGCCCTTCAAGCCTGCGAGAGCAATGAGAGCTCCAGTATCAAGAAGCACTCTCAGAACCATGACCATCATTCCAAATAGGTTCACATTCATCTAGAAGCGCTTTTCGTCATCGAATCTCTCTGCACAGGTGACGTGACCTAGACTGATGATTTGTGTGTGGGTAAAGCGCTTGCTCTGCAGAGGGCGTCGGAACCATCACATCGAACCTCTGTGAACTGTCACTCCCGCCACACTATTCCTTGAGACTCATTAAGACACTTTCGCAGACAAGCCACCTGATCTGTCTATTCTGGCTGCACTGTTACTGTCTGCGTGTGTGCTCGTCGTGTGACTGTTAGCGCAAGGCGGGAAGCAGGTAAGTTGTGATCAAGAGTAGTAGAACGAAGTATACGACCAGCAACCCGACTGAGATCAGCAGATTCCGTTTCCACTGTGGGCTCCAAGCGATTCCGAGTGGTAACCCGAGCGTGAAACCGATTATGTGCGAGACGTATGCGACGTCGCTTTGGAGCTGGTAGTAGACCGCGAGGCCGTTGTAGAGAAAGTAGAGGATGGCTACGAGCCCGACAGGCATGAGTAGCAGGAAAGAGAACCTCAGCGGCTTAACGAGCATGACAACAGCGGTTAGCGTGAATATGGCGGCTGAGGCGCCCACAAATGTCGTATCGGCCGGAAAGAATGGTAAACTGAGTAGGAAGCTCAGAATGCCGCCGGTGAAGAATGCGGTAAGCATCCGTCCTGAGCCTGACACGCCCTCTAGAGTGTTGCCGAACACGTAGAGGAAGATCATGTTACCGAGCAAGTGAAGCAGGTTGGCGTGCACGAAGATGCCTGTGACAAGCGTCCAGACCCGCCCCTCCAACAAATTGTCGAGGCTGAAGGCTAGATCATTGCTGACCGTGGCAGGCGGCGCGGTCCACGCATAGAGGCTTGCCACGATACATAGCAGAATCAGAACGGTTGTTTTTCTCATGCCAACAGACAGATGGGGGGATGCTGAAAAGCGTACTCCACCCTTCCTGCTCGAGCGCCAGCAATCCTGAAGAATCTGATTCCTCTCAGATTGAGCGGAGGCTTGATTTCTTGGCCTCTACCTCGCGTCTTTCGTGTCCTCGTTCGTTCGTTTCACGCTAGATCCTGTCCGTGAAACGTTTCGCGTCTAGTTTCTGTTGGAATTTCTGATCATCGATGGCCTCTTGGTCAACCCCAGGCTTCGTTCGTTGACTTCTGCGTTTGACTCGTCGAGTTTTGGGTCTGGATGATCTGCGATTGTTCTTCTTGGCTGGCATTCATGGTCGCCATGCTTAGGATGAGCCATGATTGCCTACGTTTTGAGTGTTCCGGAGGTCACGTAATTGTTGCATCCCACTTTCCGGAAGTGAAAGGACAACGAATCCAAGGATTTGTCGTATCTCACTTAGCCTAGCCTTGGCTGACAGGGTTGCGGTTTGGATCGCAAACCACTTGTAGTTCGGAATCGCAGTTATAATTTGATGAGGATTTTGAGACAGCTCGCAACACTGGTCTTGCTCCTGTTTCTTATTGGTGCCCTAGCCGCGCCGAGTGCTCAGGAGATTCGCATCGAGGAAGCAACCACTACGCCGACGCTGTATGTCAGTTTGGTTCCTCAGCCTCAACCGCTAAGCTGGGTTGGGTTCTATGATACACTTTTTCCCATGAGTATTACAGTCACAGTCAACAACTTGTCGGATAAGAATTTCCCGGGAGGGAATCTTACCGGATTTGCCAATTCACCTTCGGGAAAATGGAGCATACGCGACTGGCGCATTAGTGTACCTGAATTGCCCGCTGGCAAATCGCAGACACTCTTTCAGTCGCTTCCGATTGAGGAGGCAGGGGTATACACGGTCAGTTTCACGAGCATGGACTTGCAGACGCATGAGTATTGGCAAGTCTCCGGTGGGTTTCTAGTAGTTCAAGTCGAACCGCCTTCGACTTTGTTTCAATTATTGACTGTTTTCCTCTCGGCGGTCATTGCCGTGGTCCTGATGTCAATCGTGGTGCTGCTCTGGCGCCGACGAAGAATAATCCCAAGCAAGGACCAACGTCTCGAACCGCCAGCTTCCATGATGGTGGCTTTCAGTATGTCCGAAGCCGGCAAGAAGATGGAGAGCTATCTCTTAGAGGAGAAAAATAATAGGAGATTCGAGTCGGCCGTCTCATGGCTTCTCGAAATCCTCGGATTCTGGACTATGAAGTTAGATAGTGAAACAAAGGGAGAGGTATTCAAGGAGGGAGCGCAGGATATTGGTTCTGCCGACATCTTGGCTTATGACACGCTGCGCAATAGGTCGCTAGTTGTGGGTTGCACTGTCGGAATCGCTGACACCGCGGCACTGCAGAGGATATCAAACTTGGCTAAGAAGCTGGTACCTCACATTGGTGACTGCGATCCAGTTCTCGTCAGCTACGAAAGTTCAGAGCTATCCAAGAAGGACGCACAAGCGTCGGGTGTGATCTTGCTTGATCACGCTGGTCTGGAATCTATCGTGAGTCTTGTGGGATCGCGGCGATTTGAGAAGGCTAGGAGAATGCTGGAATAGGCTGGTCGCGCCACATTTGCAGCGTCTCGCCAAATACAGGTGTACCAGAATGAGAATAATCAACGCGATCTGCGGGAGTTAGGCTACTTATGCGTGTGAAAAGAATCGAGGTGCGAGGTTTCAGAAGTTTTCTTGACAAAGTTGAAATCAATGATCTAGCACCCGTCAACACATTTGTAGGCAGAAACAACGCCGGCAAGACTAATGCTATCGAAATATTGCGCTTTGTTCGACATTTGAGTCGAGGCGAAACTTACAAGCAATTCGTTGACATCGTTTCTGCCGGCTCCACAACAGTGGAAATCAGCCTTGCAATGGAGCTTGATGAAGGCGAGCGAAGAAACCTGATCGAGAAGATCTTCGTAAAGAGCAAAGTCAAACCGGACGCAGTTATTGGTTCTCGGTTTGTCAGGACTCTCAAACATAAGCTTCTCTTGTATGATGGCGGAATTAAGAGCCAAGAAGTTACCATACCGAACATCATAGATGGTGACATATCTGTCTGGCGTATGAGCAGAGATGGAGCTGGGTTAGCGCTCGAATCTGTCGATCTGTTTCCTGCAGCCGAACAGCTCGGGCAATCTGAGGACTTGATTACAAAACCGGAAAGCCGCGGTGGCACGAACTCCGCCGTATGGGACCTCTGGTGGAGCGCCGGGGCAACGGACATACTTCCCAGCTTTCTACGAGACTTCTATTCGTGGAAGATTGAGTGGATTCCTCCCATCAGACAATCATCGGTTCGGGCGACCTCCACAGAAGCGCGTGAGTTGGATGATAGCGCAGGAAACCTGCCTCAGGTTATCAGTACGATTGGCATGGAGGAGCCACGCAACATTGTGGAAATAAGCCGCATACTGGCCGATGTTGCAAACGTAGATACTATCCAACCTCGCCTCAAAGGGAATGAATGTTGGCCTGCCGTCAAAGAGAAGACGGGCCTTAGCTTTGATCTGGGGAACACTTCAAGCGGAATTCATCAAGCAATGATTCTGGTAACGAAGATCGCGACATGTCCGAAAGGTGGTATCCTGCTGATTGAGGAGCCGGAATTGCATCTACACGCTGAAGCTCAGCGAGCTCTGCGGAGATTTATTCAGAATAGTTCGAAAATGATCCAGTTTTTCATCACAACGCACTCTACGATATTCGCAAATCTGGGTTCAGACTCACGTGTCTACCTTGTGACCAAGAAAACTCGTCAATCCCTGATCAGGCCGGTTGAAGAACCAAGCGAACTAGTGTCGGTCAAATGGGAGCTCGGGCACAGCAATGCGGATCTCTATGGTTTCGACCTCGTGCTCTTTGTCGAGGGAGATTCCGAAGAAGTAGCATTCCCGATTATAGCGAACTCCTTGGGTTATGATTTCGGCACGCAAGGAATCAAGCTAATCAACATAAAGGGGAATAAGAAGGCTCAGAAACTAGAACAGTACCTTGAATATCTCAAAGAATCAGACACTGCTCCGTTCGTAATCTGTGACTCAGACGCAGAGACTGCAAAGAGACTCCAAGACTGGGAAGAATCCAGACTACTTCCTCATGGTAACTACCGAATTTGGCCTCTTGAGTTCGAAGACCTCTTCCAAATCGAATTGATCGTCCGCTGTTTAGGCGAGCTAGGGTACACGGAAATGGACAAAGGGAAGCTGGTTGCACTCAGAGGCACCTCTTCAATTGTTCACGCAATCAAACGAGTGATCCACGAAACTGCTCAAGCTGATCTAGACAAGCCTTCATTGGCAGAGGCGATAGCAAGATCCTTGACCTCAAAGCCAAGCGATATCCCTGACAAATTGATTGAAGCGTTGAAAGCCGCCGTTTCGGCTGCAACGGTTAGAAGAGAGCGTTCCTGACCTATTGTGTGTGTCTCACGGTGCGACCATCGTAATTTGAACCGTCGTCGTCATTGGAGTTGATTCTTGCGTGTGTGAAAGGATGAAAAGCCTCAAGTGCCAGCGTGTGAGTCATTTCTCGTGGTTGGTAAGCCCGAAGTGACCCTGACCCAAGTAGCGGCCGGGTGTGTGAATGGGCAACCTTCCAGAGCGGCTCGTTGAATGCGCCATGCGCGCGAATAGGTGAGTGCCGCGTTCAAGCCAACCATAAACGATGAAGATGAAGTGAAGAACAAAACAAAACGCATAAGCAGCTCGACAGAGTACTCAATGCGGCTTGAACGCCAAGTGGAAGAGCCACCCGGGAACCACACGAAGAACCAGGCCTTTCATAGGTGGGTCTAGTGGTGCGAGCGTCGTAAATTGAACTCCGGTGTGTGTGGGTCGGCTGGTGCGGACGCCCAGATTTGAACCTGGCAATTGCCCGAATCTCTACGCAGTGTGCTACACAGGGAATTCTTACGGCTACGCATTCATGGTAGGTTTTGATCTGTTCGGGATGTGAGAATACGTATGGTATCTAGAAATGAGCCTCTACACCCCCAGGGGTACACTGGTAACTTATCGGGTGGTGTGTCATGCTCGACTTGAATCTTAGAGAGCAGTCCGGTAATCTTGTGGGCAAGTTCTTTCATCCTTAGCATTTCTTCTAGTGTCAAGTCGGTTCCGTGGTTGTCCATGCATTTGAAGAGGAAATCTGCGAAGCCTGCTTCTGCAATGAAGCATTCGGAGAGCATAATCTTGGTTTGAACGAGTCTAGTTGGTTCCTGATGCACCGTACATTGCCTCGTGCCCTTTGGGGTCAAGGAGTTTTGCTAGCCGACTAGCTAGATGCTCATCAATCTTCTGGCATGCGGCATCCACTTTGCTCTTGAGCGCGTCCAGTTCAGCTTGAGTAGGCTTCGTCTCCCTGTTCATCATTGCCTGAGTTTCTGCCACCAAGACAATGAGGTTCAGCAACCATAGCGTCGTATCCTTTTGCCACATGTATGTTGCGCGTGACGAAAAGTCCAGACTCTTGATGTATGCGAGAAGTGGATTCTTTTCTTGTTCTACTGCTTTCTTTGCCGTTTCGAGACTAGCTTGCTCGGTTTGTCTCTGTGCGTCTACGTCTCTTAGATATTCTTCATAGCGTTGGTAGATGAGTTCACTGATGTATTCGCTAGCGTTTTGTTGCTTTCTTTGTTTCTCGGTCATCTTTCTGCAACCACTCTAAGATTGCTTGCTCTATGCTATCGCTCAGGTCGCCTTTCTTCCCACCTGAGGTGGCAATTGCGATACGCAGTTTCCGTTCAACATCATCAGCTAGTACGATGTTGATTCTTCCCATTTGATCACCAGTCAAGGTAGTAGTCATATACACATATAGGCTTTTCGGCGTATGCGCAATGCTTAAGTGTGTAGTGTGTGCATATGTGTATATGGCGATACAGATGGCACAAGTCAGCCCGACTCGAACGATACGCGGGTACGCAATTATAGCGAAGGGCGACGAGCCGCGTAGAGTCAGCGAGGGCGTGTATGAGATTCGTTCCCAATCGGGCGTAGGCTCCTACCGCTTGACGAAGCACAATACGGGATGGTCATGCACATGCCCCGACTACGTGAACCGACACGAGCAAGTCGGTGGCTGTAAACATGTCAGCGCTTTGCGCCTATGGCTCCGAGCAAAGCAAGAGACTGAGAGAACAGATGTCTTTGAACTTCCCAAGACCGTTCTCACATTCAATCATTGCCGCTTCTGCAATTCCGTTGATCTTGTCCGTTGGGGCTACCGAATGACGAAGCAAGGCAAGAAGCCACGCTTCAAATGCCGAACATGCGGCAAGCGGTTTGTCGGGGATGAAGGCTTTCTCAAGAGCCACCATGACCCGAAGATCGTCACGCTCGCACTCGATCTATACTTCAAGGGCGCATCTCTGCGAAAGGTGACTCAACACATCGCTCAATTCTATGGCGTCAAGGTCAGCCATGTCTCGATCTTGAAATGGGTGCGGAAGTTCAGTGAACTCATAGACAGCTATGCCCAGACACTCAAGCCGCAACTCTCCGGTGTGTGGAATTGCGATGAGATGAAAACGAAGATGGCACATGAGCAACCGATCAACGGTGAACGGTTCTACTGGTTATGGAACGCGCTTGACAACGGAAGCCGATACCTAGTCGCATCTCACCTGACGAGGGGGCGCGGCCACAAAGACGCGATAGAGTTCTTCGAGGCCGCAAAGAAGCAAGCGAAGAGAGACCCACAAGTGATTTTCAGCGATGGCTTGCCCTCATACCGAGATGCATACGATCCGATTAGCCTCGCCAACTATGGCAAGATCGCACACATAGCCAACGTTGGCATTCGTAGCCATATGGGAAACCACCGCGTCGAGCGGCTTCACAATTCAATGCGTGAACGCGAGAAAGTCATGCGGCACCTGAAACATGCGAAGTCAGCCGAGAAAGTCTTCAAGGGCTACCGAGCATACTACAACTTCGTAAGACCACACATGGCACTAGAGAACCACACACCCGCAGAAATGGCCGCAATACCGATCCAACTAGGTACAAACCGATGGTTAGACCTAATCAGACAAGCCTCAAGAAACCGAAATTGAGCCAATTTTTGCATTAGTGTTAAGAGTGCAACGAGGTGAATCAAGACATGTATGGAAATTGTCTAGGCGACAGAAGAAAGGTGGAGTATTCATCATATTTGCGCTCTTAATCGCGCTTGTTGCGATTAATAGCTATACAAGCGGAAATGTGCAGTTGGCTCAAGGTCTCGGTGTTGTTGCGGTTGTTGCATTTCTGCTGGGGCTGTCTGATTGAGAACCAGAATCGCTGGTTGGGCGAGTCTGATTGCCATCATCTTGGCCATGGGTTTCTTTTTTGGGATGGCGTGGTCCGCCCCTGACAATGGAACACGGATAGGGTATTTGGGAATCTTCGCCGCGTTACTTGTGGCGCTTGGTCAGCAGTTTGATTTGCTCGGCTTGTACGGAAAGAAAGAAGATGACACTGGTGCGTTGGCGTACCGTGCTAGTCAACTCACAGCGTCACTCAAGACAATCTACTCTCAGTTATCGGGTGAGACTTGGAGTCGGACCACAGAAGATTCTGTGAGAACTTTCACCAATGAGATCCAAGGCAAGGGTCTGCTTCAAGTTCTCAACAAAGACTGTCCAAGACTACCTGAACTATTCAGCACGCTGCAATCCGTTTTGGCTGACATACGGAAGAGTAGGGTGCCCGTGGAATATGCGAAACGGATTGCCCAAGGTGTACATGACGGCCACGGGGACTTGACGGATGATGTGTTTCGGTTTCTCGTTCGCAATGATAGCCAAGTACAAGAGCCCGTTGCTCAAATCAAGAACGAAATCGAACGAACCCTAGGGAAGTACGGTGGAACGACCTCATCGGACAAGCGGCGAGACTCGCAAGACAAGGGTAAACCGTTTGAGAGAGTTACGAGTGATAATAATGGGGCTCACCCATGATTCCAGCCTTGTTTGTCGGAATTGCCATCATGTTTCTGTGTTTGGCAATTGCTTCCTACATGCTCAAGTCATCAATTAAGAAGCCTCACCGTAAGATAATTGAGTTAATGGATAGGGAGATAGAGGATCAGAAGAGCGGAAAACTATCTGAAGCGGGTTGGGCATCTGCCACCACCTACCTCTACAAGACTGCAAACAACCATTTCTATCTTGAATTTCTAGGCTTCATAGTAGCTGCTATTGCCGCAATTGCCGAGTTCCTTGCCTACGGTTGGTGCTAAGTGACCACCCGATAAGTTACCAGTGTACCCCAGGGGGTCCCCTCCGGAACTACATACTACAGCTTAGCCCAAAATCCGGGACGAGATGATTGATACACTCATCAAAGCCATCATGCAAGCCGACCTACAGGCGAAGGCGGCCCCGGAAGCGATTGAAAGCGGGGTTCCGCCAAAAACACGATGGTACCAGCTCGTAGGCCACCTCGTCCAAGTGCTCGACGATGTTTTCAAACGGGCCCCGTTTGGAGGATATGCAGAAAGATGCATGTGTAAGACGCAGTGTCTTACACAGAGGATTTTGACGCAGACGCTCCGCGACTAGCCAGCGTAGGGGCTACCAGGCTGCCCGGTCTGAAAAATGCCGCATCTTGACGGTTAGATTAGAGTTGGAGGATTTCTCTGGCTAGGATGAGTCTTTGTATTTCGCTGGTGCCTTCGACGATTTCGAGGATCTTTGCGTCGCGGTAGTAGCGTTCGAGCGGGTAGTCCTTCGTGGGCCCGTATCCGCCTAGGATCTGGATTGCGCGTCGTGTGGTCTCAACGGCGACTTCGCTTGCGAACACTTTCGCCATTGATGCTTCCTTGATGAAGTCTTGTTGCTGATCCCTAAGGTACGCGGCATGATAGGTCAGCAGTCGCGCGGAGTGAATCTGACGTAACATGTCCGCGAGCATCCACTGAATTGCCTGGAACTTCCCGATCAGTCGACCGAACGCTTTCCGCTGTTTAGCGTAGTTGGCTGCGATGTCGAATGCGGCTTGGGCGAGTCCGACGCCGCCGGCGGCGACCCCTATCCTGGACTCGTTGAGGGTCATCATGGCGATCAGGAAGCCGTCGCCTTCCTTACCCAACACGTTCTCTTTCGGGACTCGGCAGTTGTCGAAGATTAGCTCGGCGGTGCCGGTTCCCCTCAACCCCATGACTTCAATTTTCGATCCGACCCTGAACGGCGACCTTCTCTTATCGACCAGGAAGGTCGTGCCTTCTTCGCCGTCTTTTCCAGGTGTCTTTCCGAAGACGAGAGCGAGATCAGCGACCTCGCCTTGCGTGATGAAGGTCTTCGTCCCATTCAGGACGTACTGGTCGCCTTCCCTGACAGCCTTCGTCTCTATGGCGGCAGCGTCTGAGCCTGCAACAGGCTCGGTAAGACAGAAGGCACCAATGCGCTTGCCGGTCGCCATGTCGTGTAGGTACGCCTTTTTCTGTTCCTCGCTTCCGAATTTGGCGATAGGTGCCGCTGTGACGGCGGCTTGAATGCCAATAATCCCTGAGGCGGACATGGAGACCTTCGCGATCTCCTCAGCAGCGATTGCAGAGGATAGGAGGTCTAGGCCGGTTCCTCCGTATTCTGGCGGGGTGCACATGCCGAAGAGTCCCTGCTTCGCCATCTTCTCGAAGAGATCCATCGGATACTTGTTCTCGCGGTCGATTCGGTCCGCGATCGGGGCGATCTCTTTCTCAGCGAACTCCTTCGCCATCCGACGTATCGACTCAGCCTCGGGTCTGAATTTGATTTCCCATGACTCGAGCATGTCGGATCAGTTGACCGTCTAGAGTCCTTAACACCTTTGGCAACTCACGTAATCGCGAGATGGTCACGTGGATAGAGAAAACTGGGTTAGAAAAAGGTGGGAAAGGTGGAAGGGACTCGCTCTATTCAGATCTGAGTCGTTGTCAGGGTCGTGTTTGTGCTTGGGGCTGTCACGGTTATGGTCGAGTTGGCGATCGTACTGGTTACGGTCTCTGTGAGGGTTACTGTTGCAGTCGATGGGGGCTCTGTTATGGTCTGCGTTACAGTCTCAGTCATTGTCTGATTGCCAGGTTCTGTGACGGTGGCGGTGCTCGTCTGCGTGACAGTCAAAGTCTGATTCTGAAATTGCGTCACAGTCTCTGTGACCGTGTTGCTCTGGGTTATTGTTACCGTGTTGTTTCCGTAGTGGTGATCGTGGTCATGCTCGTCGTCGCTCTCAGTCATGCTAGTGGTCGTGGTTGGCATCGTGACGATCGCTTGGCCCTTGAGGGAGAGGAAGTACAGTGAGGAGAGTTTGCTTTCCTTCGCGTCGAAGGTTACACTGTCGCCTTGAGTGTCGCCGTGTAGTTTGAGTTCCAGCTTCTTGCCTGCGCCGCTTGTCTTGGCGTTGATCTCGATAGTGCCTTTCTTGTTGACTTCTCCGCTACCGCTCGTTATGGTGTAGTTTGCTATTCCGATTTGTAGGCTGCCGGCAAGGTCGTCCAGTTCGAGTCCTCCGTTGCCCTTGGCTGCGACTGAGCCGTACAGTGTCAGTGCCGCGCTGGAGAAGGTGCTGCTGGCTTTGCCTTTCTGGTTCTGGAATGCTTTACCGTCCGCTTTGATAGACACGACGGCGGATCCGTTCTGCGATTTCTCGAGCGACATTGTTGGGTAGAGTGCTAGGACTGATGCTGTCAAGAGCACAAGAGCAAGTCCGTATTTTCGTTTCTGTGTCGTCATGGCTTCCACTTTTCTGATATCTAATTGGCATGGATGTTGGGTATATTAGCGTTCCGCACATGAAACATCCATGTACCATGCCCATTAACTCACAAGACCACTCCCACGCGACCCTTCAGCACTGAGAACCGGACACGTGAACAACACGAACCCATGAGGCCATGTCCACAAGCCCCGGAAAACCTAGGGCGTCATACACCTGAAAATGGGTGTCATACACCCAGATGAGCGCGACACCCATCCAAAAGTGAGCATAACCCACCTCCTCCCAGCCGAAACGAATCACCCCTAATATGAGCTGTTCAGCATTCGGTCGCCCTCGGGGAACCGACACCGCCAATGACACCCTCAATAGAAGACGCTGATGCGATCGCATCAAAGGCTGAGGCACTCATCCGTGAGGGCGACCTTGAGAAAGCATGCGCCATCCTCGACCCACTGGCATCTGGACATACGAAGTTCCCTATCCTAGATCGAGTGGGGATGAGGCTCGGACAGACTGACCTGGGAAATGCCACTTTCCTGGAGGCGCTCGATCGAATGATCTCCCGCGGGTCAGTAGGCTACTACGTAATCGTGGGTTCAGCGCTCGCACAATGCTTAGGGTCGAACATGGCAACCTGCCTGGAAAAGACAGCCGAGTACGTCGTGATCGGAGAGAACTGGGCGAAGTGCGATTCCATCGCTGAACGAGTATGGGGCGAAGCTCTAGTCTGCAACTTTCCTCGAGCCTACAAGTACTTGACGAGGATAAGGGATCATGATAACCGGTGGATTCGCCGCGCAATTGGCGTGGGGTCCGTTGGCTACGAACAAGCGTGTTGCGGAAGAGATCTTCACCAAATGCTACCTAATGGAACTGGAGTCCGCTCCGTCGTTCAAGGTCTGGGCTTATAGACGAGCAGGGTGGGCTATTGACGAACTCGACCAGGACATTCTGGCGATCTACAAGAAACACGAACTGAATGGGCTGAAGGCGCTTCCGAACGTGGGCCCGAGCATAGCTGCCTTCATTGCAGAGAAACTCAACAGGACTTGAAGCGCTCACCTTGAACCTTCCAAGACCGGTCCAACTCGTGTCTTCCCCGTGAGTACGAGCCCTTCATCTCGGCGTCCTCAGTCATCCTGCTCGTGCGCCACTAGGCACACGGTTCTCGGGCACTGCGAGTACGGGTTTGATTCCGTCCGCGTATCCGATGTCGAACAGCATGCCTTCTGAGACTTGGCCCATCATCCTTTTCGGTTC
>Ga0315279_10006066_pt1 | contig 15386 bp, 14 predicted proteins | sample YL17G06_20_MG_FD_203694 | JGI IMG/M metagenome (GOLD analysis project Ga0315279, IMG submission 203694) | Sediment microbial communities from Yellowstone Lake, YNP, Wyoming, USA - YL17G06_20 | ecosystem: Environmental > Aquatic > Freshwater > Lake > Sediment | place: USA: Wyoming | collected... | reverse complement strand
GCACTGGCCGCCGCGGCCCTGAGCGCGGATGGGACCGCCCTGGCTTTCGGCGATTTCACCTTCCTGATGCCGCCTTATAACCAGGTGGCCGACAACAGCCTACTGCTCGGCACGATCGCCGATTTCGCCCTCGGCGGGACGCGTACGCACACCCTGGCGGACTTCCCCTATCTTTTCGCCCGCCAGGCCAGCCTGTTTACCGTTGGCGATCTGCAACTGACCGCCGACCTGCTTGCCCCAGTTGCCTTTCTGCAGAATGCTCTCCAATGGACGAATACCTTCCTCGTCGTCTCGCCCAAAGCGGTCAGCGGTAGTGATACGATTGTCTTGGGCTTGCTTACCCCATCCACCGACCTGGATCGTTACATCAAAACATTCGATTTGGGACTCGAAGACTCGGCCTCGATCACCATTCCTGGCTTCGGTCAGATTGGTCGCCCGGGGATCGGCTTGATGCTGTACAAAGCCGGCCTGGTCAGTAATACCTTGGTCCTGCTAACCGATCTGCCCGAGGACCTGCCCGCGTTGATCAGCCTGCTCGCCAGCGGGGATATGTCAGCCTGCGTCATCCAGAACAACATCGGCGTGTGCAGCATCGGCTACAGCGGCAGCACCTATGATACAACCCCGCCCGGTGAGGAGGTCCAGCCCACCGAAACGTCCACACCGAGCGGTTAGTTTTGATGTAAAGCTCCATTGCAGATGTGAATAAGCAGGGATGCGGGCGGCAATAATACGGCGTCCTAAAAAGGACGCCGTATTGTTTTGCCAAATAGCATCTACAATCAGAAAGCCAGCGCGTTAGAACCCAAACACAATGATTCCGCCTAAAAATCCCAGCACGGCCGCGATGGCAAAACTCACAAAATATGCTGCAACATAAAGCACTTTGGTAGACCTGGATAAAAAAGGTCTTTATTCTGCCACCGGGCAATCGCCGTGATAGCAGTAATGATAAACAGTGTGCTCGCCAGGACTACTTTTGCAATATGGTTGGGAGCGCCGCCATTATAGAACACGATATTATCGTTTATGCCGAAAATCGCAGCCACAATCGTGCTCGCGGCTGCCAGCAAAATATCCGCAAATGCAACCTGCTCTAAAATTTTACTGCGCCTCCAGAGAGCCAGAAGGATAAAAAACAGTGCTGCGCCGGTCAGAGCAATTGGAAAGTGGACAACTAATGCGTGTGGGGGATGTACTTGCGCCAGTCCATGGAAAATGCGATGTATCAAATCCATAAGTTCCTCCTTTTTGACAGTCATCACAATCGTTATTAAAAATTCTACCATGATCATCTAAGTCACCACGGCGATTGCCAGAGAACCTCCTTTCATCTGGTTGACAAATCCTCTGCTTTCCGTTAATCTTGAAAAATGAAACTAAATAAAGCACAACGTGAAGTCGTCAAAGCCTCGCTCGATGTTAAAACATTCCTCTCTGGGCCGGCCGGCTGCGGCAAGACGACCGTTGGCGTGGAACGTGTGCTGTACTTGCTGGCGCAAGGCATCCCCGCCGACGCGCTGCTAGTGCTTACCCCTCAACGGACGCTGGCCGCGCCCTACGTGGACGCGTTGCGTGGTTCGACTTACCCTCCGACTATGATGTCGCTCGCCACAGGCCAACCCTTCACCTACGCAGGCGGACAGGTCAGCGTGCTGACTGTCGGTGGGCTGGCGCGGCGCATGGTGGACCTGTTCTGGCCGCTGGCCTCCGAAGCGGCCGGCTTCGCCCATCCCGACCGGCCGCCCGTCTTCCTGACCCTAGAGACGGCGCAGTATTACATGGCGCGGCTCGTCCGTCCGCTGCTGGATCAGGGCTACTTCGAGTCGGTCACCATTGACCGCAACCGCCTGTACAGCCAGATACTTGACAACCTGAACAAGTCCGCTGCGGTCGGCTTCCCTTATACCGAGATCGGCGAGCGCCTGGAAGCCGCCTGGATTGGCGACCCAGCCCAGCGCCGCGTCTACGCCGACGCCCAGGATAGCGCCAACCGTTTTCGGGATTACTGTCTCGAACACAACCTGCTGGATTTCTCGCTGCAAATGGAAATCTTCTGGACATTTCTTTGGCCGCACGCGGCCGTGCGCAACTACCTGACCCCCATCTACCGCCACCTGATCTTTGATAACGTGGAAGAAGACACGCCGCGCGCCCACGACCTGATCCGTGAGTGGCTGCCCAGCTTCGACTCCGCCCTGTTGATCTACGATGTGGGCGGCGGCTACCGGCGCTTCTTGGGCGCGGACCCCGAGTCCGCCTGGGAGTTGCGGGAGCTGTGTGACGTGCAAGCGGTGTTGGACGAGTCGTTCGTAGTAACGGAGGGGATCGAGCAGCTTTCCGATTCGCTGGCAGGTGTGATTACGCCGGACCTCACCCCCTTCCCCTCTCCCAAAATTGGGAGAGGGGAGATTCCATCCCCCTTGCAGGGGGAGGGTCAGGGTGGGGGTCCACCTATCGCCTTTCCCACCGACTCGCGTTTTTACCCTCAGATGCTCGATTGGGTCTCAGACGAGATCGCGCGCCTGGTTTCCGAAGAGCAGCTTCCCCCCTCCGAGATCGTGGTGCTGGCGCCCTATCTTTCAGACGCATTGCGCTTTTCGCTGATGAACCGCCTGGAGGCGCGCCGCGTCCCGGTCCGTTCGCACCGGCCGTCCCGTTCGCTGCGAGACGAACCCACTGCGCAAGCCTTGTTGACCCTGGCCGCGCTGGCGCATCCGGGCTGGGAGGTCCGCCCGGGCAAATTCGACGTGGCCTATGCCTTCATGCTGGCCATCGAAGAGATGGACCTCGTCCGCGCCCAATTGCTGGCAGAGATCGTGTACCGGCTGCGGGATTTTTCGCTTTCGCCATTCGACCAGATCAAGCCCGAGGTCCAGGAGCGCATCACCTTCGTCCTGGGTGCTCGTTATTCGTCACTGCGTGACTGGCTGCTGGCTTATCGTGAAGGTGAGCTTTTGCCGTTGGATCATTTCCTGCGTAAACTATTTGGTGAAGTGCTCTCCCAGCCGGGCTTCGGCTTCCACCGGAACCTGGACGCGGCGCGCGTCGCAGCCAGCCTGGTCGAATCGGTGCAGAAATTCCGCTGGGCGATGGAACCTGCATTAGACTCCCGGAGTCTTCCAGACTCCGGGAGTCTGGATCTCGGCAAAGAATACATTGCCATGCTGCAAGATGGCGTCATCGCCGCGCAGTACCTCGAAGCCTGGCGCGCCGAAGCGGACGAAGCGGTGCTGATCGCCCCAGCGCATACCTTCCTGATGATGAACCGACCGGTGACTGCCCAGTTCTGGCTCGACCCTGGCTCTGGCGGATGGGCCGAGCGCCTGTTCCAGCCGTTGACCCATCCTTACGTGCTCTCGCGTCACTGGGAACATGGACGCCTGTGGAGCGACGCCGACGAAGTCGGGGCCAACCAGCAAACCCTGGCGCACCTGGTGACCGGTCTCCTGCGCCGCTGCCGGGGGCGCGTCTATCTCGGACTGAGCGACCTGGGTGAGAGCGGCTTTGAGCAGCGCGGCGTGCTGCTGAAAGCGTTCCAACGAGTATTACAGGCAGGTAATGAGCAATAAGAGGTGAGTGAAAGGAAAAGAAAATGACCCACAAGATTCAGACCCATGAACATGGCATTCACATTTTACTGGCGATTGCCATCGTGGTCGCGGGTTTTGGTTGTTGGGGTACGATGACGCCTATGCCAGCCTTGCTTCCAACAAATACACCATTGCTTACTTCGGCTCCCTCAAATACACCTGTACCCCCAACAGCACAGGCGCACGGCCTGCTCCAGGCTGTGACCGGCTCGGACGGTCTTCCCTCAGGCGAGATCTACGACCTATGGGTTTCGCCAGAGGGAGTTTTGTGGGTTGCCAGCAATAGCGGCATCTTCCTGCGTACTGCCAGTGGCTTTCAGACAGTCTACGACCAGCCGCTCAACCGTATCCTTGGCGGAGATGACGCTGGCAGAGTATGGGGTCTTGAACCGGGCGGTGAACGGATTGCGGCCTACAATGGCTCTGCATGGAAAGTTTACGGCCTGGAGCAGGGCTGGTACGCACCTGCCAGCGATGCCTTTGGCGACGGCCTGGCAACCGACCCGCAAGGGAATGTTTGGCTGGCAACCGGCGGCGATGACTTGCGCCGCTTCGATCCACAATCGGGAAGGTGGACATCGCTCACCGCTGTGAATATCGGCTTCACGGCTGCTGACCCGAATTACCAGGGTCACTACCTGACCGACGTGGCGCGCTCGTCGTCCGGGTCCATTTGGGTGGCGGATTGCATCGGGATGGGAGAAGGATTTGAAGGACAGGGCGTCCGCTGGTTCAAGGACGGGAACTGGAACGCGATCCCGGATACGCAGGAGCAGTGCGTGTTTGACATCGAGCGGGACGCAGATGGCCGGATGTGGGTCGGCGCGTTCGAGGTTCTGCTGCGATATGATCCCGCCAGTGGGAACTGGACTCAGATCCCACTGCCCGCCTGGGACCGCCGACAGATTGTCACCAGCCTTGACCTGGACCTGGACGGCGACCCCTGGGTAAGCATCCTGCGCTGCGGCGGAGCCGGTTGCTTTTCGACATCAGCTTATTTTTTGAAAGGCGGCACATGGATACCGTTCGTTGATGAAGAGACCGTCTATGAGTCGCCGCCGAGCGTAGCCTTTAGCACCGATGGTATCGCCTGGGTATGCAACCATGGGAGCGTCTACCGCCGGACGCCAGAGAAGGCTGAGTTGCTCGGTAGGCTGGATGCCGGAGGTTGCGAGGTCGTTGTGGATGGCGCAGGGGCAGTGTGGGTAGCTGCCTTTCGCGGCACTGACGCTGGTCTGTGGAAGCTGAAGCCGTAGCAGAATAAGCGGGAGGAGTATCCGACCAAATTCGCTTTGCATCCGCATGTCGGAACAATACAAGAAAAAGGAGAACAGTGAAATGAATAGACGCACCATTATTGATCAAATAAAGGCCCATGGCGCCGTTGCTGCGCATACCACTGGGCGCTATGTTGAAATTGTAAATCACGTTCCCGTAAAGGTTCACCTGGCAATTCCGATCTACATGGAGAAAGACAAGCTACGGAAAGGCGACAAAATCGCAATCATTGACATGGAAGAATCCGTAGCGTTCATTTGTACCGTTAGCCAGGCTACAACCACCGGCTTATCGAAAAGACAAGTTCTGGATCTTGGTAACGCAAAGAAGATCAAGTTGGAATAGTAGTTGGCGAATTCCGGTTCATTCGCCCAGCCGTACCCCTCTTCAATTACGTATTCAACTCTAGAAGTAATAAACAAGAGTCCATGAACTTAACACCTCGCCCCTCCCAATCTGAAATCCTCGCCTATCGCGGTGGCAAGATGGGCATCTCCGCCGTGCCCGGCTCCGGCAAGACGCACACCCTCTCGGCGCTGGCGGCGGAGATCATCGCGCGCGGCGAGCTTGGCCCCGACCAGGAAGTGCTGGTCGTCACGCTAGTCAATTCGGCGGTGGACAACTTCTCCAGCCGCATCAGCGGCTTCATCCAGGAGCACGGACTGCTGCCGCACATCGGTTACCGCGTGCGCACGCTGCACGGCCTGGCGCACGACATCGTGCGCGAGAAACCGGCCCTGGTCGGACTGGAAGAACGCTTCAGCATCATTGACGAGCGCGAAGCCGACTTCATCCGCAAGGAAGCTGCCCAGGCCTGGCTGCAGGCTCATCCCTATGCTTTGGATGACTACCTCGACCCCGGCATGGACGACTCCAAGCGCGACTGGGTGCGCCGCCAGCAGTTGCCCGAACTGGTGGACAGCCTGGCCTTGAGCTTCATCCGTTCGGCCAAGGATCGCCGCCTGGCGCCCGAAGATTTACGCGTTGCCCTCGACCGTCAGCCTGCCGCGCCTGTCCCCGGAGGGGGGCTGCCGCTGGCCGAGATGGGCTGGGAGATCTATGCCAACTACCAGCGCGCCCTCACCTACCGCGGCGCAGTGGATTTCGACGACCTGATCCGACTGGCGCTGCGCCTGCTCGAACTGGACGCCGAGTTCCTCGAACGCCTGCGCTACCGCTGGCCCTACATTCTGGAGGATGAAGCCCAGGATTCCAGCCAGTTGCAGGAGCAGATATTGCGCTTGCTTTCAGGGCCGGAAGGAAACTGGGTGCGCGTAGGCGATCCCAACCAGGCCATCTTCGAGACCTTCACCACCGCCAACCCCCGTTATCTGCGCGACTTCATCGCCCACGATGCCAATTTACGCCGTGAACTGCCCAATTCGGGCCGCTCGCAGCCTTCGATCATTGCCCTGGCGAATTATCTGATTGATTGGGTGAATGTGGAACATCCGGTGACAACGAATGCTCCGCACTCGTCCATCCGTGACGCGTTGACCGTGCCTTACATCCGACCTACACCCGAAGGCGATCCCCAGCCGAACCCGCCCGACGACCCGGCCGGCATCCGTTTGATTGGCCGAAAATTCACCCCCGAAGAGGAAATCGCGGCGGTGGTCGACTCGCTGGAGAAATGGCTGCCCGAGCACAAAGACTGGAGCGTGGCCGTGCTGGTGCCGCGCAACCAGCGCGGTGTGGAGGTCATCGAGGCGCTGAAGAAGCGCAAGATTGACTACATCGAGTTCCTGGCCAGCACAGCCTCCACGCGCGCCGCAGCCGGTGCGCTGGGCAATGTCATTGCCTACCTGGCCGACCCGCAGTCCGCCGCCAAGCTGGCGCGCATCTATCAAGTCTGGAGGCGTGACTGGCGCGAAGGCGAAGAAGATCAGCGCGCCCTATACAAACACGTCCCGGAGCTGCTGCGCAAGTGCCGCGAGGTGGAATCGTTCCTCGCCCCGCGTCCCGACCGGGATTGGCTGGTAGATTTAAGACGAGCTGTTTCAGGGATTCCTGACCCTGAAACAGGGGTGACCGAAGGGCTCAACCGCCGCTTTGGGCAGAGACCTGCGGTCACAGTTCCGTCGGGGTCAGAGATCCCCGACGAGCAGGTGCTTGATGAGCTAGAAACGTTCCGGGATGTCGTTCGCCGCTGGCAGGGTACGACCCTGCTCCCGATCGACCAAATGATCCTGACCCTGGCGCAAGACCTGTTCACCGAAGTCGTTGACCTGGCCCTGGCGCACAAGCTGGCGCTGGTACTGCGTCAGGCCGCCGACGATCACGCTGACTGGCGCCTGCCCGAGCTGACCGGCGAGCTGGGCGTGATCGCCCGCAACGAGCGGCGCTTCATCGGCTTCAGCAGCGACGACTCGGGCTTCGACCCGCAGCAGCACAAGGGCAAGGTGGTGGTCACGACCATGCACAAGGCCAAGGGCCTGGAGTGGGAGCGGGTCTACCTGATGTCGGTCAACAACTACGATTTCCCATCGCTCCAGCCCTATGACCGTTACATCGCGGAGAAATGGTTCGTGCGCGACGGGCTGAACCTGGAAGCTGAGGCCCTGGCGCAGTTGGAGAGCCTGGGAACGAGCAGCGAGTACGAGTGGTACGCGGAGGGCACGGCCACCCAACAGGCGCGGCTGGATTATGTCAAGGAGCGGCTGAGGCTATTGTATGTGGGGATTACGCGTGCGAAGAGGGATTTGATCGTGACGTGGAATTCGGGGAGGCAGGGTGAGCAGACACAGGCGCTACCGTTTGCGTCGTTACTGGGATGGTGGGAGGGGAGAACCTAAAAATGATGAAAAACGGTCTCGGACATCATGTCAAGGAGACCGTTTGTGTTTATTCTTCGTATGCTTTCAGAAAATCATCTCTCGATATTCCCGCTTGTGAAAAAATTGTCCGCAGTGTGGAACTCTTGAGTGTACGGTGGTTAGGCATGGTCAGCGGTGTGCGCGTGCCGTCTCCGTTTTCGCGGGACATGGCAATGTGATTGCCTTCACGCACGAGGCGAAACCCCAGCTTCTCAAAGGCTTTGATGACTTTCGCTTTAGGCGCGTCTACGGGTAATTTGGGCATTAGACTGTCACACCTGCTTCTGCAATGAAGGCTTCCAAAACGGGAGTTTCGGTATCGAACACTTCCGCGCCAAAGGTTTCTATATGAAATGCGATTGCAGATTTCACATCCGCGAGGGCAGACTCGTATGTGTCACCTTCGCCAACAACAATCCCCTTCACGCCAAGTGGATAAGCCACATAGCCATCAGGATGTTTTTCAACGATTATTTTGAATTGCTTGGTCATTTCTCATCCTACCTTTCAATCAGAACGGCTCTCTGTGAATATTATACCGTTATCTATGCGTTTATGAGGTCACTTGTCAGGAGAGGGACTCCGAGCGGCGCGAGGGTGTGCTTGGGTTGCAGTGGACCTCACCCCCAGCCCCACTCCCGCTGGGAGGGGGGAGTCTATCCGTGCGGCGCGAAGGCGCGATACTTGCACCTGCTGCAAGGGCAGGTGAGAGCGCCAAGAAAAAAATTAAGAAAGCCTTCGCGAGCTTCGTTTCTTCGCGGTTTAATCCCGGAATCATGCGACCGCACTTAGCAGGGAAACTACCCATCCGCTCAATTTTTGTTAGATCTTTTTGGAGAGTTGCGCCAGTTCCTCGGCGGTCAGGAGACTCTTCAAGGGGTTATTGTTCTCTGTCGCCCATTTCCTCAACGGCTCGGCCCACTTGACCAGCGCGCGTGCATCAGCGGGATAGTGACTGGGGCGTGTGCCGATGTTGACCCATTCCAGCCCCTCCAGCGCAGATTCCCATTCCTGCCACGGCACAAGATCCGGCGTGACCGAGAAGGTCGCCAGCGGCGAGAAGAAGACCGGCTTACCCGCCGGGAACTGCGGTCGCATTTCCTTCAAATATTTCAGGCTGTCGTGCGTATTGAAAATCAGCCACAGCGGAAGCAGCCCGGCTTGCCGCGCCGCGCTGGCGTCGAACTGGCTGAACATCTCTATTACCACACCTGCCGGTTGGCGCCCTTCTTTTTCGAGCAGACGCCACGCGGTCGAAAAGGCCAGCCGGGAAAAGTCGTTCGGATGGGGCAGGGGAATACGGATGAAGCGGAAACCTTCGGTCTTGCAGAATTTTTCCAGCGCCTCGGCCAGGCCTGGCTCCGAGCCCCACTCGGATTCGGGCCCGCGCTCGAGCGGGTAATCCTTTAACTTCCAATCGGTGAATTTCAATCCTGCCTGTTGCGCATAGGCATGGATGCGCTGACTGCCCTCCAGGTATTCCTCCGGTGGGATCCCGCCCCATCCGCCCACCTGGAATACGCTCCCCGGCCCGAGGCGGTAACGCAGCCAGGCTGCCCCGCCGTCCAGGAAGACGACCGCTCCGCCTGGCTCCAGCCGGGATTTGATGAATTCAGCATATGCAGGCGGCAGGGCCAGCAACTTGAAGCGGACATGGTTGACCCAGCGCGTCATCCAGCCGTCGTGCACCGGATCGTAGTGCTGGATGGTCATCAGGCCGGGATTTTTGTCCGCAATTTTCAGGGCACGTTCAAGCGACCGGTGCAGGTAAAAGTTCACATCACCGTCAGGCGAGCCGCCCTTGAGCGTGACAACGAACGCCTGGGGCAGGAACGGGCCGCCCAGTGCCAGGCACAGGTATGCAGTCGCGCCTCCTAGCGCCGCCCCGGTGATGATGGCCGGGAAAGGGCTGGGAAGCCCATCGTAATCCGCCAGGCGGGCGCGCACCAGGTCGTCCATCTGGAAATCATCCAGCACGGATGGCGGTAGCCCAGTGACGGATTCAAATCGGCTGATGGCAAAGCGCGCCGCGCCTTGCGGTAGCGCTCCCAGCGCCAGCAAGATGGCTTTCTGCCAGCCGGGGAACTCGTAATTGTTACAGAATTGTCCGCCCAGGCCGGCGGCCACGGCGCGGGTCACAATGGGGGAAGAAGATTCGGGGGATTCGATGGCGGTCATAACCAACCTTGTGATGAAAATTCGGGCGTATAATTAATTTTAGTATCTTCTCAATAAGTAGGGGAGGATGGGGGATGTGCAGGCGGCGAAGCCGCCCGCACATCCCCTGCCCCTTAGTTTATTGAGATGGAACCAATTTTACTTCTAATTTTCGAGGAGGATAACATGTTGTGGATCACCCGTTCCCATGTCCACGTGGACCGCGTTGCCTGTCCGTGGCTCATCACCCGTTTCATTGACAACCAGGCCGAGTTCCTGTTCGTCCCGGCTGGCCAGATCGAGAAGATCGTCAAGGAGACAAGTGCCATCCCGTTCGACTCGCCGGGCGTGGAGCTCGGTCATAAAGACGGGCGCTGCTCGTTCGAGTCCATCATCGCCAAGTATGACCTGAAAGAGCCCGGTCTGCTGCGGCTGGCAAAGATCGTCCATGCGGCAGACGTGTCCGAGGATATTGACAAGGATCCCATCGCCCGTGGCCTGGAGGCGATCGCCTCCGGTTACAGCCTGCGCTTCCCCGAAGACGAGGAGAACCTGGCGGCCCAGTTCGAGGTCTACGATGCGCTGTATGCCTGGTGCCGGCTCGAAGTAGCAAAAGAGAAAAAGTAAATAGATCACGGAGGTCGCCGTGAAATTAATAGGATCACTTGACCTGCCCGCACATAGCGCGCCGGGCGGGTTTGACCATGCTGCTTTCCACGCGGGTACAGCGCGTTTGTATGTTGCTCATACAAGCAACAGTGCCATTGACGTGATAGACTGCGCCGCGGACCGTTTCCTCTTTTCGATCCCCAACTTAACGGGCGTGGCTGGCGCCCTTATGTCGGAAGAACACGGGCTCGTCTTCACGTCCAACCGCGGCGAGGATACGATTGGCATTTTCGCGGTGGGCGACGAAAATAATATCGCGAAGGTCAAGGTTGGGATCCATCCCAATGGTCTTTCTTTCGACCCCGGGCGGGAATTGCTTCTCGCGGCCAACGTTGGCGATCCCGAGATTCCAGATTCGCACACGCTTTCTGTTGTCGATGTTGAACGTCGTGAGATGATTCATTCCATCCCCGTTCCTGGCCGCACACGCTGGACGATTTTTGATTCTGCCGCCGGATGCTTCTATGTCAATATCGCTGATCCATTCCAGATCGTGGTCATTGATTCAGCCAACCCGACGCGCATCAGCCGTTCGATGGAGATTCCCGCCAATGGACCGCATGGACTCGATTTCGATCCGACCACGAATCGACTCTTCTGCGCTTGCGATGCGGGTAAGTTGTTTGCATTGGATGCGTCGTCGGGGAAGATTCTTCGAGAAGCGGATTTAAGCGGTACTCCAGATGTTATCTTCTTCAATCCCATCCGGAAACATCTCTATGTTGCAATTGGCAAGCCCGGTGTGATCGATCTATTCGAAACCGATTCGCTCAAACGTATTGAAACGATTTCTACAGAGAACGGCGCACACACGATCGGCTTTGATGCGATGCGTAATAAAGTCTATGCGTTTCTCAGTGTGTCTCATCGCGCTGTGGTATATCTCGACTCCTAATGAAGACCAATCGTAACATCATTACTCTTTTTGCCACGCGCATCATCCGCCTGTTTTGCTACGGATTTCTCTCAGTGGTGCTGGCCCTGTACCTGGCAGCCGCCGGACTGAGCGAAAAACAAATCGGTCTGCTGCTCACGCTGACCCTGGCGGGCGACGCCGTCATCTCTCTCTGGTTGACGACCTCCGCCGACCGGTTTGGCAGGAGACGGACGCTCATCATCGGCGCGCTGCTGATGATTGGGGCGGGCGTGGTATTCATCTTCACGCGTAATCCCATTGCTCTGGCGATCGCCGCCGTCATCGGCGTCATCAGTCCGAGCGGGAATGAAATCGGGCCGTTCCTTTCGGTGGAGCAGGCCGCGCTGACGCAGTTACTGCCCGGCGAAAAGCGCACCCAGACATTTGCCTGGTATGCTTTAGTTGGTTCGCTTGCCACAGCGACGGGCGCGCTGGCTGGTGGTTGGCTGGCACGCGGTTTGCAGGCCAACGGCTTTTCGGTTTTGGATTCCTACCGGGTGGTTCTTGCGGGCTATGCTCTCGGCGGATTGATCCTCGCCGGGGTTTTCCTCTCGCTTTCGGGAGCGGTGGAGGTTGGGACGGCGGATAAGGCGGGGACGCAACTCGTTCTAGGGCTGCACAGTTCCAGGTCCGTTGTGATACGGCTCTCAGCCTTGTTCGCCATGGACGCTTTCGCGGGGGCGCTTTTGGTCCAATCCATGATGGCGTACTGGTTCCACGTCAAATACGGTGTGGATAGCGGCGTGCTTGGAAGCATCTTCTTCGGGGCGAACATCCTGGCGGGTGTCTCGGCCCTGCTGGCGGCGCGGATTGCGAAACGATTCGGGCTGATCAATACAATGGTTTTCACCCACATCCCGTCGAACATATTGTTGATACTCGTGCCGCTGATGCCGAGTCTGCCACTGGCGATTGGCGTGCTGCTGGCGCGCTTCAGCATCTCGCAGATGGATGTGCCGACTCGCCAGTCGTACACGATGGCCGTAGTCACCCCGGACGAGCGCTCGGCGGCTTCGGGTGTGACGACGATTGCGCGCTCGGTTGGGGCGGCGGTTTCCCCATTGTTAAGCGGCCTGCTGATGGCCGTGCCGGTTTTGTTCAGCGCGCCGTTCTTCCTGTCGGGTGGACTGAAAATCGGGTATGATTTACTGCTGTTCAAATCCTTCCGGGGGTTGAAACCACCGGAAGAAGGCTCAAGGTGAAGCAATGGATATCACGCTTGCATTAGGCGGCGGCGGGTCACGCGGCCACGCCCACGTCGGCATCATCCGCCGCCTGGAACAGGAAGGCTTCCGCATCCGGGCTGTGGCAGGCAGCAGTGCGGGTGGCATCATCGCGGCCTTTTATGCCGCCGGTTTCACGCCGGACGAGATGGAGGCGCAATTCTCAAAAGTAGATCAAACGAAACTATTTGGCCGCTCGCCAGGCGACGGCCCGGCGTTGCTTGGGGTGGCCGGGGCGAGCAAATGGTTGCACGAGCAGCTTGGTGAGCGCACCTTTGCTGACCTGAAAACCCCCTGCGCGCTGACGGCTGTGGACATCAAGTCGGCGCGAGAGATCGTTTTAGGTCAGGGGCGGTTGGTGGACGCTGTGCTGGCGACGATTGCCCTGCCGGGTATCCTGCCGCCTCGCCCGATCCAGGATTATCAATTGGTGGACGGCGGGGTGCTGGACCCGGTGCCGGTTTCCGTTGCCCGTTCCCTGGCGCCGCGCCTGCCCGTGGTCGCCGTTATCTTGACCCCCTTGGTCGGGCAGACGGGGAGTCTGACACGCTTTTCCCTCCCATTTCCAATCCTGAAACCGATCGTCCAGCGCATCACTCGATTCCGCGTGGCGCAGGCTTTCGAGGTCTTTCTTCATTCGATAGATGCGGCTGGTCGCCTGTTGACTGAATTGCGCTTGCAGGTGGACAATCCGGAGGTCGCCATCCGCCCGGCTGTGGGTCATATCGGCCTGCTGGATAAGGTGGACGTGCATGAAGTGATCCGCCTGGGCGAAGAGGCGGTGGATGCGGCTCTCCCGGAAATCAAGCGGTCGCTTGCCTGGCCGAACCGTTTTCGCCGCCGCTGGTTCAATCCGCGACAAGAAGTCAGATGACTCGTGACTTGCGCCGCTATGCTCGCCAAACCAACGTCCGCCTGATCGGGGGCGCGCTGCTGCTGCTTTTCATCGTCGGCGACGGGTTGATCTATCTCATCTATGGAAAAAGTGCAGCCTTGATGGGCTTGCTGTGCCTGCTGGCCGGCCTGACGCCGGTCGCGCTCACCCTGCTTGCCTTGTCCCTACTGGCGTGGGTGACGAAGAAAGCGAGGGGAGAGTAGGGCGAACATGTTATAATGGTAGCCATATTTCGGGCTACCATAATTCGACCATCTTTTATCTCAGTAAGGAGAATCCCTATGAACCGAAAAACTGTTTTTCTTTCCATGTTTGTCGCAGTTCTTGTCCTTGCGGTGCTGGCTTGTGGAACTAGCCCCACGGTCACCCAAACGCCTCCACCTGCGACCCAGGCGGTTACTCAGCCGCCTCCACCTGCAACCCAGGCGGTCACTCAGCCGCCCGCCGCGGCGGGAGAGTTGACCATCGCCAGCACCTTCGCCTTCACGGACGAATGGGGCGAATACCACGTGGTGGGTGAGCTGCAAAATGGCACCGACCGGGTGCTCTCTTCGATCGAACTGACCATCGAGATCAAGGATGCCTCCGGCAACTCGCTGCTCAAGGACGACAATGGCAGCGTCGTGCCGACCCTGACCTTCCAACCGTTGTTGTACACATTGGCACCAGGCGAGGCCAGCCCATTTGAATATTATCTAAGTGCGGATGCTGGTCAGCCAGCCAACTACAACGTGACGATCACCGGCCAGCAGACCGGTCAGGCCGATCGCGCCAACCTGACGGTCGAGAACGACCAGTTGGTGGATGACGGCCAGGGTACGCTGTACCTGACCGGCGAGCTTGTCAATCAGGGTAGCCAATGGGCGCACATCAATACGCTGGCTGGCGCCGCATTGGATAACAACGATGTGGTTGTGTCAACGGACTGGACTTCGACCTACACGACCGAATTAGCCCCCACCGGCGACCAGGCGGAACGCGACCGCACGCCGTTCGTCATCTCATTTCCAAGTCCCTCCAGCGTCCAGGCGGCGCAATGGGCTACCTACGTGGACGCGGACACGATTGATGCACCCACGGAGTATCCTATCCAGGTCGAGTTGCCGAACCATTATTTCGATAGCTACAATGATTTCCACGTTATCGCCTTATTGACCAACACTGGCAGCGACAATTTGCGCACCTTGGTGGTTGCAGGCCTATATGCGGACGATAAAACGGTTCTGGACGCCGACTGGTCATTTACTCCCATCGTTTTAATCCCTGGTGAGAACGTGCCAGTTGATATTTCTTCATTCAGCAGCGTAAACTTCAGCGATACCCAGGCAGGGCGTGTGAGCACCTTCACTGTCCAGACGGATCCTTACAGCACCTACCCGGCCATGTATGAGGTCGTTGCTCTGACAACCAAGAACGATCAGGTTCAGAAAAACAGCGACACCTGGACCATTACGGGCGATGTGACCAATACTTCCAGCCAGAAGTTGAGCAGTGAAACTGTGATCGTGGCGATCTATGACGGGCAAGGCAACCTGGTGGCGACTAACTATACTTACATCTCTCCAACTGGCGACAGCATCGCCTCTGGCGAGACGAATAGCTATGAAGTGACCATTTATCTGGATCCAAGTGTGGACGCAACCAACTTCACGTTCAAGACCATCGCTCAGGGAGATGTCACTCAATAACATTTGTGCCCCCCACCCTTTGGGGCTGTCTAAAAAGGCAGCCCCTTTTATGATTAAAGGGGGGGAATTAGCAAGTTATAGCTGAAAATGAAAAAAGGAAAATAAAAAGCAGCGTGATCAAACCGCTGCTTTCGCCATATTATGTGCG
>Ga0315279_10006065_pt1 | contig 15388 bp, 12 predicted proteins | sample YL17G06_20_MG_FD_203694 | JGI IMG/M metagenome (GOLD analysis project Ga0315279, IMG submission 203694) | Sediment microbial communities from Yellowstone Lake, YNP, Wyoming, USA - YL17G06_20 | ecosystem: Environmental > Aquatic > Freshwater > Lake > Sediment | place: USA: Wyoming | collected... | reverse complement strand
CTCGTTCTGGTTCACCCTCGCCGGCCAGAACGCGGCACGCAAGATCGAGTACTGCCTCAACCTCGGCCACTATGGTGATGACCCTGCGCTGACCCAGCAAGAGCGAAGAGGTCTGACGTCCTGCGGGATTCCACCCACACGGCGCCGATTGTCCCACTCCGGAGTCACCCGGCGTCCGCCGACAGCTTGACCCACGTGTGGTGACAGGTCAAACAGTCCATCAAGACTGCCCTCTACCTCATGGAAACCCTGTCCGGAGGGGGCCTTGTCTTCTTACGGCAATCATCGTATGCTACCTTATGCCGGTAACGGATATACAGCAGTTGCCCGAGCGCCAACACCGACGTGGAGGTGACCACCCGATCGCTCGTGCCTATGTGGCATCGATCGTCCTGGCAATCCTTGCTGCGATCTCAGCCGCTGCGCTAGGACAGCCGACAACCTACGTCGGGGTCACCTTTCCCCTTGGGGATCTCGCGTTCGCCGATCGCGTCGTGACCTACGTCGAGGGAAGCTGCGTTCGGTGCGCATTTCCCAATCCGGCCGCGGTCCTCGGCCGTCCTGACTGCAGCAGCGGCGCGAGCGGGTGCATGGCGTGTTCCTGCTGTGATGCATGTGCGCTCTCGCTGGGGTTCCGACTGAGCGAGCTCGATGACCGCGGGTACGTGACGGTGGAGTTCGTGGACAACCGGCTCGTCGACGGCCCGGGAGCCGATCTGTTCATCTACATCACCAACGGCAAGGCCTGCCGAGTGGAGATCAGCGCAGACGGGGCCAACTTCATTCGCGTCGGCGAGACAAAGGGCTACCCGGGCGCGCTCGACATCGGCCCGTTCGTCCAGCCCGGCCAGGAGTTCCGCTTCGTGCGCGTCTGGGACGTGCCTGCCGACGAGGACAGGTCCTCCTGTCCAGGCCCCAACGTCGACGCCATCGGAGCGATGGGGCCGGCTCGAGCGATCAGCAAGGATGTCGGAGCCCTGCAAGTCCTTTCCGGCTCCGGGCAGCTCTCTTTCTCCTCCAGCCCGATAGCGTCGGGCCTCCTGATCGCCCTTGACACGTCGTCCAGCATGGGGGACCCCTTCGAGGGGTCGACCAAGATCGAGGTGGCGAAAAGACTCCTGGCCGAGCTCGTCGACTCGTTCCCAGACGCTTCCCTGGTCGGCCTGCGCTCGTTCAGCGGCTGCGACCAGGAGAGCCGCCTCCTCGTGCCAATCGGCCCGCTCAATCGCACCCCCTTGAAGACGCAGATTCGGTCGTTGCAGCCGGGCGGAGCGACGGCCATTCAAGACCTGTTGGAGCAGGCGACGCTCGACTTCGCCGGTGTCCCCGGCACGAAGACAATCCTCCTCGTCAGCGACGGAAGTGAGACCTGTGGCGGTGACCCCGTGGCCGCAGCCAAGGCTCTGATCGCGACCGGCTATGACCTCAAGGTCGCCGTGGTCGGTTTCGGCGTGGCAGGCAACGCGCGAGCCCGCGACGAGCTCAGTGCCATCGCGGCCGCGACTGGCGAAGTCTACTTCAGTGCGGAGACAAGCCAGGCTCTGCGCGAGGCACTCCGCCTTGCCTCACTCTCGCCGGTCCACTACGGCATCTTCGACGCGCAGGGAACGGAGGTCCACACCGGCGTTCTCGGCGACCCCGGCCCGAAGCTCCCGGTCGGCACCTATCGCGTGGTGATCGGCACAAGTCCGCCTCTCGAGGTTCCGAACGTCTGCGTGGAGCGCGAGCGAACGACGCAGATCACCCTCACGCGATCGACCGACGGGTACTTTGCCAAGGTGAAGTCTTAGTGCCGCATCCGGGAAATGCGACAATGAGAACCTTGCTGAGAGTGGTGGCTCTTCTGTGGGTGGCAGTCGCGGCGGGGGCAGACCTTCCATCTTGATGTCCGGCATGCTCTGGTCCTGGCTCGACCGCCGCGTCTGCCGCGCCCCGGGGACGCCGGACCACGTCACCATGTCTGCAAGCGCTCGCGAGGCAATCCTGCTGGACGAACAGGACCCGGAAGCACTCCGCTACATCTCGCGACCTCGACCCGCGCCGGGATGTCGTCAACTGGCGATTGGTCGGCAGATCCAGATCGCGCTCGACGCCGTCGTCCAGCTCGCCTCCGCCACGCACCCCACCCGCAATGGAGATCCAGGCTCCCAAGACAAGCGCTGACCGAGCAGCAAGGAGTCTAGGCGCTCGGCATCGTCACTGCCCACCAGGACGGCCCGGTCATCGATATGTCAAGGGCAAAGACCTCATTGTCCAGTCTCCGATGAGCTAAGACATGGAAGTCCTTTCCCCATGGTCTTCCATTTCCGCATCGCGTGACACCCGAGGCGTCGAGGTAGAGCAGCAGACGTGTCTTGGCCTCTCTAGCAAGCGGGCTCCGGACGCCACGGTCTTCTGAGGCAGTGTACAGTCTCTCGCAAGTACCATTCTGCAGTGGCCCTCTCGCGGCGAGGAACTAGCTTCGTCCGGCGTGTCCCATGCTCGCCGTTTCTCGGATGCAGCCTGAGATGATCTTGAGGGTCTTGTCCCTGCTTTCCTCCGTCGTGCTGACTGCTGTCCCACCGATTCGCACGATCCTCGTCCGCCCCTGAAGCTTGTTGAAGATCCAGTCCGCAACAAGAGAAGCGACGACCCCTGTGCCAAGCTGGAGGGCGACCTCCACAACGAGCGGGAGTCCCCCACCAAGGGATTCCGGTCTCTCTCCTCGCCTGAAGCAGAGTCTAGCTCCCTGGGCGATGACCTCACCCTCCGTGCCGAGTTCCTTGAGTTCCTCAAACAGGCACTCATCTTCTGTCCAGATCTTCATTGTCAGCTCAGCCATCGGTCACTGCCTCCCTGGTCTTGGAGAGATCCGCCGCCAGAGAGAAGAGCCCTGACGACTGGGCCTTCACCTCCTGGCTGTCCTCGGCGAGGACCGAACCCGTACAAACATCGCCTGTACCCCGTGACTGTCCGCGCCGCTTCGCTGGTCAGGCGAGCACTCGCTTGAGCACCTCTGGCAGGCTGTTCCAGAGAGCTCCGACCAGCTCACGGTATGAGGCCTTCGCCCCGGCTTTGGCCAGCAGCCGAACTACTGCCTCGTAGTACATCATCTGCAGTTCGAGATCGAGTACGGTGTCCGTCGCTGCGACGGGCTCGATACGAGACCCCTCCCACTTCTTGATCTCCTCGACTAACTGAACGGAATAGCAGGTCGTAAGATCAAGGATCACGGACCTCTCCACCTGCGACAACCGCTCTGCGATCTCGGCCGGATCTCGAAAACCATCAGAGAACTCAAGCTTCCCCGTCTTCCGGTCGGTGTGAGTCACAGGAGCGATGACAGTCAGTCCTGTGTCTCTGAAGACCTCCACGAATCCGTCCAGCGTGGCGTCCCTGAAGACCCTGGCTCCGAGTGCTCCCATATTCGCCAGGGCAGTCTCGGTCGCTTTCTGCACGGTCTCCGTGAGCCGATGCGCAATGGGAATCACGAGACCAAAGCCGGCCGGGGTACACCGAGCTGGGTTGCGGCTGGCTTGGATGGAGCCCGCGAAGGTCATCCCTTGCACCTTACCTTCAGGTACTCCACGAAGAGCGTCTCCCAATCGGCAATCTCAGAATGTGCTCTGAGCGTCTCGACCCACGCCTCCATAGCGGCGGCGTACAGGTCACCTGCGGTGCGCAGCGCCTCAACCTCGTGGTATGCCACTTCCAACATGATGTCCGTCCGGAGCTCGCCTGTCGAGTAGAGGACCAACTCCACTTGACTTCTGGTAAGGGCCTCCGATGTGAGATCCCAGCTCTCCGGAATGAGGAACGAGACAGCGACGTGCTTGGATGAGATGGCATCAAGAAGCCCCGGCTGCCCGTGAAGGGGCGTCGCTTCGATTCGGGGAGCGATAACGATGAAGTTGTCATAGCGCGAGTTCCCGAGGATCTGTGCGTAGTCCGCGGCAGTGGGAGCCAACAATGTGGTCGCTCCGGTGCTCGACAGACTCTCGAGAGGACCAGTGAACCCACCACAGCCGTGGGCGAGTATCGCCGTGCTGCTTGCGGTCGGATGGAGGGCGTCATCGAAGCCTTCCACCGTCTCCCCAACCATCGGCTGGTCGTAGATGACCTTGATATGGGCCAGACGGTCCTTCGGGTCGCGCCAGCGGATGACCTTGACGTACTGGTCCATCGCCCCGAACCCCACGGCCGCGCGGCTGTTCGTGCTGCCCACGAAGACGGTGTCGACGACATTGCCTGAGAGCTCAACTACGAGCCGCAGGAAGTCGGCCGCGGGCTGCAGGGACCCTATCCCCGGCCGGGAAGGATCTGCCGCCAGGGCGGCCAGAACGAGCTCGTCCTGCGAGGTGAGTCTCTCGGTGTCAAACGGAAACTGGAGGACCGGGCCTGCCTCTGTGGCGAGAGCCGCCCTGTTGGGGACTAGGATGAGACCTGCCTCGCGTTCCCGCAGTTGCGGGCGGACCTCGCGCACGAGGTATTCCTCCAGCTCAATTGCCTCGGTCCCTAGGAGCTTCTCCGCTGTCGCGCGATCCACGACGGCAGCCGCGAATACGTGCGGCTCAAGGCTCTGCTTGTCGCTGATTCCCGAACGGATGGAGCCGATGACGCTTTCCCCCACGTGGATCCAGCGGCCACCGCTCGTCTCGACCAGAACCGACTCATCCGCGAGTTCGAAGGCAGAGCGGATGTCCTTCCTGAAAGCGATCTGGCGGAGAAGTGGACACGTCCGCTGCAGGGATTCCGGGGTTGAAGCCCTACCGATCTCCTCCACGATGCTCTGAGCGATGAGCGTTGCCTCGGGCTGGTAGTCTACCACGAGTTGCTGGCCTTCCTGAGTGACGGACAATCGGCCCATCGAGGCGTCCCCGAGGCCGACAACTACCCTGTAGCCGTTGGACTGCTCGGCGAAGCTGAGCTTCAAGGCCTCCGCGCCATCGACTTCGACCCAGTCTCCCCAGAAGGCCACCCCGGAGAGCGAAACGGAAGGCGTTGCCTCGATTGCGCCTTCAGAGAGCGAGAAGACGTACTCGGTCCCGCTGAGCGGCAGGATTCGACCCTCTCCGCTTAGGTGGATCGACCGGATGTCCTCTTGGATGTCCGAGGGGAGCTGGCCGCTGTTGATCATCTCTTCCAGCTCTGACGAGCTGGCTGGGGAAACGCCTCCACTCAACCAGGCGTCCTCAGAACCGCCGCACCGAAACGTCTCAGAGAAAAGCTGCTGAAGACACGTCCCGTTGGTCACGTCGACGAAGGGGAGCTCCCCGCCGAAACGCAATACGCCTCGGTGCTCAGCGAGCCAGTTCGCGAATCCCTCGCTCCGGTCAACGGCCCTCTTGTCCAGGAAAGCCAAGGCTTGGCTCTCCTTGAGTTCCAGCCAGGCAATCACCGTCGACCACTTCATCAGTTGGTTCAGGCGCTCGTACTGAGGCTCGTAGGCCATGATCTCCGACCAGTGGGACTCCCACCACGCGATGAACCGGGAGTTTGGAGGGTTCGGCTCGACTTCGTCCGGGCTTCCCTCGTATTCGGAGGAGGCGGCGTAGATGCGCACCCCTTGACGGCTCAGGAACAGCTCCCGCGAGGCGTACCCGAGTCCCTCCCAGCGGGACCCAACCAGAGTCGGCTGTTCGGGTAGTCCCAGATGCTCTGCCATTGGGTGCTCGGAATCGGGATGTACGGCTTCGAGGTCATGCCAATGCTTGTGGGCGTCGAAGAGTCGTAGTCGAAGCCCCAGAGCTTCATGACGAGATCGCAGTAGAACAGGGTCATTGCTGTCTCACTGCCTTCGATGCCCCCATCGTAGCGGGCGCACTGCCGGTCTGCCTCCCACCACCAATACGCTTCCTCGATCTCTCCGGCCAGGAGATCAAGCAGGTCCTCCTCAGAGCCTTCCCAGAACAGGATCGTCTCAGCTATCCCACGCACGTAGTCCCCTCCTGCGAAGGCTCGACAGCTGCTCTCCCACCGCTCCTCGGCCAGCCCGGCCGGCAGGACCGACAGGAGGTCCTCGTAGATGCCCGCATCGAATGGATCCAAAGAGAACCCTGCTGAAGGAGCGAGGAGCCCGCCAAGCTCAGCCTCGCCGATCGACCACTCTGCAAGCAGGTCTCTCACCCATGCCTCCGCGTGGCTGTACCGCTCACGGAGATCAAGAGAGAGCTGGCAGCTCTGGCGATTGGCTTGATGAAGGGTGGCCACATCGTCGACGCCGAGGATTGCGCCATCCAGAAGTCTCCGCCCTCCCACGACCAGCGCCCCACCCGGCTCGATTGCGGCGTAGGTTAGATCGAATCCCTCGCTGAGCAATCCCCCCAAGTCGGATGTTGTGCGAATCGTCACCTCGCCGTAGCCGGTGCCCGCCTCGAAGTAGCGCTCGCCATCCTGCCATCCACCGAAGGAAAGCGTGGCCGTTGCGTTTGCGGGATCAGCAGTGTACGTGAAAACCGCTACTCTTGACGGCCTCTTCGTCGTCCGGAGTCTGAACTCGTCTGCGGCATTCTCAACGAGCCGAGCGTCCCCGCCTTCGGGAACGACGACAACAAGATCCTCGCCAAGCACGGCGAAGCGCGCAGCACCGCACGGATAGGATGCGGCCGGTGCCAGCTGGGAGAGGCGGACTGGCGGGGTAGCGTACAGATCAAGCAGAGCGTGTTCCGTCGGTGTGCCCAGTGCTTGGAGCGCCGCATAGAGAAGCCAGTCTCTCACCTGTTCCTCTTTCTCCTCCTCCGAACGCAACGCAAACAGGTCCGAGAGGATGGAAGGGATCTGCACGGTGAGTGTCGCAACGGCACTCGCCATGGACGATCCAACGCATGCGATCAACAGACCAGCCAAGAGTAGTCCACAGCAGACCCGCATAGTGCATGACATAGGGACCTCCATCGCAGATCGTCTTAGCATATGTAACACGTGATCCGCTGACAGTACTCGATTCGACTCGTGTATGTCAACCGTCTCGCCCGGCTGGCGCTGACCAAATCCGATGACTCCAAAGAGAGGCCGACACGGCCCCGATCGAGCCCTGCGCTTCGACACAAAGCCAGATGAAGGATCCGGGGATATGACAGTTGTTCGGGCAGCTTCTTCGCGCAACCGGGGTCGGATCTTCACTCTTGGTGTCCGCGCGGTCGCCCCGATCTGCCATCCTCTTCTTCCGAGGCCATGAAAGCCCAGACCCTGGTCTTGGGACCTGCGCCGCCGCGGGCGCGCTCTGCGTCGAGATGGAGTGCTCGGCCTTGTTCATCGTCGGCACCATGCGCCGTGTCCGTCCGGACCGGAGCGATCGTCGCCATCGACGGTGACGCCCGCTCCGCCGCGTCCGGCGACCACGATCCCCACCGCGACCTCGTTCGAAAGGCTGTCGATCGAGAGATCCAGATTGCGCTCGAGGCCGTGGTCCAGCTCCCGTCCGGCCTGGGATTTGCTTCCCCAAGGCGGTTGTCATCGTAGGGCGTCACCCGCCGACGGCCACTCCGGTGCCACGGACTCATCGCGGAAGGTACCGGACGGCAACGCCAAAAGCGAAGATCTAGCCCCCGCGTCTCCCGTGTGGGGCAGGGCCGTCTACTTCGCCACTTGGCGACACAGCGCTGTTCGTATAGACTGGAGATGCGGCGGATTGGCGAGACTGTCTGGGACCAGAATGACTTCCAGTTTGCGGCCCACGCTTGGGCCGACGTCCAGGAAAAGGAGCGTGCATGGCGATCTGCGTTGTTCACCTTAGCGATGCGCACTTCTCCTCGGAGGGCCCAAACTCAGCATTAGACCGTGTGGAGGAGCTCTGTGGAGCGCTTCGATCCGTTCTGGATCCGGCAGACGAATGCGTAGTCGTCTTCTCAGGCGACATCGCCTCACGCGGGAAGGAGGCCGACTACGGGTTCGCTCAGCAGTTCGCATCCCGCCTTGAGGTCTGCATCACCGCCCACATCGAGAAGCATCCGCACTTCGTGATTGTGCCTGGGAACCACGATCTCGACTACGACCTTCCCGGCGTGGACCAAGCTATACGCGACCTAATCATCGGAAGCGCAAGCCCCAGGAAGCCGCCGAGTCAAGGCATGCTTGCCTACTGCCTGGCACCCCAAGCCCCGTACCGAGGTTTTGCACAGGCCCTCTCCGCAAGTATGTCGGCCGACTCGGTCTTGGAGATTGCCACACTCGTTGAAAGGGATCTCGCCGGAGCACATCTCCAGTTCTTGCTCCTCAACACGACCCCGTACAGCCAGAGGGAACGCCGGCCCTCATCGATTTGGCTTCCCATGCAAGCCCTAGACGAAACCATGGGGGAAGCACAGCCGGGAGCAATCTGCATCGCGGTCCTTCACCACCCATATGGCTACTTCGTGCCGGAGAATGGTAGTGAGGTCCAGCTGTTCCTCGAGAACAAGTGCGACGTCATCCTCACAGGGCACGCGCATCTCCCTGATGAGTACGAGAAGAGGCGCCGATCCCAGGAACAGAACATCTACTTGGCTGGGGGGGTGCTTCAAGACCCAGAGGATCCCAAGACAAGCACGTTCAACGTCGTCCGAATCTCCGCGGGCGCGGACGACTTCGGGTGTCAAACGTACAGCTGGACGGGGTCGCGCTACGAACCGATCACTGATGTGTATAGCCATCGCTATCACCGCCTCAGACAGCCTCTCCTAAGAGGCTTCCAGCTCGCGAAGAACTGGGAGGAGTGGCTGGATGAGGTAGGCACAGACTATCGGCACCCACGTTGCCACGATCTGAAGCTGAGTCAGCTCTTCGAGTACCCGGACCTTCAGCGCTTGGACGTACGGAGGGCTTGTACTCCAACTGGGACTGTACACGATCGGGATGTCCTCGGCTTCGTCCAGGAAAAGAAGCGGGTCATGATTGCAGGTGCTGAGAGAGCTGGGAAGACGTGCTTGGCCAAGCAGCTCTTCAAGGATCTGCGTAGCGCGGGCCTGGTGCCGCTGCTGGTCGGGGCCGACTTCCGCCTGCCACACGGCCTGGACCGCGGTGATGGGGAACGTATCAAGGCCGCGTTCGATGGCGCCATACAGCAGTCGTATTCTGTCAAAACTCCCGACCAGTACTGGCAAACGAAAGTGGAGGAGCGTGCTCTGATAGTCGACGACTATGGCGGGCTGCCCATCAGCATTGGAGGTCGCGACCAACTGCTGAGGTGGCTTGACGACAAGTTCGGGGTTGTCGTGCTGCTCGCCCGCCCTGGCATTCGCCTCACGGACATTCTCGATCATCAGAGCAGTGACACACTGCTGTGGACCTACGAGCACGCCGACATCTTGGAGTGCGATAGCGAGATGCGGTTCGAACTCGCGAAGAACTGGCTACGGGCCGGCATGGACGCGTTCGATGAGTCCGCCGACCGGCTCTACGGCAAAGCGATCCGGTATTGCCAAGCCATAGACGCCGTGGTCGGCCAGGGTGCGATCCCATCACTCCCGCAGTTCGTGTTCATGATGCTCCAGCAGCTTGAGGTGCGAGGCAGCATAGACCAGCAGACGGGGCTGTACGGATCGCTCTTCGAGTTCATCATCCGCGACGTGGTTCGGCATGCCGCGCGCGACCACTCGGATCTTGAGCTCAAACTCACCTACCTGTCGGAATTTGCCTTTCACCTGCACATCCAAGGCCGGCACTTCGTCAGCTCAACCTCCTTCGAAGCATGGCACGGTGGCTACTGCGAAACGTACAACTGCCGCCTTGATCCCCGGGAGATGATGTACCAGTTCGAGGCGCTCGGAGTCTTCCGCAGGAGAGAGGCAACCGTGGGGTTCAAGTACAGATACTACTACTGCTTCTTCCTCGCACGCTACCTCGCCAACAACATCCATGAGGAAGAGATATTCGGCAAGATCAGCGAGCTCTGCGCACATCTGCACCATGAGGACTTCGCCAAGACGCTTCTCTTTCTGTGCCACCTCTCCAAGAACCCACGTATCCTCAAGATGCTGCTCGAGACTGCACAAAGGCACTTCGCCGCTGAACCAGAATACGACCTGTCAACTTCACCGCGGGTCCTGCCGGCAGCCGCGATCCGGCCTGCTCATCTCGAGCTAGCCCCGTCCAGCCCTGAGCGCGAGAGGGTCGAGATGCTGAGGCGTCAAGACGAGGAGTCGCGGCCCCATGGTCTGGCGGAGCTCTCGGATGAAGAAGAGCCCGCACGACATGACGCCCTCATGGATTTGGTCAACGAGCTGAACTCCGCGCTCCACTCCATCAGGATCTGTGGCCAGGTCGTGAGAAACTTCTACGGGACCATCAAGGGGGGGACCCAGCTGGAGTTCGTGCGGGAGTGCTACGGGTTGTGCTTGAGAGCCATGACTGTCCTATTCCGCTGTCTTGAGAGGGATCGTGAGGAAATGGCCGGTATGCTCGCCGACATCCTTCTTCAGCGCTACCCAAGAATGGATACCGAGGAAATGGACAGAAGGGTCAGAAGATCTCTCCAATTCATCGCTCTGACGATCTGTTACGGCCTTGTCAAGCACACCTCGAACTCGGTTGGGCTAGCTGACCTTGAACCTACGTTCGACCAAATCCTCGAAGAGGGGCAGAACCACGTTTCTCTAAGGATGCTCGATCTATCTGCCCGGCTTGACTACTTCGACGACTTCCCGGAGCAAGCGATTCTGTCCCTTGCCAAGGACATGAGGCGCTCTTCCGTGGGCTACGAGGTGCTAAGGGTCCTCGCCTGGGAGCACTTCAAGCTGTTCCGCAGCAACTACCGAGTGCGGCAACGAGTGTGTGCCAAACTGGACATCCACACCGGGCAAGAAGCCCTGCCGAATCCCCACGACGCGAAACTCGCCGGACCCAAGGGACCGGAGGAGACCTAGGCAATTGGGGTTGGATCTTCACTCTTGGTGTCCAGCGGGCACCTGGATCTGTCATCCTGTTCTGACGAAGTTGTGAACACGCGGACCCTGGCCTTGAGACCTACGCCGTGGCGGGCGCGATCTGGGTCGACATGGAGTGCTCGGCCCTGTTCATCGTCGGCACCATGCCGCCGCGTCCGGACAAGGGCGATCGTTGCCAACCACGGAGACGCCCGTTGCGCCGCGTCCGGCGATCACGATCCCCACCAGGACCTCGTTCGAAAGGCTGTCGAGCGAGAGATCCAGATCGCGCTCGACGCGGTCGTCCAGCTCGCGTCCGCCTCGTGCTCCACCCCCGATGGGGATTCCCTCTCATGGAACGGGCGATGACCGAGCGGCGAGGAAGCTAGCAGTTCGGCATCGTCAGCGGTCGCAAGGGCGGCCAGGGCTCTTGTAGAATGTCAAGAGTGAAGATCTGAACCCATTGTCCTCACCACCATGTGGCGGGCAATCTGCACGCCACTAGAAAGGCGATGGATCGCGTTGTCGCAGAGATTGACGCGATACCGTCTCGCTGGGATGCCGACGAGGAGATCAGAGAGGCTTTTCGGCTAGCTACTTCGGGATAGCGCCGTGACAACCCAAGCAGAGAATCTCGCAGTTTTCGTAGGTGTCGGTCCCGCCAGCGTCAACCGAGATCTGGTGGTGCGGTTCCCACGTCTTTCCGCGGTCAGACTCCTTGAAGGTTATGGGGCACCTGGCACCATGCCAGTTGTGCGCCTTCCTGCCGCACTCACAGCGCCCTCCCGACCTGGCGAACGCCTTTTTCACTGTCTCTGCGGAGAATGACATTCCTGTTCCTCCTTTGGAGATGATGACGTAGCATAGGAGGGACGGTGGCGTGGCGTCAAGTCAAGAGGCGGGATGTGAAGGCGCGTCCACGGATCTTGGCAACACCACCGTTCTGTTCTCCGCCCGCGGATAGAGGGCGTCGATCTCTTGCTGAATGTCGAGGGTGAGCTTGAGGGAGGTGACGATGCGGCAATAGGTGCGGATGTCGTCAACATCAAGCTGGCGTTCCTGACGGTCTTTCAGCCACTTCTCGCAGACCTGGTAGCCGCCCACCTGATAGCTCCACACGGCTTCGGCCACAGGTGCGAAATACTGAGCCGCGTTGATGTACGCACGCTGTTCCTTGGCCTCGTATCGCAGCCCCGCACTCTTGCCCTTGCCGATGCGGCTATCGCCCTCGCCCTCGAACCGGCAGGCGGGCGGGTCGAGTTCCGGGGAAGTGAGCAGATGCAGGGCGGTCAGCCGCTCGCCGAGAGCCACGAGTTGTCCGAACAACCGGACATCGGACGTGAACGGCACGCGCGGGAAATCCATCCGCAGGAACTCGGCGTACTTCGCGCGATAGGTCGGGGCGTAGAGCACGGCGTAGACATAGTGGAAAATCTCCTCCGGCGTCGGCTGGCGGCCATACGCCTCCTCAAGCGCCGCCACCACTTTCGGGTTCAGGTTTGACTGCCGTTCCGTCGGCTCGTGATGGGCGAAAAGGTCGTCGCGGTCGGCGTTGGGGTAGAGGTACAGGGGGAAGAGGTTATTGCCGCCTCTTCGATACAGATTGAATTCCGTGATGTGATCTGTGCAGAACACAATGTTCCACTCTTCTGGTCCGATCACTTGACCCGCCCGGCCTACCGCTATTCCTAGATTCTCTCCCGCCAGCATGTGGCGCATGACCTCGGGGCGACCCCAATCGACCATGTAAGGATGGTAGTAAAGCACTCGCGTATCGAACGGGCGATAAAGGCACGCCGCGCAATGCTCACGCCAGTTCTCCATCTCGGCCAAGTCCCTGCGTCTTTGTGAAAGCTGCCAGCCGCGTGTGTCCTTCAACCCGTACGCTTGGCGGATGAATTCGTCAGATAAACTGCGATCCCGGAATTGGCCGATACGCCGCAGAAGGGCATCGCGGTCGAAATCGAGCACAAAACGATCCCGTGCAGTCACGATCCCAGTGACGTTGACGGGGAAGACTTCGGTGATGCGTGTAAACGTTCGATACTGCCCCGTGTGCTCCTCATTTCGTGGGACAAAGAAATGGAACGGACACTCGGGCTTCAATTCCGCCCAATCGGTGTGCTTTAGATCTTGGGCATTGAGCCAGTTGTACTTCACCTCCCTTGGACCCCAACGTTCAGCATGCCGGACAACCGCATCGGCCTTCCTTTCGCCGCCGCGCTTGACAAAGAAAGCGATGGCCACGCCCTGCCGGATATCGAAGACGTTCTTGTCGGGGCTCCCGTCGGGGCAGGTCTCCTTCTTCAGGGAGTTGCCGTGCAGGTCGAGGATGTAGATCTCGTCGAAGGTACGCATCAGGCTCTGGCGCATGCCCCGGAACGTCGGGTTGTCGAGATAACCGTGGTTGGTGATCATCCCAACGACGCCGCGTCCAGCCTGCTCGATCTTCCACTGGGCGAAGCGCAGGAACTTCACGTAGTCGTCCTGGAGCCAGTGCTTCTTTTCGCCAAGCGGTTTCCCATCCACGTACTTGTAGTCTTCAATCAGACCGGTGATCCAGTGCCCCTTGTTGGTGGAAATGCCCGAATACGGCGGATTGCCGAGGATGACGAGGATGGGGGTTTGCTTCTTGACCTTGCCGGCGAGGCGGGATTCCTCTGCCAGGGCGGAAAAGCCGGGCAAGCGGCTCTCTTCCAGTTCCTCGTTGTCGAGGGTGTTGGTGAGGTAGAAGGGCACGCGCTCGTCGTCGTTGAGGCGGTGGCCCAGTTCTTCCAGGAAAAACCCCATCTTGAGATGCCCGACGGCGTAGGGGGCCATCATCAGTTCGAAGGCATAGAAGTTCTTCAGGATGTGCCGCCGGATGAAGTCCTCGCGGGCTCCCGCGCCGTACTTGGCCTCGAACTCGGCGACGGCCTCCCGCGCGGCGCGGGCAACGTAAGGTCATAGTGCCCGCAGCCGGATCGAGCAGCGTGACGCCGTCGGAGGCGAGGCCGTCGGGTTTCTTGAACTCGGTCTTGAGCAGGCCGTGGAGCGAGCGAACGATGTAGGAGACCACGGGTTCCGGCGTATAGTAGACGCCCCGGCGCTCGCGTTCTGCGGGGTCGTACTGGGCGAGGAAGGTTTCGTAGAAGTGGATGATGGGGTCGCTGCCCTTGCCCTCGTGGTAGTAGCGGTCGAGGATGCCGGGGGCGTCGGCGACGGCGAGCACTTCGGCGATGTCATCCACACACCAGGCGAGCTGCTCGGGGAGGTCGCCGAGGGAGATGAAGCGAAACAGGTCGCGCAGCACGCCGATGGTGTGCGGGATGTTGTCGAAGGCCGCGCGGCGGCTGAAGCCGCCCCGGCCCGTGTGCGGGCGGCGAACAGGCCGTACGCGATGGTCTGGGCGAAGAGGTCGGCGAAGTCCTCCGGCGTCAGTGTACCAATAAGGTAGGTCTGGAAAGCCTCGAAGAAGCCGGAGAGCACGCCGGGCGCGTCCTGTTCCTGTTGAAGCTGTTGGGCCACAACGTCGCGAAGGAAGCGAGTGCGCTTGGCGAGTTCGACGGCGAGCGATTCCGCCGTGAACGCCTTGGGAAGCGAGAAGTCGAGGAAGCGGTCGAGCAGGTTGAAGAGCTCATCCGTCTTTTCGAGGGGCGGGATCGCGCGCAGCCGGTTCAGGACCACCGGCCGGGCGGCGAGGACCGTCTCCACGCGTTCGCCGTTCCGGTACAGCCGGAATTCGAGGAAGTTGGTCAGGATGAGGTTGGGGAAGGTCGAGCGGTAGCGTCGGAGCTGTTCGGAATCCTCGATCAGGTCCAGTCGTTCTTCGGTCGGCTTCTTGGCTTCCACGTAGCCGACGATGCGGTCGGTCCCGTTCCAGAGGCGGAAATCCGGGTTGCCAGCATCGGTGGGCTTGGGAAGCGTGGTGACGCGGACGTGCGTCCGTCCGCTCGCCTGCGCCACCTCCGCAAGCATGTCGGCCAGCCCCGGGTAGAAGCTTTCCTCCCGCGCGTCTCCCTGGAGCGCCACCGCGGACAGCTCTTTCAGGTACTTCGAAAACAGGGCCTTCTTGCTCATCTAGGCTTTCTTATGACGCCCACCGTCTCTTCGTGCTGCCGCGCCGCCTCTTGGTCCCACTGCGAAGTGCTCTGGAACGCCCTGATCTGCGCCGATGCTTTTGCCCCGTCTTGCTCAGCGAAGAGGACGTTGTGCGTCGCGTTCGAGTTGAAGGGAGGGTCGAGGTAGACGAGATCGACGGTCTCGTCCACGACGTGCCGCTGGAGCACGTCCAGGTTGTCGCCGTAGTACAGCTGGTTTTCCCGTTCGCTCATCCTAGAAATGAGTTATACTGCGGCGAGCAGGCGGAGACAACCTCTTCGCCACCCTTCGCGACCTTTACAGCCGCTATCGCCATTACAATAGGCCCTGCAGGTGAGCCATTCCCGCGCAGAGGTGCAGATGGATTGGAGACGGGTCTTGCGGCCTTTGCCACAGGCAGAAGAGAGTGTGCGCCCCCCTGCGGCACCCATCCTCAGACTTGCTGAGAGCCCACTCGGGCCTCTCACGATCCCGCCCATCTGCTCCCC
>Ga0315279_10006064_pt1 | contig 15390 bp, 9 predicted proteins | sample YL17G06_20_MG_FD_203694 | JGI IMG/M metagenome (GOLD analysis project Ga0315279, IMG submission 203694) | Sediment microbial communities from Yellowstone Lake, YNP, Wyoming, USA - YL17G06_20 | ecosystem: Environmental > Aquatic > Freshwater > Lake > Sediment | place: USA: Wyoming | collected... | reverse complement strand
CGAATGGTGCAGCAGGCCGTCCAAGTGGATCCCGTTCCGTACCAGGCAATTGTCAAGCATGTCCGAGACCATAGAAAAGCCCACCACAATGTGTAGGGGGTACTTGAGTCAAGTAAATACCCCCTTAGGAAAAATTTGTCGTCTTGTTTTTCCTTTTCAAACATTAACTACTTGATAGATAATTACTTAGGTCTATTATTTAAGGAAATCAAGAAACGGATTTCCTTAAATAATATGTGCCTAATCTCCATTTTGCAACACTCTTGTTTGTAAGATAGCTGCCTCACCATCGGTAGTTACCACCGGAGCTTCGCACCCGCTCTCAATCCGCATCGCTATTTGATATTTCGTAACCGTTCACAGCAGTAAACCGGCGTCTTTATGTCATTGCGAGGCCGACAGGCCGAAGCAATCCTAACCTCTGCCAGTGCTGAGATTGCCGCCTTCGCCCCCACGCTTTCTTGCGAAAGCAAGAACGGGGGCTTGCTCGCAATGACGAAAAATGGCCAAAACTCAACATGTTACCCTGCGAACAGTTACCGGATTTCGAATTTAGCCAAATCGCTATAACTACTTCTATAATGGTATTTTACGAGTGTGCGTCCTTAACACCTTGTGCTACAACATTAGAAAAGACCGATAATATCGCTGGTCAGAGCAAGTAGAAAGGGCTATAATACTCTTAATTACAGCTCAAAGGGGTAGGGTGAAAGTGTGTGTGACCATATTTTGTGGCAGGGCGTTGTCATTGCGAGCCCCGACTTGTCGGGGCGTGGCAATCTCAAGACTATCGGTGCAAGAGATTGCTTCGGTCGCTTCACTCCCTCGCAATGACGATGGCAGATAAAATCCTCTCGGCAATACTGTTACGCAATGCCGCAGAAATTGGTCACACACGGTGAAGTTGTGAAACCGTTGCTGGCTACATTGACAAAGTGTGAGGTTTTCCGCAAAGAAGGGAGGTGATCGCGGGAAAGTACATACGTTTCTGGACAAATCGCAATGTTCTTATAGAGGAGGTGATGCCGGTAAAAATTTGGAATTGGATGTCTTAGACACGGAAGGAGAATCACAATGAAAAGGATTTCGCTACTTACAATGATAGTCTTTGTGCTCCTGAGCAGCGTAGCTAATGCCTATTACTCCAGTCGCACTCCGCTGCGCTATCGCACTCGGTACTCGCCTTATGCTTACAGCTACAAACATCCCTCTGGCTTGATTTCCGGCGAGATTCGCTACTCTCCGTACGCCTTCAGTCACCATTATTCCGGGTTGATTCCTTACTGGGTTCAGTACTCGCCTTATGCTTTTAGCCACAAATATCCTTCTGGCTTGGTTAGTGACTATTGGTCCGGGCCCTACTACTTCGATTATGCCTTGGGCTACGGGCAGTTTCGTGCGGGGGATTGTGACACTCGCCGCTCCGGGCATGTCACCAGTGACGAGTCTGCCGACCTGTTGTACTACCAGATGAGGCAGAATTACCAAGAGAACCTAAAGGCTCGTGACGAGAGGCTAAGGACATTAAGAAGCGACCGGCAACAAGCAACTGCCACCACAGAAATCGACGGCGGACAAATAATTCGCCAATATCTGACCAGCAAAAACGTAGACTTTCAAATGAACGGTGTTTTAAGGATGGACAACAGGATGGTGAGCGCCGATTTTCTGCTCAAGGATAAGAACATACTGATAAAATACTGGAACCCGCAAAACGTGGAGCTGGCTTCGGACGCAGTGGGCAAAAAGAATATTTATGAAAGATATAAAGAAGCCTGGATTACCGCCGGTGAACAATTCAGGGAAAATGGAGGAAAAATTTATCAAATAGAATCGGCAAACGACCGGGAGATACTGGAGAAACTAAGACTCATTATCAGCTCATAAGTTTCTTGAGCAAAGCCCGCTGGAAGTGCAGGCGGTTTTCGGCCTGGTCGAATATAATCGAATTAGCTGACTCGGCGACCTCGTCGGTAATTTCCAGGCCCCGATAGGCAGGCAGGCAGTGCATAATCTTTGCCCCGGCCGGTGCGGATTTGAGTAGTTCGGCATTGACCTGGAAGCCGGCAAAGTCTGCGATACGTTTTTGCTTTTCGCTTTCCTGGCCCATGCTCACCCAGGTATCGGTGTAGATTACCTCGGCGTCACGAACCGCCGCAGCGGCATCCTTGATTTGCTGAACGCTGCCAGGCGATAATTGATTTGCTTTATTAATCGTATCGGCATCGAGCTCGTAACCGGCCGGCGAGGCAACGATCATTTTCATATCGAGTTTTGCGCAGGCAAAGGCCAGTGACCGGGCTACATTATTGCCGTCGCCGATAAAGGCGATTCTTACGCCTTCTATTCGCCCGCAATGCTCGCTAATGGTAAGGGCATCCGCCATCGCCTGGCACGGATGTGACCAGTCCGTCAGCGCATTTATTACGGGCACCGCTGCAAACCCGGCTAATTCTGTGACAGCGCTGTGCCCGAAGGTGCGCAGCACTATGCCGTCGACATATCGGCTGAGCACTCGTGCGATGTCTTTTATCGGCTCCTGCTTGCGGATGCCGCCGATGTCTTCGGGCTTGACGTAGATAGCGTTGCCGCCCAAATCCGTCATCGCCACCTCGAAGCTAATCCTGGTTCGCAGGCTGGGCTTTTCAAACAGCATTGCCAGGGTCTTGCCCGTAAGGCACAAATCTCGCCCGCCGGATTTATATAGTTTCTTCAGCCGGCTGCTTTCGGCCAGCAAGTCTTTAAGCTGACCGGCGGAAAAATCATTTATGGATATAAAATCTTTCATTTGCAGCCCTCGGTCAGGACCGCATCCAGAATTCCAATTGCTTGGTCGATCTGGTCCTTCGTGACGATCATCGGCGGCATAAACCGCAGCACAGTCTCGTTAGTGCAGTTTATGCGCAGGCCTTTCTTTAGACACTTGTCGACTATTTCGTTGCCTGGCTTGGTTAACTGCACGCCAATCATCAAGCCGATGCCGCGAACACTGTCTATGATAGAGTGCTTGTCCTTCAGTTGCAGGAGCCTGCCTTTGGCGTATTCGCCAAGCTCGGCGGCGTTTTGCAGCAGATTATCTTCTTCTATCGCCTCGATGACGGCGATGCCCGCGGCGCAGGCAAGGCAATTGCCCCCGAAGGTGGAAGCGTGTTTGCCTGGAGTCAGTGACGCGGCGATTTCTTCTTTAGCCATCATAGCCCCGATGGCGACGCCCCCGCCCAGGGCCTTTGCCATAGTAATAATATCCGGCTCGACATCGAAATGCTGATAGGCGAACCATTTGCCGGTTCTGCCGATTCCGGTCTGAACCTCGTCCAGGATCATAATCGCCCCATTTTGGTCGCAGAGTCGGCGAATCGCCTGCAGGAACTCGGCGCTGGCAACATTTATTCCGCCCTCGCCCTGTATCGGCTCGACTAAAACCCCCGCGACCTCGTCGCTAAACGCCGACTCCAGCGCATTGACGTCGTTAAACGGCGAGTAAACAAAGCCGGGCAGCAGCGGCAGAAAACCCTCGTGATATTTCGGCTGAGCGGTTGCTGTCACTGTGGCGAACGTCCGCCCGTGAAAGCTGCCTTCGAAGGTAATAAATTTATATTTTTCCTGCGCGGTGTGCAGGCGTGCCAATTTCAGAGCTGCCTCGTTTGCCTCGGCGCCGCTGTTGCAAAAGAAGCACTTGCCGCCGAACGCCCGTTCGCTCAGAAGCTTTGCCAGTTTTCCCTGCGGCTCGGAGTAGAATGTATTGTCAATGTGCAGAAGTTCTGCCGCCTGTTTGCCGATAGCCTCGACAACCTTGCGGTGACAGTGTCCGATGCCGCTGACTGCCCAGCCTGGAAACATATCCAGTATTTTGTTGCCGTCGGCGTCATATAGCCAGCAGCCTTCGCCTTTAACGATGACTCTGGGCAGCCGCTTGTAATTGCCGATTACGTATTTATTAAACAGATCAACCGTCTCTTGTGTTGTCATTACTTTCCCTTCTCTGCGGTTAATTCTTGATTATTTCCGTGCCGATGCCCCTATCGGTGTAGATTTCCAATAGCAGCGAATGTTCGATCCGCCCGTCGATGATATGGGCCTTTTTCACGCCGCCCTCCAGAGCCGTCAGGCAGGCTTCCACCTTCGGCAGCATCGCGTCAGCGATGATGCCGGCGTCGATCATGTCCGTAATCTGCTCCTGGTTCAGGCTTGAAACACAACTATTTGGGTCTTCAATGTTTGTTCGTATTCCGTGCGTGTCACTTACTACGACCAGTTTTTCAGCCCCGACTTCCGCTGCAACTTTGCCGGCGGCACTATCGGCGTTGACGTTAAGTTTTCCGCCGGCTTTATCCAGCGCTATGGACGCGATAACCGGTATATTGCCGGCCGCGCAGAGCGTCTTTAGAAGCTCGGCATTTACCGCGATTATTTGCCCGACCAGTCCGAGGTCGATCTTGCGACCGTTTTCGCCCGCCAATCTGAGGGCTTCGGCAAACAGCACGCAGCTGCTCAAGGAGTGCAGGCCCATAGGTTTGCAGCCAAGCCCGGCGAGCGTTTCGCAGATGGGCGTATTGATTTTGTGCACCAGCGTATGCTCCGCGATGTTGAGGGTCCGCTCGTCGGTGTATCGTCTTCCCTGGACCCACACGGGTTCAAGGCCAGCCTGGTTCATCGCCGTGGTGATGGCTTTCCCGCCGCCGTGAACGATGATTGGCTGCATTCCGACCGTGCTCATAAAGGCGATGTCGGTCAGCATCTTTTTTTGTAGGGTAGTATCCTCCAGCACGCTGCCGCCGAGTTTGACCACGACGATTTTTCCGCGGAACTTGCGGATGTATTCCATCGCCTCGATCAGCGCACCAGCTTTAGCAATAGCTTCTTCCACTACACACTTCCTGGAAAATCGTGATAAAAGAAAAGACTTACTTTATTAGCGCCGCCTTTGTTCGTCAAGGTAAAATTGAGCATTCTGTGTGATGTGCTGTCTACGCCTTCTCCAAATCGTGATCGTGCTGCATTTTCGGCCGAGCATCCCGGCGATGTTAGGCATGTCCTGCCAAACCAAGCAAGAATAACGGCCTCTTGTCTAAGGGCCCGACTTCATATAGAATACTTCACGCATGGCGGCCCACGCCCCAAAGACGATGGCTTGATATCACAAGGAGAGACTATGATCGAGAAGGTCACGCTCGAATACTTTAAGAAGTTCCAGAATGAGACATTTTACCTGGGAGATAGCGTTGTTCTTGCAGGTCCTAACAATTCTGGCAAGTCTACGCTCCTCCAGGCGATCGCGGTTTGGAATCTTGCAGTCCAGCGTTGGCACCAGGAGCGAAATGCTGCTAAGTCGAAAGCTGAACGCCGTACCGGCGTTCCTATTTCCAGGAAAGACTTTACAGCCATTCCACTAAGAGAAATGAACCTACTTTGGACAGATCGCTCTACAGCCTATTCCAGAGATAAAGCCCATAACATTGAAGCTGGTCAGCCTAAGCTCGTGAAAATTGGAGTTGAAGGCAAGGCACCTGATGGTAGCACTTGGCAGTTGAACGTCGCTATAAGATACTCGAGCAAGGAACAAATATACGTCAAACTTCTCGATCAAGAGGGCAAGCCGTTGACCGAATTGCCGCCTATCCTGTCCGCCACTCAGGTTGTGCATATCCCGCCTTTCTCAGGCATCGGTGCTGAAGAAACCAGATATGACCGCGGCTACCAAAACCATCTTACAGGCCAAGGCAAACCCGGGGATATTTTGCGCAATCTTCTTCTTGAAATATTTCAGGGTGCCAAAAAAGAGAATTGGCAGCTACTGAAAAAGGAAATTGAAAAGCTATTCAACTACGAAATACTTGATCCATCATATTCACCTACTGACCCTTTCATCATTATTGAGTATCGTCCTTCTAATTCTACCAAGTCATTCGACCTTGCTTCTGCTGGTAGTGGCTTTCATCAAGTCCTGACCTTATTGGGTTTCATTTACGCTAGAGCCGCGTCAATTCTGCTTGTCGATGAGCCAGATGCACACGAACATGTTATCCTCCAGCGACAGGTTTACGAGCGGTTACGTTCAGTTGCACGCCAGCGAAACTGCCAATTGATCATTTCTACACACTCTGAGATTGTCCTGGAAGACACAACGCCGCAACAGATCCTATCCTTCTATGGGGAACCTCACCGGATCAAACTTGACGAAGAACGTGACAGAGTCCGCGAGGCTCTACGTCGCCTGTCTTCACTCGACATACTTTCGGCCGAAAGTCGCCAGAATATTCTTTATGTAGAATCGGAGTCCGATTTCAATATCTTGAAGGCTTTTGCCAAAGTGCTCGAGCACAAGGCGACGTCATTTTTCAACAACCCATTTTACAACCCATTGCGTGGCAGTAGCGCCCGAGAGGCTAAAGCCCACTTTTTCGCGCTCCAGGCGATCTCGCCACAGATTCGGGGCATTTTGTTCCTTGATCGGGACAACAAAGACTTGCCAGATCACGAGGTTGCAGCAGAGAATCTGAAGATTGTTCGATGGAAACGCTACGAAATAGAGAACTATCTCCTTGTTCCAAGTGCGCTGCTTAGATGTCTTAAAAGCATGATATCTATCAGGGGGGAAATGATGGAGCAGCCAGACCTTTTTCAGCAGAAACAGATTCACCACAAACGTATAGAAGAAGCGAATGCGTTTTTCAAAGACCAGTTTCCACCGGCTGCATTGGCCTACCCGCTTGGCGAAAATCCATTTCTTCTGCACATCGCCGCGAGTAAGGAACTACTTCCCAAACTCTTCGATAAGGTCGGTATTAATATTCCCAAAAAAGACTACTACCAGATCGCAGAGTCCTTTGAGCCAGATGAGGTGCACACAGAAGTCAGAGAGAACTTGGACCGGATTGCCCTACTTTCGCCGTCGGTGACAGATAATGCCTAAAAACATTTCATCTGTTGACTACCTGAAATCCGCCGGGGCGGAGCGCAATAATATCCCGGAGTCACAATTTCAGTCTGTGTCCGTCAGTGTTCACGTCCGTGTTTGTCCGTGTTGTAGCAAGCTGCGTGCCAGAAATGAATGTGCCCGGCAAAAGTCAAGTCCACCTTTTTCAAACTTATCAAAAAGTGTGCATTTCTTGATCATTTCTGCTCAAAACGCGCGCATTTCTGTCAATTTCTGCGCATTTCTGCTCATTTTTGGACTTTTTTTACTTTTGCACTTATGCTCTTGTCAAATAAGCACTTATAAAAATTTTTGCCAAAAGTCTTAACAACTAAGTGTCCAAAATCGATCACTGATACGGGATACTCATTCCTCGTTTTTGATACTAAAAACCGCTATCTGCGAGCAGTACAAGGACTATGTTAAGGGGATAGACTGCATCCAGCGAGAACTTCGCCAGTTACGCCATTTTTGCTATTTTCAATCAGCGTTACATTGACCAGATTGTTCCCTTTAACCGGTTGGGCGTGATTTCCCGGTAGACTATGAAATATCTCTCGGCTCGGCCATGCGGCTGACCAGAGCGCCCTCACAGTGATCAGGCCAAGAAATGCAGGATGATGTGTCTATAATAATCAACCGCTTTTGCCACATCGGCAAGGTCAATATATTCGTCCGGCTTATGGCAAAGCTCGGACTTGCCCGGCCCAAAAACCACTACCGGAGCATCCAGCGAGGTAAAATAAGGCCCATCAGTCGTAAAGCCGACCGCCTTGGTTCGGCTGCGTCCCACCACAGAGCAAAAATCCCGGACAAAATCACAGCCATTATCCGTCTCTAACGCCTGCACATCACGTATAATAGAAACTTCGCCGGCAAACTGAGAATTACCTTTTCTTAATTTGGCGAGGATTTTCTCAAAACCGGCAACGATATCGTTGTGGTTTTGGCTGGGCAGGGTGCGAATGTCCACCGCGATACTGCACTTATCGGGCACAATGTTGATAGCCTGGCCGCCGGCAATCTTATTGATGCTCATAGAGCACTGGCCCAATAGCCTGTGCGGCTCGAAAGGAATTCCGTAATTCTCCAGTTCATCCAGCACCAATTTCATTGAGCTTATCGCGTTCACGCCCAGATGCGGCGTCGAACCATGAGCGGCCTTGCCTTTGGTGATAAGTTCGAGCCATAACAGGCCGCGATGGGCAGTGACGACCTCAAACTCCGTCGGCTCGGTTATGACTACGCCGGTCAACTGGCCGATTGCCGCTCGGTCATCCACAAACCTTCTGGCCCCGCAGCTATCGGTCTCCTCGCCGGCAGCACCAAGAAGTATTACGTCGCCCTGCAATTGCGTGCCCGACTCGACAACCTCGCGGATGGCAGTAACAATTGCGGTGATGCAGCCCTTCATATCCGCGGCTCCGCGCCCGTAGATTTTGCCGTTACTTTCCACCGCGGCAAACGGCGGATGCGTCCACTGGGATTCGCCAGGCCCGACAACATCGAGATGGCACACAAATAACAGCGCCTTCTTGCGCCTCGCTGACCTGACGCGGGCGATGATATTTGCCCTGGTTTGGTCCCAGGTCTCTACGCGAGATTCCATGCCCGATCGGTTAAGCTCGGCTGCAATAATCTGGGCTGCAGCCAGCTCTCCTTTCTGTGGCGTAGTCTCTGCCTGGATAAGTCTTCGCAAGAATTCCTTCATAGCATTCCAATTATATATACTCGGCGGTAAAAAGATATGGCGGACTTTTGCCCTTGATTTGCGTGTGTTTTCGGCGTATTGGTAGTGTCCGTTGGAGCCCAGAAACCACACAAGAAGGATAGTGCCGGCCGTCATTGTGGCCGTTGCATTCGGTTCAGCCGTCTGCTTTGCGTCTTTGAGTAACCGTAACTCGCAAACCGCCGTCTGGTACAGCCTTGTTCCGCCCATGCTGGCAATTGTGCTGGCCTTTCTGACCCATAATGTCCTTGCCAGTCTTGGAATCGCCATTGCAGTTGGTGGGCTGCTGACCGCGGTTCCACAAGCACCACTGAGTGCAGGAGCCTGGCTCGAAGGTCTGGGAACGGTTTGTGTCTACGTGATAGATACTGCTGTGAATACGACCAATCTGCAAATTCTGGCATTCATACCGCCGATTTTTGTGATGGTGGAAATAATAATTGCTTCCGGCGGTTTCAGCGGCATCATCGTGTGGTTCCTCAAGCGCGTAAAGAGTGGAAAATCCGCGCAATTAGCTACCGCGGCGATGGGGATTCTTTGTTTTATTGATGACTACGCCAGCGCCATAATTGTCGGCTCGATGATGCAGCCTATCACGGATAGGTTCCGCGTCAGTCGGGAGAAACTTGCTTTCCTGGTCGACGCCACAAGCGCACCCATATCGGGACTGGCGGTTGTTAGTACCTGGATTGCCTACGAAGTGGGCCTCTTTGCCGATGTCAGTCAGAAATTGGGTATGGGTAAAACCGGCTATTCAATGTTCTTTGACGCCTTGAGCTTCCGCTTCTATTGCCTAATTATGATTGCCTTTATTTTTGTGCAAATAATTGCCGGTCGTGAGTTTGGGCCGATGAAGGCCGCAGAGGATTCGGCAAAAGCCAACGGCAAGACCGCAGATACTGACACGAGCTCCTCCAAAGCACTGGGCGATTCGGTCTCGCTGGCTGAGCTGAAACTATCAGGCCGGGCAATTAACGCGCTACTGCCGTTGGGCGGACTTATCTTGTTTCATATAACAGGACTCTGGATCGATGGTAATGGCCCAGCCAAGCTCAGCCAAGCTGGCACGCTTTTTAGCTGGGTCTACTGGCGGGAGGTTATCAGCAGTGCTCAACACAGCCACGTTATCCTTTTTTGTGCCGCGTTATTTGGAGTGACACTTGCTTTACTTTGCGGGCGACTGTCTGGTTGGCTGCGGCTCTCGGCGCTGCCCGGATGCTTTTACCGGGGCATCAAAAGAGCCGCCGTGCCGTCTGTGATACTGATTCTTGCCTGGTCGCTGAAGAATTGCTGTGACAGCCTGGGGACAGGAGAATTTTTGATAAGGGTGCTGGCCGGCAGGGTTTCACCCTGTTGGTTTCCGCCGATTCTCTTTGTGGTCGCCTGTGTGATCTCCTTTGCCACCGGCACCAGTTGGGGAACAATGGCTATACTAATTCCAACCGCCATTCCGATTGCCTTTGCGCTTGATGGGCGAGTTTACGGTCTTACCACGATGATAAGCCTGGGCGCGGTATTGGATGGCGCCATTTTCGGCGACCATTGTTCGCCCATCTCCGACACCACAATCATAAGTTCTACCGCCAGTTCCTGTAACCTGATGCGGCATGTTCGCACCCAGCTTCCTTACAGCTTATTGGTTGCGGGGATGGCTCTTGTGTGTGGCTATGTTCCAAGCGCTGCGGGACTGGCGGCAAGATGGAGCCTTGGCCTGGCAATATTAGTGCTCCTGTGCTTTTTTGCGGCTCTTGCTCGATGGGACAAGAGCCGCTATCCGGCTGTCAAGAGGCAAATCCGGCATACGTCTGGCGGATAAAAATAAAAGGGCTGGGACGTGCGGAGGAGAGGAGGGAAAGTTTGCCCCAGCCCCTCAATTGCAGGTTCTTTCTATAGCATTACGCTTGTTAAGCCGATTTGTTCTCTGTGCCGGCTCATTATTTCAGTTGTCAATCCGCCATACGCCTGGCGAAGAAAAATGTCCAATTTTTATCATCTGGTATCCTCAGAAAGGCGTTTGCCACGCAAGAACAAGTAGCGGCGGTAACGCCACAGAATCTTCGCAGCCTTATCCAGACTATAATGCACGACCTTTTTGCCCAAGTCAGACCAGCCGGCTTCGCAGCAACTGCAAATATCACGCTGCTTGTCATACCACCAAAACGCAAAGCCACCAAAAGAGCGGTAGCGGTAGTCTTTGACGCCCAGAACGCAATCGCAGTAGAGCAACTGCTTTATCTGAAATTTGTCCTCAACATCGATCTTTCTCATCTTTAGTGCCTCCCTGACAAATCGCTGGCTCTGTTGATCGCATCTTGGTCTTCACTTATGTAAGGCACTTACATGGCCAATTGGCGTCCTCTACCCTTACAGACGCACGAACACACCGAAATTATGCAAATATTTTGTAAAAACCCGACCTGTTGGATGCGCACGAGTCCGTTGTTTAGCCGTCGCCGGCACGCCTGCCCTGTCCGGCTACGGCTCGGCCCTTCGCCGAGACGGGAGCCTCCCGAACGGGGCGACGGCCAAGCTCGATGTTCAATAACACCCGCTGGATAGACTTCGCAGAATCTCGATTTTAGTTTCCCATTTGTGCGAATCTATGCCGGCTGAGAAACTCACGCCCAGTCCCAGCGTTCTTCGCCACCATTTTCGTATGAATCTTAACGTTTTCATGTTACAGGCCTCACACTTCTTGCGTACCGATTAGGCAATGCTATTTTGGGTTCTCTGTCTACCTATTAAAGGCAGAAACTCGCTGGTTGGTAACAGACGGATTTGTAATTGACAATCGGCAATCGAGAATTGACAATGCGGCCAAATTGCATGGGCAGCCGAATTGCCCATCCTGGTTTCTATCGAATGAAAGGCGGGAGACAGTTGGTTATAGAAAGTCAGCAAATGTGGAAAGGCTTTTTGCCGGCAGTTGTAGTTTTCTTTGCCTCGGTGCTGCATGGGCAGGAATGGACAAGGTTCCGTGGTCCCGATGGGCAGGGTATCAGCCAGGCCAAGACTATCCCCGTCAAGTGGGCGCAAAATGATTACGCCTGGAAGGTCGAGCTGCCGGGCACAGGCCATTCTTGCCCGGTAGTTTGGGGCAACAAGGTCTTCGTGACCAGCGGAGATCAGAAAGCTGCTCTGGGAATCCTACTGGCGCTGAGCGCTTCCGATGGCGAGGTGCTATGGCAGAAGCAATACAAACTGCCCTCGTATCCTGTGAACAGGCTGAATAGCTACGCCACCGCCACGCCTGCGGTCGATGCTGATTATGTCTATGTCCTCTGGCCAACTACGAAGGAGACGATTCTTGTTGCGCTGGACCACAGTGGCGAGGAACTCTGGAAGCGCACTTTTGAGGGTGTGCGTTGCCAGCATGGGGCGGGCAGTTCACCAATCGTCGCCGGTGACATCGTGGTCTTTACCATCGAGCATGAGGCCGACACGAACGACATGGACAGCGCCTGGATTGCAGTCGACCGCAGGACCGGCCAGACACGCTGGAGACTGCCGCGGCAGACCAATCCCAAGACATCTTATTCGACGCCCTGCGTTTATTCGCCCGCATCCAGGGCACCGCAGTTGATCTTCAGCAGTCTCGCTCATGGCATAAGTAGTGTCGATCCTGAGACCGGAGCGGTTTTGTGGGAAATGAAATCCGCATTTATAAGCCGCGTAATCAGTTCGCCCGTCATAGCGGATGGGCTTGTAATTGGCACCTGCGGAGACGCCGGCGTCGGCAAACGTCTGATTGCAATTCGGCCCGGCACGGGCAAGTCCACGCGGCCTGCCGAGGCATATAAAATCGACAATAGTACCGCTCCGTATATTCCTACATCGTTGGCAAAAGCAGACCTGCTTTTTACATTTAGTGACCGCGGGTACGTTTCTTGTCTGCGCAGCTCTAACGGGCAGCAGCTCTGGCGGGAAAAAGCCGCTGCCAAGTTCTATGGCTCGCCGGTGTGGGTAGATGGAAGACTGTACTGTATCGCTGCCAATGGTGACGTGGTTGTGATCAGGGCAGGACCCACCTATGAGCTGCTGGCTGTCAATCCTTTGGGCGAACAGAGTCAAGCCACCCCTGCCGTCGCGGGCGAAAGGATGTATCTGCGGACCTACTCGCACGTTTTCGCCGTTGGCGGCGGAAAACAGTAGACGGCGGGCATTTAATTGACCAGTGAATTTGCAGCGGCTGCGCCAACTGACTCGTTCCCCTACTCATCGCCGGAATTGACTAAGCTGCGCAATCCGTGTATAATATTGCTCAAACTGATTGATTGAAAATTTTCAATTTCGATGCTCAGGCTTCAGAAAATCTTATTGCTCGCTCTCCTATGGAGTCCTCTTGGACTGGGATTAGCCGTCTGTTTGCCAGGATCTGCGCAGGCCGACTGCCCGGTCGGTGACCTCAACGGCGACTGCCAGGTCAGCCTGGAGGACCTGCAGATATTTGCCGAGCAGTGGTTGACTCTGGCAGGCAGCACCGTCGACCTAAATGGCGATGAGGAGGTCGGCATGATCGACTTCGCCCTGTTGGCCGCCCAGTGGTGCCAGCAACGCATTCCCATAATGATCAATGAGCTCATGGCGTCCAACAGCAAAACTATCCAGGATCCGCAGGGCGAGTACGATGACTGGATCGAGATTCACAATGCTGCGGATTATGCCATCAATGTAGCCGGCATGTATCTGACCGACGATTTGGAGCAGCCTACCAGGTGGCAAATTCCTGCTAATAATCCCGCTGCAACTACTATCCCAGGTCACGGCTATCTCTTGATATGGGCTGACGAAGACCTTGGGCAGGCCGGCCTGCATGCAAACTTTGCACTCGCCGGCGAAGGTGAGCAGATAGCGATTTTCGACCGAGACGGCAGTACCCTGATTGACAGTATCGGTTTTGACGAGCAGACCGCCGACATCTCATTCGGCCGCTATCCCGACGGCGGCAGGGAGCTGCGATTCATGGCTTATGCCACCCCTGCGGCACAAAATGGCGACGTCTATCTCGGCGCTGTTGCCGAGCCAAGGTTCAGCCACAAACGCGGCTATTACGATGGGCCTTTCTCCGTTACTCTAAGCACCCAGACCGAAGGGGCTTCGATAATCTATACGCTCAACGGCATCGTGCCGGACGATCGCTCGTACCGGTTCTACCCCGGCAAAACATATACCGGCCCAATCCTTATTACTAAGACTACATGTCTGCGGGCGATGGCCGTCAAGCCTGGCTGGAAGCCCTCCAAAATCGAGACACACACGTACCTGCTCAATGCCAGCGCGGCACTCAAGTCCTTGCCGATAGTCTCGCTTGTCGGCGACCCGCAGAAAACATTCTACGAGCCGAATGGGGTCATGGCCATCGTTGGCGGGTCCTACGGCGGTGACGGAAGGTGGGTTTCGAGCAGCACAGGTAGCTACAACAATCCGATGCACCGCGGACGGGCGTACGAACGCCCGGTCTCTTTCGAGTTTATTAAGCCCGATGACGGCACGGGCTTTCAAATCGACTGTGGAATCCGCGTTCACGGCAGCGACTATATGCGGCCGCGCTATCACCGCTGCAACGGATACTGGACCGGCGAGTGCAAATTCAGCCTCAGGCTCTACTTCCGCGGCCAGTATGGCCAGAGCACCCTGGAATACCCGCTATTTCCTTTTGAGGTCGAGCGTTTCCAGAGCATAGTCCTGCGCGGTGGGCACAATGACCAAGTCAATCCGTTCATCAAGGACGAGCTGCTGCGGCGGCTGCACAAGGATATGGGACACGTCGACAGCGGCGGCACTATGGCTAACCTGCTGATCAACGGCGAATACAAAGGCTACTACAATCCCTGCGAACACATCAGAGAGACGTTCTGCCAGCAGTGGTACGAAAGCGACAAAGCCTGGGACGTGATGACCATGAACGGGCCGGGCGACGGTGACTCTGTCGCCTGGAATGCGCTGCTCAACTACGCTCGCAGCAACGACCTTTCCAAATTCGCTAACTATCAAGAAATCGGCAAGCAGCTTGACATCCCGGCTTTTGCCGACTACCTGATTATTCAGTTGTGGTCCGGCAACTGGGATTGGCCGCAAAACAACTGGATCGCTTCCAGAGAACGGTCGGACGAGGGAATGTGGAGGTTTTATATCTGGGATGGCGAAGGCGGGATGTTTCCGGATCACCTCAATATCGTTTACTTCAGCAGCTTGAACAGCCAGGGAGGTCCCCTCGCCGTGCTTTACCGGGCACTGAAAGCCAACAGTGACTTCCGGCAGTTGTTTTGCGACCGTGTTTATAAACACTTTTACAACAATGGCGCCCTTACCGAGGCGAATATAAAGAACCGGTTTCTTGCCATGCGTGATGAATTGCTGGGCGTCATCCCCAACATGGATATGTACGTCCTGAATACCTGGGTGCGGAATCGTCTGGGCATTTTTGTCGACGCTTGTAGCCGCGAGGACGTATTTACGTTTGCAGGTCCGACGTTCAATATCAACGGCCTTTACCAGCAAGGCGGCCACGTCTTGTACGGTGACATCCTGACCTTCACCAATCCTCGCGCCTGGGGCGACGTCTATTATACTCTTTGCGGCGCTGACCCACGTTCGCCGACGACTTCGCAAGGCACTGGCCAGCCTTCAAACGCTGTACTTATCGCTGAGGATTCGGCTAAGCGAGTGTTGGTCCCAGCAAGGCCCATAAGCGATAACTGGAAAGGAGGCGCCGTCTTCGATGACTCAGCCTGGATAAGCGGCA
>Ga0315279_10006063_pt1 | contig 15391 bp, 15 predicted proteins | sample YL17G06_20_MG_FD_203694 | JGI IMG/M metagenome (GOLD analysis project Ga0315279, IMG submission 203694) | Sediment microbial communities from Yellowstone Lake, YNP, Wyoming, USA - YL17G06_20 | ecosystem: Environmental > Aquatic > Freshwater > Lake > Sediment | place: USA: Wyoming | collected... | reverse complement strand
ATCTTTTCTTTTTACTGTTTTGAGATAATAAAGTTCTTCTTCAACTTTTTTCAAACCTTCTTTGGTTAACATTACCTTTTTATCGAGCATCATAATATCTCTCCTTATTAGAAATCATATATTCTATTATTCTATGCATTTCATAGTAAATAATAAATATTTTTTCTTAAAAATATAAATATAAGCACTATTAATTTTTATAATAGTGCTTATATTTATCTAATAATCTTTATTAGAGATTATAAAGTATTCATATTTTATTGTCAAATAAATTTATTACTTGCTAAATCAATCCTAATTTTTCCCCAGCTTTTTTAAAAATATCTAAAGCTTTATCAATATCTTGAGAAGTATGAGTGGTTAGGACATGAGCCCTGAGTCTATTGGTATCTTTAGGAATTGCCGGGAAAAGAATAGGACATATAAATATTCCTTCATCATTAACTATTTGACATAATTTTAAAGTATCTTCCTCTTCGCCGACTAAGATAGGAACAATACTAGTAGTACTGCCCATCGTATCATAGCCCATAGAATTTAATCCGTCTCTAAATTGTTTAATATTTTTCTGTAAATTTACTATACGTTCAGGTTCACTTTCAATGACCTCAAAACAAGCAACGGCAGTAGCAGCTGACACTGGCGGAAGACTTGCTGAAAATATAAAGGGTCTGGAATTATGTTTTAAATAACTGATTAAATCTTTATTACCGGCTAAATAACCTCCGATACTAGGGATAGTTTTACTTAGAGTTCCCATATGGATATCGACAGCTCCCTTTAGCCCGAAATGTTCTTCTATTCCGTGACCAGTTTTTCCTAATACTCCTATAGAATGAGCCTCATCTACCATCACTTTAGCATTATACTTTTTAGCCAAATGTGATATTTCTGGTAAATTAGATACATCTCCATCCATACTATATACCGCATCAACTACAATTAATTTATTAGTATAGCTTCCAGAGTTAGCTAAAATTTTCTCTAAACTTTCCATATTGTTATGTAAGTATGTTCTATGGTTTGCTCCTGAAAGTATACATCCATCAATTATACTGGCATGATCCAATTTATCGATTATAACTAAATCTCCTCTTCCACAAAGAGTGGAGATAGCCGCCAAATTAGTTACATATCCACTACTATAAGTAACTGCATCTTCTGCACCTTTAAATTTGGCAATTGTTTCTTCTAATTTTTCGTGTATCTTAGTAGTGCCAGCTAATAATCTGACCCCTGCAGCACCAGTTCCATATTTTTCAATAGCCTCAATAGCGGCTTTTTTTATCTTGGGATGAGTAATCAATCCTAGATAATTATAAGAAGCAAACATCAACATCTCCCTACCATCGATAGTTACTCTTGCCCCCGAAGCCCCATCAATACTTCTTAGATAAAAATACCGTTTTTCTTCTTTCATTTTGTTCACTCTTCGTTGAAGTTCATTTATTCTATCTTCTAATAGAACTCCCATTTCTCTTCCTCCTTCTCTTAATAAAAATCTTATCTAATTTAACTTTTCAATCCTCGGTTTAAAGCCTATTTTTTCTATCAATTTTAAGTAATCCTCTGGATTCAATTCTTCGGGAGATTTTCCAGATATTGCCAAAAGAGTGGCTTGAAATACATTGGTTCCAAAAGACCTTCCATTTAATTCGGGGGTAGTAGTAATTAAATAACTCACCCCCCTCTTCTTGAGATCCTCCACATTAGAACTGGTAACAGTATTGGTGATAATTATTTTTCCTTCCATATCTTGAGGCATATATTGACTTATAGCTAAATAATCACCGGCTATTATATCAGCATCTTGGAAATACTTAACATACTTTAAATTTGACTTTTCCTGTTTCTTGCCGGTTGGATATAAATATTTTATGGGAACATAAACTAATATAGGTAAAAGTAAGCGAGCAAAAATTTCTATACTTCTAAAAGAATGAAGAGGGATAGGAATATTTAAAGAAAAAATTAAATCTCCAAAGGTCATTTCACATCCAGCTTCTATTAAACCCTCCGCCAGGCCAAACCTATCTACCGTAATAGTTACTAAAGCCTTTTTTCCTTTGAAAACTATATCAGTCTGAGTCTCAACATATTTCACCACATTCTTTTCTAATACATATTTTATCCCAGTACCGTCTACAATAGGGGTCTTTTTGATAACTTTTACTATTCTTTCCGATTCTTTTATAGTATATCTTTTCCCACCAGGTCCGGAATACAAATATAAGTCTGTTCCCCCTAAACCAAAAGCATCAACTTTACCATCGTATTCTTGGAAAATTTGCATCATCCTCTGAACATTGCCATCAGTTCCTCTTCTTTCGATTTCAACTTTCTCTCCTAAAATCTCTATCTCCACCTTATGATCTCTAGTTGAAGAACCTAAGCTAACTCCTAAAACTCTTTTCATTTTAATCCCTCCTTAATTAAACTATAAATTAATTTTTCGCCTGTTTTACTATTTCTATTATTTCTTTAGGGTTAACATATTTACTCTCCTTAATAGGTGAATGGCCAATAACAATACCAATTACCTGGACACTAAATATTTTTTCCACTATTGGTACCCTCATATCTGAACCCATAAAAATAATTAAATCAAAATCGGCCAGGTTAACAATTATTTCCATAATTTCATTAAATAATTCACTATTCCCTTTTCTCTTTATAAACTCAAAACGTTCTTTTTGGGTAAAAAGTAAAACATATTCAATCCCTAACTCTTCTGCTAAACGGGTTAATTCCTCTTTGTTTTTAATAGGAAAACCGATCAATGCAATTCTTTGACCTCTTCTTATTTCCCCCAAGCTTTCTAATCTAGAGACAAAAGTTCTTTCAATCCCTAATTTACGAGCTACCCCTTCTTGAGTTACTCCTTTAGCTCTCAATTCTAAAATCTTATTGATTTCTCTATTTAATTTTTCTTTGCTTATAACCTTTTCCCCAATTCGAATAAACTGCATTTCACAAATACCTCTGTATACATTTTTGTATACAGTTAACATAACATAAATTTTCCCTAATAGCAACTTTTTTAAAAAATAAATGTTTATATTTTAAAGAATTTATCTTAAATTCTTCCTTCTTGGTAGTCATTATTTGCAGATTTGAAAAGTCCACTATTTCTCAATGATTCCACCTCCTAATACTATATCCCCCTGGTAAAATACCGCTGACTGTCCTGGAGTAATCGCTCTTTGGGGTTGCTCAAAATTAATTAGTATCTTGTTGTCTTGGTAAGAAGAAATAATTGCCGGGGATTTTTTACTATTGTATCTTATCTTTACCTCAACTTTTATAGAATCTGAAAGTTTATCACCTGAGATAAAATTTAAATCTTTAATTATTAATTTGTCTTGATAAAGGTCTTCTTCCTCGCTCAAAATAACGGTATTTTCTTGAGGATCTATTTTTATTACATATTTCCTTGTATTCGAAGATATGCCCAACCCTTTTCTCTGACCAATAGTATAAAAGGGAATACCCTGATGTGCCCCTAATATATTTCCCAATTTATCTATAAACTTACCCGGTTTTATGTTTTCTGAAACATTCTGCCTTAAAAATCTCCTATAATCCCCTTCTCGAATAAAACAAATTTCCTGACTCTCTTTTTTTTCATAATTTTCTAATCCAAAATTCTTAGCTAATTCTCTGGATTGGCTTTTCTTGAACCTGCCCAAAGGAAATAGAACATAGGGCAATATATCCTGGTTTAATCTATAAAGAAAGTAAGATTGATCTTTGTTTTCATCTATTCCTCTCTTAAGTAAAAACCTCTTGCTCTTTTGGTCATATTCATTAATAGCGTAATGCCCGGTAGCAATATAATCTGCACCTAAAGATTTTGCTTTTTCTAATAATAAGCCAAATTTTATTTTTAAATTGCAGATTACACAAGGGTTGGGGGTCCGACCGGCCAGATATTCTTTGCAAAAATAATTAATCACCAATTTTTTAAATTCTTTAATAAAATCCAAAACATACCAGGGAATTTCCAGCTTTTGAGCAACCTGTTGTGCTGCTTCTAAATTTTCGTCGCCCTCATAAAGACGCATAGTAGCACCAAGAACTTCATAACCTTCTTCTTTTAATAGGGCAGCCGCCAGAGAGCTATCTACGCCTCCGCTCATTGCTACTACTACTCTGCCTGTGCGTCTACCTGCGCCGTTGGCGCGGCAGGCAGGTTGCCTGTCTGCGTGCGTACCTGTCTGCGTGCGTACCTGTCTGCGTGCGTACCTGTCTGCGTGCGTACACGCACAGGCAGGCTCGCACAGGCAGGCTCGCACAGGCAGGCACGCACAGGCAGGCACGCAGACAGGTCTTGTTTTAAAATCTTTAGACATAAATTCATTCTCTTATTTTTTCTTTATTTCTTAATTTTCAAACCCTTAAAATTTCTAATTCTTCTTCTCTTAATGGTTTTACTTTCCTAGTTTTTGCCAATTCTTTAGATGCACTGTAATAATTAATATAGACTTCTTCGTCTTCCTCTTCATTTCTATCACAATATCTTGCTGTAATCTGACAAGATTTATCAATAAAATCATTATTCAATTTAAATCCTTTTTTTATCAAAGCAATGGGGCCTTTTAAATTTTTAGCTTTAAAGAGAAAATCCCCCTCTTGGAAAAAATCTTTTAGACGTTCGTTCTCCTCTTTATTTCTCCCTACCACCAACTTAATATCTCTATTTAATCTGAAGTGTCGACCCAATTTTAAAAGGTCTATTTCTTCTAAAGAATATTTTTCTTGATTAAACAAATCTCTTAACCTTTTAGAAAACCCTGGTTCAGTCAATTTACAACCGCCCGCAGGTGAAGGATAATGGTTTAAATCCATTTTAGTAGCCAATTCCATCTGTCTTTTTCTTGAGCGACCAGAAATATTCAACAATTTATTTTTGTTTACTAATCCTTCTTTTTCCGGGATAGTCTCTGGTAATAATAAAGCTGATAATGGTCTAAGAATTCTGCCTTCAAACCCTGATTCTCTTTCTATTAAACTTAAACTATTTCTGTTCTGAGACATAGGTCTTTCTCCTAAAACTTCACCACTTAAAATGAAAGAAGCTCCTATCTTGATCATATATTCTCCAGCCTTTTTAAACATAAGAGCATGGCAGTCTATGCAGGGATTCATATTCTTTCCGAATCCATGTATAGGATTTTCTAAAATTCCTAATATCTCTTTAGTAATATCTATAATTTCTAAATCCATATCCAAGCCTTTTGTAGCTATTAAAGCTTCGTCTAAACCAAAAAAAGGAGTTTTAAAATTAACTCCTTTTACCTCTATCCCTTGCTCCTGGATAAGCTTTACTGCTAATATGCTATCCAAACCACCAGAAAATAAAGCTACTGCTTTTATCTTATCTTTCATCTTTTTGTTCCTTTTTAATATTTGGAGTAATTTTACATAAATCTTGTAAAGAAGTGGTGTCTAAAGTTTGATTTATCTTTTGAGTTATCAGCTCTAATAATACTCTAATGGCACAATTTTCTACTTTATTACATTTTTTTTGCGTACTTTTCTTAATTTTTCTACCAGTTAAAATACAGTCAACTAAAACTATTGGTCCCTCAACTGCTCTAATTATGTCACCAGCATTAATCTTATTAGCTTCTTTAACCAACCAATATCCCCCACCTGCACCTCTGGTACTTTTCACTAAATCTGCTTTCTTTAATTTATTAAACAATTGTTCTAAATATTGCCGGGAGATCTCTTGTCTTTTAGAAATATCTCTTAAAGAAATCGGCTTTAAATTATTATATTGATTTTGCGCCAAATCTATCATAGCTCGAAGTGCGTACCTTCCTCGAGTAGATAATTTCATTGCCCTTACTCCTTATTTTAATTTGACTTTACTAAAAAATTATATTATTTATGACTATTCTTGTCAACTTTCCAATTAAATAATTTCACAAAAAATCATAACCTATCTAAATTTTATAGGAGCAAAAAACGGAACGAAAATGGTGGAAAGAATGTGGAAAACCTCTTAACCGAAGCACACAATCGGTTATATTGATTTTTAAAATAAAAAAGGAGCAGATTAATTGAATCTGCTCCTTTTTTATTTATACTATTTTATTTTCCTTTTTTAATCTTACTCACAAGTTATAGCTTCTACTGGACAATCATCGGCAGCCTGTTTGCAAGATTCAATCAAATCTTCAGGTACCTTACTAACCTTTACAATTGCAATATTATCTTTTATCTCAAAGACTTCAGGGCAGGTGTCTGCACAAAGTCCGCATCCACTACATAAATCTTTATCAACTACAGCTTTCATTTTATATCTTCCTCCTTCTATTATAATTGCCAACTTTGAAATTTATTCGATAACTAAGAGTAAGTCCAATAAAACCTCAATTTTTGTTTTGCTTACTATCATCAATCAATATTTAGTTGACTATTTTATCAAATAATTCTTCTTATTAAAAGAAAAATTATCTATAACATCAAAAGCATACCTTAAAAATAGACAAATTTCAAGTTTTTTACTAATCTTTTTTCATATTTCATCAATAAGTTTTATACTACATACTCCATAAAATCCTCAGCTAATAAAGTTTGAGGAAATATACTCTGAGCCTCGGCAAGTAAATCCTTTTCGCTTATTACCAATCTATTATTATTTGAACTATATCGAGGGCTAATATGGGTTAGTATAAGCTGTTTGACTTGAGCCTCTTTAGCAACCCTGGCAGCCATTGTCGTGGTGGAATGAAAATTTCGTTGAGCAATTTCCTCTTCTTGCTGAGAGAAAGTTGCTTCGTGAATTAAGAGGTCAGCATCTTTTGCAAAGAGTACTAAATTCTCACCATAGGTAGTATCACCACAAAAGACTACTTTTCTCCCCTTTCTAATTTTAGTTATAAAATCTTTCCCGTGAAAGATTCTTCCATTAGGTAATCTAACTGTTTCACCCTCTTTTAACGCTCCGTAAACCGGACCAGGTAGAATATTAAATTTACGAGCTTTTTCTGCTAAAAAACGGCTTTTCTCCTTTTTCTCCTCAATAGAATAACCATATGTCTTAATACTATGATTAAGTAGAACATAACGTACTTTATATTCCTGGTCTTCCCATAGAATACCTGCACCTAAATTTTCAGGAATAATCTTTATTTCAACTTTATAAGGAAAATAGGTCTTAGTTATATCTTGAACTTCTCTTAAGTAAATATCAAGACCTTCGGGTCCGTATAATTGAATTCCACTTAAATTTTGACCACTTCTCAGTCCTCGAGAAGCTAACAAACCGGGAAGTCCAAAAAGATGGTCTCCGTGTAAATGGGAAATAAAAATTTTCTCTAATTTAGATAATTTTAAAGAGGTTTTTTGGATTTGTTGTTGAGTACCTTCTCCACAATCCCACAACCATAACTTATTGCTGTTAGTAAAGATAAGGGCAATGGAAGACACATTACGTTTTAAAGTAGGCATACCCGAACTAGTGCCTAAAAATATAACTTTCACCAACTATCACCTAATTTCTTTCTCTTATCTTGCACATTCAGTAATTTCGCCTTTTATAATTTCTATACCATGTGGTAAGGCTTTTAATATTATTTCTAAAGATTCTTTTACTCCTTTGGGGCTACCCGGTAAATTTATAATTAAACTTTTTTTTCTAATTCCGGCTACCCCTCGAGATAATATCGCTCGATTTGTCTTCTTAAAACTTTCACTTCTGATTATTTCACTGATTCCAGGGGCTTCTTTCTCAATTACTGCTAAGGTGGCCTCTGGAGTGACATCTCTTTTTCCTAAACCTGTCCCTCCGGTAGTTAAAATTAAATCCAGGTGTAACTTATCAACTGCTTTTATCAATTCATCTTGAATAATTTCCTCTTCATCAGGGATAATTCGATAATATTTAACTTCTCCCTCAATCTTTTTAACTATCTCTTCAATTACTTTTCCACTTTGATCTTCTCGCTCTCCCCGTGCTCCTTTATCGCTTATAGTTAAGACACCTACCTCAATCATTCTGTTAACACCTCAATTTCCTCTCCGACTTTTACTTTTCCACCTTTTAAAACTCTAGCAAAGATGCCTTCGCGAGGCATTACACAATCTCCCATCTTTCTCCTTATTTCACAATCATAATGACATTCTTTTCCAATCTGGGTAATCTCCAATAGCGCTTCTTTTCCAATTTTTAACTTTGTCCCCAAGGGAAGTTTTAGTAAGGTCAGACCTTCTATAGTTAAATTCTCAGCAAAATCCCCAAAAGATAATTGATAAACCTTATCACGCATCTTATTTATACTTTCAATTCCCAAAAGGCTAATCTGCCGATGCCACTTGCCAGCATGAGCATCACCTTTTAAACCAAAATCTTCAATGAGCAGACCTTCTCTTATTTCTGTCTTTCTTGTTCCTTTCTTTTTACTCTGACAGACTGCCAAAATTTTCCCTTTCATTTTTTTATTCATTATATATGTTTCCTCTCCTATCTCCAATTTATCTAGGTAAACATTTAATATCTAACCGGAATGATTTTGATTTAGATAATGCCCACTCTTACCTCCTGCTTTCTCTATCAAACGGATGGCTTTTATGGTTATCCCTCTATCTACTGCCTTACACATATCATAAATAGTAAGACCAGCTATGGCTACCGCAGTTAAAGCCTCCATTTCTACCCCGGTCCTGCCTACGGTCTTGACCTTAGATTTTATGATAATTTTATGTGCCGCTTCATTAATTTTAAAATTAAGATCCACGCTGGTAAGCATTAAAGGATGGCACATAGGAATAATTTGACTAGTCTGTTTGGCAGCCATAATACCAGCAACCTGAGCTACTGCTAAAACGTCTCCTTTGCTAATTTTCCCCTCATTAATTAGTCTTAAGGTTTTAGGTCGCATAACTACTTCACCTTCGGCAATTGCTATTCGCGCAGTGTCCTCTTTGTCTCCCACATCTACCATACGAGACCTTCCTTCTTCATTAAAGTGGCTCAACTCTTTTGCCTCCATCTTATCAACCTCCCACTCGGGACATTTTAAAAAATAGGTTATTGGATATCCCTTCTTTAATTTTATGACCTTTTGGTTTTAATTTTACTGCCATCTCTATTTTATCCCTTATTACCTTTCTTCTTAGAATTTGACCTTCCCCACTGTTACCCACCTCTCTAAGGGCTTTTTTGAGATCAATCTCTTGATTAGAAAAGAGACAAGGTCTTATCTTCCCTTCAGAAGTTAGTCTGATTCGATTGCAAGTTTGGCAAAAGTGCTGGCTCAAGGCAGTAATAAAACCGATGGTACCTTTACCACCTTCAATCTGGTAATATTTTGCTGGTCCATTACCTGAATTTGTCTTAATAGGATTAAACGAATATTTTTTTGCCAAATTTTCTTTAATATTTAAACCTGAAATAAATTTATCCTTATAATTATCTATAATCCCTTCTAAAGAAGGCATCAGTTCGATAAAACGAATACTTAATGGCCTTTCTAAAGTCAATCTTACAAAATCTTCTACCTCCTCATCATTAATTCCTCTGAATAGGACAGTATTAATTTTAATAGGCAATAATCCTGCCTTTAAAGCAGAATCGATTCCTTTTAATACTTTTTCTAAACTTCCCCCTCGAGTGATTTTTTTATATTTTTCTTCCTGCAGGGAATCTAGACTAATATTTACCCGATTCAGTCCAGCATCTTTTAATTTTTCGGCATACTCACTTAAGAAAAAACCATTAGTGGTTAAAGATATATCTTCTAATTTTTTAATCTCTCTTAATTTCTTTATAAAATCTACTACTCCTTTTCTGACTAAAGGTTCGCCGCCAGTAATCCTGACTTTGGTAACACCTAAATTTACCGCTTCTTCGATAATTTCCATAATTTCTTCATACCTTAAAATTTCTTCATGGGGTATAAATTCAAATTGTTCTTCAGGTTTACAGTAAATACATCTATAAATACATCGATCAGTAATAGAAACCCGAAGATAGGTAATTTTTCTTCCCAAACTATCTACTAACTGACTCATCCTTCAATCACCTTTCCACTTTGAGAGAGGTCATAGCCGCCTAAATTCAATACTTTTTTCTTAAACTTTTTTGAATTTACAATGCTAAGTAATTTTTGTATTCTCAAAGAAGTATACCTCTCCTCAGGAATAATTATATCATATCTTTCTTTGGCTACCGGGATAAAGTCTAAATGAAAAGCTTTAGCAGCAGATAAAATACCTAGACCAGCATCTACATTCCCTTCTGCCACAGCAGATGCTACCATTAAATGGGTAAACTCCTCCCGGAAATAACCTTTAATATCTATAGGATTAATTGCCCTCTTACTTAATAAATAATCCAATAAAATTCGGGTACCCGAGCCTTTCTGTCTATTTATAAACTCAATATCTTCTCTGGTCAAATCGTTTAAATCTTGGATATTTTTTGGATTCCCTTTTTTTATTATTATCCCCTGTTCCCGATAAGCTAAATTTACTACCACCAATTCTTTTCGGGGAAGAATTTTTTTGATATAGGGGAAATTATATTCGCCACTTTCCAAGTCTAATAGATGGGCAGTAGCAAGATGTGTCCGATTTTGTTTTAAAGCTATTAAGCCCCCTATACTTCCCACATTAAAAGAAACTAACCTATAATCAGAAAAATTCTCCTGTAATTCATTTCTTAAAATATCCAAGATTAAATCATGACTACCAGTAACTATAATATTATGCATTATGGTATCTAAATCTTTCCAAAGCTCAACATTTACTTCTTCTTCGAGATCTAAACCTTCCTTTAATGAGGGTATACGAATTATACCATCTGCTTCCACCAAGGAAGTTATTACCCCTGCACCTCTCGGAAGTGGATAGGCCATCATTTTTTTTCCTATATTCCCTAATTTTACCCTTAAAAACTCCTCATCACCTAAACGAGAAACCACTTGGTGAGCCATATGAACTTTAATTTTTCGTCGTTTCGACATAGTCAGGCCTAATCTTGTAAATACTAAAGGTTTTAAGAACTGTTCAGCCGATATGATTGCAGAAACCGGGTAACCAGGAAGTCCAATAAGAGGGGTCTTATTAATAATTCCCAGAATCGTGGGCTTCCCGGGCATAATGGCTACTCCATGAACCAAAACCTCGCCTAAACTTCTAATAATTTCAGGAGTAAAATCTTTCGAGCCAGCAGATGAACCAGCCAATACTACTATAATATCACTTTGCTGGCAACCTTTCTGCAAAATTTTTTTCAAATCTTCTGGGGCATCTTTAACAATTTCATATACTTTAACCTTTCCTCCCCATTCGGAAATTAAACTTTTAATTATTTTAGAATTATATTCGATAATTTTACCAGGAAGAATTTCTTCTCCTGGTTGAATCAATTCATTGCCAGTGGGTATAACTGCTACTTTGGGCTTCTTACGGACTAAAAGTTGATTTACTCCTCCTGCCAATAAAGCTCCTAGATCTACTGGACGAATCCTTTGATTAATCGGAATAATTAGCTGATTGGCTACTAAATCTTCTCCAATATTACGAATATGCTGGCCGGGAAATGCAGAAGAAAATATCATAATCTCTTCGATACTTCCTTCTTCTCTATCAGCAAGATCAAGAGCAATATCTTTTTTATTTATTTCTCTCTGTCCTATTTTGCCCACCGGGTTGATATCTTCAATCTTTATTACTGCATCAAACCCGAAAGGTATGGGATTACCAGTATTTATAAAATAAAAGTCTCTATCGACTCTCAACTTACGGGGATAAGATTCAGAGGCTTGATAAGTGTCTCTTGCCCTAACTACGACTCCATCCATAGCTGCTGCTTGATAGTGGGGTGAAGATATTTTGGCAAAAACTGGTTCAGCAGTAACCCGACCTAAGGAATCTTCGGTAGAAACTAATTCTCCTTTTAGGGGCTCCGCAAGTTTATACTTTAACCAACTTTTATACCATATTTTTTGAGCTTCTTTTAAAGTTAATTTATTTAAATAAATATTCCTTTTCAAATCAATCTTCCTTCTATAATTAGTCATTATTTAGTCGTTAGTGAATAGTCTTTAGTATATATTATAACGTAAAACGAAAAGCGCAAAACGTAAAGCCATAGCTAAAAAATTAAAATTTAAATATGTAGTATTGTATATTAAGTTTTATATATCTTATCTCGAATACTATATAGCATAACAAAAATAAAAAACCAAAGAAGTAAAAAACAGAATTTATAATTTAATATTGAGAAAAAAGTTTTGAGTTTTAAATTATGGTTTTTCGCTTTTCTGCCTGTGCGTTGCCTAACTGCGAGCATACTCGCTCTGCCTGTGCGTTACACGCAGACAGGTAGCTTTAAGCTTTTAGCTTAATATAGTAAAGATATGATACATCATATTTATTTGATTCAACGCTGAGTGTCATGTTAAATGTTAAAATAACTTAACCACTACTTTGCTGCCTTTTTCCAATCCCTCTATATTTAACCCGATCTTTATTAAACCTGATGCTCGCACCATCGTAGAAATCAATCCTGATTTCCCCAGAACAGGCTTAGCGTAGAACTTTTTACCCTCTTGGTGGACAAATACCCGAATATAATCTTCTCTCCCCGAATCTGAAACCACATTGCAAGTCAGCTCAGCTTCTATTTCCCTTTTATAGCCATAATTATATTCTCCTCCCTGTAACCAGCTGATTAGTGGTCGGACAAAAAGATCAAAGATTATCATCGCTGAGACCGGATGACCAGATAAGCCGAATATCGGCTTATTATTAGCAATAGCAACTATAGTAGGCTTCCCAGGTTTCACTGATACTCCATAAATTAATACGCCTGGTTTTCCTAACTTATTGAGAACCTCCAAGGTAATGTCTCTAGCTCCCATCGAACTCCCTCCAGAGATAGTTATTATCTCTGCTGTATCTTTTCCCATGATTTCTCTTATTTCTTGTTCTAAAAGGTTAACTTCATCTTTAATAATCCCCCTATAAATGGGAATCCCACCTGCCTCCTCAATACAAGCTCCAAGGGTGTAAGAATTTATATCCCTTACCTGTCCTATCTGGGGCTCGTATTTAGTAGGGATTATCTCATCGCCTGTTGAAATAATAGCAATTTTAGGTTTCTTATAGATTTCTATATTAGTTCTTCCTATCCCGGCTAAAACTCCTATGTCCTGGGGACGTAATCGGTGTCCTTTTCTTAATATAATTTCCCCTGATTTTAGATCTTCATCCTCTCGGACTGCATTTTCCCAGGGAGAAATTGACTTTCTTACTTCAATAGTAGTATCATCAATCTGTTCAGTATATTCTAACATCATTACCGCATTTGCCCCCTCGGGTAACATTCCTCCCGTAGAAATTTTTGCTCCTTCTCCAGGATTAATCTTAAATTCGGGCTTATCGCCCATCTTTATTTCTCCTATAACGGTCAGATATGAGGGCAAACTCTCACTTGCTCCAAAAGAATCTTCTGCCCTAATCGCATAACCATCCATGGTAGAACGATTAAACCCCGGCAGATTACCAGGAGAGATAATCTCTTCAACCAGGACTCGGTATAAGGAGTCTTTAATATTGACTATCTCTCGATTTTTTTTTAATATTTTACCAATATCTAAATGATTTTTAATTGTCTTAATCACTTCTTGAGGGGTACTGACTTTAAATAAGGGTTTTACCATATTGATTGTCCACTTCCTAATTTTAATTGTTTATAGAGATTATTTTTTATTTTTTAAAACATCTTGCTTCTTAAAATTAATATATTTTCACCGCGGAAGCCTTAAAAGTAAGATACACTTTACTTCCCAGATTAAGATTCATTTGTTGAAATGATTCTCTGGTAATAATTGTCACTAAAGGAATACTTATATCTACTTCTAATTTTACTAAATGATTTTGCTCAATAATTTTTACTATTTTCCCCAAAAATGTATTTCTAGCACTGGATTGAAACTGTTCATAGGACAAGATTATATCTTGAGGATCAATACAAATATATGCTGGTCCAATCTTTTCACTTACTAGAGCAAATTTTATATTCTCTGCTACTTTGAACCATTTTAAGCCATCCTCCTCTTTTATTTCTCCCCGAAAAATATTTTCCGGGACTTGTTTAATGATTTTACCTTCTAAAAGAGAAATTACCTCATCCGCTAAACGATAAGCCTGAGAGAGGTTATGAGTAGAAAATATTACAGTGGTCTTAATTTTTTCCTTTATTTTTTTAATAATTCTTTCCACTATATCTATGTTCCTTTGATCTATACTTGTGGTAGGCTCATCTAAAAAGAGGATTTCTGGTTCTATCACTAAAGCTCTAGCAATTACTACTCGTTGAGTTTCTCCACCAGACAATTGATCTACTTTTCTATCTTCAAAACCAGAAAGCCCAACCATATCTAAGGCATTTTTAATTCTATTCTGTTGAATTATGGAGGACACAGATCTTACTTTTAATCCATAAGCGACATTACTATATACTGTAGATTGAAATAAAAAAGGATCCTGATCTACTAAAGTCATCTTTCGCCGAATCTCTAATATCTTAGCATTTGAATTATTAATTATTTCTTGATCACGAAAAAAGATTTGACCTTTATCCGGTTTCACTAGTAAATTTAATATATTTAATAACGTAGTTTTACCTGAACCGTTTGGACCCACAATAGCATAAATCTTACTCTCCTGAAAGCCCAAATAATCAATATCCAATACTGTTTTATTATTATATATCTTTTTTAAATTCTTAACCTTAAGCATTGGTTTATCCATATTTTAATTTTACACTCTCTTACTCTGAAAATAATGGAGAAAAATATTTATGCTAAAAGCAATAAGTAATAAAATAATACCCAAGGCAATGCCAAAACCAAATTCACCTTTGGCAGTCTCGAGAGCAATAGCAGTAGTCATAATTCTAGTACTTCCTTTAATATTTCCTCCCAACATCATAGCAGCTCCTACTTCAGCGATGACTCTTCCAAAGGCAGTGGTTATGGCCTCTAATATTGCATAACGGGCTTCCTTAATCACCGTCCAGGCAGATTGAAGCTTAGTTGCACCAAGAGTTAAAGCAGTTTTTCTAACTCTTCTATCAATTCCCTGTAATGCAGAATGGGTAAGTGCAATAACTATAGGAGTAGCTAATATAAACTGACCGATAATCATAGCTAAAGGGGTAAACAATAATCCAAAAACTCCTAAAGGTCCTCTTCGAGAAATTAAAGAATAAACAATTAACCCTATCACTACTGTTGGTAAAGATAAGAAAGTATTCACTAAAGCTACAGTAAATTTCTTCCCATAATAATTCTTTATAGTCATTAAAAAGCCAATAGGTATGCCTATCAATGAAGCAAGTCCTACTGCAGTTAAGGATACTCTTAATGAA
>Ga0315279_10006062_pt1 | contig 15392 bp, 17 predicted proteins | sample YL17G06_20_MG_FD_203694 | JGI IMG/M metagenome (GOLD analysis project Ga0315279, IMG submission 203694) | Sediment microbial communities from Yellowstone Lake, YNP, Wyoming, USA - YL17G06_20 | ecosystem: Environmental > Aquatic > Freshwater > Lake > Sediment | place: USA: Wyoming | collected... | reverse complement strand
GTTCTGGACGATACTCGACACCTGGAAAACTCTTGACAACAGCGTTCAAATCGACCTTCTGGTTCAAGGTTACAGAAGCAACAACGTTTTGAATGGTTATTAGGGCTTTAGTCTTCGGCATTAAACATCACTTCTTATAGTGAAACGGATGCTTATATGCCCTTTATGAAAGCCTGATGTTGCCAGCGCGCGCTAGCGTGTTGCTAAATTCGGGGAATTGACGTGAACTTGTTTGATCGTGCTTTGGCTTGACTAGACGCCCATGATTTGTACGTGGAAGTGTTAGGAGAATGCAACTATGCTTAGAGGGTGAGCAGAAATTGACACAAACAATTCGATTTAGCAACGCCCTAGCGCGGAGCCGTTGTAGGTTATGAGATAGCTCATGCACGCAAGATTCTTCTTGATGTAATCATTCCCAGAAAAATTAGTGAAAAACGGAACAATCATGCGCGCGCGCCGGAATAAGCGAGGAAAAGGCTTTCGCCGTAATTGAGACTGCCCGTTCGTCTATCGGGGTTTCTTTCATTCGGGCGGACGAACCGCTCGAGATGAGCCTACATGTTTTGCGTTTAACCAGCGGAAGCAAAGTTGTAGATAGGCTTCTGGATGGTGGACTGGAAACACAGACGATAACAGAATTTTATGGAGAGTATGGCACTGGAAAAAGTCAGATTTGCCATTAGCTATGCGTGAATGTTCAGTTGCCTCCTGAAAGGGGCGGGCTTAGTGGTGCTGCGCTCTACATTGATACTGAGAACACTTTCAGAACTGAGCGGATTGTGCAGATGGCTAGACACCTGAGGCTTGACCCTACGCAGGTGGTTAAGAACATTATTTACGCTGAGGTCTTATTGGCACAGTCTCAGGAGTCCTGATCGGACAACGAGTCTAATGCGCGCATCAATTATGATAGTTGTGTCAGCTTTCTTAAATGTCCCCAAGCTAGGCAAACTTTGTTCCTGCACGTTTCCTCAAAAGGAAAGAGAGGGTTTCCAACGATTCAACCCTGTAGCAAACTGACAGGCACCAGTTGCATTTGTTGGATTGAACCGGGAAACCCATCAAAGGCTGATGGGTTCCTAAATAAAAGTGTTCCTAAGAGCGCGCGCCGCTAACACTCATGAACATTGTGGCCGAAGCCATTTAACATGTTATTCGAGTGTGCTATTGAGCGGACTTGAACCCATTTGGGTATGGGGACGGGCAGTCTCATCATGTGCAATGGAGCGACAGAAACTGGCTCCTTCAGCACTATTTCTATGAAACCGCGGTCAATCTAGCTTTATTTCGCAAAATACGCTATTGGTGGGGTCATATAGGTTAGAGCCCACGTTTGAACCCGCACGCGCACCAAGTGGAGATATCTCCCGACAACGGCGCGGGGGAAGGAGCTGATCGTGAGGTTCGGCTTCAAAAGTGCTCTTTGGCTCTGGAAAATGTTTCTTGGCACTCCATTTGCCATCACAAGACAACTTAAGCTGACTAAGTTCACAGGCGTCGGACAATTTAGTAACTTGCCATATGCGCATAAAACCTAAATAGCGTTGGGACAGAGGATAGAATGTGGACTTTGCAAAATGAAAAACTCAGCGTCTCTGAAAACAATCCATGATTCGGTCAAAGAGAGATACGATTTTGAAATTGAAAGAATCAAACTTCTCGACGACAAGGCTAACAACATGGTGAGCATAGCGAGCATTTTAGCAACTCTAATATCAGGTATTGGAGTGTTCTCGGTCAAAATATCCGAACTTACCTTCATTGAAATAAGCTCTTTTCTGGTCTTCTTGGCATGTTTGGGTTTTCTAGTAGCCTCGCTTTGCTACAGTATAAGGGCATATCAGATAAGGAGCTACATGGTGGTGCCTGACCCGCCTTCATTCATCGTTGAATGTGAGAAAATGGACCCAGACAAGATCCTTGAAGTTCTCTATATCAATTACGCTCTCGCGGTAGAAGAAAACGAAAAGAAGAATGAACAAAAGGTATTCCACGTTAAGATGGCAAGCTGGCTGGTTTTTGCCTCGATTATTCTCTTTTCGATTTTTGTATTCTTAACAATCGGAAAAAGTTATTGGGGGTGATTACCGTGAGTAAAGAGGAAAAAAGGAAGGAATACTTGGATGCTATTGAGAAAAAAGCAAAAGAAACGCCTGAAATTCGTCGCATAATTGAAGAAACAAAGTCACACAAGCTCTACCTGTCTAAAGACCTTGTGCCCGACAAGGACAAGGAAAAAGAATAATTCGTTTCATTCATGATTGGTCGGTGTTCAAACGGCCTTGCTCGGATCGTTGGGAGTTTGGCGAAAGCCAAACAAACTGGATAGGGTAATTCAAGCTCTATTTCTTGCTTATTGCCTGCAGTAGCTTGGGCTTGTAGTGCTCCAATGTTTCAGGCGTCACATCTCTGAAGGTTTCTTGGAATCTATCGAAGTCTGTAGTAGCATCGTATTTCTCTTTGATTTCAAGTTCGCTTATTCTCTGTGCATACAAGATGTCGCCGTGTGACACTACGAGCACCAAAATGCATTCAGGCCAGTATTGCTTGTAACCAGCTAGATTAAGGTATGCTATACTCCTCTCGTTTGGCGCTCTGCGTAACTTGACTTCGACGAACATAGCATCTTTTCTCTTCTCGTCGAAAACCAGCAAGTCTGGAGAGGATCTTATCTTTCTCACTGTTATGGAGTTCCTGATGTCTTTCTCGTTTAGCTGTTTCTTGACTTCAGGAAAGCGGCTTTCGTAGCCATTGGAAAAAACCAGATAGCCTGACTTCTCCAAGAGTTTGCTCACCAGATCGGCTATGATGTTTCCTTCATGCATTCCATCGTAGAATTCCTGCAAGTAGGTTCACCGTATTATGTCTCATTCAGTCCTCACAATATATAACCTAGCATACGTCGCGAAGAATGCCGACAGGTATTGTGAGTTTCGTGAAAGCTGCTATTATCCAAACAGCATCAAAATCATGTATCATTCACCTGCGTCTTGAGGGTGTATCAGTAGAGGGGGAATGTCGAAAAAGGCAACCTTTGGCGCAGGGGGCTATCACGAAGTGGTGGGTTCCCTGCGGGGCCGAAAGGCCCTTGACTTTTTCGCCAGATTCCCCCTCTCGCACCTAGACTGGGTTTTGCTTCGGTGATTGTCAGATTGCTGTTGAGAATGCATTACGCTTCTGTGGTGACGAGGTGTTGGTTTTGCGCGGGGGATACTGTTTTTTTTAAATAAGTTGTGTCTATTGTCCAGTAAGAGCTTGGTTTGCTAAAGACAACCCATAAATGATGTCTCTGCTGCGGGAATCAGGACGCACAGAGAAGCCTCCTATCAACAGGGTCCTGATCCAAGTACGGCATCGGGCGTACACCTCTAGCTTTTGAATCCCGATAGGAGGCTACAGTTTGACTACACAAATTATCAAGAAACATAAAGGTGGTGAAGAAGCAAGTAGAGAATGCCCTATCTGCCATAGCAAAAGGATTTGGAAGGATGGAGTGAGGGAGACTAGAGGCGGAGACAATCAGCGTTTTGTATGTCGGAATTGTGCCTACAGGTTCAGCGAATCGTCAGTTTTATCAATGGAATCAAGCAATACTGGTACACGCCAAATATGCGTATCCCAGAGTGCTGCGAAAAATTTGGCAACTGCAACAGAAACCAAGACTGTTGCGGGAGAAATAGGAAAGACACAGCAAGACGCTAAAGGCAAAATCTTAGAATACGCATGGAAAATGAAGAAACAAGGACAAGCTGAATCCACAATAAAAAGTCGAATCTACCGCTTAGGCAAGCTTGTGCAGAAAGGTGCAGAATTAATGAATCCTGACAGTGTCGAAACAGTCTTAGCTACGGAAAAGTGGACACAGGCAAACAAACGCTTCTTTGTCATGGCTTATCTTAGCTTCGCAAGAGCCTTTAACATAGCTTGGAAGCCTATCAAAACCCATTATGAACCTAAACAAGCCTTCATTCCGTTGGAAAAAGAAATCGACGCTTTGATAAGTGGATGCGGGAAAATAACAGGAACATTCCTGCAAGTCTTAAAGGACACTGGTGCAAGAGCTGGGGGAAGGCTGCAAACTAAAATGGATTGACATAAACACAGAAAACAACACCATAAGCATGAACACGCCTGAAAAAGGTTCACATTCCAGAACCGTTAAAGTTTCAACCAAAACAATAGCCATGATAAACAGTTTGCCAAAGAAAAGCGAATACATATTCACACCTAACACCAGAGCCTTGCAAGGCACATTCGCAAGATCAAGAAAACGCTTAGCAGAAAAACTCCAGAATCCACGCTTATTACAGATTCACTTCCACACTTTAAGACATTGGAAAGGCACAATAGAATATCAAAGAACCAAAAAACATTCTATACGTTAAACACTTGCTTGGACATAAAAGGTTGGAGAACACGGAAATCTACACGCACCTAATAGACTTTGAAAATGACGAATACCATTCAGCAACAGCTCAAACCATAGACGAAGCAAAAAACCTAATAGAAAACGGATTCGAGTTTGTATGCGACATGGAAGGCATTAAACTATTCAAGAAAAGGAAGTAAAAGACGTGCTGAATACGCAAAAAGCTAACTTTACAAGTCTTCAGCATAACAATCTATTACACTGGTCTTCTTAGAAGATGGAGATCTGAATAAACTATACTTTTCATAAACAAAACCAACATTTGAGACGCGATAATTGGTTATGGAATGATTGAACGAGTCTACGAAAATTATAGGCCAGGTCGAGTTTTTGCAGCGGTAGTGTACCAAAAATCTTAAAGCATGTTCGCAGTTAATGAGTAGAGCGGAGACAGTAAGAAATGGTTTATTGTGTTAAATGTGGTACGCAGAATCCTGATGATGCTCAAGTGTGTTCCAAGTGTGGTGCACAATTGTATACAACAGGTCCAAGCGAACACTATAGACGAATGGAGAACGAATGCTTCGGAATTCCCAGAGGCGGCACAATCGTTGGCCTAGCCATCGGTTTGATAATTCTACTTTGGGGAGCCATACTGGTTCTGCAACAAGCAGGTATTGTCCCTGAAAATTTAAATGTCTGGCCCTTTGCAATAATAATCTTCGGCATATTGATGATTGTAGGTGCTATGTACGGGCTCCGCCGTAGATACTAGTCTCTGCTTTTTTTCTTTTAATTCACAATCAAGCTTGCAGTTTTGACAGATTCTTATGTGATCCCACTGTGAAAGCAGTATTCTTGTCCAGATCCAAAAAAGGATTAAACCAAGCATATAGATGTCGAGGAACATGTTTTTTAAGGCCATGTCCATTCCCGTGAGAACCAAATAGGCACCAACTACGAAAAGTGCATTCAGCATCGATCTAACGACTCCCTTGAATTTTAGCTGGAAAAATCCCACAGTAACACTAATCAACCCGATTGGCACAATCAGGTAGTTGGACAACTGAAACTCCAAGCCGAGAAAAAAGTAGAGAACCGCTCCAAGAATTGCAATGCACGCTCCCAGAAACAATCCAGTGCACGCTGCACAGAGTATATGTCCTCTTGCTTGCATTATGTGAGCTGAGAATTCTTTACAGGTCGGATGGTGTCCTTTTACGGTGAGATAGGCGTCCTCGTTTCTGACTGGAGAAGTCATCTGTCCCTTTTCTTTGTATGGATCAAACTGCTCTGAACATTTGCGTGGAAAGAAGGACGCCACTCCTCCAGATGTACAGATCGCGATGAAGATCATACCTATCAACGGTTTTCGCCAAGGAAGATTTTCGACAGGTGTTGATGGAAGCAAAGTAAGCATCAACGTTGTGAGCAATCCGAACACTGAGACGCCTATGGAAAAAAACAGTGCAAAACTGATTGGGGAGTCTTTGGCCATGTTTTGTCCTCTAGAAGAGTGCCCTTAGCTGTCTCAGCAAACCTTTGCCTGCCATGTACCAGTTGACTCTCCTCTTCATACCGTTAGTGGAGAACAATCCTCCAAATCTTCTTTTCCACGAACCGTAAAAGCTTCTATAACATTCGTATAGTTCTTCTTGCACTTCATCCCTTGTCAGTGTCTCGGTGGGCATTATAGCGTGTATCATATCATAATGTGACCAGTTTGTGTCCTCGATCCATCCGTTGCGTTTTGCTTCGTTGTAGATCTCATTTCCTGGGAATGGTGTGAGAATACCGAACATTACAAAGTCTGGATCCAGTTCGTTTGCAAACTCTTGCACGTTTTCTATTGATTTGGCTGTGTCTTTTCGGTTGCCTATGATGAACATTGCGTGGGCAAAGATGTCATTTTTCTTCAGCAGGTTCACCGCTTGCTTTGCATCTTGTGGAGTTATCCCTTTCTTGAAACTGTCAAGAATCGAGGGATCTGAATTCTCAATTCCTAGAAGAACCCAGTTGAGTCCAGACTTGCGAAGTCTAGGGAGAGCCTCCTTGTTTCGGATGATATCATCGCACCTTGCCTGTACGAACCATGTTACGTCCTCAGGCATTTTGCGCTTAATTATTTCATCAGCAAGATCGCTTGGTCGTGTGCCCGCGCCAAAGTTGTCATCTGTCAGCCAGATGAATTTGCTTCCATAGTTGCTGTGACAGAACTCCATTTCGTCCGCAATTCGCTTGGGCGACTTTACTCTCCATTTTCCTTCCCAATGTCGCCATTGAGTGCAGAACGTACACTCATGAGGGCATCCTCGCGCACCCTCGATTAGCGCATAACGAGCATCTCGCCCAGCCATCATGGCAAAATGATACTTATGAACTGAATCCTTTACCAGATGGTACCCTGGATAAGGAAGGTTTTCCAAATTCTCAATCAAGGGTCTGGGTGGGTTGTGGATAATTTTTCCCTTATGCCTGAATGATAGCCCCGCTATTTCAGGAAAGGCTGTTTTCTTGTCCGCGTTTTTTACGAGTTCTGTGAGCGTTTGTTCGCCTTCTCCTCGTATGATGATGTCAATGTTTGGGTATTCTTGCAGGCTTTCTTGAGCAGTGGCCGTGAAGTGTTGGCCGCCTGTGACTGTGAGAGTCTTGGGGTTCACTTTCTTGGCAGTTTCAAGGGTTCTTGCAACTACGTAGGTGTTGCATGTGGCTAGTGAGCTTGAAGCTACGATGTCCGGATTGGATGACGCAATGTGTTTTTCCATGTCTTCCCAGTCTACATGCTGTGCGTTGCAGTCCAAGATCTCGATTTCAACATCTTTGTCTTCTTTTTCCAAGTAGGCTCCAAGCTGAATGATCCCGTAGGGAGGTGGCAAATACTCTCCCATGACGAACCATTCTTCTTTTGGAGGTTCAATGAAGAGCACTTTCATGTAGGTTTCATCCTGTTAGTATTTTACGTTTTCTTTGTATCTTAATAGTGAGATGAAAGAATTTAAATGCTAAACGGTGTTTATGGGTTTGTTATTGTGGGGGCTAAAACCGTATGGTTAAGTTTGTTTTTGTCACCGGCGGTGTGTTGAGCTCGGTTGGAAAGGGGATTTTGACTTCTTCCATCGGGAAGATGCTTCAGACACGCGGTTTGAAGGTTACTGTTGTAAAGATTGATCCTTACGTGAATGTTGACGCTGGGACGATGAACCCGTACATGCATGGTGAGGTCTACGTGACTGACGATGGAGGCGAAACTGATCTTGACTTGGGATGGTATGAGCGTTTTCTCGACCTGAATTTGAAAATGGAGAACAACCTGACGACAGGCATGGTGTACAAGACGGTCATCGAGAAAGAACGGCACGGCGATTTCTTGGGTAGATGCGTGCAGATCGTGCCGCATGTGACTAATGAGATTAAGCATCGCATTCGTACTGTGGCGAAGAACTCTGATGTTGACGTGATTTTGACTGAAGTTGGAGGCACAGTAGGAGACATTGAAGGTCAACCCTTTCTGGAGGCTATTCGTCAGATGCGTGTAGAAGAGGGCTACGAAAATACCTTGTACGTGCATGTGGCTCTTGTGCCCATTCTTGATGTTACGAAGGAGATGAAGACGAAACCTCTTCAACACAGCGTAAACGAGTTACGCCGCATCGGTATTCAACCAGACATAATCGTGGCAAGAAGCCCTGAGATGATAGATGCTGAGTCGCGAAGGAAGATTGCTTTGTTCGGCACAATTCCTGAGGATGCTGTTTTCTGCTCTTATAATGTTGCGTCAATCTATCAGGTGCCGCTTATCTTGGATGAACAGGGAATGGGCGACTTTATCTGCAAGCGATTCGGTCTTACCGAGCACAAGAAAGATTTCAAGGAATGGAGGAAATTCGTGGACGCTATCACAAATCCCGAGCACGAAGTGAAAATCGCATTAGTCGGCAAATACGCAGGACTGGCCGATAGTTACGTGAGCATGAGTGAAGCTTTACGTCATGGTGGCGCAGCGACCAAAACCAAGGTTTGCATCAACTACTTAGAGGCTGAAAAACTTGAGCAAAACCCTGAAGCTGCGAAAACTCTAAAGGATTTTGACGGAATTTTTGTGCCATATGGTTTCGGTCCAAGAGGAACCGAAGGAAAGATAACAGCTATTCAGTTTGCAAGAGAAAACAACGTGCCATTTCTTGGGATATGTTATGGTTTTCAGCTTGCCGTGATAGAGTTCGCTCGTCATGTCTGCGGTTTGGAAGGAGCGAACAGCACAGAGATTGATCCTAATTCTCCAAACCCTGTGATTGACTTGATGCCTGAACAGAGAGGAGTAGAGATCAAAGGGGCCACGATGCGTCTGGGTGCACACAAGGTAATTGTGGAACCTGAAACAATGGCTTACAAACTGTATGGATGTGAAGAAATTTATGAGCGACACCGTCACAGGTTTGAGGTCAACCTAGACTACTTGGACACGCTGAAGAAGAATGGGCTGGTCTTTTCTGGCAAAAGCACGGACGGCAGACGCATGGAGCTACTTGAATTGCCAAGCAACTATTTCTTTTTCGCGTCACAATTTCACGGCGAATTCAAAAGTCGTCCTGGAAGACCCGATCCTGAGTATTATGGTTTCATCAAAGCCTGCTTAGATAAGAAACTGGGTAAACTTGAGCCAGAGTTTTGCAAGCAGTAGAAGATTCATGGTTTTAGTATTTACGGTGATAGGGTCTCACTATTTCTTCCAGTATTGATAGCATCGTCGGCACTTTGAACGCGATGTCTGTAAACGTTAGGATGCCGACGAGTTTTTCGTTGTTCATTACAGGGACTTTTTTAATTTTTTTCTTTGCCATGAGTTTTGCTGCTTCTTCTATGCTGGCGTTTTCGTTGATCGTTGTTACTGGGCTAGTCATAACGTGTCTTGCGGTTAGGGTTTCAGGCGCTAGACACGGTTCTACTTGTCTTCTGAGAATGTCACGTTCTGTTATGATGCCCACAGATCTGTCGCCTTGCATGACCACGATTGAGCCTATGCTGAACTTGTTAAGTGTAGCAACTACTTCTTTTACGCTTGTGTCTGGGCGCACAACTTTAACATTTTTTGTCATCACGTCTCGAACAAGAACCATACTTGCCATGTCTGATCGACTCTGACATGTTTCTAGTGTTTTGTGAGGCTTTGTCCTTTATTTGTTTTTGTGAAAAACAAGAATTTGAAGTATCGATGCTTTTTTCAGGTGTAACTGCTCTGGTAAACAGTCGAGCGTTTTTTTGTGCGCCTATGAGTAGAGCTTATATTGGTTGTTTCAATACTGCTGGTTGTGGAAGGATTAATATGACGAAAACAATTGAAAACCTGAAGAACGCGTTTGCGGGTGAGTCGCAGGCAAATCGTCGTTATCTAGCTTTTGCACGTAAGGCTGAGGAAGAAGGTTTTTCGCAGGTTGCGAAGCTTTTCAGGGCTGCCGCGGAGGCTGAGACAATCCATGCTTTGAATCATCTCAGGATTGCTGGAGAAGTGAACTCCACTGCGGAGAATGTGGATGCTGCGGTTGCTGGCGAGACCTTTGAGTACAAGAAGATGTATCCTGAATATATTGGAGCTGCTAGACAAGAAGGAAATCAGCAAGCGGTTTGGAGTTTTGACGTTGCTAACAAGGTTGAACAGGTTCATGCAGGCTTGTTCTCAAAGGTTGTTGAAGCACTCAAGAATAACAAGGAACTGGCAAATGTTGACTACTACGTTTGTGGCCTCTGTGGCAACACGGTGGAAGGCGAAGCACCAGAAAAATGTCCAATCTGCGGGGCTCCGAAGGCCAAGTTCTTTAAAGTGACTTAGTGAACGAGTTTATGAATGGGGATGATTCTTCGGTAGTTTCTAGCTATCGCAGTCGTTTAGAGAGTGCTGCGAATTACGGTGAAGTCTGGGAAATCGTGAAAGACACTGTGCAGTTTTCTTTGCACAAGCGTAGGAATGGACTGATGCTTTTCTTGGATGATTTGCCTATTCAGCTTGGAGCATATCATTCTGTTGGGACGAATAACATTGTTTTGAATAGAACGTTGGTTCAGATTGTTGAGGCTACTGCCGAGTCAAAGCGTGTCGTTAATGCTTTGATCTATAATCTTCTTACGCATGAGTATCTGCATGCGTTGGGCGAGTATTCTGAGGTTGATGTTAGGCAACTGGTCTATCAAGTGGCGAAGAAATGCTTCGGTGAGGATTACATTGTTACGGTGGCTGCTAAGAAGAGTCCTTGGGCTTTGCTTAAGGGAATCCCTTTGGAGACGATCAACGCTCCAAAACGAGTTATGGAAATTGTGAGAGATTTTGAGAAGACAGACAGATACATAGTGTAAAGACTTCTCACCAGAGATTTGATTTGAAATATCCCAGCTTCCTATTTGCAACAATTACTGTTGCTTAAGGTTTCGGTGGGTGCTTTGTCGTAAGGCACAAAAAAGGTGAAAGTAAGATTGAGGTTGAGGGAAATGACAAGGCCTGCGAAGTCGTCAGCGATGGGTGTTAGGATTCCGACAGAAGAGCAAATTTTGGAGAATCCTGATCGTAGATTTTTTATTGCTGGCGGTTGGGTTGACAGTTCCAACCTTTGTGAGATTTGTCTTTATTGGCACCGTCGTCAGGAGCAGTTTACGCTTTACAGTTTGCTTCAGGTTTTGGAGCATGAAGCTCTTCATGCTGTCTTGGCAAACCTTCTTGACTTGGATACGTCGATGAAGCTGGACAATGTTTATCGATCTTCATGCAAATGGCTAAGCAACGATAGAATTATCTTTGTCAACGAGTTTTTCGTGGACAAGTGGGTGTTTCCGCCGTACCTTGAGGAACCGACTTACTGACTTACTGAATTAGGCCGGTGCAGTTTGCGCTTGTGCTTGTTGCTTCTTCATGTAGAACCATGCTATGATGATGACGCCTATTATGCCAATAACTCCGACTAATCCATAGAAGTACCACTTGTTGCTAGGGTCGCCGTAGATGTTGTATGTTCCGAAGTGTTGTAGGACGAAGAGTATTATTGCAATCAAAACGAGTAACCCGCCGAGAAGCATGCCCACAATTCTGCTATTCACTTTTCATTATCGCCTCCTTGACTAATGTCTAATAAACAGAGCAGATGTTTTGTTGTGAGCACTATTTAACATCTTCCATAGACTCGTTTAACTTGATTAGACTTAGCACGGTCATGCGCTTTCTGTTTTTCTTGTTAACAGTCTTCTGCGACGCTTTTGCGGCCAAAGGTTAAAATCGGGCTTTGTTTAGGAACAGACTTGGTGCTCCACTCTGTCTACGACTGAAGGAATTGGAAGAGCAAGGGCCAATCCTTATACTAGAGATGGCAAGGCTTTGGTGAGTAAGGTAACTGCCGCGAGCGATGTGAAGAGCAGTATCCTAAGAGCTGTGAATTTGATTGGTGGTTTTGGCAAGGTTATCGAGAAGAATGATGAAGTTTGGTTGAAGCCAAATTTTAATACGGGTGATGCTCCGCCTGGTTCGACTGACCCTGATTTTGTTAAGGCGGTTATCGAGTTATTGTATGAGTATGGCGCTGGAAAAGTCATCGTCGGCGAGTCGTCCATGATGTCTGCTTCTACGCGCAGAGTTTTTGAGGAGACAGGAATGTTGAAGAAGGCGGAGGAAGCTGGGGCAGAGGTCGTGTTTTTTGATGAAGGCAAGTGGATCAAGGTTTCTACTGGTGGAAAATATCTGAAGCGTGTGAGCTTGCCTGCTCGGACTTTGGAGGCGGAGAAGCTGGTTCACGTTTGCTGCATGAAGACGCACAAGTGGGCAAAATTCACTTTAAGCCTGAAATTGTCTGTAGGATTTATGAAGCCCAAAGAAAGGATGATGCTACACGCTCGACATTTGGAAGAGAAAATTGCTGACTTGAACCTGGTTGTCCATCCCGACTTGATAATCATGGACGGAAGAAAATGCTTCATCAACGGTGGACCAGCATGCGGAGAACTGAGAAACCCAAATATCATTCTGGTATCAGGAGACCGGATTGCCTTGGATGTGGAAGCAATAAAGGCAATCAAAAGTTTTGAAGGCAACAGCCTAATAGGTGATCCATGGGATTACATACAAATTCGCAGAGCAGTAGAACAAAGAATAGGCGCGGCAAACGTAAAAGAATACAACATAATGGATGAGGTATCATAACAGCGCAATTATCTTACACATAGGGGACTCCATGTTTTGAGGGTCTCCTATGTCTCTCTTACAGTCAACTCTGAACGGCATTTACTAATTCTTCCAGAACTACGCCAGCTTCTCAAAATGTATTACATAGACAAGCTGGTCTTCGTCCCATTCTCCGTGGACTTCTTTCCATATTTTCTTAAACTCGTTTAGAGTGAAGTCGCCTTCTCGTTGTGCGTCTTCTTCGTTAAAGTATCTCAGTTTTTTCCTTTCAATAGAGGTTATGCGCAGATCTGCAATACGTGGCTCCGAAATTGATGCATGAACGATTGCTCCTGCCTTCACTTTGGGATCAGGAATGGTGGTTCTAGATGTCTGTGTCTTCTTTCCTTCAATGATTAACTCCTTGTCAACACCCATAAACTGCAGCTCGTATGGAGCTTCAGCCACTTCCTTAATAACCTCTTCAATCGGCCTCTCTGGCTCGCGAGCCGCCTTCTGAATAATCTGCATCCTCTCCTTTGTTGGCAAGTGTTTTTCGGCCAGTTTCCTGATCACTTCCACCTGTCGTTCTGGTTCCTTGACTTGGCGTCCCACCTTCAACGCTGTCGCATAGTCAATCTTACCTTCAGGAATATCTCCAGAAATGGTTGAAGGCGCGACAAGCGTCTGAACCTCTTCAGGAACAACCTCCGCGGACCGCAACCAAAGCGAAACCGCATCGCTGCTCACGCCGATCTTCTCTGCAATCGCGTTCTGAGAAGGATACTTTTCAGCACAATTTTCCAAAAGATACTTGCACACCTTTCCTTTCTCAATCGCGCTGAGCTCCTCTCTTTGAACGTTTTCTATCAGGTTTAGTTGCACAACCTCGTCATCACTATACTCTCTAACGATAGCGAGAACTTTCTCAAATCCAGCCTGTTGCGAAGCCCTGTAACGGCGCTCACCGACCACAACCTCAAACCCGCTATCTACAGGTCTAACAATAATGGGCTCAAGCAACCCCACCTCACGGATACTCTCGGCAAGCTCATTAAGCCGCTCAATATTAACCTCCAACCGCGGGTTGAGCTTGTTTGGCCTGATCTTCTTTAGCTCAATCTCTCTAATCGTCTCAGACATGCACTTAACACCAAACCTTTCTATCCTTAACTAGTCCAACATAATTCTATTTAAGAATTGCAAGCTGAAAGACAAAAAAAATAAATAGTGACCTGGCACAATGCAGAAAACCCTCCATACTGTGTATTTTCGAAGCGTTATGAATCATTCTTCCGTGAATTATATAAATGTGTAACACTCAAGAAAAATATCGGGAGAGTTGAGTGCTGGATTATCTCTGCTAACGAGGGATTTCTGTTTCGCGACTCTCCCTCTCTCCGAGAAAATTATGATTGTCTAAAGTCCTATCTGAGTAGCAGCAGTCTTCAATCCTTCCAAAGCAATTTCAAAGAACTTCTCCTTCGGAATCCCAATCTCCTCGCAAACCAAAACCCTGTCTCTTTCTGCTCCCCGTGCAAAATCTTTATCTTTGAACTTCTTGGCAACCGACTCAATCTTAACGTCAGCAAGCTTCTTCGACGGCATAACCAAAGCACAAGCTACAAGCAATCCTGAAATAGCGTCGCAAGCACCGAGAGCCTTTTCCATTCTTGTTTCCGGCATGACGCCGGTGTACCTGCAATTGTGAGTCTTTACGGCCCTGATGAGATCATCAGGAACCTTTCCCTTCAGAATCTCCTCAGCCAGCAGACTATGCTTCTCAGGAGTGGCCTCAGTCTTTTCGTAGTCAACATCATGGAGCAAACCTACCAAACCCCAAATCTCCTCATCCTCTCCAAAATGTCTGGCAGTTCCTCGCATTATGGCCTCAACTGCAAGCATATGATAAACAATATTTCTTTTTGAAACATGCCTCTTAACCAAGTCAAGAGCTTCGTCTCGTGATAGCAACTTCGTCACCTGAATCTTTTATCATCGCGTTTTGCCTTTTAATAACTTCTCTCTAGTGTGCACAATATACTGCTTATTGAACTTCACCCTGTATTTGGTTTGGCGCAAGTATTTCCAGAGTGGCAGTCTTGGAATGGAAATGGGCAAACTATATAATTATGGTTAAAACCTTCTTGCAGTCATTGCGGTGCTCAACCTGATGGAACCAGTGAAGTACAAAGTCACATGGAAAACCTTTGCTCTTCCAATCATAGGACTTGCAGCCTTCCTGATCTACATACTCATCTTCAATGTTGATATCCAAGAAATTATAGCAGAAATTCGAAACGCCAACCCCTATCTATACCTAATAGCAATTGGCGCTACCCTGATGGACACGTTGTTTTTCACTCTCGCATGGCGTTCACTACTCGGTTTCTTAACAGTGAAAATCTCTCGACTCAAATTGCTCCTCTTCGTGTGGATTGGAATATTCATTGATACAATGATTCCAGCAGAATCTGTTAGTGGAGAACTTGCTAGGATTTATCTAGTAAACAAGGAGCAAAATGGAGCCGCGGGAAAAGCTACGGCCTCAATCGTCGCCCAAAGACTGATCGGAACAGGCATTAACATTGCAACCCTTATAGCCGGAGCTGTATTGCTCGTAGTCGAAAATTTGATGTATGGAATTATGGCTAACCTGATATTGTTCCTCGTTGTGATAGGCTGCATTACTTTTGCCCTGATTCTTGTCCTTTCCACCAGAGAAGATTGGACTGTTCGCATAGTGGATGCAGTGATCAGGTTTGCAGAGCGCATTAGTCGGGGCCGCTGGAAGCTCAACAAGTTTAGAGAAGAAGCTATTGAAGCCACCAAAGCCTTTCACGTTGCCATAAAGGAATACGCACATGCCCCCAAAACGCTGTT
>Ga0315279_10006060_pt1 | contig 15397 bp, 22 predicted proteins | sample YL17G06_20_MG_FD_203694 | JGI IMG/M metagenome (GOLD analysis project Ga0315279, IMG submission 203694) | Sediment microbial communities from Yellowstone Lake, YNP, Wyoming, USA - YL17G06_20 | ecosystem: Environmental > Aquatic > Freshwater > Lake > Sediment | place: USA: Wyoming | collected... | reverse complement strand
CCCCTTTTCAATATGAATTTCAGCTCACCCTACAGGCTTTGAGCGTAGTGTGTTTTCGAATGGAGACCGTCTGAACCAGATTCGTAGAACTGGTAGTGTGTCGTCTCTCTCCACCCGGTACCACTCATCTTCCTCGGACCTCGTATAGAGGGGCTGGATGATTTGGGTGCACAACTCGGCAACCTTCCTCAAACATTTCACATTGCTACCTCTCGCGAGCGCTAGGACCTCGGTGTATCCGGAGAGACCCTGACTGATAGCCTCGCAGTATGCCTCAGGCGGTTTGTCACCTACGAACACAAGCCGGAAGTCTCGTTCCGCCCATTCCTTCACAATCTTGCTATATTCGTCGACATCATCGGGCGAAATCTTGGTCAGGTCCTTGTATCTGCGTAGACGCCTCAAGGCCTCTTGGAGAACGATCACAGAGAGCTTCTCTTCCTCGTGGAGTTTCTGGATAACCTTGAACTCCCTCGAATAGCTAGTCATCGCGTTGTCTAGTATCTTTGATGCAATGTCCTCGCGCTTCCTGCGGAGGGCAAGCCGCCATGAGAAATAGTCGAAGAGGGCTGCCTTCAGAAGGGGGCTGAAGAGGAGCCTAACTTTGCGGAGAGAGCAAGCGGGGGGAATGTTCAGGAGGAAGACTTGCTCGACTACATCAATCTCTTCGGGCGTGATGAATATGATACCGTAGGGCTGCTCCTCATGCCGCCTATCGCTGACGACCAGTCTAGGCGTAGTCTCGAAGTATTCGCCTATTTCCTCTCGGTAGGTCTTAGTCATCTCGTTGAGGTGTGGTTCTATCTTATGTCTCAGCCAGAAGAAGCGAACGCGCTTCCACCCGAAAACCAAAGCTGCGCCTACAAGCACTAGGATGAGGCCGATGGTCAGCTGCTCAACAAAAGAGTCCGGGATCCACAAAGGTTCTCATTCGATGGCTCTGTTCCGAGCTTTGATGGCGCACTCGAACTTGTCACATGCTGCCACAAACTTCCCGCCGAGATTGTAGATGGCTCTCACTTGCTTGAGATCCACAAGCGATTCATGGCAGAAGTGACATTCAACATTGGCGGGATCTATATCGAACTCTCTCAGCAACTTTGCGCTTGCAAGCTCCGGAACCACTATGAACTCGACAAACCCGTTCGCCCTATCGACGATGGTCTGCGATGCGGCCCTCAACATGCCTAGAACGGGAAACATATCTGCACGCCTGTTTTCCTTGTAGCGTACTGTCAAACCATGCAAGGCGTGTGTGCCCTATTTAACAGTGCGTGTCAGTCAGAGCAGAACGGAACTCAGCGAGAAATACAGCATCCAACTCTCCAAATCTCCGATCTGTTCAGTTCGCTCTCCACCGTTGTGGAGGTTGCTCCGCTCGGTCTAAGCGCTGCTTCGCAGCTGAGCACCGCATCTCACTCTCGTTCGATGCTCTCGCCCGCAACACGCTCACACGACCAAGAACAGAAGATAGAGGGAAGCTAGGCGCCGGAGCAACACGGAGCCTAGCCGGTTCGATTCCTTATGGCAGACCGAAGGCCCTGGCAATCTCGTGGAGGTTCTCAAGGACGCGGGCCACGAACGTGGGCGAGACTAGAGACAGGAGAACTAGCCCAAGGATCGTGAGAAGCGTCATGCTTCCTTTGCCTAGGTGCACCACAACTCCATAACCAATCTTTTTCATGCGAATCCACCTCTGCTAAGAAAATAGCTGATTTTGGCTGTCCGGACGAACGATTCTGCTGGCTAGGGCCAGCTTGGGGGAGTACTAGTACCCGCTACCGACTAGGAAGGGCCTTCTAGGAACCCGTACCGTGCTCTCCAGTCTTTCACGGCCATCTTGCTCTTGCTCTGAGAATCAGCAATGGCCCGCGTGTCGACCAAGTCGCCCAATCGGGTCCTCAGAAGCGAGGCAAGGGTCACATTGTCCAAGGCATCCAGTTCGACTTTCCGCTTACTGTTGTCACCCACATAGCGTGAGACGTATGATTTGAGAAGGTGGGAAGCTTGAGCTATGAGGGGAATCCACGGCAATCCCAAGGTATCTATCTGTTTCCGTGTCAAGGCAAGTTTCTCAATCTCCACTGATCGAGCACAACCGTATCGCTTGCCGATCTGGTCCTTGAAAAGTTGGGGGAAATACTCTCCCTCGGGGTCGAAGTCGCTTAGGTAGATGACCGTGACGTGTCTCTCACCCGGAATCCGATTGAACCGTTCCGCGCCATCATGCAGGTAGGTCCCGCTTGAGAACCCCCTCGCGGTGATAACGGGGACGAAGAACTGTTTCGCCGTTTGGTAGATCCGTGTGGACACAGCATCTTTCTCAACCCAGACCTCCACGTATCGCTCTTGCTCTCCCATGGGATCATAGTGGAAGGTCTCCAGAATGTAGTTCACAGCCTCGTCCACGTCTCCCCAGGTGAGGGGCTTGTCCAAGCGCCGGGTTCGGTCGACGATCACCTCCCATGGCAGACCGCCGCTGATTCTCGCATTGAGAAGCAGTTGGCTCAGTCGTCGGTAAGGCGCGTTTCTCTGAGACTGACTTTTCGGATCTGGGTGCTCACGGACTAGTTGCTTGCTGAGGAGAACATACCAGCACCGGCGAAGGGTCATCTCCCCCTCGACCGCGTACTGGTCTTTGAGTGCTCCTAGGATGGCATCACGATTGTCTGCAATAGAGCCGGGCCGCGGCGAGATCGAGCCCATCGATCTTGACGTCTCCCCCTCATGTCAGAGTGGCGCTGCTATTGCTCGCAATGAAGTGTCAAGCCATACACCGCAGCCGGCACAGTGGTAGCCTGCCATCTGAGTGGCCACAACCCCGATTGAAATAAGAGCTCTACCGCAAGCCGGGCAACCTGGCGTACCCATAGACATGAGCCGAGCGCCTACTCTTTCCTGTCAGACTGACCAGGAGTCACACCGCCCACTTGGACGGGCGCGTCCAAGGCAACACAGTGGCTCTCTTCGACCCTCCACTTGCAGGTTATCTGTCCGATGCCCTCTATGATCTTCATGAGATCCAGATATCCGGTGCCGCTCTCTGTCACGGTGGGACCTGTGAACACAAAGACGAACTTGCGGCGTTCCTCACTTGATGGTTGCGACATCACGACTTCGCCTTCTTCTCCTTCGGTCTATCCCAGTAGGGAGATTTGCATTTCGGGCAGATTGTCGGATGCGCATCTGATCGAGGAACCCACTTGTGATGACATCTTGTGCATTCGTAGCCCTCGACCTCGAACTTGACTCTAGGGTTCATGGGGCATACTTACGCAGGTATAGCCTATAAAGGTAGCTTTATTACTTACCTACGCACACTATACCTACCGAGGTAAATGAAAACGAATCAACCCAAAGAAGTGAACTGGACAGAGATTCTTCGGCCGGCACCATTCACCATTAGACCGACAAAGACGCACAAATGCAACTGCGGAAATGCGAACTGCAAACACGCGAAAAAGATACGCTGTGAATGTGGCTGCGCAGGCTCCGGGCACGGTCAAGAGAACCGTGTAGGCATGGAACCACTCGACAAGGCGCTCGGGTTCGAGATAGAGGCACCGGCACCCCTGGGGCTAGAGTGGCCCTTCGATGAAAAGTAGGAGAAGAGAGCCATGAGCAAGAAACGTAGCGAAAGTCTCGGAAGGCAGGTTGAGCGCAAAGTCAAGGAACTCATACGTAGCTTCCCCCAGGAGGAGGGCATCTTCTCGGTAAGCGTCGCAGTCAGGGCCAACCCGGTGGGGAGCCGCTACGGTAGGACGGTGACAGTCTAATGAGTAACCAAATGGTCAACGTGACAATCCAAGTACCCGAAACAGAACTCGTCCTCTTGCGCGAGACCTTGCGCTTGAGCCGGCAACGCCAGAAGGATCCGGCCAAGTTCATCGTGAAGACAGCCCTAGACTCGGCGATAGGACTCGCATCCTCAACAGTCGAGTGCGGTCAGTGGAAGCACCTTGAGGACTTTGCCGGTAAGCTCGGTGTGGAGAGTCCGGTCTAATGGTCAGTGAGAAGGAGATAGCTGCAGCCTGCGCCGTTAAGTTCCTCTCTGACCTGGTTCGTGCAGCACGAAACGACTCTCGCAAGAATCCTCTGCGCTACCTTGAGGACAAGCTAGGCAAGTACGAGAAGATAGCGGATACGATCCTCGCCAATTCTACCTACCAAACCCTGGATGAATGGAAGGAACCATTCGAGTGAGGACCCACGACAGGCCTCACTATCCCCCCATTTTTGGTCAAGTGACCTGGAATGAGCAATCAAGAACGTCAGCCAACTCGCGTAAGCCTAAGCATCGGCTCGACAACGCGCTTGAACGAATTTGATTTCAGCAAGATCTCGCTCTCGCTTGAGAGAGACCTAGCGCCTCTTGAGAATCCTCTTGATGCTTTCAGGAATGTCGATGCGTTGCTCCGTAGGGCACTGTCAGAACTCCAGGGCGCCGGCACGCAGAGACTTGTTTCACGGCGTGAAACAGAACCCGCCTCATCTGACACACGGCGTGTGACAGAAAACACTCCGCCGGCAGCGTCGAAACCTCCAAGTCTCACGGTTGAGACTGTCCGCGAACGCCTGGCTAAGTGGTTGCCAGACTTGGAGATCCTGGACGGCTTCGATGGCTTCAGCGTGAAACCGAAACGCTACCTAGGCGACACGTGGAGCGAAGTCAACGAGGTCATCCGCTCGCTGAGCGGCAAGTGGCAGAAAGGACTCAAGTCTACGGACGGAGCCTGGAGAATACCGAAGTGACTGCGATTCCAACAGGCTCAAAAGTCCTCGAGGGACATAGTTAGAGCGGTCTTTCTGGCCTTGCTGTACTGTGCCGAGTGTGGGAAAGAACTCGCGATAGGAGCCGGCTTCTGCGTTTTCTGTGGAGCACCAACAAGACGCGATGCCTCGACTCCGAGTGCCCCTGCTCCACCGCCAGCCAAGCCTTCGCAGACTAGAAGGAACCTCATCGTAGCCGTGGTGCTGATACTTCTTGTCTTGATTGCGGTAGGGTCCATTGCGTCAAGGCAAACACAGACCCTAGGGCAAGGCGAATGGAAGACGATCAAGACATTCACTGGCATGGAGGGCAAAGACACAGAGGACTTCACCGTTCCAACCAACTATTGGCGGATTGTCTACACAACTAACGCCGAAAACGAGCAGTACGCATTATTCAGTTTCTTTGTCTACCCCAGTGGCGAAACTAAGAGCTTCGTCGCTTCTGTGACCTTCGTCAAATCTGGAACGGACACAACCTACGCCCGTGCAGGCCCTGGAGATTTCTGGATCAAAGTGCTAGCGGCAAACCTGAGGACGTGGACGATCGAAGTCCAAACCCAACAGTAATGAGCGCACCTTCAGTTATCGAAGAGCGTGGAGCGTAGCTCAAGTGATATGTCCAAAATGCGGCAAGAATATGACGAACACCACAGACACCAAGGTCTACTGCATGAAATGCGATATTCTTGTCCACACCCCAAGTGGTGTTGCTTTTACAGGAGACCCTGCTGAGGACAAGTTCATTGGGTCTATAGCGGTGCTCCTTCTCGGTGCTCCTTCGAGAGAATGCGAAGCTACTTTGGGCCCTGAAGCATTGATACTGAGTTGGAAAAAGGGCAAAGAAGTCAGAATTGAGAGGATATCGTACCCTACTGTGACAGGTATAGATGTCCTTGAGCGAAAGCGAAGTGAAATCTCCACAGATGCCGAGTTTGTAGGGAATTACCTAGGTGGCGGCCTCCTCGGCTTGGCATCAATGTACCTTACCCATGCTAAAACTCTGAAGATATCCACGCGACAGAAAAACTATGAGATGTTTGTCCCCGAAGCGGAAGAGTGGGCTGACAGACTCCGTCAGAAATCCGTCTCTTGAGCCGCAAGCGGTCCAATATTCCTGAGTGACCGCTCGCTCTATTGCTTAGCTTTGAGGCGGCTTAGACTAACGTGTTCAGGTTCCGAACGGTTCGACGTATGTTCTCGTCGAGTTCCCACTGTTCAAGATGGCGGGTCGTGAAATCGATCCTTGCCCACTGTGGACTCTTCAGGTTACGCTGAATCCGCTTGATCTTGCGCAATCCTGAGCAGGCAAGCGTCTCAGACGTTACGGTGACGTAGTCCTCAGGCAAGAAGGTGCCGGGGGGATTCGTGTCTTTGACATCGACTGTGATTGATTCTGTCAGCTCGCTCATATTCGGAGCCGCAGACGATGAGCTGCGCGTCTTCAGCAGAGCCGCAAGGATCCTTTCGGCTGCCATGTCTAAGGTAGCCTGATCAGTGATAGTCGGAAGATAGACGACAATCTCATTCAGTCCGACGGAGTCGACGCCAGTCTGAGTTGATCTCGTGGACGTTAGCCTGTCGCCTTCAAGGATTCCGCCTTTCACTGTGATCTTGTTATTTCCGCCTTTAGAGGCGCTTCCTCGACCTATACCCAACTCTGATCTCTCCTAGCTGTCTTTCTACGAGAAGTCGGTGTCTCCTGACAGAAGCGTTCCGCCAGCTATTTTGACTTGGACACTGCCGGTCTTGACAGCACTCGGAGATGCATCAACTGATTTCATTGGATGTAGCCTTCCACCTTTCTCCCTTGACAATATTCTGAATTTCTTGCGCAGAGACGCCATAGCGTCCAGCTAGTCCGTAGATACCAAACTCATGTGAGTACCATCGGTACTGTTCCCGGATTCCTTGAACTTGAGGCCAAGTGAGTTTAGCCGATCCGTGATGTTCGCCTCGCGGGGGTCTATCTCGGCCCTTCGCGATCATATCCCTCATGTTATCCGCATCCGTCCCTAGGAATAGTTGGCTGGGATTCACGCAACTAGGATTATCGCAGTGATGAAGCACATTCATGCCTTCTGGAATCGGGCCGACAAATAACTCGTAGGCGAGACGGTGAGCACGAAGAGGTGTAGCACCGCTCCTACCTTCTGCTATTTGCCCGTAACCCGTCGAAGTCTTGCTAGCTGTCCAATTCCAGCAGTTCTCGGTCTTCTGGAACTTCTCTAAGAATCGTTCGCGGAGAGTCCTTGTCAGATCAGTTCATCTCCCTATGCGGGATCGCTTTTCTGGCAAGGCTGCAAGGAAGCCAGTAGGATTCAAGGTCAAATCCTCTTAGGACTCGAAGGGTTTTGGATGCTTGAACGATTTGCTGATGAGGGAAAAGAGATTCCAGCGAGACCCGCTGTCCTTGGGCATTGCGAGCGTAGCCGAACTGTTCGGAACGTATGATCTCTTGGAAGATTCCTCCACCTGCGAGAAACTCATTCCCTCCTTGGATGATTTTGCCAAGGCCCGTTACCGGGTCGATGTTCGACCAGTCATTTTGCCTTACCCCGCTGATGATTCTTTCGAGCTTTGCAACATCTTCAGGTGTTCGACTGCGGCCGAACTGGGCCTGTCGAATCTGCTCTTGGACGCTGCTTGCCTGCACTGGATCCGACAGGTCGAACCCCTTTCCCTCGAGTTCCTGTTGTTCGAAGGCTGCTTGAGCAGCTTGAGCAAAGCCACATAGCGACGGATTGCTGGCGGTGCAAGTGCCGACGACGCCTGCATTCGGAAAGGCGGGGCTGTCGACAAAGAGTGTGTGGTCCCAAACGAACTTCGTGATCAGCTTTCGTCCGTCTGACTGTTCTTCTTCCTCGAGTATGTGAACGCTTGGGCTGACTGGGCCTAGCTTTCCGGCCTGAATCATCTCCCAAGCTTCCGGCACAGTGACTTCATAGATCCCGTAGGTTACGCCGTTATTGATGACATCGACCGGCTTCCCGATGACTGCGTGGACGCCGTAGTGAGGATGCTTCGGATTAGCGTCGACGACATGATGCGGGCTGAGATGCTCCGGACCTAGCAATGGCTGAGTGAAGAAGCTCACTAGACTGTCTGCTCTTGCTTGATCCGTGACGGCCCAACCGTTCCCATTCCAGGTCCCGTCGATGTTGAAGACCTTGACGAAGTGATGTTCGCCTTCGCTGTAAGGCTCGAACTTGGCTTGATAGGCGACCATTAGGCCTTGACTCGTCTCTGTATTTTCTCCAAGCAATCCGTTTCACCGGTTTGGAATGGCCCAGTTGCAGGAATCTAGTTTGCAGCAACTCGAGCATGAGGATACTGTCGCCGGTTCCTCAAGTGCTGCTGCCTCTCTACGGAGTAAGTCTGCAAGCCGAGCGTGGTTGAGTTGGACTGGTACGCCTTGCTCATTGCGGGTGTGCCCGAACATGGCTTCACGCACCCGTCCTTGATCAATGCCTCCGCCCTGGACGAAATTCAGTAGGAGATCGTTGACAACGGCTTGCTCGCCTAACACGGCTGCAGGAGGCTTCATGCTGATTGTTGTTTCGAGGTTCCTGATTTCTTCAGCTGTCCCTGGGAGTCCAACTGCTGCTTGACGCACCAGTTTCTCGACTCTGTCCATGCATCCACGGCATTTGTCGCACATTTCTGTCTCACCTCTCTATCTCAAGTTGAGTTAGCGGCGCCCTTTCGTAGGGGCCGCCCTCAATTCTGATGAAACCTTGGGCTCCGTTGTGGTTGCCGGCTTCGCAGCGAAATTCTAGTCTGAAGGCTTTCTCTCGAACCTCAAGTCCATAGCCAGCGATCTCTTGTTGCGATCCAGCGTAGACTGAGCCGCCCATGCAGACTAGTTCTCGGCTGCAGGTCTTGCATTTTGGCCAGGCGAGGTTTGTGGATTCCAGATAGGGGAGGATCTGAGTCTTCTGCTTGGACATGCGCTCGTTGAAGGCTGCTTCCTGTCTCTCCTGGGCTTCGCGAACTTCTTGGCTGTGAACCTTCAACTGCAATGTTTCAGGCAACTCAGGCAGTCTGATTCCCACGACGCGGCGCAGATCCTGCGGAATCACGTTTGAAATCATGGGAACGGGAACGCTCTCACCGATCAACTTCTCATGCTCCGCGGCTAGCCCAAACATGGTTCCATTGAGTTGGTCCATTTCCTGAATCGCATTCGAGAGATCTGCCACGGCCTGCTGTATCTTGCTGAGAGTTTTCGTTCCTGTGGGCCAGAGCTCACCAGCTATCTGTTTTCGGATGCCGGCTGCTTTCTGTGCGTTGCCTTTGTAGACTCGCAGTTTTCCTTCAACCGCGGTCTTCATGATGGTGAGGTCTTCCAAGCGCTCTTGGAGTTCTTGGAGTTGACGTCTGATTGTTGTGGCTGCTGCTTCGTTCTGTTCTGAGAGTGCTGTGGTTCTCTTTGCTGCGAGGGTTTTCGTTTGTTCGTTGACCTCGTCAATCTCTGAAGCGAGGTTTGCGAATCTCTGGTTGAGATCTAAGGCAGACATTTCTTATCCGATAATGGGAGTTGTCACGGCGTGACAGACAGGGGTTGCGCCGGCGAAACTACCTTCTGACGACGTGAAACTACCTTCTGACGATGTTTGCGCTGTCTCTTTGTCCACTGTTCTCTCGCATTCTGCTGACGATGTATGAGACACCATTTGGAGCGACCTATCGCAAGGGTCTTGCAGTTTGGCCAAGCGCAGCGAACAGCTCGAACTCTCGCGGCTACGGAGAGCAGCTGATGCTTCTTCTGCTGATTTAGGAGGATCTCGTGATCTAGTTCTTGGCATTTGATTTTGAGCCGACGCATGAACTCTTCCGGGGGAACAAGGCGACTGCCAATCGGAACCGGCCCTTCCGGGAGCAAGAGACCGCAGTTCTGGCAGAAGCTTTCGCCGGTCGAGGGATCCGTCACAGTCGACGCGTGACCGCAAGCCCCATCTGCCTGCAGGAGCTCGTCTTCAGCTTGCAATCTCGCGTCGATGCTCCAGTTCTTGTCATGCAATCAAGGCGGCAGGATCGTGACCGGCTTGCCGGCAGCACCGTGACCCTTTCCTAGTTCGGCTTCCTTCTTGAGTCGCTCAATTTCTTTGTCAAGGACCGCAACTCCACGCTCTATGTTGACTCCGGTTGCTTGACTGTGCGCTGTCCTAACTAGGTGGGCTTTGAACTCCTCAAGCTTCTTGACCATCTCGAGTGGCGAGCGAGCCTCCAATGTGATCGCCCTGATAGTGTTCCCTACCAAGCCCGCGACTGCTTCACTCATGGTGCTGTTGACATTCCCCTCCTCTCCTTGCGCCTCAGCAAATTGCTTGAGAATCGATGCAGGGTCACTTGCCTCCGAGCTCTCTTCCGACTCATCAGTCTCTTCTGATTCATCCGTGTCTTTCGCGGTCCGCTTCGCATAGCATCTGCCGCATAGATCGAAGTACTCGTCTGCTTCATACTCATGGGAAAACTGGCGTGTCGAGACTTCCTCGCTTTCCTTGCCGCAGTCTTCACACTTCAGTTTCAAGTGTTGCTGAGTCCAAGGCGTGAGCGTGCTCCTGAAGTAGCGTTCATACTCAACCTCAGAATTGTCATGCCAAATGTCATCAGGTTCGTTTGGAGAGCCGGTTTCGTCGCGGCCTAGCAGGTGTGTCTTGATGTTGACCAGTGTCGTGTTGCGGAGTTCCACAAGATCACGGAGAGTCTTCGCCCACTGCAACGCAGCGCCCTTATCTGCACCCTTTCTGCTAGGCGTACTCATCTTCCGAGCATTCGCGATTTGCTCGTCCAGAGTCTCAAGATTCTCGCGGAGACGATCCAAGTAGCCGTGAATCAACTTCTTACCTGTCAAAAATAATACCCCCCTCCCCCCCAGGGGGGTGCTCCACGTATGACGGACACGCTAAGCATGGGTCTCTTCTTGGTCATTGGCTACTCTCCTGCTGAGAAATAGGGGGAGGATCTGGGGTACACTGCTGCTTGTCTTTCAGGAGGTTATCCAAAGGTCCAGTTGGCAGAGGGTGCCCCCCAGATGTTCCCCCTATTGTTTCTACAGGGACTGGTTCGGAGATAGCGGCAACATGTGGGGTACAGACCAGCATCTTGCGCTTGTCATCTGGGTCTGGCGCCTGCATGACTAAGCCGCTGGCCTCGAGAGCTGGCAGGATCTCCCGCCTGAGCTTCTCCTCGCTCAGGAACCTGCCGTACTGTTGATGATAGCCTGCCAGGATGGTCTGTCTGTCAACCATGCCGTCTCGAGTGACCAGTGGTTTAATCACTGACTCGTAGATCTCGTAGACTTGAGGTGATAGGCCGAGCTCGTTCGGCTTCGCAACGAGACCATAGAGCCAGAACCCCGCCTCAATATCTTCCTCGCTCGCAATTATGGTGCGATCGGTCTGTTTCTCTCGATGCCAGCAGTTGAGGAGCGCGTGAGCCTTGATCAACGCGAGGATCCTGGGGAGGTCCCTCTGGTGTCTCGGCGCAAGACGTGAATGCGAGGCCAAGAAACGTCTGTAGATCTTCTCTTGGTCAGGCAAGATGACGTCGTCGACGCAAGCGCTCTGAATCGCGGCGACTCGAGCCTTGAGCCAGCATCTCAGAGGATTCGACTCAAGCCACTGCTTGAATGCGTCTCTGTCTCCGACTCTTGCGACTGCGAGCCGTAGGCTTTCCTCTAGCTTCTCTGCGCTCGTCTCTGGTGAGAGTATGAAGACGCGGGTCCGCTCTTGGTCGTCCAGTGAGAGCCTGGCAGCGCAGAAGACGATTGTCGGATAGCCCAATAGTTCAACGTTCTTGGTGCGCAAGCTTCCACGCTTTGACTTGTCCGTGATCTTGTAGAGGAGGGCGGATGTGTCGTGACTGAGCATCGGTCGCAACCGTTCCAGCAGGGAGTAGTGTGGCTGGTCGAGAAAGAGGATGATCTTCTGCTTCAAGTCGACGACCAGAACTCGTCTTTCTTGGTCCCAGACTCCATGATCATGAAAGAACGCTGTCGGTGAGGCTGTCGCGATCTTCCGAACGAGTTCCGAAGGAAAGTAGGAGAGAACCTCAAGGGCGGTGTAGCTCTTGCCACCCGCCGACTCACCTGACATGAGAATGTTGATCTGGTCCTGATCCGTGAAATCCAAGAGGCCCGAAGAGAACAGGATTAGCTTGGGCGCTTGGTCTCGTCGAATAGTTGAACCGAGAACCTCGGCAATCTCGTCGAACGTTGTCGGCCGCTGAACCTCTGCCAAGCGAGCCTTCAAGACGTCCTTGACCTCAACGCCCAGGTCCTTGGCAAGCCTCGAGTCGAACCCTAGATCCTGCTCATCCTGAACAGTGAAGGGCCCCAGTTCGTTGTCGCCGGCGCGATAATAGTATCCAACATCCGTGATCCGTTGAGTGACCTTGAGCACTTCGCTTGGATCCAACACTAGCGGCTCGTCTTTCGGCGACTCGCTCTCTTGTGGATTTGGTAGTTCCTTGATCTGGTGGCCCTCACCGTGAATCCCGCCTCGAGCATCCACCCACATTCCGCCGGGCGGGATACCTGCACCAGGCCCCGGATGGAACACGAGATCGGAGCGAGCGCAGGTGAGGCATTCGCCAAAACGTTTAGTTGGAAGTTCCGCCTTGTCTTTCTCCATCAGTGACATCCTCCATAACGCAAGCCTTGACCATTCTTCCATCGGCCCGTGTCAGCGGGCCACTCGTTCTCATTCTCAGCATCGATTCTCATTCATCCGTGTCTTCGTTATCTTCCGTTGAGCCCACAGACTCTTAGAATCCGTCTGCATTTCTCCTCGCATCTTTCTGAAGCAGTCTCGACAGAAGACTGGTCTCCCGTCTACAGGCTGAAATGGCACTTCCGTAGGAAGCCCACATTTGGTGCAGTTCGTTGCGAACAAACGAGGTCTCGCACTCAAGCGAGGTCTTCTCCATCCTCTGACCCTCTCCGCGCTACCACTCGCCTGTCGTGTTCCCTTTGGCAGTCGTCACAAACAATTGGTCCCTGCGGGGCTGGTTCTTGGTATGCCACAGTAGTCTGCTCATGGCACACAGAACATACAGCAGCCACGCGCACCTGTCCCCCGGAACTAGCGACCCTGGCCACGGGACGGTATGCGCTCATGTCGAGGTCACATCCGCTCTTCTTAGAAGGACTGAATTATCCCGTAGCATGCTGAGCTCCAGAACTTCGCCCTCTTTGACTCCACCAAGAAGGTCTAGCATTCGTTTGGCGAGTTGGAGACACGTCACCGAAGAGGTCACTTGCTGTCCTCCGTCTCGATCTCGCCAAGATGCCCCCGGATCAGTTGGCGAATGATTGACGACTTGCTACGTTGCAGCCGCTTTGATTTCTCGTTTAGAGCTTTTACGTCACACGCATCGAGTTCGAAAGGGGATAGTATTTTCCGAGTCATATGAACCGCAAGAGAGATGTCATATCATATGCTTTTATAGGTAGACGCACGCTACGTATAGTACGACCTACCTATAGGAGCGCTTACCTTTGCGCGTGAATCCGAACCTGCCATACATCTTGTCGGACCAAGAGTGTCGAAGACTAGCCCGAAGAGACGCGGAGAGAGATAGAACCCTGAAACGGGGGCTCGCTCTTCTTCGATTACTCGCCACGAAGGGGCCGCTGAATCAGTACGGGATCCTGCAGCACTCGCCCAGGGAGAGCGGTTCAAAGCCGGTGGTTCTAGAGACGATAAAGAGGTTAGTGAATGATCGTCTCATCGAAACGGACCATGTCAACGAGGATGCGCGAGGATTCACAGGGACTTCCAAATACTACAAGCTGACTCTTCCTGGTTTGCTTCAACTCATCGGAAATCTGACCACCGACAAGGACCGGAAGCTCTTGGGGTTCTTCGCGACCAAGTACCGTGACCTAACGGACAAGAATGCGCGGCTATTCCTCCTTGACCTATGGCCCAACATCGAAGCCACAGGAATACGAGACGCAGTCGCTCGTGCGCTCGTGGGTGACTGCCACCGTGCGCTAGTAGAGGGTCACTCCCCGCCCCCCAAATGGCTTAGCTACCGTGCGCTACTACATCCGGCACTTGAGCTGGACAACATCAGCGGCGGGTGGCCACTGAGAAAAGGAGCGAAGGAATATCTCCAGCGCCTTCAAAAAGACAAGAAACTGCGGGCCATAATGCTCGAACAACTGAGGCTCACGTCCAGTCTCCTGCAGTCACGCACCAAAGACCTGATGCGCCGAAACGACGAAATGGACCTAATCATTGCCTCAATGCAGAGCGAACCACCGAATTGAAAGGCCTCCAAACTCGCTGGAACAGTCCCTGATTCGCAGTCTGGAGAGGCGTCGCTATTCCTCCTTGAGTGTCAGTCGCTCGGTCTGGACCTTCTCAACCTTGTCTAGGCGCTTGCGGAGGTCCGCGATTTCTCTGTCTCGAGATCTCAGCTCAGCCGCGACTGTGTGCCGGTCGACTGTTGGGCCTGAGCTCCAGAGCAGGTTTAAGCCGCCCTTCCGTGTGCCATCCGGTTTCTTTGGTCCCTCGATGAGGAAGGTTTCATCGAAGCCGCTCCGGTCGTAACCGTAGACATCGCCTCCGCGTCCAAGCATCCATTCCGCAGCCTCAGGGATCCCAAGGTCAGCACAGTGACTCCGAAACACACTTCGCAAGTTGTGAGGGCCGAAGCCTGGATGATAGAGGCCGCTCCTTTGAGCTGCATGTCTCCAAATGACGCCTAGCCGATTGCTCGAGATGAGCGTGTTGCCACGTTTCACCTTCTGCCCCTCATAGGCTATGCTCAACAGCGGAAAGACGGGCAGGTACATCTTCGGTGCCAAGATGAAGTAGACATCGATCGATCGTTTCCGGGGCGGCAGGTTGATTCGCACATATGACCTGTCATTCTCCATCTGCTTCTTGAGGCTCGCATGCAAGTCGCCGTCATTGAGTTCTCTCACGGCCGGCGCGTTCGAGTTGATGAGGCAGAACGTGTACTCGTCAAGCGCAGACCAACGCATGAACTCATAGGCTTGCCGGTAAGGAGGCGGACACTCCTCTATGATCCTAGTCGCGTCCTCCCAAGTATGATGCTTCTTGATGTTCTTCCGCTTCGCAAGGTAGTATTCCAACTCGAAACGCGGTTCAACCTCATAGAATCCTGCGAAGGCTTCAAGACCGCTGATGATGCAGTTCGCGGTTGCCGGCTTGTCACGCCAATGGTTTGCGATGCAGGTCTTCGCAGCAATCTTGACCTTTCGATGAGTTGCAGCATCCGTCTCCTGCAGAGCCTTGATGAAGTCATGTGGTGTCCTCCCTAGTTTCGAGAAGAATTTCCGCATGCCATTCGCGTACAAGTACCTGGTGCTGAGCTTGCGTTTCTCACCGTCAAACCATTGCTGAACCTCCGGGTTCTCTGCAAGCCACTTCAGTGTGGCCGCCGGTGTGGATCTGCGGGCCTGCCTGTCTAGGAAAGCCTCGACATCGTGACTCATAGAAGTCGAAGTAGAGATAGGAGCCGTCCGGGTATAAGATACTTGTCCACATTGAACGAAATCAAAGCCATACTCGCACAGATCGGAAGTTGACCATCTGCCTCGTCCTCAAGGCCGACCCCACGCCACCTGACACCTATTCGCGTTTTAGCA
>Ga0315279_10006059_pt1 | contig 15399 bp, 13 predicted proteins | sample YL17G06_20_MG_FD_203694 | JGI IMG/M metagenome (GOLD analysis project Ga0315279, IMG submission 203694) | Sediment microbial communities from Yellowstone Lake, YNP, Wyoming, USA - YL17G06_20 | ecosystem: Environmental > Aquatic > Freshwater > Lake > Sediment | place: USA: Wyoming | collected... | reverse complement strand
GCTCATGATCGAGCCGACCGAGACCGAGAGCAAGCGGGACCTGGATGATTTCATCGCCACGATGAAGACCATCGCCCGGGAGGCCGAGGAGACGCCCGGGGTCTTGAAGGACGCTCCGCACCATTCCTACGTCCGGCGCCTGGACGAAACGGCCGCCGCCCGCAATCCGATCGTCAAGTGGGAGAGGCCGAAAACTCCATGAGCCTGCAGAACCTCATCCTGAACCTCCAGAAGTACTGGGCCGACCAGGGTTGCTACCTGGCCCCGTCTTACGACGTCGAAGTCGGCGCCGGGACCATGACGCCCGATACGTTCTTCCGCGTCCTGGGCCCGCGCTCTTGGAAGGTGGCCTATGTCCAGCCTTCGCGGCGGCCTACGGACGGCCGCTTCGGCGACAATCCCAACCGCGTCCAGAAGCACCATCAATTCCAGGTCATCATCAAGCCCTCGCCGGCGAACATCCAACAGATGTACCTCGACAGCCTGAAGGCCCTCGGCATCGATCTGGCCGAGCACGACCTGCGCTTTGACGAGGACGATTGGGAATCGCCCTCCATCGGGGCCTGGGGGGTGGGCTGGCAGGTCATGCTTGACGGGCTGGAAATCAGCCAGTTCACCTATTTCCAGCAGGCCGGCGGCATCGACGTGTTCCCCATCCCCGTGGAGATTACCTACGGTCTGGAGCGGCTGGAGATGTTCCTGGAGGGGAAGGACGACATCTACGACCTGCAGTGGTCGGACGACGTCACCTACCGCGACCTGCGGCTCGACGAAGAGCGCCAGTTCTCGGAATACAATTTCAACCAGGCCTCGATCAAGGGGCTTCGCGACGCCTTCGCCTCGTACGAGCGCGAGGCCGCCCAGCTCATCGACAAGGACCTGTTCCTGCCCGCTTATGATATGTGCCTGAAGTGTTCGCACACGTTCAATCTGCTCGACGCCCGGGGGGCGATCAGCGTCACCGAGCGGGTCAAGATGATCGCCCAGATCCGGGCCCAGGTGAGCCGGATCGCCAAAGCGTTCACCGTCCACGAAACGAATCCGCAAGGGGCCCTCTGATGGAATTCCTGCTCGAGATCATGACCGAAGAGCTGCCGCCGTCGCACGTCCGCTCGGCGATCGAGGACCTCCGGGAGAAATTGGCCCGGGAATTCGCGGCCGCGCAGTTGACGGTCGCGAGCTTGCAGGCCTTCAGCTCCAGCCGGCGGTTGGTCGTTCTGGCCGAAGTCGCGGCCGGACAGCCCGACCGGGACGTGGTCGTGACCGGGCCGCCCAAGTCCGCCGCCTTCGCCGCGGACGGGTCGCCCACGCCGGCGGCCCTGGGATTTGCCCGGTCCAGGGGCGCCCGCGTCGAGGACCTCCAGGTCCTGACCACCGAGCGCGGCGAGTACATGGGGCTCAAGACTTCGGTCCAGGGCAAGCCCGCCGCCGAGATCATCCCCGGCTTCATCCCGCGCGTCATCTCCTCCCTGTCTTTTCCGCGCATGATGCGCTGGGGGACGGGATCGTTCAAATTTTCTCGTCCCATCCGCAACATCCTTGTCCTGCTGGGCGGCCGGCCCCTGGTCTTTTTGTTCGAGGATCTGACCTCGGGTGGAACGACCTTCGGACATAAACTCCGCTCGCCGGTCCGGCTGACCGTGACGTCGTTCGCCGATTACCGCGCGGCGCTGAAGTCCCACGGCGTCACCCTCGACGCCGAGGAACGCAAGGCCTCCATTCTGGCCCAGATCGCGGCCCGGCTGGCCCCGCTCGAAGCCGGGCTCTACGCCGATCCCGCCCTTTTGAACAAGCTGGCCAGCGACGTCGAATGTCCCTATGTCGTGATGGGCGCCTTCGCCGAGGAGTTCCTCCGGCTGCCCCTGGAGATCCTCAGCACCGCCCTTCGCGAAGGCATGAACGTCTTCTCCGTGGTCAAGGACGGAAAGCAGCTTCCGGTCTTTTTGGGCGTGGCCGACGCGCCCGGAGACCCCCAAGGATACATCCGGCAGGGGAACGAGCGCGTCCTCAAGGCGCGGCTGGCCGACGCCCGGTTCTTCTGGGAGCAGGACCTTAAAATCGGCCTCAAGAAGCGGGCCCCCGGATTGAAAAACGTCCTCTTCCAGGACAAGCTCGGGACCTATGACGACAAGGCCCAGAGGCTGAAAAAGATCGTCCTTTATCTTTGCCAGAAGGCCGAGGCCAAGGCCCTGGCCAAGGACGCGGCCCTGGCCGCCGAATTGTGCAAGGTCGATCTGATCACGGACATGGTCCGCGAATTCCCTTCCCTGCAGGGGAAAGCCGGCGGGCTGTACGCCCGGGCGGAAGGGCTGTCCGAGACCGTCGCCCGGACCATCTACGAGCATTACCAGCCGGTCAGCCTGGAGGACGATCCCCCCGCTTCGCTCGGCGGGGCGCTCCTGTCCCTGGCCGACAGGATGGATTCGATCGTCGGCGTCGTCGGCGTCGGCATCCAGACCACGGGTTCGAGCGATCCCTTCGGGCTGCGCCGGAACGCCCAGGGCGCCTGCAAGATCATCCTCGAGCGCAAGCTCGTCCTGTCCTTCCCCCGGCTGGTGGACAAGATCATGGCCGCCTACGGCGAACGGATCAAGCGGCCCAAGGGCGAGGTCCTGGCCTATGTGAAGGAGTTTTTCGCCGGCCGTCTCCGTTATATCTATGAAAAACAGGGCTATCGCTACGACCTGATCAACGCCGCCCTGGGCGCGGGTATCGACAACATCCACCACACCTCTTTACGGGTCAAGGCCCTGGATGCCTTGAAGGCCAGCCCCCAGTTCGAGCCCTTCATCCTGATGGCCAAACGCGTCAATAACATCGTCGGCGGACAGCCCGCCTGCGCCGTCGAGCCCGCCGCCTTCGTGGAGACGGCCGAGAAGGAGCTGTACTCAGCGTTCTCCATCATCAAGACCAACGCTGCGCCGATGCTGGCCAAGGGCGATTTCATCCAGGCCCAAAAAATGGTCTTCCGCCTCCGGCCCCTGCTCGACGCGTACTTCGAGAACGTCATGGTCATGGCCAAAGAGACCAAGTTGCGCAAGAACCGCCTGGGCCTGCTCCAGGGCATCAAGAAAATCCTCGACCCGATGGCCGACTACAGCCAGGTGGTGGTCGAGGGCGAGAAGCCCAAAGATAAAAAGTGACCCAGGGGCCGGGGCTCAGATGGTGAAGGTGCTGCCGCCCTTATCTTCGCTGATGATGCTCGAATTATCCATAAATTTCTGCTCGTAGGCGATGATTTTCACCAGCGTTCCGGGATAGTTCATCCCCTTTTTCTCCCCGTACGGGAAGAACTGGACGCCGATCTGGTATTTGGAGCTCTGGCCGATGTCGGGCGCGGCCCAGCGGACGACACCCTCGATCTTCAGCGGGCTCTGGTCGCCCGGGACCTGGATTTGCAGACGGAGCCGGGTGTCGAGGGGAATGTTCTCCGTGGCCAGGAAGCGGATGCCGCCCCGGCTGATGTCGAGGACGGGCAAAAATTCGCCGGTAAAGTCCGAATCCCGATGGAGCAGGCTCTTGTCTTTTTTATAGGCGGTCGTCGCCCCCGGAATCCGGAAACGCACGCAACCCCGTTTTTCCAGTCCTTTCTCTGCCATTTCTGCCTCCCTCGGCCGGTTCTCCTCTTTTCACGTGCTCCTTGGCCTGTCTATAAAATATCCCAGACGGGCGGGTAAAGTCAAAGCGACTCTGCTATACTAACCTCGCTTCATCGTTGGGCGCGGGAGGGCGTCATGCCGAAAGTCGTTTCGATCATCTTGGCCGGCGGGCAGGGGAGCCGCCTCTTCCCCCTGACCAAGATCCGCAGCAAACCGGCCGTCCCCATCGCCGGGCGGTTCCGGCTCATCGACATCCCCATCAGCAACTGCATCCATTCGGACTACCGCCGCATTTTCATACTGACCCAGTTCGCCAGTGTGTCGCTCCACCGCCATATTTTTTTGACTTATCGCTTCGATAATTTCCACGAGGGCTTCGTCACCCTGTTGTCGGCCCGGCAGACGCTGGAAAGCCGCGATTGGTATCAGGGAACGGCCGACGCCGTCCGCCAGAACCTGAACTCCATCGAAAACCAGGGCGACCTGGTCTTGGTCCTCTCGGGCGATCACCTCTACCGCATGGATTACCGCACGTTCGTCGAGTTCCACATCCGCAGCGGGGCCGACCTCACCATTTCGGTGGCGCCCGTAGCCGCCGACCAGGCCCATGAATTCGGGGTGATGAAGGTCGGCCGGGGCGGGCGCATCGTCGAATTCCGGGAGAAGCCCAAAGACCCGGCGGCGATCGAAGCCATGCGCGTCGAAGAATCCGTCTTTGAGGAATTCGGCGTTCCCGCCGCCGGACGGACGCACTTGGCCTCGATGGGCATCTATGTCTTCAACTGGAGCGTGCTCAAGGAGATGCTGGAGACGACGACAACCGAGGACTTCGGCCGCCAGGTCATCCCCGAGGCCATCAAAAGAAAGAAGGTCTTCGCCTATTTCTTCGACGGCTACTGGGAGGATATCGGGACCATCCCCAGCTTTTTCGAGGCCAACATCAACCTGACCCAGCCCCTGCCCAAGTTCAATTTCTACGACGAGGAAAAACCGATTTTCACCCAGGCCCGCTTCCTGCCGGGGTCCAAGATCCTCCATTCCGACGTGGCCCGCTCCATCCTCTGCGAAGGCAGCATCATCAACAATTCGCGCATCTACGATTCGATCGTCGGCATCCGCTCGCGGATCGGGGACGGCTGCTCCTTAGACCGGGCGGTGGTCATGGGCGCGGATTTCTTCGAATCGAGTGAGGAGCTGGCCCGCAACGCGGCCAAGGGACTGCCGCCGATCGGCATCGGGTGCGACTGTGAGATCCGCAACTCCATCATCGACAAGAACGCCCGGATCGGGAACGGGGTGCGCCTGATCAACGCCCGCGGCGTACAGGAGGAGCGGGCGGATCATTATTGCATCGTCGGCGGCATCATCGTCATCCCTAAGAACGCGGTCATTCCCGATGGAACGGTCATCTGATCGCGGCGGCTTCAAACCCGCGGGTGCCGCTTTCGCAGATCCGAAGCGGGCGCCGGCCCGGGCCGGCTTGCTTTCTCGGGACGTTGCCGCTAAAATCGGAAAAAAAGGAGAAGAGTAACCATGGAAACGACTCCCGCCACCCCCGTTCAGAAAAATCCCATCAAGATGAAGAGCCTGGCCCTGGGCTGCCTGGGCGTGCTGATCATCGGCCTCGTCGCCATCGTTCTTTTCGGCGTCGGCAGCTACAACAAGCTGGTCAAGCTCGACCAGGACGTCAAGTCGGCCTGGGCCCAGGTGGAAAACCAGTATCAACGCCGGGCCGACCTGGTGCCCAACTTGGTCGAGACGGTCAAGGGCGCGGCCAATTTTGAAAAAGAAACCTTCACCGCGGTCGCCGAGGCCCGGGCCAAGGTCGGCCAAACGAAGCTGGACGCCAGCCAACTCAACGACCCGGCCGCCTTCGCCAAGTTTCAGCAGGCCCAGGACCAACTCGGCGGCGCCCTGTCGCGGTTGCTGGTCGCCGTCGAGAAATATCCCGAACTGAAAGCCACGGTGAATTTCCAGACTTTGCAGTCGCAACTTGAGGGAACGGAGAACCGCATCGCCGTCGAACGCATGCGCTTCAACGACGCGGCCAATGCCTTCAACAAGAAACGCAACTCCTTCCCCACGGTCCTGATCGCCGGTTTCTTCGGCTCGAAGTTCGCCGAGAAGGCTTACTTCAAGGCGGCGGAAGGCTCGGACGTGGCGCCCAAAGTGAAGTTCCACTGACGCTTTGAGCGGGTCTTTTTTGCGTCGCCTTCCGTTCCCTGCCCGCGCCGCGGCGGTCCTGCTGCTCGTCGCCGCCGTCGCCGCCGCGGCCGACCTCAAGATCCCGCGGTCGCCCGATCAGTGGGTCACCGATACAGCCGGATTTCTGTCCGTTGATACCGCCGGGCGAATCAACCTCCGGCTGCGGGCCTACGAGGCCGAGAGCGGGCACCAGATCCTCGTCTACATCGGCAAGACGACCGGCGGATACCCCATCGAGGAATTCACCGTCAAGGCCTTCGAAGCCTGGAAGCCGGGACGGAAGGGCCTGGATGACGGCCTCATCCTCTTCATCATGGCCGACGACCGCAAGATGCGGATCGAAGTCGGCTACGACCTGGAAGACAAGGTCACGGACGCCAAGGCCGCCGGCATCATCAACGACGTCCTCACTCCCAAGTTCCGTGCCGGAGATCCGGATGGAGGGGTGCGCGAGGCCGTCGACAAGTTGGTGGAGATCATTTCCGGAAAGGCGGCGGCCCCGGAGATCGAGACCCCGTCCTCGGAGAAGCCGAGAACTCGATTGACCGCCCTCCAGATGATTTTTCTGATCATCGGGGGCATCTTCTTCCTGGCCGTTCTTGTCACTCATCCCAGCCTGGCGTTTTTCCTGCTCCGTTTTCTGTTTGTCTTCGCCGCCGGCGGGCGCGGAGGCGGAGGCGGGGGAGGCGGATTCAGCGGCGGCGGAGGGCGTTCGGGCGGAGGCGGCGCCTCGGGCGGCTGGTAGGGGGGAAACCATGAGTATCATGCATCAACTCAAAATGATCCGGGCCATCGACGCGGACAGGATCAAGGCCGCGATCGAGGAGGCCGAGCGCTGCACGTCCGGCGAGATCCGGGTTTCTGTGTCCCGATTTTTCTGGGGGAGGGTCGAGCCCGTCGCCTGGCGGGCCTTCCATCGCCTGGGCCTGAGCGGGACCAAAGACCGCAACGGCATCCTCTTTTTCATCGTACCCTTGCGGCGCAAGTTCGTCGTCCTCGGCGACGAGGGCATCCATGCCCATGTCGGCCGGGAATTCTGGGAGGGTGTGGCCGCGGCGATGAGCGGGGACTTCAAGAAGGGCCGGTTCAGCGAGGGCCTGGTCCGCGGAATCGCCGAAGTCGGGAAGCGGCTGACCGTCCATTTTCCCTATGACGCGGCCACGGACAAAAACGAGCTGCCCGATGAAATCGACTTCGGCAAGTCAAAATAGGGGTTCAACGGGACCGCCCCCCTCGGCACCATGGCTGCGGATGTCGCTTCCATCCTGAAAAACCTGCTGGAATTCTACGATTTCTCCGGAAAACATATGCTCGCGGTCGGGGCCGGCGGCGGGCAATTCGCCGCTTACGGCCGGGAAGCCCGGACCGTGACCGCCGTCGAGCGCAATCCGGCGGCCATGGAGTCTCTGCGCGCCGCCGTCTTCCGCCTCGGTCTGTCCGACCGTTTCGCCTATTGGAGCGGCGATTTCAGTGTCTGCCCGGTCACGGCGGACGTGGTGTTGTTTGAATTCTGCCTGCACGAGATGGATGATCCATCCGGCGCGGCGTCCCGGGCGCTGCGCTTGGCTCCCGAAGCGATCGTTCTCGACCACGACCCCGGCTCGCCCTGGATTTATTACGGCGCTGAGGACGACAAGGTGGATCGGTCCTGGCAGGCGGTGGCCGCTTATTCTCCGATCCGACGGACGGACTACTTCGCCGAACAGCGATTCGCCGATTTTGCGGAATTGGAGGCGAAGGTCCGGCCGCAGGGCCCGGAAAGCCTTCGCCGCATCGAGCCGTTCCGCGGGAGGAGGGGGATCGTCATCCCCATGGCCTACGCCGCGGCCCTCCTTCGGCGTTCGCCTACCTGATCTCGCCTTCGGCCTTCTCCATCAGGGGGCGCCACTTTTTCATCAGCCCTTCGTTGAGGTCCAGGGGCGGTTTGGCGTCCGCGGGCAGGAAGGGTTTGTAGGGGTTGGTCTTGATATAGGCTTCGAATTCCGTCCGCAGTTTCTTCAGTTCCTCGGGCTTGGTCAGGAGGTCGACGGCCGAGGCGGCGATAGCCTTGGCCCCGGCGTTCAGACCTTTCCCGGCCGTCGAGCCGTAGTTGCAGGCCACGGACGACCAGTGGTGGGCGATCGTCCCGGGAACCTGTCCGGGGAACAGGATGGTCGCCGTCGGGGCCACGAGCGTTACGTCGCCGACGTCGGACGAGCCCCCGCCGAAGGAATTGTCCCGCGGGGCGCGCAGCGTCGAGACCTTGGTCGGCATCCCTTCCTCCTTGGCCTTGAGGTTTTTCTGGAGGGCCTTGGCGAAAGCGTTTTCCTCGTCTGTCCAGGCGGGCATGCCGACGAGCTCGATGTTCTTTTGATAGAGCTCGGCGGCCGCCTTGTTGCCGTGCCGTTGGTGGACGGCGGCGATGAAACGCACCGGAAAGAGTTCCGTCCCCGAGGCCAGGGCGCCGGCCTTGGCGCAGTTGAGGACCCGCTCGTACATCGATTCGATCGCTTCGTCGCTGTTGCGGACGTAGTACCAGACGCTGGCCTTGTCGGGGACGACGTTGGGCGCCTCGCCGCCCTCCAGGATGACGTAATGCATCCGGTAGGCGGGGTCGAGGTGTTCGCGCAGGAAGTTCGTGGCCACGTCGGTGATTTCGACGGCGTCCAGGGCGCTTCTCCCTGTCCAGGCGGCGGCCCCGTGGGCCGTCCTGCCGGCGAAGGAGAAGATGACGGAGAAGACGGCGTTGCCGTCACGGCCGTAGCCCGTCCCGAAACCGCTGCCCGAATGGTTGTCGATGACCGCGTCGACGTCCTGGAAAAGGCCGGCCCTGATCATGTGCGGCCGGCTGGCGATGATCTCTTCGGCGGGTGATCCGAAGACCTTGATCGTGCCCGGAAGTCTATACTTGTCCATGGCTTCCTTCACGGCGATGGCCGCCGCCGCCGCCGCCGTGCACATCGTGTTATGGCCGCAGCCGTGACCGGGCGCGCCGTCCACCAGCGGATCCTTGGCCGGCACCCGTCCCTTCTGGGAGAGCATGGGCAGGGCGTCGAATTCCCCGAGCAGTCCGATCACGGGTTTCCCGGAACCGTACGCGGCGACGAAACAGGTGGGCATGCCGGCCAGGCCCCGTTCGACCTTGAACCCGGCCTGTTCCAGGGTGTCGGCCAGGAGTTTCGAGGAGCGGAATTCCTGCAGGCCCAGCTCGGCATACGACCAGATGGAATCCGAAATTTTGCCGAACTTCGCCAGAATGTCCGGCTGGGACAGCCAGTCGAGAACCAGCTTCTTTTCCTTGGCCAGGGCCTCTACCTTCGCCGCCGCAGGGGTGGACGCCGCGAGCGCCAGACCGACGGCCAACGCGGCCGCGATAAGAATCTTCTTCCGGCAGGGGTGATGCATGATCAGGCCTCCTTGAGACGAGAGTGACCGGCTCATCATTCGCCGATGATCTTGACCAGGACGCGCTTGCGGCGTCGTCCGTCGAATTCGCCGTAAAAAATCTGTTCCCAGGGTCCGAAATCGAGGCGCCCGTCGGTCACGGCCGCGACGATTTCCCGGCCCATGATCTGGCGCTTAAGGTGGGCGTCGGCGTTGTCCTCGCCGACGTTGTGGCGGTAGGAGGAGACGGGTTCGTGCGGGGCGAGCGTCTCCAGCCAGCCGTCGAAATCCTTGTGCAAACCCGCTTCGTCGTCGTTGACGAAGACCGAGGCCGTGATGTGCATGGCGTTGACCAGGCAAAGGCCTTCGCGGATGCCGCTCTCGGCCAGGCAGGCCTCGACTTGGGGAGTGATGTTGAGGAAGGCCCGCCGGGACGGGACGTTGAACCACAGCTCCTGGCGATAGGACTTCATGGACGTGGAGGCGAAAGCTTATCGCAGGGGCCCCGGCCTGTCAAACGCCCTATCGATCCGCAGGATCGATAGGATGAAAAATCGATTGACAAGGGTGCTTGCGGCGGCGTACTATGACCCGCTGGTAAAAAAACGACCGGCGGGTCGAAAACCGAACAGGATAGTTCGAAGACCCCGCCAGTCCCGTGGAGAATGCCCGATGGGAGTGAAAGAGCGCCGCGAACGGGAGGAAAGCGCCCGCCTGGCGGCGATCCTCAAGGCGGCCGAGGCTGTCTTTGCCAAACAAGGCTATTTCCACACCCGTATGGACGATATCGCCGAGGCGGCCGAGCTGGCCAAAGGAACGCTTTACTATTATTTCAAGAGCAAGGACGAGATCTACGTCCACCTCCTGGAGCGGGAAACCCGGAAGGTCCACGAGGAGATCCAGCGGCGGATCACCGGGCGGGAGACGTTCCTGGAGATCCTGGAAATGTGGATCGAATTCTACTTGGAATATTTCGAAAAAAACCAGGGCTTCCTGCGCATGTTCCTGCCCTGCATGGGCGGCATGATCCGTTTCGAGGACGAATCGGCCCGCCGCCGCCTGACCCATAACGTGAAACAGTGGATGGCCCTGCGGGAGACGCTCAAAAAGAAAATCGCCGGCGAACGCCTGCCCTTCAGCTTGGACGAGATTCTCAAATTCCTCAAGACCCTCCAGATCGGCATGGGACTCAAGCTTCTGGAGGGCGACAAAGCCGACGCCCGGGCGGCCGGCCGGTTCTTTCTCGAAATGATGAAACGAGTCATGGAGGATAAGTCATGAAGCAACGCGTCGCAGCGCTGGGCCTGATGCTGGCCCTGGTCGGGACGGGGGCGGCGGCCCAGGACAAAATGTCGCTTCGGGAGGCCGTCGATCTGATCTTGAAGAACAATCAGCAGGTCCAGATCGCCGCCGAGAACGTCGTCGGGGCCGAGCTCAAGATCGGCGAGAACAAGAGTCAGTACCTGCCCCAAGTCAGCCTCGCCGGCAGTTACGCCCGAATGAGCCTGTTCAGCGAGATGAGCTTCAATTTCTTGGGCACGGTTTATAAATTCCAATTCGGCCTGCCCAACAACTACGACCTGCGGGCCTCGGTGATGGAGCAGGTCTTCAACTGGGGCCGCACGGCCCGCCTGGTCGAGATGAGCAAGTCCGGCTTGGACCTGGCCAACGACGGCGTGGCCCTGACCAAGCACATGCTGTCCTATCAAATCGTCCCGCTCTTTTACGGGACGATTTTTTTCCACGAGGCCATCAAGGTCCTGGACGACGCCCTCAAGGCCTTTGAAAAAAAGCTGGAGACGGCCAAACAGCGGTACGACGCCGGCCTGGCTTCCAGCTTCGACGTCAATCTTCTCCAGGTCCAGATCAGCTCCGTGCAGGGCCAGCGGCTCGACTTCCTTAACAATATCGACAAATTTCGCATCGCCTTCAACACCCTGACCGGCCGGGACGCCGGCGCCGCCTTCGATCCCGACGGCGCTTTCGTTTTCGAGCCGGGGGCCTTCAACGCCGAAGCCCTGTTCAAAGAGGCGCTGGAGAACCGGGCCGAGTTCCAGCAGTGGCGCCACCAGGTCGACCTCAACAAGGCTTCGATCGATTTGGCCAAGACCGGCGACAAACCCACGGTCATAGCCGGGTTCAACTACGAGTTCCGTAACGGCTATATGCCCGATATGACGAAGATCCGCGGCAACTGGACGGCGACGCTGTCCCTCAGCTATCCGGTCTTCGACGGCTTCCGCGTCCGGGCCCAGGTGGCCGAGGCCCAATCGGGCCTGCGGGCGGTTGAACTGCGCAAGACCGACCTGGAACGGTCCGTGACCCAGGAGATCCAGACGGCGCTGGCCGATCTAAAGGTCAGCGAGCAGAAGCTGGAGATCGAGAAGGTCAAGATCAAGCAAGCCGAGGATAGCCTGCGCATCGCCGAGGAGCGCTTCCGCAACGGGCTCCTCAGCGCCACCGAGCTCATCGACGCCCAGAATACGGTGGAAAATGCCCGGCTGAACGCCCTCCAGCTCGTCTACACCCACACTCTGAGCAAATTCACCCTTGATCGTTCCTGCGGGAGGAAAATATGAGAATCGGAAGAATCATCATCGTCCTGATCCTGATCGCCCTGGCCGCCTTCGTCGGCTACCGGGCCAACCAGAACATCCAGGCCAAGAAACGCGAGGCGGCCAAACCGGTCCCGGTGACGATCGTCCCGGTCGAGACCGTTGCGCCCGCCCATCAGGACATCGAGGATAAGATCCACTCCTCGGGCAATTTGCAGGCGGATGTCGAAATGTCCATCTTCTCCAAGGTCCCCGGCAAGATCGCCAACAACCTGGTCAAGATGGGCAGCGTCGTCTCTCCCGGCCAGATCGTCAGCGTCGTCAACCGGGACGAGGTCGGCTACGATTACAAGCCCTACGAGGTCAAGAGCGACGCCAAGGGCGTGGTCGCCCGCATCCTGCTCAACCCCGGCGCTTCGGTCAACCCCAGCTCCCCGATCCTCAACCTGGTCGATCTCGACACCGTCAAGGTCGTGGCTGCCGTCGACGAGAAGAAGATCCGCTTCATCGGGCTGGGCAAGCCGGCCGGCGTGACGCTGGAGGCCTATCCGGGCGAGATGTTCAACGCCCGGGTGACTAATATAAGCCCGGTGGCCAACGCCGTGGCCCGGACGATCGACGTCGAACTGAGCATCCCCAATCCCTCCCACCGCCTCAAGCCCGGCATGTACGCCGAGGTCGAGTGGGTCGAGAGCCGGCGGAGCTCGCTGGTCATTCCCCTCGTGTCGGTCGTCGACCGGGGCGGTCAGAAGTACGTCTTCTTGGCCGCGGACGGCCTGGCCCAGATGGCCCCCATCACGATCGGCGCGGTCGTCGGCGACGTCATCGAAGTGCTCTCCGGCCTGAAGGGCGACGAGCGCATCATCACGACAGGCGCCGGCCAGCTCAACGACAAGGACAAGATCAGGATCGTCGAGCGCCCCGCCGTCCGGAAGTAAGGAACGGTCCCGCCATGAGAATCGCCGATATTTCGATCAAACAGCCCGTCTTCATCTCCATGGTCATCCTGGCCCTGGTGGTGGTTGGCGCGCTGTCCTATTCGCGGCTGGGGGTCGACCTCATGCCTGATATTTCCCTGCCCTATGTGGCCGTGAGCATCGCCAACCCCGGCGTCGGTCCCGAGGAAATGGAGTCCCAGGTGACCAAGCCGATCGAGGACGTCCTGAGCACGATCAACGGCATCGATAAGGTCACTTCGACCTCGTCCGAGGGCGTTTCGGTCATCCTGGCCGCCTTCGTCCTGGAGAAGGATGCTCAGTTGGCGGCCACCGAAGTCCGGGAAAAGGTCGCCGGAATCCGCAACACCCTGCCCCGCGAGATCATCGAGCCCATCATCAACAAGTTCGACCCCTCGGCCATACCCGTCGTTTCCTTCGCCGTTTTGAGCAAGAGCGGCCGAATGGGTCTGCCCGAAATCCGCCAGTTCGCCGACGACATCATCAAGGTCCAGATTCAGCAGGTGGACGGGGTCGGGGCCGTCGACCTCATCGGCGGGCTGGAGCGCGAGATCCAGGTCGAAGTCAATTTGGATCGGATGAACGCCCAGGGCATTTCCATCGCCCAGGTCTCCCAGGCCATCCGCGGCGAGAATCTCAACATGCCGGCCGGCCGGGTCCAGGGCAAGGCCCAGGATTTCCTCATCCGAACCAAGGCCGAATTCACCGGCATTCCCGAAATGCTGGACATCGTCGTGGCCAATATCGGCGGCCATCCCGTCTACCTCAAGGACATGGCCGTGGCTAAAGACGCGTTCAAAACCAAGCGGACGATTTCCCGCATCAACGGCCAGGAGTGCGTCACCCTCGTCGTTCAGAAGCAGTCCGGGACGAACACGGTTAAAGTGGCTGATCAAGTCAATAAGATGATCGCCTCCGTCCAGCGGGCCAATCCTGATCTGGACATCCGGCGGACGATGGACTCATCCGTCCAAATCAAGGACTCCCGGGACGACGTTCTCAGAACCCTCCTCCTGGGCATCCTTTTCGCCGGGCTGGTCGTCCTCCTTTCCTTCGGCGACCTGCGCAACACGATCATCACCGTAGCCGGCCTGCCCGTCTGCCTCATCGCCGCCTTCGCCGTGATGTCGTTCTTCGGCTACACCGTCAACATGATCACCCTGCTGGCCCTCAGCCTATCGGTCGGCCTCCTCATCGACGATGCCATCGTCGTGCGGGAAAATATTTTCCGCCACATGGAAAAGCTGGGCCAGGAGCCGATGAAGGCGGCCAGCGACGGGACTTCCGAAGTGGGCCTGGCCGTCACCGCCACGACCATGACCATCGTCGCCGTCTTCCTGCCCGTCGCCTTCACCACCGGCATCGCCGGAAAATTTTTCCGCCAGTTCGGGGTGACGGTCGCCGCCGCCGTCCTCATCTCGCTGTTCGAAGCCTTCACCTTCGCTCCCATGCTCTCGGCCCATTTCTTCAGGAAAACCGAGCGGAACGGAAAAAAGACGCTGTCCTCGCGGCTCGATCACCTGGTTTCGGGGGCCTATGACAAGCTGGGCGGCAACTACCGGCCTCTCCTGCGCTGGGCTCTCAACCACCGCAAGACGATGCTCTTCATCACGACGGTGGTATTTTTCCTCAGCGCCTACCTCTTCACCGTCGTCGGAACGGGTGGAACGCCCCACGGCAGTCAGGCCGAGTTCAGCCTTTCGATTCAAACCGCCTCGGGCAGCTCGCTGGAGCGCACGGACGTCGTCATCCAGGCCATCGAGAAGATTCTCCGCGAGCAGAAGGAAGTCGGGGATCTGGCCACGGTCGTCGGTTCGACCGACGGATCGTCCGACACGGCCACCATCAACGTCAAACTGAAAATTCCGATCTCCGAAGCCGAGGCCTATCGCGACAAGATCCGTCCGCTTCTGGCCAATATCCCGGGGGCGACGATCACCTTCCAGGAGTCCTCGTCCATGGGCGGGGCCGCTTTCGCGGCCATGCAGCAGCTGCCCATCCAGATCTACATCAAGGGAACCGATCTCACCGGCCTTTACGCGGCCGGCGATCAGGTCAAGCAGGCCTTGCAGGGCGTCGGCGGCCTGGTCGATGTCAACAGCGACAACCGTCCTCCCAAGCCCGAGCTCCAGATCCACATCGATCGCGAGCGGGCCGCCCGGCTGGGCACCGGCACCGGGCAGATCGCCTCGGTCATGCGCTCCATCGTCGACGGCGACCTGGCCTCCAAATATCGGGAAGGGGAGAAGCTCTACGACATTCGCGTCCGGGCCACGGAGGACGTCCGCAACGACGTCCAAAAGCTCAGCCGCGTCTACATTCCGCTCATGCGCGGCGGGGCGATCACCTTGGACCAGGTCGGAAGCCTGCGCACCGTCAACGGCCCGACCCAGATCCGCCGCTCCAACCGGACCCGCCAGATCATGGTCGCCGCCAATACGCTCAAGGGCCGGGCCCTGAATGAGATCACCCAGAACGTCCGCGCCGCCCTGGAAAAAATCGTTTATCCCAAGGGCGTCACCTACGAATTCGGCGGGCAAGTGGAGATGAACCGCAAGATGTTCGCCTCGCTCGGACTGGCCATGGCCCTGGCCGTCATTTTCGTTTACATGGTCCTGGCCTCCCAGTTCGGCTCCTTCGTCCAGCCGTTCGTCATCATGCTGGCCCTGCCGCTGTCCATCATCGGAGCGGTCCTGGGCCTTCTTCTGGCCAACAAGCTTT
>Ga0315279_10006058_pt1 | contig 15401 bp, 9 predicted proteins | sample YL17G06_20_MG_FD_203694 | JGI IMG/M metagenome (GOLD analysis project Ga0315279, IMG submission 203694) | Sediment microbial communities from Yellowstone Lake, YNP, Wyoming, USA - YL17G06_20 | ecosystem: Environmental > Aquatic > Freshwater > Lake > Sediment | place: USA: Wyoming | collected... | reverse complement strand
GCCGCGGCCAAGGTGGAGCTGAACGCGATGATGGGCCGGGCGGCCGGCGAGCCGGCGAATTTAACGACCGACTTAGTCTTTGTTCCGTTCGCCAAAAGCCTAGCCGAAATCACGGGAGACGCCCGCGCCTCGAGTGCTTCGCTGAAGATCCTGGCGTCCCGCCAAAATCAAGCCCATAGCCAGCTTAACCTCTCTAAAAAGAATAACTTGCCAGACTTTTCTCTCGGCCTTTATTATCCGAGCCTGCGCGGAGGCGCTTGGGGATTTTCGTTCGGGCTCTCTGTTCCGCTGTGGAAATCGAAACGTCAGGGCGAGGTGATGGAAGCCGAGACGGCCGGCGAGATCGCCGCCCTTTCGTCGGCCCGGGAAGAGCGTCGGCTCTCGGCTCGGGTCGAAAACGCCTACGCGCGCGTCAAGGCGGCGGAAAGCCAAGTCCAGGTCTTCGAACAAACGCTGCTCAAAGATATGCAAGACGACGTTTCGGCCAGCCTCCGTCATTTCGAGTACGGCAAGGTCGAATTCTTTAACCTGCTCGACCTATTCCGGACGTACGCGACGGCGAAGCTCGAACATGTGAAAGCGATTTATCTCTATCTCGTCTCCGTGGCCGACCTCGAGGTCGCGGGAGAAGGGTGGTCCGAGTAAGGAGGCCTCATGAAAAAAACAATCTTAGTTTATATCTTGGTTATCCTGGCCGTCGGGGCCGGACTTTCCGCCTGCCGTCCTAAGCCTGCGGCGGAATCGGCGGCCGAAAAAACCGAAGACGCTTCGCCGACGGTCGTGACGTTGACTCCGGAAGCAGTCAAAACAGCCGAGATCCAAACCGAGCCGGCCGTGTTCCGGTCGGCGACCCGGACGATCCATGTCCCCGGGGAGGTCATCTTCAACCCCAAACGACTGGCCCATGTGACCTCGCGCTCAACCGGCCGCATTGAACAGCTCCTGTCGTACCCGGGAGACCGGGTGACGAGGGGACAGGTCCTGCTCTCCCTCTACAGCCAGGATTTTTTAGCCACTCAGGCGGACTTCCTTCAAGCCGCTCAGAGGCTCAAACGCGTCGTCGAAGACCCGGCCGAACGGGCCACGGCACGATCCTTCTATGAATCCGCAAAAAATAAGCTGCGGGTCTTCGACCTCCCGGACGCGGAACTGGCCGAGGTCGAGAGCTCGGGGTCGACCCTGACGCTCCTTCCCGTGCGGGCCCCGTTCGATGGAACGGTCATCGAAAGCGTCGTCACGTTGGGAGACTATATCCAGGTCGGAGCAAGCCTGTTCCGGATCGCCGACCTTTCGAGCGTCTGGGCGGATATGCAGGCCTATGTGAAAGACCTGCCCGCGGTCCATGTGGGCTCGGATATCACTCTCGGTATCAGTGACCTCCCGGGCCGGGAATTCAAGGGCCGGATTTTTCAGGTCGGGAATACCGTGGACGAAAAAACGAGAACGATCCACGTGCGGGTGGAACTCAAGAACGAGGACGGCCAGTTGCGTCCCGGGATGTTCGTCGAAGCGGACATCCTCGCCTCCGTGAAAAACAACGTCCTCACGGTCCCCGGCGCGGCCATTCAGGAATTTCAGAACAAGAAGGTCGTTTTCGTCCGGGTCAAGAACCATACATACGCGGTCCGCGACGTGGTCGTCGGCGCCTCCTTTGAGGGATACGTCGAGATCCTCAAAGGCTTGGGCGAACGAGAGGCGGTCGCGACGACGGGCAGCTTCTTCCTCAAGTCCGAGCTGCTGAAAAAGACGCTGGGGGAAGACTAGCATGATCGAACGCATTATTTCCTTCACCCTCAAACAGCGCCTTCTGGTCCTCCTGGTCATGGCGCTCGTCATCGCCGCGGGCGTTTATTCGTTCCTGAAAATCCCGATTGACGCTTTCCCCGACGTGACCAATATCCAGGTCGAGGTCCTATCCTCGGCGCCGGGGCTCGCGCCTCTCGAAGTCGAAAAGTTCGTCACCTATCCGGTCGAGATGGCGATGCGCGGCCTGCCGCGCCTGGCCCAGCTCCGGTCGGTCTCGAAATACGGCCTCTCGGTCATTACGGTCGTCTTCGAGGACGGCGTCGATATCTATTTCGCCCGCCAGCTCGTCCACGAACGCGTGAGCGAGGCCAAGGACAAGCTCCCGTCGGGGGTCGAGATCACGATGGGCCCGGTCTCGACGGCCATGGGCGAAATCTACCAATACACGCTAGAGGGCCCGGGGCCCTCCGACCCGGACGCTCAGGTCCGTTATCTGACCGACTTGCGGACGGTCCAGGATTGGACGTTGGCCCCGATCCTCAAGTCCATCCCGGGCGTTAACGAGATCAATTCCTTCGGCGGCTATATCAAGCAATACCAGGTCATCGCTGACCCGGAGAAGTTTCTCAAGTACGGGCTCTCGCTCGGCGAAATCGCCGACGCCCTCAAACGGAACAACCTCAACGTCGGCGGCAACGTCCTCGAAAGCGACGCCCGGCAATACCTCGTCCGCGGGATCGGGCTCCTCCAATCGGTGGACGACGTCCAAAACATCATCCTGAAGGCTGAAGGCGGGACGCCGGTTGTCATGCGCGACGTGGCCGACGTCCGGGTCGGACAGGCCGTCCGGCAGGGCGCGTCCGTCAAGGACGGCAAGGGTGAAGTCGTCGGCGGCATCGTCATGATGCTTCGCGGCGCCAACAGCCGCGAGGTCGTCCGGCAGATCGAGCGTCGGGTCGACGAGATCAACACGAGCGACATCCTGCCGATGAGCGTGAAAATCCGTCCGTTCTACAAGCGCTCCGACATCGTCAACAAAAGCGTCCAGACCGTGACCGACGCCCTCCTTCTCGGCTCGCTCTTCGTCGTGGGCGTCCTCTATCTCTTCCTTCGCAGCTTCCGCGGGGCGTTCATCGTGGTCATCGCCCTTCCGTTGTCGTCGCTGGCCACGTTCGTCATGATGCGGCTGGCCGGACTATCGGCGAACCTCATGTCGATCGGCGGACTGGCCATCTCGATCGGGATGATCATCGACGCCACGATCATCCAGGTCGAGAACGTTCAACGGCATCTCGCCGAAAACAACGCCCGGGCCGCCAAGCTGGCGACGGTCTTCAACGCCATCATGGAAGTCCGCAAGCCGAGCATCCTCGGCGAGCTCATCATCTCTCTGACCTTCATCCCGATCATCGCCCTGCAGGGGATTGAAGGGAAGATGTTCCTGCCTCTAGCGTTCACGTACGTTATCGCCCTGTTTTCGTCGCTCGTGCTTTCGCTCGTGGCGATTCCGGCGTTCTGCTACACGCTCCTCAAGGCGCATCGACGGGAGAAGAAAATCGTCGTGATCGAGGCGGCCAAGAAGGTTTATCTTCCCGCCCTGCGCTGGAGCCTGGGCCACCGGGCCGTCCTCGTGGCCGTCGCCGCGGCGCTCCTCGGCGGAGCGCTGGTCCTCGTCCCTCGGCTCGGCACCGAATTCATGCCGATCATGGACGAAGGCGCCTACGATATGGACATCCAGTTCCTGCCCGGGATTTCCCTCTCCGATTCCATCGCCATGAGCCTGAAGGTCGAGCAGGCCTTGATGGCTTTCCCCGAGCTCGAAACTATCGTTTCGCGGACCGGTCAGACGGGCATCGCTCTCGAAGCGCGCGGCGTGGAGAAAACGGGATACGTGGGCATGCTGAAGCCGCGCGACCAGTGGACCTCGGCTAAAACGCGGGCCGACCTGACCGAAAAAATGCGGCGCTCGCTCGCAACTTTTCCGGGAATGGCGTTCTCTTTCAGCCAGCCCATCGCCTGCCGGATCGACGAACTTGTCGCGGGGTCCCGGGCCCAGCTCATCATCAAGCTCTTCGGGGAGGACCTGGACGTGCTCAAGGACAAAGCCGACGAAATCGCCAAAACCCTATCCAAAATCCGGGGTACGGCCGACCTTGTCGTGGAGAACATCGCCGGCCAGCCCTATCTCTCCATCCGGGCCGACCGGGCGAAGATCGCCCGCTTCGGCATCAACGTCGAGCAAATCCAGACGATCGTCGAAACGGCGGTCGGCGGGACGCCGGTCACCCAGATCTACGAGGGCGAGAAATATTTCGACGTGCAGCTCCGGTTTCCGGAAGACCACCGCAATTCGGTCGAGGCGATCGGAAGCATCTTCGTCCAAACGCCGCCGGGGGCGCGGGTCCCGCTCAACCAGCTCGCCGAGATCACCACGTCCGAAGGCCCGGTCCAGATCAGCCGCGAATCCGGGGAGCGGCGGATCGGCGTCGAATGCAACATCACCGGCCGGGACATGGGCGGGTTCGTCGCCGAAGCCCAGCGCGAGATCAGGAAAAACGTCAAGCTTCCGCCGGGATACTATCTCACGTACGGCGGCCAGTTCGAGCATCAGCAGCGCGCGATGCGGCGGCTGGCGGTCATCGTCCCGGTCACGATCGGGCTCATCTTTTTCCTGCTGTTCTTGACGTTCGATTCCCTGCGTCTGGCGGCCCTCGTCATCCTGAACCTGCCGTTCGCCCTGATCGGCGGCGTCCTGTCGCTGTATATCGCCGGGCTTTATCTGTCCGTGCCGGCGTCGGTCGGCTTCATCGCCCTCTTCGGCATCGCGGTCCTCAACGGCATCGTGCTCGTCTCGTATATCACCCAATTGCGCGAAGAGGGGAGTCCATTGCGGGAGGCCGTCCTGCGGGGATGCGAGAACAGGCTCCGTCCCGTCCTGATGACGGCCACGATCACGATCCTGAGCCTGATCCCGTTACTCTTCGCCTCGGGTCCGGGGTCCGAAGTCCAGCGGCCGCTGGCGGTCGTCGTCGTCGGCGGTCTCGTAACCTCGACGCTGCTGACGCTCCTCGTTCTTCCCGCCGTCTACGGCTGGTTCGCGCCGAAGGAGGGCTCACGTTCAGCTTGACTTTCCCTCTCCGAGTAATGAAAATAAGGGACGATTATCGAGGACGTATGATGAAAAAATCTCTCGCGGTCGCGCTTTTTCTTCTGACGGCGGCGGCTCTGGCCTATCCCCAGGACGTCTCCTTTAAATTGCAAGGAGGCATGACCTGGGTCCAGGGCGACGACTACAACAAAGGCATTGCCGGCACGTGGCAGCTCCTTCGCGATACCTCGGCGACCGTGACGGGAAATTACCGGGGCTTCAAGAACGCCCCGAGCTTTCAAGCCGAGATCGTCACCCACTGGGGCAAACGGATCGCCGTGGGCCTTGGCGGGGGGTATTTCCAGATGACGCACAGCGACCTGATCACGAGCGAGGGGACGACGGCCGACGCCTCGTTCACGACGGATACGACGGTCAAGCCCCAATTATCGATCATCCCGTTTTATCTGAACATTTACTATAAGATCAAAGTCACCTCCGCGGTCGGCCTCAACATCTTCGCCGGTCCAGCCTTCCAGATCGTCCAATTCAGCTACCAGCGCCAAACGACATCGACCGTGAATTCCCTGACGGAGCTGGAAACCTTCAAAGCCGCCAGTCCCTCGTTGGGTTATCAAGGGGGAGTCAGCCTGACGGTCCATATCGCCCGGGGGCTCTCTTTCGTCGCCGACGGCTTCTACCGCCAAGGGAAAGCGTCGAAATTATCGGGGAACTGGCTTCTCAGCAGCTCCTCAGAGACCGGGCAGGTCAACAAAAGCAGCTCGGCCTATACGTTCTGGTATTACACGTATGCTCCGGGTGCGTCCTATCCCGCCATCGGATTCTTCGACGTGAACGGACCGTCGGGAGACGGAATATCGGGCGTCCGAAAAGCCGATATCAACCTCTCCGGCCTCACGTTGACGGCCGGTCTCAGAATCGACATTTAGGCCGGGCCCCAAACCGGACCAAGCCGTATTATTTTTCGGCCGCCCGCGCCAACGCCGGAGCCGTTGCGGGAAGCCCAGCTTTCGCGTCCTGCTTTTTTCTGGATTTTGCCGTGGCTCGTTCGGCGATGACATAAAACGCGGGGACGACCATCAGGCTCAGCATCGTCGAAACGATCAGGCCGCCGATGACCGCGATGGCCATGGGCTGGCGGATCTCCGACCCGGGACCAAGGCCGAGGGCCGGCGGGATGGCGGCCATCAGAGTCGCCGTGGCGGTCATGAGGATGGGCCGCAGCCGAATCGGGCCCGCCTTTTCCATCGACTCTCTGGGGGTGAATCCCCGGGCCCTGAAGTTGTTGGCATAATCCACGAGGATGATCGAGTTCTTTTTCACGATCCCCATCAGGAGGAGAAGTCCGATCATGCTGAAGATATTGAGCGACTTGCCGGCGATCAGGAGGGCGAACGCGGCGCCGGCGATCGACAGCGGAAGTATCGTGATGACCGTGATCGGGTCTTTGAAAGAGTTGAACTGGGATGCGAGAATCATATAGGCGATGGCGATTCCGAGGAAAAGGGCGAAGATCAGGCTGGTCATGGATTCCCGGAAGGCGAGACTCGTTCCCGCCAAGACGATCCGGTAGCCGAGGGGAAGGTCCTTGGCCAGGCTTTCCACGTATCGGATGGCCTCATCCTGGGAATGACCGACCGCGACGTTGGCATAGATCGAAATCGCCCGCTCGCGGTCTTTGCGCGTGATGGCCTGGAGGGCCGGCCGTTCTTCGGCCGTCACCAGAGACGAAAGCGGGATGAGGTCGCCCGACCGGCTTCGGATGCGAAGCCGGGCGATGTCTTCAGGCCGCGCCCGCTGGGCGGCCAGCAGCTTCAGCCGGACGTCGACCCGGCGGCCTCCCGTGCTGTACTTCCCGACCCGGACGCCGCCGATCAGGGCGTTCAGCGTGGTCGCCACGTCGTCGATCGAGACGCCGACGTCCGCGGCCAGGGCCCGGTCCGGAAGGATATTGAGCTCCGGCATGCCGATCTGATAGTCCGTATCCAGGTCCATGACCGTGCCGCTTGCGGCCATCTTTCGCATGATGTCATCGCTCAGGGATATCAGCTGGTCCCAATTGCCCCCCCGGACAGAAAAACTGACGGGAAAGCCCCGCTGCCCGGTGAATCCCTGCTGGGATAGGTCTTGGATGGTGGCCCGGATCCCGGGAATGGCATTGAGCTCCCTCCGCAGCATCGCCTGGAGTTGAGTCTGGGTGACCTTGCGTTCCCTGGGCGGCTTCAGCGTGACGTTGATGTTCCCGGAATTTACGCCGCCTCCGAAACCGCCGATGTTGCTGAATTGCCCGATGACTTCCGGGTGACTGCCGATGATCTCGTCGGCCTTCGCCAGCAGCTTGGCCGCTTCCGAGATATCCGAGCTGACCGCCGTCTGGATGCGGACGGACAACCGGCTGAGGTCCTGAGAGGGGACGAACTCCGCCGGCAGGGACGTCATGACCCAGATGGCGGCGCCAAAGAGGAAGAGCGCCAGGGCGAGAATGAGGACGGGGCGCCGGAGGCCTCTATGCAGGATTTTGCCATAGACGCGCTCCAGCCTACGGAAGCTTTTGTCCACGACGAGGCCCAATTTGCCGCGCCCTTCCCGGCTTGTCCGGAGGAACTGGGCGCATCGCGACGGCGCGAGCGTCACCGCTTCGACATAGGACAGGAGAACCGCCAAGCAGAGCGTGATCCCGAATTGGAGGAAATATCTCCCGATAATCCCTTTCATGAAGACGACGGGGACGAAGATGGCAACGACGGCCAGCGTCGCGGCCAACGCCGCGAACGCGATCTCCTTGGTTCCGCCCAGGGCGGCTTCGACCAATCCCTGGCCGCCTTCGCGGTGACGGAAGATGTTCTCCATGACCATGATCGCGTCGTCCACGACAAGGCCCACGGCCAAGGCCAGGCCGAGGAGGGTGAAGGTGTTGAACGTGAATCCGAGGAAATAAATAATGGCGATTGTCCCGAAGAGCGACATCGGGATGGCCAGGACGACGTTCAGAGTGCTGGAGAAGGACCCCAGAAACATCCAGCAGACAAGGGCCGTCAACACCACGGACAGGAGAAGCTCGAACTCGATTTCCCGGACCGAGTCCTTGATGAACTGCGTCGTGTCGAAGACGATGTAAGCCGACATGCCGGCGGGCATCGTCTTCTGAAAATCGTCCAGGGCGGCGCGCGCGGCCGTGGCCACGGCCACGGCGTTCGAACCGCGCTGTTTCTTGAGGGAAATGCCCTGCGCCCGGACGCCGTTCACCGAAGACAGGCGCCGCAGGTCGTCGAAGCCGTCCTCGACCAAGGCGACGTCGCTGACGTAGATCTGGCTGCCGTTGGTCTCGCGAATGACGATTTTGCGCAGCGTCGCGATGTCGAGCGCTTCGCCCAGGACGCGGACGTTGACCTCCCGGCCCGGCGTTTCCAGCCGTCCGGCGGGAAGTTCGACATGCTCCCGCTGGAGCGCGGAAATCACGTCACGGACGGTCAGCCCGCGCTCGTCGAGTTTCGACGCATCCAGCCAGATCCGGACGTTGCGGTCCTGAACGCCGTTGAGCGTGATTTCGCCGACCCCCGGGATGGTCTGAAGTTTCTCCTTGAGCGTGTACTGGATGTAGTCGGTGAGGACTCTTTGCGGGAACGGCCCCGAAAGGGCGATCATCAGGATCGGATTATCCTCGGGATTCGACTTCGAGATCGTCGGCGGATTAATGTCCCGGGGCAGGCTTCGCGTCGCTTGGGACACCTTGGCTTGGACGTCCTGGATGGCGAAATCGATGTCCCGCGACAGGTCGAACTCCAGGGTGATTGAAGCGCTGCCCATCCGGCATGAGGACGAGATCGTTTTGATGCCCTCGATCTGGATGAGCGACTCCTCCATCGGCTCGACGATGTCGTTTTCGATGACCTCGGGCGCGGCGCCTTCCCACCCGACGGAAACGCTGATCGTCGGAAAGTCGACGTCGGGGAACTGGCTGATGCCGATCCGGGTCCCGGCGACAATGCCGAAGACGACGGTGGCCGTCATGAGCATCCAGGCCAGAACGGGTTTCTTGACGCAGGTTTCGGTCAGGTTCATGGAATTATCCTATGGAGTTTTCTTTTTCGGGGCCGGTTCGGAAGGGCCGGTTTCGCCCTTGGCGATGCGGACGGGAACGCCGCTGCGCAACGCTTCGTTACCGCGAACGACGAGCAAATCACCCGGGGACAGCCCCGAGATGACTTCGACCAGGCCGTCCATGGTCGTCATGCCGGTGCTGATGATCCGTTCGGCGGCGACATTATTTTCGACGATGTACACGATGAAGCCCCGCTCGCTGGGGCGGATGGCGGTCTGGGGAACGACAGCCGCCAAACGGGGGCTGCTGACGGGGACCGTGATCTCCGCGAACGCGCCGGGGCGAAGCGTTTCGTTGGCCGAGTCGCGGACCTCCGCCGTCACGGTAACCATCCGCGTGGACTCGTCGGCCGAAGCGTCCACATGGACGATCTTGGACGTAAACGCCTGGTCCGTGTCCCGAACTCTAAAATCGGCGGCTATTCCGATCTGGAGTCGGGCGGCATCGCGCTCAGCGACCCGAAACCGCAGAAGGAGGGGGTCGCGGCGGATGAGCGTCGCCAGGACGGTTCCAACCTGGACGTATTGACCGGTCTGGACCGTCCGCGTCTGGATGATCCCCGAAAGCGGAGCCTTGACATAAGCATCCCGGAGGTTGAGATTGGCCTGATTCAGGGACGCTTTGGCTTGGGCGACGTCCGAGACCGCTAACCGGACTTTGGTCCGGTATGTGGCCAATTCCTCGCCGGGAATGAGCCCGGGTGTCTGGTTGGCGACGTCTTCGCGGCGCTTCAGCCCGGCTTCGGCGTCGGCCTTGGACGCTTCGGACTTTTCAAAGGCCGCTTGGGCGGCCTCCACGGCGAGCTTGTAGCGCTCGGGCTCGATCTCGACGAGCGTCTGGCCGACCTTCGCATTGTTGCCCTCGGCGAAGAGGACCCGGTCGACGACCCCGGCGACGCGGGCTGTGACCTGAACTTTTTCAAAAGCCTCGATCGACCCGATGGCGGTCACCGAATAGACCATGGACCGGACTTGAACGGGGTCCACTTCGACGGGATATGTGACCCGTGCCCGGTCGGTTCCGGCCCCGGCTTTACTCGCCTTTGCCGGAGGCACGGCCCCGCCGGGTCCGGAAGATTCCGTCCCCTTCCGGCATCCGGGCAGGACCAAGCTCAGGCTCAGAACGACGATGAATCCTTTCAGCGGATTTCGTTTCATATCTTCGGCTCCTTCCCGAACGGATCGAGGCCCAGGGCGGCTTCGAAATCTAAATACGCGATGCCCAAGCTGTAGCGCTGTCTGACGAGCGACACCTCGGCGTCATATAGCTGCCGATTGGCGTCGGCGACCTGGAGAACGGAGCTCAAGCCCTGCCGATAGAGTTCGGCGACTTCCTGGGCGTTCTGCTTGGCCATGTCGTAGGCCACCTGCGCCTGCCTGAGGGCCGCGCGCTGGTTCTTGAGCGAGACGAGCGCGTCGCGGACATCGAGCTCGATCCCGCGCAGGGACGCCTGGACATTGAGGTCCGCCTGATAGGCCAGAGACTTCCGCTCCGCATAATCGGCGTTCCGATTGAGCCCATCGAACAGAGACCAGCTCAGGGACAGCCCCGCATTCCAGTTGGTGTTCAATCCCGTCAGCCCGGCTTCGTTCGTGTAACGGTATTGGGCGCTGAGGTTCAGTGACGGAAGCCATTTGAGAGAAGGCTCGAGAATGATGGCGTGCTGGGCTTCGGCATGCAGGCGCAAGGAATTCAGGTCGAGCCTTCGGTTCTGGGCCTCCGTGATCAACCGCTCGGCCGCCACCGGCTCCATGGCGGCCGCTTGAATCAGAAAATCGGGCACGACAAGCTTCCGGCCGACGGGTTGGGGCTCATCCAGGATATAGCCGAGGTCCAAATAGCTTGTTTCCACCTGGTTGGTCGTCTGGGTGATGGCCAGCTCGGAGCTCGCGTATTCCAGCTCGGCCCGGGTCACGTCGTTGGACGAGACAAGCCCGGCCGCGTACCGGGCCTTGGCGGCAGCGAGCGCCTGTTGGGCATAATCGAAGCGGTGCTTGGCCGCTTGCAGGACCTGGTCGGATCCCAGAGTCGCCAAAAACGCGTTACTGACCTGAAAGGCCAGCTGACGTTTTATCTCGGCCGAAGAATAAGCCGTGGACCGTTGCTCGGCCCGGGCCTGGTTCAGCGTCGGTAGGCTGTGCGCGTCGAACAGGATCATGTTGAGCTGGGCCACCCCCGACAAGGCGTTGAAGCTTTGGGCCACGAGCTGAGAATTGCCTACGATCCGGACGACTTCGTAAGGCCGGCGGGTGTAGGACCCCGAGGCCGTGATGTTCGGAAGGAAATACGCCCGCGCCCGCATCACCGGAGCCTCGGCGGCCGCGACCTTGGCGTCCGCGGCGAGGGCCTGCTCGTTGCGGGCCATCGCCGTTTGGATGGCCGCTTGGAGAGTTAGTCCGTCGTCCGCCGCCCTCAAGAAGGCCGGCGACGGCAGTATAAAAAACGCGATCAGGGCACCCGTAATAATTTTTCGCCGCGTTGTCTGATTCTGTTCGTTCATCGTCATCTGACTCTGTCCTCCTTCGTCGAAATGGCGACGGACAAAAAGGCCTAGGCCTCGTCAATCAACCGGATATCTTATAGAAACAACGGCCCCGGACACAAGGCCCGAAGCCGAGTTTCTCATTTCCGAGGTTTGCCCCGCGGCCGTCCCGGCCCGTCCGCTCAATTATTGCGCAGGACGTCGGTGATTTTTATATTTTTCTTTTCCAGAAGGACGCCCATGGAGCGGTCGAGGCCCGCCTGGGCGACGTTGTAGCTGATGATCGCGTTGAGCTCCGAAACCTTGGCGCTCAGCAGGTCGCGCAGAAATTGGAGGACGGTATAATTCGTGCTCTGGCCGACCCTCAGTTTTTCCTGCTCGGCGTTGTATTTTTGCTCGGAGAGGCTGCTGGCCAGCTTGTAAGCTTGGACCTGCTTAAACGAGGTGTCGAGCGCCCGCACGGCGTTCCTGATTTCCATGACGACCGACTGCTCTTGCTGTTTCATGCTCATCAGCGCCTGGTCCATGTTGATCTTGGCCTGGGCATATGAGGCCCGCGTCAGATAATCGCTCAGGTTGACGCTCAGGGTCAGCCCGACCGACCAGTTCGCATATTTGAAACCGAACGAGTCTTTCCACGCCTGAGAGGGTAAGCCCACGACCGAGCCGATGACGACGCCACCCAGGGCGCCGGATTGGTCGTAGATCAACTGCGTCCCGGATTGTCCGGGGCTCGTCCAGGACGCGTTGACTCTGAGGTCGGGGAGGAGCTGGTTCTTGGCGTAGCTGAGGCTGATGTCCGTGTTTTTGAGGCTGATCCGGCTGATTTTCAAGTCGGGCCGTTTATCCATGGCGATCATGAGCGCCTGGTCGAGGCTAACCTTCTGCTCTTCAAATCCGGGTTTATCAAGCATAACGAGGTCCCGCAATCCCTTTTCCTCCTCGGCGGAGAGGTTGATCAGGGTCTTCAGCGAGTCCTCGCTGCTTTTGACCGAAGCTTCGGCGGCGAGAATGCCCGCTTCGCGCGAGGCGACGTCCGCCTGGGCGGTGAGGAGGTCCAACTGGGCCATGGTCCCGATCTCGACCGAAAGCTGGTTCTTGGCGAGCAGGTCTTTGGACAACTGGAGGCCGATCTGCTGCACCTTGAGGTTCTCGATGCTGTAGACGAGGCCCCAATACGCCTGAATGACGGAGTAGATCGTGTCCTGGACGGTCTTGTAGAATGAGACCTCGCTGCTTTCGAGGCTGTTGGCGGCGATGACGATGTTCCGGTTGGTGACCTTGGGCCCGAAGCTCCGGAGAAGGGGTTGGTTATAGCTGAACTGGAGGGACGCAGAATAGCGGGGGTCGATCGTAACGGCTCGCTGGTTGGTGTGGGTCCTGCTTCCGGAGAGCGAAATGCTCAGCGTCCCTCCGAGCGGAGTCAGCTCGCTGAGCGACCCGGAATAGTTTTGATTGTCTTGGAAAACGCTCGTCCCGGACGTATCAAGCCAGGAGTAGGTTGCGTTCTCACTCCGGCTCGGCCTATAGGTGAACGACATGGTGGGCATATATTGCGCCCGGGCGCCGGAGAGGGATTCCTGGGCCAACTCGGGCGAAAATTCGGCCACCTGGATGGAGATATTGTTCTTAAGCGCCCGGACGATGCAGTCGTCGAGCGTCAGGGACAGCGATTTCGCCCCGGTCGCCTGGGGGGCCTGGGCCTGCGGCTGGGTCTGGCTTTGTCCGAACCCGACGAGCGGGACCAGCAAAGCCGCGACGCTGAACGCGATGGCGATTCTTTTCAAGGACATGGTGTCAGTCTCCTTATCATTCGTATCGGAGGGCTTCGATCGGGTCGAGCTTGGACGCCTTCCGAGCGGGGTAGAAGCCGAAGAAGATTCCGATCGAGCCAGAGATGGCGAAGGCCAGAATAACCCAATTCACCGACACGACCGTCTTGATCGTGGCGAAGAGGGGGACGTAATGCAGAATCTTCGAAACGCCGACGCCCAGGGCGATGCCCAACAGGCCGCCGACAAGGCTTAGCGCTATAGCTTCGGCCAGGAATTGAAGGAGGATGTCCCGCTCGCGGGCGCCGATCGACATCCGGATCCCGATCTCCCGGATGCGTTCGGTAACCGAGACGAGCATGATGTTCATGATGCCGATTCCGCCGACGAGCAGCGAGATCGAGGCAATGCTGCCGAGCAGCAGCGTCAGGACGTTGGTCGCATCGGCCGCGCCTTCGGCGATCTCGGACATGTCCTGGACCTGAAAATCGTCGTCGGAGCCGGGCTGAATGCGGTGCCGGTCGCGCATCAGGTCGATGATCTGCTGCTTCGCCGCCTGCGTCTGGGAGGAAGAGATGCCCGAGACGTCGATCGAGTTGAGAAACTGAGTACTCTGGAGTCGCTTCATGCAGGTCGTGTAGGGCACGCAGATCTGGTCATCGCGGCTGCCGAATCCTCCCGATTGGCCCTTGGATTTGAGAACGCCGATGACCATGAACGGAACTCTCTTGATCCGGATCGTCTGGCCGACGGCGTCCGCGTCCTCGAACAGGTTTTTCTTCACGTCGGCCCCCAGGACGCAGACCTTGGCCGCCGACCGGATCATACTGTCGTCGAAATACGTCCCGACGTCCACTTCCCATTTCCGGACTTGGGGGTAGTTCTCTCCCGTGCCGGCGATCGATGTTCTCCAGTTCTTGTTCCCGTAAATGACCTGGGCCGACGTGCTGACGCTCGGAGAGACGGCCTCGACGGCGGGACATCTTTCCAGGATGGCGTTCGCGTCTTCGACGGTCAACGACTGGAAGCCGCCGAACCCCGAATGGACGCCGCTTGTCCTTTTGCTGGCGCCGCTGACGAACAGAAGATTCGTTCCCATGGCGGCGAACCGGTCCTCGACGGCGGCCTTGGCGCCCGTCCCGATGCTGACCATGGCGATGACGGCGCCGACGCCGATGATGATGCCCAGCATCGTCAGGAACGTCCTCATTTTATTCCGGCTGAGGGCGCGCAACGAAACGCGCAATATGCGAAATATCATCGTGGGCCTCCTAAAGCCTCATTCTTCCCGGACGATCAAGCCGTCGCGCATGAAGATGCGGTGCTTGGCCTGGGCGCCGATATCCGCCTCGTGGGTGACCATGACGATCGTGATGTTTTTCTCCTCGTTGAGCTTGCGGAAGATCACCATGATTTCATCGCTCGTCTTGGAATCGAGGTTTCCGGTCGGCTCGTCGGCGAGGATGAACGACGGATTGTTCAGAAGGGCCCGGGCGATGGCGACGCGCTGCTGCTCGCCGCCCGAGAGCTGGTTCGTTTTGTGATGGGCTCGGCCTGTGAGCCCCACCAATTCGAGCGCGGCGAGGGCCCGCCGCTGCTGCTCTTTCCCGGGAACGTTGGAATAGACGAGCGGGAGTTCCGCGTTCTCGAGCGCCGTCGTCCGCGAGAGAAGGTTGTACGACTGAAAGACGAAGCCGATCTTCCTGTTGCGGATCCGGGCCAATTGGTTCTTGTCGAGTTTCGAGACCTCGTCGCCCTCGAGGAAATAGCGTCCCGAGGTCGGTTTGTCCAGACATCCGATGATGTTCATCATCGTCGATTTTCCCGAACCCGACGGCCCCATGATGGCCAGGAACTCCCCTTCCTTGATCGCATACGTCACGCCCTGGAGCGCATGGACATCGGTCTCCCCGACGTGGTACGTTTTAATCAGGTTTTCCAGTTGGATGACGATCTTATCCATGATTTATCCATAGCGCGCCGCGCTCATCGGCCCATAAACATCATCCCGCCGGGGCCCCGCTGGCCCTGCTGCTGGGTTTGGCTCGTCGCCGTAAGAGGCGTTTCGAGCCCGACGACGATCTTCATGCCTTCCTTGATTTCACCGCGGGTGAGCTCGGAGTAGGAATTGTCCGTGATGCCGGTCGAAACGAAATAGGGCTTCAGATTGCCCAGGTCGTCCATGATCCA
>Ga0315279_10006057_pt1 | contig 15402 bp, 11 predicted proteins | sample YL17G06_20_MG_FD_203694 | JGI IMG/M metagenome (GOLD analysis project Ga0315279, IMG submission 203694) | Sediment microbial communities from Yellowstone Lake, YNP, Wyoming, USA - YL17G06_20 | ecosystem: Environmental > Aquatic > Freshwater > Lake > Sediment | place: USA: Wyoming | collected... | reverse complement strand
GCTGTTCCTGTCGAAGACGCCATCCCTACCGACTTTCCAGAAAACGCTCTCATGTTCCTTGCCAAGCCAGCGGACAGGTGACTCAGAGCGGATACCCTTCGATCTTGCCGCTCGTCTCGGGATGGTAGGCCAAGGCGAGGATACGCCCCCAACCTCGGCCTTTCAGATACACGCCAAAGTTGCAAGAGATCAACGCCGCCCCGCCGGGGCAAAAACCATTTTGCCGCAGCGACTCGGCCCGCAAGGGCCGTCCGAGCAGTCCCGGCGGACAAAAGGTTTTCCCGCGACGGTGCCAAGGCCGCGAGCGGCGGCAGCGGACGTTGGGTTTACCGAAGGCAGCCCCTTGCGGGTGCCTCCCGTTAAGAAGGATTCATCTGGACAACCAGGCCGCCGCCTGTAGTCCATGACCATCGGCCCCAAGATCTTTTGGACTGGGGGAGTACGTAGTCCTATTCCCCTTCCCATGCCAGACAAGACGCAGCCGAGCGGGGTGAGCCGCCACGTCAAGGCCGCCCTGCTCCACGTCATCTCCCTGGCCAGGCTCGCCTGTGTCCATCCTGGAACTCAAGGCTGCGCAAGGACGCGCCGTACCGCGCCACGCGAACGCCAAGTCCGACGGAAAATTTGCTTCTCGCCCTTTCGCACAGCCTAACGAACGGCAAACGGAATTTCGGTGGTCCAGCCCAAAAACGCTTAGTGTGAGACGATCCCTACTTGGCCATGTGTAGTGCCTGGTCCAGGTCGGCGATAATGTCGGCAGGATGCTCGGCGCCGACGCACAGACGAACCATGTTGGCGGGGATGCCCACCATCGCGCGCCCTGCCTCACCCTGCTGTTGATGCGTGGAGATGGCCGGGATGGTGGCGATGCTCTTGATGCGCCCCAAGTCGGTCGCCCGCCAGATTTGCTGCAGGGCGTCGAAGAATCGGCGGGCCTTCTCCGCCCCCCCCTTCACGCAGAACGACAGCAGGTGACCGTAGCGATTGATGGGCTTGCCGTACTGGTCGTCGTATTCCGCATCCACCAGCCACATGTATTTGCGCGCCAGATCGTGGAGGGGATGGTTGTCCAGCCCCAAGTACTGCACACTTTCCACCCGCGGATGCTGTTGGAGAAACTCGGCGACCTTCATGGAACTGCGGCTCATCAGGTCCATTTTCGATCGCAGGGTCCGCATGTCGTTGAGCGTCATGACTGCCTGCATGGGGTGCAGATTAGGGCCGAAGTCGCGGTTTTGCAGGTACTTGATGTATAGCGAGAAATCGGCCCTGAGTTGCGGGTCGTCCATGTTGGTGACGAGGTTTTTACGGGCGATGACCGCGCCGCAAATGCCAAACCCGCTGCTCGTAAGGCTTTTGGTGGCGGATTGCACCACGATGTCTGCGCCGTGGCAGATGGGGCGCAACAAGGCCGGGGTCGCGATCGTCGAATCACACAACAGCGGCAGATTGTGGCTATGGGCTAGGTCCGCCACGGCCCGGATGTCGAAGAAACCCTGTTGCGGGTTGCTGGGTAATTCTCCGTACAGGAAGCGGGTGTGGCGGTCGATTTTCGAGGCCCATTCGTCGAGGTTGGTCGGGTCCAGAACCCAGCGGCACTCGATGTTGCCTTGCTTCCTGAAGCGCACCGTGAACTGCTGGAAGGTTCCGCCGTAGCATCGCGCCGTGGCCACGAAGTTCCGCGGTTCGCCGGCGTCCTTCTGCACGCTCAAGAACGGCTGGACCGCCGTCATAATGGCCGACATTCCCGAAGACGTCGAGCAGCAGGACGTTTCGCCGTCATACCCGTAGCCCTCCAGCAGCGCCAGCGTCCATTCATAGTAGTAGGTCGAGGGATTGGCGATGCGCGAGTAGCACCAGGTGGGTATCTTGTAGGCCAGTGCGGCAGCCATCTCGTCCGCATCGCGGTAGGCCTGGGAAGTGCTCATGAAGATCGGTTCGATGATCGCGCCCTGGTAGTCTTCGATCGCATCGGCGACGCTGTAGAGCCCATGCACGGCGATGGTGTCGAACTTCCACTTCTTGACTGTCTCGCGGATGTATTGGTCGCGCTTCGCCAGATACCGATTGTTCAGGTCAATGTAGGCTTGCATGCCTTCGGTGATTTCAACGTCGCGGTCTTCTGGCATGGTCCTTTTCTCCAAGTTTGGGGAGAGCGTTCGGGAGAAGATGGCAGTCACCTTGTGCCGGAACGGTGTCCCTCCCCAATATTACGTCCACCTTATTCTACAACGTCTTTCGTTCCTTGCAATCAGCTCGTTCCGCGTCTGCCTCAAAGGGGTGGGATTGGTTGACAGGGACACCAATTATGTTTGGCATTTGTTAGGGTTCGTGCTATACTGCCCCTGTGGCCAAGCACTTAACCATCCTCGGTCGGGTCGATGAAACCCCTTCCGGGCGGCGGATTCCCTTGTTTCTGACCGGTGTGCCAGCAGGGTTCCCTTCGCCCGCCGACGACTACATCGACTGTCACCTTGACCTCCACGAACACCTTATCGAACACCCCGCCGCCACCTTCTACGTCCGCGCGAGCGGCAACTCGATGGTGCAGGCGGGCATCCACGACGGCGACCTCCTGATTGTCGACCGGGCCGTCGAACCCCGCGACGGCCACATCGTGATTGCGGTCGTTCACGGCGAACTGACCGTCAAACGGCTCCGCCAGCGCCAGGGCCGCCCGCCGGGAGTGATGAGTGAAGAGTGCGGAGTGATGAGTGAAGAGTGCGGAGTGATGAGTGAAAAACGCGGAGCCGCGGGCCGTGCCACTCATCACTCATCACTCATCACTCATCACTCCCTGCGTCTGCCGGTACGTCATCCACGGACTTTAGACCATGCTGGCCCTGGTCGACTGCAACAGTTTCTACGCCTCGTGTGAACGGGTCTTCGACCCGCGCCTCTGGAACCGGCCTGTGGTCGTCCTCTCCAATAACGACGGCTGCGTCGTAGCCCGGTCATCGGAGGCCAAGGCCCTCGGCATCGCCACAGGAACGCCGTACTTTCAGATCCGCGACCTGGTGACCCGCCACGGCATCGTCGTCCGCTCCTCCAACTACACGCTCTACGGCGACCTCTCGGCCCGCATCATGGCCGTGCTGGGCCGCTTCACGCCGCACCTGGAGGTCTATTCTATCGACGAGGCGTTCCTGGACCTCAACGGCGTGCCTGCCGACCGGCTGGTGGAGTGCGGCCGCACAATACGCCGCACCGTCCTGCGGTGGACAGGCATCCCGGTCTCCATCGGCATCGGTCCCACCAAGACGCTGGCCAAGGTGGCCAACCATCTGGCCAAACAGGCTCCGGCGGCGGGGGGCGTCTGGAGTCTGGCCGACCCGCGCGATCAGGCCGCCGTGCTAGCCCGTCTGGACGTGCAGGATATCTGGGGCATCGGCACCCACCTGGCCGCCCGGTTAAAGCGTGCCGGCATCGCAACGGCCTTCCAGTTGCGCGAGGCCAGCCCGAACCACGTCCGCCGCCTCTTGGGCGTCGTGGGCGAACGGACGGCCCTGGAACTGCGGGGCCTGCCGTGCCTGGGGCTGGAGGAGTTGCCGGCGCCGGCCAAGAGTATCATCCGGTCCCGCTCGTTCGGGCGGCCCGTCCAGCGGCTGGGGGAATTGGAGGAGGCGGTGGCCACCCACGCCACCCGCGCCGCCGAAAAACTCCGCCTCCACCACCGTGTGGCCGGGGCGCTGAGCGTCTTTGTGGCCACGTCGCGGTTCCGCGGAACGCCTTACGCCAATCTGGCCACCTTCCCGCTCGACCCGCCGACGGACGACACCGCCCGCCTGATTCACGCGGCCTTGGCGACCCTACGGCCGATCTTTCGGGAGGGCCTCCAGTATCAGAAGACCGGCGTGATGTTGGGAGGGCTCCAGCCGCGGGCGGGCCTCACGGAGAGCCTGTTTGCCCGGTACGACCGCAGCCGATCCGAACAGCTGATGGCCACCCTGGACAATATCAACCACCGCCTTGGCCCCGACACCCTCCGCTACGCCGCCTCAGGCCTAGAGCGCCCGTGGCACATGCGGCGCGAGCACGCCTCGCCCTGTTACACCACCCGCTGGGACGAATTGCCGATCGTCAAGGCTGGTTAGATGCTATCATCAAGGGGTATGGACCTCGGATCGAAATTCCACATCGGCACCAGCGGCTACTCGTTTCCCGACTGGGTGGGTTCGTTCTATCCGCCCGGCACGCGGCGGCAGGAGATGTTTGCCTACTATGTGCGGCATTTTCGGGCCGTCGAACTCAACTACACCTTTTACCGGATGCCCGCAGCCCGGACGCTGGAACGGTTGGCCCAGGCCAGCCCGCCGGACTTTCTGTTCTGGGTCAAGGCCAACCAGCGGACGACCCACGAGCACGACCGCACGGCGGCTGCGGAGTTCCTGGCGAATCTGGAACCCCTGCGTGGCGGCGGAAAACTGGCCGGGATCCTGATGCAGTTCCCGCAGAACTTCCATCGGACGGTGGCCAACCGCCAGGTGCTTCGGGATACGGTGGAGGATTTCAAGGCCGTGCCGCTGGCCGTGGAGTTCCGGCACGCGTCCTGGGACCATCCGGCCACCTACGAGGGGCTGCGCGAGCGCGGCCTGACTCTGGTGGTGCCCGACGTGCCGCCGATGGGAGACCTGTTTCATGCCGAAGCAACCGTAACCAGCCGGATCGGCTACTTGCGAATGCATTCCCGAAACGCCGCCCAGTGGTACGCCGGGGCCGCCGGCAGCCCTGTTCCTCCCAGGTATTCCGTCCGCCTTATTCTACAAGCACTTATGTCTCTTGTCTGCCCCGCTCTTCGCGGCTACGATTGAGGCCTTCCAGCCGGAAAGGACGGCCTCGCCATAACCTCGCGGCGATTGCCTTCGCGCCAGAATCCGTCAGCCGACTACCGGAGATCACGGTCGCCGACACCTGTCACTCGCCCCGCAGGCCCCGGGCGGAGTTTTCGGGACGCACGGCGCGCTGGAGGCCGAAAATGGCCGAAACGTGGCCCGGGGACAGGCAGAACCGATGGCTTGGGGGCGAGAAAAGGCTTGCAGGATCATGGAAACGAGAGACAATCAAAGACCAGAGGCCCACGGCGGTCGTGGGCAGGGTCATCCGGAAAACCCGGCGAGGATCAATGCCATGAGCGCACCAGGCCAAAAAGAACCGGCGATTTCCCGACGCGGACTCCTCGGCGGCGCCGCCGCCATGGCGGCTTCGGCGTCGATGTTCGGAGGCGTGAATGTCCTGGCCGCCGACGCCTCGAAGCCGGCCACGACGGGGCGGAAAATCAAGGTGGGGTTGGTCGGCTGCGGCGGCCGGGGCGACTGGCTGATGTCGCACTTCATGAAGCACGGCGGCTACGAACTCCAGGCCCTGGCCGACTACTTCCCGGAAGTCGCCGAGGCGGCCGGCGCCAAATTCGGCGTCGCCAAGACACGCCAATTCAGCGGACTGTCGGGCTATAAGAGGCTCATCGACAGCGGCGTCGAGGCGGTCCTCATCGAGGACGTGCCCTACTTCTATCCCGAACAGGCCAAGGCCGCGGTCGAAGCGGGGTTGCACGTTTACATGGCCAAGCCGATTGCCGTCGACGTGCCGGGCTGCTTGATCATCGGAGCGGCCGCCAAACAGGCCACGCAGAAACAGCGATGCTTCCTCGTCGACTATCAGTTGCCGCACGATCCGGTCTGCATCGAGGTGGCTACCCGCGTGCGCGAAGGCGGGCTGGGAAAACTGGCCCACATCGCGTCTTTCGGCATCGCCTGGCAGGCATGGCCCGATCCGCCGTTGGGCAAGAACATCGAAAGCCGGCTCCGCGACCAAATCTGGCTCTCCGACACCGCCTTGAGCGGCGACACGATCGTCTCCTACGATATCCACATCATCGACGGCATCGTGTGGCTCTTGGGCCAACGGCCCGTCAGCGCCTGCGGACGTTCGCGCGTCTGCCGGCCCGAGCCGCACGGCGACCGCACCGACGCCGCGGCCGCGATCTACGAAATGAATGACGGCACCCTCTGGACCCACGTTACGCAAAGCATCAACAACAACATCGACATCACCACCCTCTGGGCCAGCCTCTGCGGCATGCAGGCCACGGCCCACCTGCAGTACGGCGGCAAGAACTATGTCCGCGGCGGCACCAAACACTACTCGGGCGCAAGCGGCGACATCTTCACGGAAGGCGCCGTCAAGAACATTGCCGCGTTTTACCAGAACATCGTGGAAGGGCATCATGAAAACCTATCGGCCCAACGTGCCGTCGACGGCACACTGACGGCCATCCTCGGCCGCGAAGCCGCCGCGCGAGGCTGCTTCCTCACCATGGGCGACCTCATCAAAGAGAACAAACGACTCAAAGTCAATTTGGGAGGCATGAAGGGTTAGAGTCTTAGGGTGTATACTCGGCACGGGCGTTTTCCGCGGTTTTCCGCCGCAAACCCCCCGCCCTCCGGGCCCCGGCCGCCGTGCGCCATCCTGCCGTTATTCTGATTCCAAAGAGCCATACTCAACGTCCGAACTCACGCCACCTCGAACGCCCACCACGTCTACTTCAGCCTGAACGACACTTCCGAGGCCGCCGCCAAACCGCCAGTACCTGAGTACCTGAGTGCCTGAGAAGGAAAAGGCGGACTGGCGGCCTCTCCTGCCGTTTACTCAGGCACTCAGGTACTCAGGCACTCAGGTACTGGCCTCCCTTTCTCCCCTGGCTCTCCGGCCGGGCGACTACACTTCCTCCGCGACCCGCAGGCCCATCAGGTGGGCCAGATGGCGGAGGCTCTGCACGTGGTCGCCGTAGTAGGCCACCCGGTGCAAGGAGGCATAGTAGTCCTTGGCGCTCTTGCCCAGCGCCCCGCCGCCCCAGTTCGAAAGCAACTTGAACCCGTCGGCCACCTCGGCGACCAGTTCCGTCCGGCAGCCCCGCTCGGTCCCCTCGGGCACCTCGGGAACCTCGATAATCTTTCCGGTGAACACGAGCAGGGTTTCCAGGTGGATGAGTTTGGTGAACGTGACCTTCTGCCCGATGCGATAATGGACCTCGGGCACCGCGCCGCCGCGGACCTCGGCGTGCCGGCGCAGCAGATAGGGCGCCGCCGGGCCGTCCGGACCTTCCATCCTCAGCGGGGCGGAGCAGTGGGCCAGATGAAAGGCGCTGCGGGCCGTGTCCACCCCGGCGGCATTGCCCAGGAATCCCGCCCGGTTGAAGGCGTACTGGCCGATCAGCATCGTCAGCAGGCAGTCCATGTCCCCGTCGCACGCGGCCGGGATGCCCCGGTCGTTCAGCCGGGAGAACCCCAGGCACGGGAACCCTCGCGGCAGCCAGCGCATGCACGTCCCCACGCACAGCCCCTGAACCCGATTCTCGGCGATCAGTTGGTCCAGGGTCAGGCTGGCCCTCGCGGCCTTCACGACGTCCTCGCGCTTGGGCTCCACGTTCCGCTCGGCCTGGTCGATCCACCGCTTCGCCTCCGCCTCGGCGGCCTGGGCGTCCACCGCGGCCAGAACCTCGTCGTAGCGCCGGTCAACGATTGCCACGAGTTCGACCCCCAGGCGCTCCTTGACCTGGTCGGGCGCGAAGGACTCGGGCGTCCCCTTCAGCGGAGGAGAGACGAGCAGGCGGCTTTGGCGCAACAGGGGGATCACCCGCAACAGCGCCGCCGCTCGCTCCAACTCCCCTAAGTCGGTGCTGTTGAACAGCGTGACCCGATGCCCCTCCGCCTGCCACGGGGGAACGAGGCACCAGTCGTGCCCGCCGATCGCCGGCAGATGAAAGACGGCCGCCGGCCGGCCCTGTTGGAAGACCACGGGCATGACGCCCTGGTTGAGGCCGAAGATGTTCGCGCTGATCGCCAGCACGGGGGCGTCCGGACCGGCCTGCTCCAGCAGCCGGGCGGTCTGCTCGGCGTTGCTCGCCTGGCCCACCACGAACTCCACGTTGCCGAGGTTCTTTTCGGCCTCGGCCAACCGCTGCTTCACCTCTTCGATCTTCGCGGGGGGAACGCACCAACTTCGTTGCGCCGGGGTGCCGGCAACGATCGCTGAGATGCGGACCTTCGACGGCGGCGCGGGCGGCGGGCTCGCGGCTTCCCCCCCCGCCAACGGGTTTGTTGCCAGCGCCATACCCCCCAGCGCACTGGCGGCCAGAAATTGTCGACGCGAGCAGCAATCGCACATGGTCAGACCCTCCACAACTCTTGGGGCCTCTGAAGAACCTCTTCCTCCCAGATATTCCGTCCGCCTTATTCTACAAGCACCTACGTCTCTTGTCTACCCCGCTTTCGCGGCTAGATTGAGGCCTTCTGTGCTGGTCCACCGTTTTCGTGCCCTTCGCCTGGAAATTCTCAACCCTCCAACGTCAGCACAACGATCGTGTCGAACTCCTGGCGATCCGCCTTGGGTACCGAGATCTCGATTGCCTGGTCCGTCTGCCTCACGGAGGCCGAGCCGCCGGTCAGGACGCGGCTGCCGGCGATCTTTTTCTCGATCGCAGGCAGCGTCACGGTGTCGAGCGCGGGGTCGAGGATGTGGAGGTAGACGCGGTTGCCCTTCTGCGTGGCGGCGCCCCACGGGCCGGGCTTGAACGGGCCGCCGCGCGTCCCGTAGATGCTCGCGCCGTATTTCGCCAGCCACGCGCCCATTTCCTTCAAACGACCCACTTGCTCCGGCGCGATTTCGCCGGTGGGCATGGGGCCGACGTTGAGCAGCAGATTGCCGTCGCCGCCGGCGCAACGAATCAGCATGTTCAAGCACTCCGCGAATGTCTTCACGCCATCATTCGACCCGCCCCAGGCCCATTGATTCCGACGCGAGAGGGTCATGCAGGATTCCCACGGGCGCTGGTTGTCGAAGCCGCCGATCTTTTGCTCAGGTGTATAGAAGTCGGCCCACGGACCAATCAAGCCGGAGCCGCCCGGCTTATCCAGCCGGTCGTCAATGACGATGCCGGGCTGCAATCGCCGCACGAGCCGGTAGGTGGTTTCCTGATCCCACAGTGCCGGTTTGCCGTCGGTGTCGAACCAGAGGATGTCGATCTTGCCGTAGTGGGTGAGCAGTTCCTCCAGTTCCGCCTGCATTCGTTTGACGAACTCCGCGTTCTTCGCGTTGCGGCAATCGGGGTCGCGCCAGTCCATCGGCGAGAAGTACCAACCGATCTTGATTCCCTGCTCGCGGGCCGCTTGGGCCAACTCGGCACACACGTCGCGTTTAAATGGCGTGTGCATGATGTTGTAGTCATCGACCTTCGAGTCCCACAGGAGAAACCCGTCGCAATGCTTGGCGGTCAGCACCATGTATTTCATGCCGGCGGCCCTGGCGATGGCGACCCATTCCTTGGCGTTGAATTTCGTCGGGTTGAACTCCTTGTAGAGATTGTCGTACACCGCGACCGGAATCTTGCCGTTGTTCGGGCATTGCGGGTTTGAATTGGCGCGCGACCAACTGATCTCGGTTCCCTTGAGGCTCACCGGTCCCCAGTGGATGAACATGCCGAAGCGGGCGTCGCGCCACCAAGCCACGCGGGCCTCTCGCGCCTGCTGGACTTCCGCCGCATGACCCTCCTTTGCCGGCGGCGATTGGGCCTGGGCCAACGCCGCGGTAACTACGATGAGCGGTGCAAACAGAATGGTTCTTGTTCTCACAAGATTGCTCCTTAACTTGAATTCGGGAGGAAGGTGTGGGGCGGGACCTGTTCCTCCCCACTCTTCCGTCCGCCTTATTCTACAGGCACTCACGTCTCTTGTCTGCCCCGCTCTTCGCCGCTACGGCGGAACGGCGGCGACCGGAGTATAATCAGGTCCGTCCGCACAGCGCCCTCGGGTACCGGCCGCCGACGCCGGAGGCGCGTTGGGGCAGATCACATCAACAATAGTACAATCGCCTTCATCGCTCCCTTCCTGACTTCTGCTTTTTCATTTTCGCAACAGCACCATCGCGCAGCCGCGATAGACCCCCAGATGCCATGGGCAGACGGTCCACGGGCCGGGAAATCCTGACGACCGAAACCGCCCGACGCGGTTCACGCCCGCACCTTTCGCCGAAACGGCTATCGGCCGCCCGCAGCCGGCGACCCGCCGGCCGCGAGGGGCCGGCTGCTGATCAAACCGATGCCGCGCCCGCCGGTGCTCCCCTTCTTGCCCGGCACGGCGTTGTAGAACATGAGGAAGGTGTCGTGGGCGGGGTTGTAGACGAGCGAGATCTTGTGGGCATACTGCTTGTCCAGCCCGCTCGGGTTTCCGCCCGCCTTGTACAGCGGCTCGGGGTGAGCGGTCCAGTGCAGCAGGTCGCGCGAGAAGGCAACCATGATGTGCGCCCCGCCGCGGCCCACGCCGAAATAGAACATGACCCAGTGGTCCCCGTCGCGAAAGACTTTCGGGTCGGAGCAGAACTGCTCGTCGTAGCCGCCGCGGCGGTTGCGCAGGACGGGGTTGCCCGCGTAGCGGGACCAGTTCAGGAGATCCGTCGAGAAGGCGATGCCGGTCTGCTCCACGTGCCCGCCGGCCGCATTGTAGAAGTCGTAGAACTTGCCCTCGTGCTCGACAAGCCAAGGCTGGTAGATGCAGTCCTTCTCCCACGGGCCGCGGTCCGGCTCGAATACGGATAGGATAGACTTGTCCTTCGCCCGCTTCCAGTGCAGGCCGTCTTCGCTCCAGGCAACGCCTTCGTAGCCGGGGCGAAGTTCGTAGCCACCCTGGCGGGGGTACGCTCCGTAGAGCGTCCAGTATTTGCCCTGGTACCTCTTTAGCGTGCGCGGCGCCTTGAGGTCATAGGACTCGTACAGGTACGCCCCCACCACGCAGCCGCCGTGGTCAAACTCGCCCGTGGGGCCGTAGCCCATCGCCAGCCCTTTTTGCTTCCAGTGCACCAGGTCGGCGCTCTCGGCCACGAACGACTGGTAGCCTTTGCCGTCGAAGCCGACGAACGTCATGTGCCACTTGGGGTTGCCGGGGATCTGGTAGACGGTGGGAACGTCGGTGCCCTGGATGTCGGGAAAGCCCTCGATCCCCGGGTTGGCGGGGATGACATGGTCGGGCCGGTAATGCCAGTTGCGAAACTTGGCCGACCACGCGTCGAGCGTCGCCGCGGCGATGGCCGCATCGCCTGCGGGGGAGAGGGTTGAAGCGTCCGACTTGGCGGGGGATTGCTCCGCGGCCGCCGGCTCAAACCCAACGATCTGTACGGACGTGTTGGTGGATTTCTCGTTCTTCCGACCGGCGACTTCGACCGTCACGGTATGCTGACCCTGTGGCAGACCCTGGGCGATGACCGTCCAAGCCGCGGCCTGGATCAAAGCAACCATCGCGGCCCAACACGGCATGTTCCCGATTTCCATGAACCTCCTGTTCCTCCCCACTATTCCGTCCGCCTTATTCTACAGGCACTTGCGTCTCTTGTCTGCCCCGCTCTTTACCGCTACGATTGAGGCCTTCCAGCCAGAATCCGTCATCGGGTTGTCGCAGATAACACCCGCTGACACCCATCACTCACCCTGAAGACCCCGGATGGAGTTTTCGGGAGCACGCCCAGCCGTGAAGCCCTCGTCACGCCGTTACGCCGGGCACGTCTACGTGCTCGACCTGGCCACGGGAGAGCCGTTATGGCATGTCCAGGTTGGATCGGAACCCATCGAGGCCGATCCCGCCTTGGTTTCTTGTCGCGGCGACGGCCTTCCGGACATCCTCATCGCCGACCATGCGTTCCGGCTCACGGCGTTCAGCAGCAGTGGCCTCCTCCGCAACAAGCACTTACAGGCCCGGGCCGGCCGGCCGTAGCGCGCCCTGGGGCTGAACAGCCACTTTGCGCACGCGCGGCCGTGGTTTTTTCTGGAAACTGGATCGGGACGTAGAAGAGAGGCTCGAATCGGAAACGCCGCAGGAGATGGGGTGAAACACACCTGCTGGCAAGGCGCCGGGTCCCGAGGCTGTGGATCTCAGGTCCGCCGGACCACACAATTGTTGCCCGAAAGACCGGTTGTCGCGAAAACCGGAAGGGCGGTTTCGAGCGGTTGGTGCGGTTCAGGCGGTATTCGAGTTTCTGCTGTAAGCCGTTGCAGAACCGGGTGGCATGCCCATATTCGCGGTGGGCAGTCTTGCCCGCCGCGAATATGCCTGGGCACGCTGCCGGAACCGCGGCGCGCTTGCCCATAGCCTGGGGGTGGTGCCGGAAGACGCTAACGCACCCCGTCTCGCTGCGGCCCAAGGAAGCGTTGCGTTCCGGGCAGGAACGGGCTAGATTGTCCGCACAATTTTATCGCCCAACGGTCAACGGAAAGGGAATGCCATGTTGGACAGCAAGTCTCTGACGGTGTTTTCGGCCGCGTGGCCGGCGATCCTGATGCTCTGCCTCTGCGCGACGTGGTGTGCCGCGCGAGGCCAGGCCGCGGCCGCCTGGGCGCCCGCCAAGGGGCCGTTGTTCACGCAGTGGGCCAAGGACGTGTCGCCCGAGAAGGCCCTGCCCGAGTATCCCCGGCCGCAAATGGTCCGCAAGGACTGGCGGAACCTGAACGGCCTGTGGGACTTCGCCGTCACGGCCAAGGACGACGCCCAGCCCGCGCAGTTCCAGGGCAAGATCCTGGTGCCCTACCCTATCGAGTCGGCCCTGTCGGGCATCATGAGGCAGGTGAGCGAGAAAGAGCGCCTCTGGTACCGCCGCACCTTCGACGTGCCTGCGGCGTGGGAGGGCCAGCGCATCCTCCTGCACTTCGGCGCGATCGACTGGGAGTCCCTTGTCACCGTCAACGGCAAGAACGTCGGCGAGCACAAGGGCGGCTATGACGCCTTCTCGCTTGACGTCACCGATGCCCTCAAAACCGGCGGCCCGCAGGAACTCGTTGTCTCTGTGTGGGACCCCACCAACTCCGGCAGCCAGCCGCGCGGCAAGCAGGTGCACAAGCCGGGCGGCATCATGTACACGCCCACCACCGGCATCTGGCAGACCGTGTGGCTCGAGCCGGTGCCCGAGACGCACATCCGCCGGCTCGTCATGACCCCCGACGTGGACGCCAAGTGCCTGCGCCTCGTGGTCGAGGTCGCCGGTCCGACCGAAGGGCGAGGCATCAAGCCCACAGGCGGGCCGGTCGACGCGCTGCGTGTTGAGGCAACGGCCTATGACGGCACGCAGCAGGTCGGCACGGCCGCGAGCGGCGCCGGCGACAGGTTCCGCCTGCCGCTGGCCGATCTCAAACTCTGGTCCCCCGAATCGCCGCACCTGTACGACCTCAAGGTTGAACTCAAGATCCAAAGCACCGGAAAGACGATCGACGCCGTCACCGGTTACTTCGGCATGCGCAAGATTGAGATCGCCAAGGACGACAAGGGCATCAACCGCATCATGCTCAACGGCAAGTTCGTGATGCAGGTGGGATTCCTGGACCAGGGCTTCTGGCCCGACGGCATCTACACCGCCCCGACCGACGAGGCCCTGAAGTATGATATTGAGATGACTCGCAAGCTCGGAATGAACCTGGCCCGCAAGCACGTCAAGGTCGAGCCCGAGCGGTGGTACTACTGGGCCGACAAACGGGGCCTCCTGGTGTGGCAGGACATGCCCGCCGGCGACAACGAGACCGGCGAGGCCAGGAAGCAGTTCGGGGTCGAGTTGGAGGCGATGGTCCGGACCCACCGCAACCACCCCTCCATCATCATGTGGGTGGTCTTCAACGAGGGCTGGGGCCAGCACGACACCGAGCGTCTCGCCGCCCGGGTCAAGGAGATGGACCCCTCGCGCCTCGTCAACAACGCCTCCGGCTGGACCGACAAGGCCTGCGGCGACGTGCACGACGTCCACAGTTACCCGAACCCGAAGTGCCCGCCGGCGGAGGAGAAACGCGCGGCCGTCCTGGGCGAGTTCGGCGGCCTGGGCCTGGCGGTCGAGGGCCACATGTGGAAGAAAGAGCACTGGGGCTACAAGGGCATGGCCGATGCCGAGGAACTGACGCGCACCTACGAGAAACTCCTCCAGAAGGTCTACGAACTCAAGGATAAGCCCGGCCTGTGCGCCGCCGTCTACACGCAGACCACCGACTGCGAGGTCGAGTGCAACGGCCTCATGACCTACGACCGGCTCGTCAAGGGCGACCTGGCGCGGATTGCGGCAGCCAACCAGGGCGACTTTTCGAAGGTTCCCCCGCCGCCCGTCACGAAGACCGTCGTGCCGACCTCCGAGGAGACGGGCCTGGAGTGGCGGTACACCACCGACAAGCCCGCCGGCGAGTGGATGAAGGCCGCCTTCGACGACTCCGCCTGGCAAAAAGGCCCCGGCGGCTTCGGCACGAAGGGCACGCCAGGCGCCGTCGCCCGCACCGAGTGGAAGACCGCCGACATCTGGCTCCGCCGCGAATTCGACCTGCCCGACGCCAAGTTCACATCGCTCCAGTTCCGCGTCCACCACGATGAGGACGTGGAGATCTACGTCAACGGCGTCCTGGCGTGCAAGTTGAAGGGATTCCAGGGCGAGTACGAAGAGCGGCCGCTGACGCCCGAAGGCAAGGCCGCCCTCAAGCCCGGCAAGAACCTCATTGCCGTCCACTGCCTCCAGACCAAGGGCGGGCAGTACGTCGACGTGGGCCTCGTGGACGTGGTGCCGGCCCAGGCGAAGTAACGCGCGCCGCGGGCGGCTCGCGAAACGGCCCGCCCTCCGGCTTGGCGGGCGATGTTCGTGCGCAGCCAATCACTCGCGCGCCCGTCGCACGAGCAGCCGGTCGCCAGACTGATTGGCGACCAAGAGGCCGCCGATGACCACGCTCACAAGGCCGCTGGAGAGCGTCCCTTGGTAATTCGTGATGCCCTCGCGGATGAGGCCGATCGTCAGGACCCCGATGCCGGTGCCGAAGAGGCTGCCCACGCCGCCCCTTCATGATTCGTTGTTCGGAGTTCCTTGTTCGATATTCTCCGTGCCCTTGCCCGCTGGCCCAGGGCCGTCAGGAGATAAGTATCACGGCCCCGGAACTCAATAGGGAAGCGTCCCGAATTAATTCGCAGGTGCAATGGCCTTGTCATTGACAGGAAGCCTTTCATATTGCCACAGTCCTCCCGGGCCACCCGGCGTGCGGAGTTCCAGGAAACCGGGACGCAGAACCCAGATTTCCTGGCGCTCTTCCTGTCCAGCGCGGGCGGCATTTTCGGGACTTTGCGTGATCTTGCGTGTCAGTAGGCGACCGTCCAGTTCCCACGTCCCAACCAGCAGCAGCCCCGGCTTAGGACGGTCCATCTGTAGCAGTTCGAACGTCCTATCGGGCCGGAAGATCAGGTCTCTCGGATTGCTCAACTCTCGCCAAGTTCCAATCAGTTGCGCTGCGGCGTTCTCCGGCAGCCCCGCCGGACGGTTTGCCGGGGCCGGCGCCACGGCGGGGACTTTGGAGAGGCTCTTGACGGAGACGAATTGGCCATCCGGGCCGAAGGTATACTGCTCTTCGATGAC
>Ga0315279_10006055_pt1 | contig 15404 bp, 9 predicted proteins | sample YL17G06_20_MG_FD_203694 | JGI IMG/M metagenome (GOLD analysis project Ga0315279, IMG submission 203694) | Sediment microbial communities from Yellowstone Lake, YNP, Wyoming, USA - YL17G06_20 | ecosystem: Environmental > Aquatic > Freshwater > Lake > Sediment | place: USA: Wyoming | collected... | reverse complement strand
GTATTCGCCTTGAGAGCCATCGAGCGGCTTGTCCGGGACGGCCGAAGGATCAAGCTGGTCCTCGTTGGAGACGGCGAGAGGAGGCCGGAACTTGAAGCCCTTTCAAGATCCCTGGGCCTTGGCGAGACGGTTCTCTGGATGGGCTGCCGAAAGGATCCGCGGCCCTATCTCTGCGCTGGAGATGTCCTCCTGCTGCCATCCTTTGCTGAGACCTTTCCGCTCTCGGTCCTGGAGGCCCTCTCGATGGAGAAGCCCGTCATCGCCACTTCCGTGGGCGGGATTCCCGAGGTCCTCCAGGAGGGAATCAACGGGATCCTGGTGAAACCCAGGGACATCGAAGCGTTGCATGGAGCTTTGGTGAGGATGATGTCTGATGGGAACTTCCGGAGGAAGCTTGCCGAGAACGCCCGCGAGAGCGTCATGAAGGAATTCACCGTCACGGAAATGGCCAGAAAGACCGAAAAAGCGCTGATGGAGTGGCTTCCTCCAATGCGGAGGCCGGGCAGGGCCCATTGACCGTGAAATTTATGAAAATGCGGACCCGTAGAACGAACGATCCGGCCTCCCTCCGGGAGTTTTATCTCGTGGAGAAAGAGATTGCCGGCAGACTGAGAAGGTCGACGCGAGAGGAAAGGAAGCGTTTGTACTCTTCCTCCTATGACGAATTGTTCCGGAGGCTTCCCCGGCATCAGCAGTTGATTGAAGATGAGCCGAACAAGGCGGCCGTCATCCGGCAGAACCTGATCATGGTCGGAAGGTTTCTCAATCCGTCCGGCAGCTTGTTGGATGTCGGGTCCGGAGATTGCGGTTTCGCTGCCGAAGCCGCCAAGCGCGTGCGCGCCGTCTATGCCGTCGACGTGTCCCGGGAGATATCGGAACGCCGGCCGTTGCCCCGGAACGTAACCCTGCTCATATCGGACGGCTGCAGCATTCCGGTGCCGGCCGGGAGCATCGACGTCATATTCAGCAACCAGCTCATGGAACATCTTCATCCCGAGGACGCTTTCGAGCAGCTCGGGAATATCCATAGGGCTCTTGCTCCGGGAGGCGTCTACCTGTGCGTGACGACCAACGCATTGAGCGGCCCCCACGACGTCTCGCGGAACTTTGACGATATCCCGACAGGGCTCCATTTGAAGGAGTACACTATTAGAGAATTGCTGATCCTTTTTAGGGCGACGGGCTTCTCCAGAGTCCGGGCCCTTGTAGGAGCAAGATCCTTCTACAGGGAAGTCTCCGTATCTCCGCTCCAGGTCTTCGAACGGCTGCTGATGAAATTCCCGGCGCGCCCTAGGAAATTCCTGGCCCGTTTCTCTCTCTTCCGCCCGTTTCTCGGGATTAAGCTCATCGGGTTCAAATAGGGCCAGGGCGTGAACGCAAGAATGACTCCTTACCGGGTTCTCATGCTGTCGCCGTCCTTTGAGGACAAAGGCGGGGTGGCCAGCTTTTGCAGGCTCCTGATGAAAAACGTTCCCCCGGAGATTACGGTCGACCACCTAGAGATAGGCAATCGGCCCGAGAACAGGAACCCGGTCCGGAGGCTGTTCTTTTTCGTCGAGGATGCCCTGAGGCTCGGTCGTAGGCTCGGAAAGAACGATTATGACCTCGTCCATATCAATCCTTCCCTTGAGATCCTGTCGCTCATCAGGGATTCTTTCTATATTTTTCTCATCAGCAGGATCCACAAAACGAGGAGCCTCGTCGTATTTCATGGATGGAACCAGGGGATCGCCGGCCGGATTGCGGCCTGCCCGATCTTGAGTTCCATTTTCAGGTCGCTTTACGGGAAGGCGGGCAGGGTCCTGGCCCTTTGCACTTCGTACAAGGACCAGCTTGAACGAATGGGACTGGCCCCGAAACAGGTTGAAGTGATCACGACGATGTATGAAGCTGATGAGGCATTCTATGGGAATTCGAAGAAGGATCCCGGTGCCCTCGTTCAGATCCTGTTCATGGCGCGCCTCTGGAGATCCAAGGGTGTCTACATCGCCGTCGATGTGGCCAGGCTTCTCGTCGAAAGTGGTATGAGGAATTTCCGCCTTGTTATCGCCGGGGACGGTCCGGAGCTCGAAGGAGTTAGGATGTACCGGGAGGAGATCGGTTTGACGGAGTTTGTCCTGATTCCCGGATACCTGAAGGATGATGAGAAGCGTGCGGTTTTGGAAAGAAGCGATATCTTTCTTTATCCCTCCCATTATGGCGAAGGCTGTCCGGTGGTCATCCTTGAGGCTATGGGGGCGGGGCTTGCCGTCGTGAGCACCCCCGTGGCCGCCATTCCTGAGATTGTCGAAAGCGGGAGGAATGGGTTTCTGGTCGACAGCCGGAAAGCCGAGGATTTCTACCCGTTCGTCAAACGATTGATGGATGATCCGGCTCTGTTAAGAAGGATCCGGGTCGCGAACAAGGCGAAGGCTTTGGAGAATTACGAGGCCCGCGTCGTTACAAGAAAGATCGAAGCCATCTATGCTTCGATCATCCCCCAAGATTGCCGATAGGATTCTTTCTTCTCAAGCAATGACGCCGACTTCTGGTGATCCCCGGAATTCCGACTTACGTCTTATTGGCAATTTTGGGTCATCCAGGATTTGCCGGCCGAAGGAGGGAAGAGGGCTTCTCAGGCGGACCGAAGAGGGAACGCAGGAATAAATAGAGGGAATTGAGAGACAAAGAAGATGTGCGGGATCACGGCCATCATCACACGCGATCTTGAAACGGGCCTCGCAGAAAGCCTCCAGCGAATGACGGAAGTCATGCGTCATCGGGGGCCCGATGACGAAGGGTACGTCCTGGGCGATCACGAAATAGGGGCCTTCCAGGCCGCTTCGGGCGAAGACTCGATTCTCGAAGCCCGTTCCGTCCATCCCCAGATCTCAAGCTTGCGGGGGAAGCCCTTCTCTTTCGGCCTGGGTCAGCGCCGCCTCTCGATCATCGACCCTTCCCCGTCCGGACACCAACCCATGACCACCGCCTACGGGAATTCATGGATCACCTTCAATGGGGAAATCTACATTTTCAAAGAGCTGAAAGAGGAACTGGAGAGACTGGGATATGTCTTCCAGACGAGGTCGGATACTGAGGTCCTGTTAAACGCCTGTCACCGTTGGGGTCCGGATTTTCTTCGCCGCCTCAATGGGATATTCGCTTTCGTTCTCTGGGACGCTCCTCGCCGGACGTTTCTCGTGGCGCGGGACCATTACGGGGTCAAGCCGCTCTATTATTACCTGGATTCCCGGCGGTTCGTCGTGGCTTCAGAGATCAAGGCCATTCTCCAGGCCCCCGGAATATCGAGCGATCTGGATCCTCAGGGGCTGGACGATTATCTGACATTCCGCTACACGCCCTCGCCGAATACCCTCTTGGCCGGCATAAGAAAACTGCCACCGGGACATTCGCTACTTTTCGATCCGGAAAATTGGAGCCCGGACATACGGAGATATCATGATGCGCCGCCGGAGACGGTGAAACATCGCTCCCTTGAAGAATGGACGGAGCGTTATTCCGAGGCGTTCGAAAGGGCTGTCCGCCGCCAGATGATCTCGGACGTCCCGTTGGGCGTCCTGTTGAGCGGAGGCGTGGACTCCAGTCTCGTGACGGCCATCGCGGCTTCGGCGACATCCGTGCCGATCCGAACCTATACGGTGGGTTTCGAGGACGCGTATTACGGGAACGAGTTCAAAGAAGCCAGGGAAACGTCGGCCCTTTTCCACACGGACCACACGGAAGTCGTGATGGGCGCCCAGGAATTCCTCGGCTTCATGCCGGATGCGGCCTGGTATATGGATGAACCCATGGGATCGGCCTCTTCGATCGCGATGTACTATTTGTGCAAGCGCGCTTCCCGGGACATCAAAGTCGCCCTGACCGGCCAGGGGGCCGACGAACCGCTCGCCGGATACGACAGGTACAAAGCCGAAAAGGCGGCCCGGTGGATCGGCCCCTTCATCGGCAACCCGGCTGTCCGGGCCCTCATTGAAAAGGCCCCCAGGAACGAGCAGTTGAAGCGGGCTGTGCGCTCGCTGGGAGAGAAGGACTGGAAACGGCGTTTTCTCCGGATCTATGCCCTCTTCAACGAGGAACAGAAAAATGAGCTTGTCCGTCCGGAAATGAGGGTTGCGAAACCGAGGGGACCGGATTATCTGGAATACTGGGCGGTCGGCGCCGGCGATTTCGAGGGGTTGAACAGGATGCTCTTCATCGACACGAGGATGTGGCTCGTCGACGACCTCCTGAACTATGGGGATAAGATGTCCATGGCCGCATCCCTGGAAGCGAGGGTGCCGATTTTGGACTTGGATCTCGTCGCCCTGATTGAGAGCATGCCGGAGAATCTGAAACTGAAGGGCTGGAAACAAGGGAAATACATCCACAAACGGGCCGCCCGGAGGTGGCTGCCCGACCGCATCATCGACAGGCCCAAAAAGGGGTTCCTGACCCCGATCGATATCTGGTTCCAGAAGGAGATCACGGGCGAGATCTCGGAGATCCTCCTTTCGCCGGGAAGCTTTTGCTCCCGGTATTTTTCGATGTCCTATCTCCGGTTCCTCATCCGGAGCCACAGCTCGAAGAAAGAGGACTTCAATCGCCAGTTGTTCGCCCTGCTTTTCTTTGAGTTCTGGGCCAGGCGCTTTTTGAAATGAGAACAACCCGGAAACTTTCGGAATGTGCGGGACGACGGCGCCTCAGGCCGATCGCGGGGATCTGATGTCCAAGATGATCTGGACCCTCAACAGGATCAGGAAGATGCGTTTGGCGGAATATCCCTATCGTGGGCATCAGATAGCGCGTAAGCTGGCGGACAGGTTCTTCCCGGAGGGCGCCCGGCAAATTCCTCCCTGCGATGATGATCGCATGAATATCCCGAGACAGGACATCTCCTGGATCGAAGGCTCTTTTCCAAACATCAGGCCCCGCATCCTTGAGGATGCCGGCAAGATCCTGGAGCATCGTTTCGGCATCTTCGGTATCGAAGCGGATTTCGGAAACCCCGTCGACTGGAGCCTGGACCCCAAAACCGGCAAGTCCTGGCCGCTCAAATTTTGGGGCGACATCGATGATAAAGACGGAGAAACCATCGGGGGCATCAAGTTCGCCTGGGAACTGAACCGGCTCAATCATCTCCCCAGGCTGGCCATCGCCTTCGCTTTGACGGAGGACCTCCGGTTCAAGGAGGAGATCTTTCTTCAACTGGACTCCTGGCTGGCGGCCAATCCATATCCCACGGGAATCAACTGGATCATGGGGATCGAACTCGGGATCCGGATCGTTAATCTCGTCTATTCTCTCCGATTTCTCGGGACGGAAGACCTGACGGATCGTCAAAAAAAGACCGTTCTCTCGTTCATCGCCGTCCACTCCCGGCACCTTTCGCGGTATCCTTCGAGATATTCTTCGGCGGCGAACCATGCCATCGCCGAAGCCCTTGGGCTCTACGTTGCAGGCTCCTATTTTCCCGGGTTCAGGGAATCCGAAAAATGGAAACGGACCGGCCGCGACATCATGATCAGGGAAGTCGAACGCCAAATCTATCCCGATGGAGGGAGCTTTGAGCACTCCCTTTCGTATCTGCAGTTCGTATTGGAGCAGGTTCTCGTTTTCGTGCTGGCATGCCGGGAGACTGAAGCCGAGGTTCCGGGGAATATCGAGGAGAGGCTTCAGGAGTCCCTGGATTTCCTGGCCCGCCTCCGTGATCCAAACGGGAATGTCCCGCTCATTGGAGACGGAGATGATTCCCATGTTCTCAAATTGGGGTTTGAGCCCCTGGATAACGCAGACTGGCTTTTAAACACCGGAGCCATTTTATTTGGCAGGCCCGAGTGGCTCTCCGCAAACGCGGCATTCGATCAAAAAACCGCATTCCTTCTTGGCGAGAAGGCCCTGGCGGAATGGAGACGGCTCGAATCGGAGAAAAAACTTCCCGGGTCCGGCTCGGTCTATTTCCCCGATTCCGGGATCGCCGTCATCAGGGGAGAGACCCCCAAAGAGTTGCTGTTCGTCGGCGACAGCGGACGGCTGGGAGCGGAACCCTTGGGCGCCCATGGACATGCGGACGCCCTGAGCATCTGGCTGTCCGTAGGCGGAAGGCCCGTATTCATTGACCCGGGGACCTATCTTTTTCATGGCGGTGGAATGTGGCGGGACTACTTCCGCTCCACGGCGGCTCACAACACGATTCGCGTGGATGGACTGGACCAAGCGGAAATCCTATCGGATTTTATGTATAAAAAGTTCTACGGGATCATCGATCCGCATTTTGCGGACATCGGGGATACCATCACTTGGTCAGCCGGGCATAACGGCTACTGTCGTCTGAAAGACTGCGTCATTCACCGGAGATCCGCGCTCTACGACAAACGCAATGACGGGCTTGAGATCGAGGATGTCCTTCAATGCCGGGGACGGCACATGGTCGAAAGCCGGTTCCACTTCCACCCGGGCCTCTCCGTGGCCCAGGCGGGTGATATTTACCGGATTATGGGCAACGGAGTGGATTTGGAATTTCGCGTGGACCGGAAATGGACCCAACGCAAGCTTCTCAAGGGAAGCTTGGATCCCATGGCGGGCTGGTATTCTCCTTCATTCAATGTCCTTCAGGAAACCTGGAGCCTTGTCCTGAGCGCGTGGATCGAAGGAGATACGGTGTTTTCCTATTCGATGATGACCGGCGCGACCGGTCAGAGATTGGAGTGATGACAATGGAAAGGATCAGCGTTCTCGGATTGGGTTATGTCGGCACTGTCATGGCGGCCTGCCTGGCGCGCTCCGGGCATCTCGTGACCGGCGTCGACACTAACAGGACAAAGGTGGATATCTTCAACCAAGGAAGGTCCCCGATTATCGAAAAAAACCTTGATTCGCTGATCGCCGCGGGCGTGCGTGAAGGGAGGCTCCGGGCGACGGTTGATGGAAAAGCTTCGATCCTGGATTCGGACATTTCCTTCATCTGCGTCGGGACCCCCTCGAACACGAACGGGTCCCTTGATCTCAAGTTCATCGAACGCGCGACGTTCGAGATCGCCGAGGTCCTCAAGGATAAAACAGGCCCCCACATCATCGCGATCAGATCCACGGTGTTGCCGGGAACCACGGAAATGACGGTCATCCCGATATTGGAAAGAGTTTCCGGGAAGAAGGCGGGGCGGGATTTCGGCGTCATCGTCAACCCGGAGTTCCTCAGGGAGTCTTCCGCCGTGGATGATTTCTATAACCCCCCAAAGACCGTCATCGGTGCGCTCGAGGACCGGGACGCCGAGAGGATTGCGGCCATCTATCATGGGATCGAAGCTCCATTGGTCAAGACGTCCCTGCGGGTCGCGGAGATGATCAAGTACGCGGACAATGCCTTTCATGCTCTTAAAGTGGTTTTCAGCAACGAGATGGGAAACATCTGCAAGGCTCTGGATATCGATTCTCACGAGGTCATGAACATCTTCTGCCGCGACACCAAGCTGAACCTCTCTCCCTATTACCTCAAACCCGGATTTGCTTTTGGCGGATCCTGTCTCCCCAAAGAGGTCCGGGCGCTCCTCTACAAGGCCAAGACTCTGGACGTGGACGTTCCCATGTTGAAAGCCGTCCTTGAAAGCAACGAATTGCAGGTCAAGCTGGCTGTCCGGCACATTATCCATCTGGGCAAGAAGCGGATCGGAGTGCTGGGATTTGCGTTCAAGGCTGGGACCGACGATCTGCGGGAATCACCGATCGTCGATCTCATCGAGATCTTGCTCGGCAAGGGCTATCCCATTAAAATCTATGATCAACAGGTCTCGTTGGCTAAGATCTTCGGGGCCAATAAGGAGTTCATCGAGAAACGGATTCCCCATATCGCGGATCTCATGGTGAATGATCTTGAGAACATGGTGCGGAATTCCGAAGTGATTGTCATAGGCAACAAGAGCGAGGAATTCGCGGGCATCATGCCTCTTCTGAGAGAGGACCAGCATGTTCTGGACCTGGTGAGGATCCAGGAGACAGTGCGGACGAAAGCCCGCTACGAGGGGATCTGCTGGTGAGGGGTGAAATTGACGTTCCCATGAAAAAGAGGGCTTTAATCTTCATCGAGGACGGCTCCTACACCTATGATAACAGGGTCATTCGGGAGGCTAACGCCTTGGCCGCCGATGGATGGAGCGTGACCGTGGTCTGTCCAAAGTATCCTGACGATCCCTTCTTCAGAGAGGTCGGGAACCGTATTCGGGTCTATTATTATCCGAAACCGAGTTATGACTCCCTTGAGGGGCACGTGGTCGAGGCGGCCTTCACGCTGGTCTTCGGTTCGCTCTGGACCTTTTGGGTCTATGTCCGCCGAGGATTCTCCGTTTTCCAGGCCTGCAATCCCATGGACATTCTGTGGATGATCGCTCTCCCTTACAAGGCCCTGGGGAAAAGGTTCGTCTTTGACCAGCATGACCTTGTCCCCGAGCTCGTGATCTCCCAGACTTCGCTCAGTCCCTGCCACCCGGTCCTGAAAGCCCTCTTTCTCATGGAAAGGCGGTCCTACCGTCTGGCGGATGCCGTGATCGCGACCAACGAGTCCTACAAGGAGATCGCTGTCTCCAGGGGAGGCAAAAGACCCGAGGATGTTTTTATCGTCCGCAATGGTCCGGACCTGGACAAATTCCGGCGCATCCCGCCGAGGACCGGGCTGAAAGCGGAAGACGAAGTCCTTGTGGGTTATCTCGGGAATATGAACGCCCAGGACGGTGTGGATCACCTGTTAAAGGCGGCCGAGATTATTATCAACCGGTATGGACGAAAAGACATCCGGTTTCTCCTGATAGGGGGAGGGGGCTCTCAACCCGGACTCGTCGAGTTCTCCCGGTCCCTGGGGCTCCAGGGAAACGTCATCTTTACAGGCCGGATCCCGGACGATGAGATGTTGTCATCGCTGAACGCTTGTGATATATGTGTTCAACCGGATCCGTTTAGCGCCTTGAACGACAAATCGACAATGAATAAAGTCATGGAGTATATGGCTCTCGAAAAGCCCGTGGTGGCCTATGATCTCAAGGAGACCAGGGTCTCGGGAGGCGCCGCCGTCTCCTATGTCAAGCCCAATGACGTCGACGGGCTGGCCCGCGCGATCATGGCCCTGGCCGACAAGCCGGACGTCCGCATGGAAATGGGCCGAAAAGGCCGAGAGCGCGTCGAAACCATGCTATCCTGGCCGTATTCCATCCCGTTCCTTTTGTCCGCCTATCGCCACAGCCTGGCCGGCGATTCCGAAGAGAAGCCCGTTTCCGGGGGCGACCGGCCTTCGAGGCCGGAGAAGCGGACCTGAGATCCAAGAGAGAGATGCAGGGCATGCGTGATGTGATCATCGTCGGGGGAGGACCGAGCGGCCTCCATGCCGCCCGGAGACTCGCTGGGCAAGGTTTGGACGTCCTTCTCTTGGAGAAAAAAACGGACATCGGAGAGCGCGTCATCTGCACGGGGATCGTCAGTCAGCGGGTCTTTAAGGAATTCGACCTGGCCAGGACGGCTGTTCTCGGGGAGATCCAGACGATGACCATGGTCTCCCCGTTGTTCTATTCTTTTGATTATGAGCATCCCTATCCTTTCGCGTGCGTTGTCGACAGGGAAGGTTTCGACCGTTCCATCCGCGATCAGGCCCTTCTCGCAGGGGCCGAGATCATGACGAACCATGAGGTCGTGGACGTCTCGATCGGACCGGGCTCCGTGGAAGTGACCTCGAAGAAGGACACGAGATCCAGAGTCCGGCATTCCTCCAAGATCATGCTTATCGCGACCGGGATCGATTGCCGGCTGAACAGGAAATTGGGATTGGGATCACCCAAGGGCTTTCTCAACGGCGTCCAGACGGAGATCACGGCAGGCCCCCTCGCCCGGCCGACGATCTTTATCGGAAGGTCGGTTGCCCCCGGCGCCTTCGCCTGGCTCATCCCTATCGGAGGCGGAAAAGCCAGAATAGGGTTGATGACCGGAAAGAACCCGATGGAACACCTCGAACGCCTGATCGCGAAACTCTATCCAGGCCAGGCGGCCGCTCTAAACAAGGACTCCATCCAGGTCAAGGCCATCGCCCAAGGCCTCATCTCGAAAACCTTCGGAGACAGGGTCCTAGCCATCGGCGAGGCCGCGGGCCAGGTCAAAACGACGACCGGAGGGGGGATCTATTTCGGGCTCTTGTGCGCCGATATCGCGGCCGATGTCGTATCCAAGGGTGTTCGGAACGGTCGGTGCTCAGCCCGGGACCTCGCGGAATATGAGCATCAATGGAAGAAAGCTCTCCAGAAGGAAATTCTTGTCGGCCTTTCGTTGCGCAAGCTCTTCGCCCGGATGAGCGATTCGACCCTGGAGAGATTGTTCCATCTGGCCAAGAACGACGGCGTGATCCCGCAGGTCCGCGAGCGGGCGGATTTCGATTGGCACGGCGATCTCCTTCTGAGCATGATGAAGCGGACCCCTTTCCTCCAAATCCTGAAGCGCCGGCTGGATTCCTTTCCCATCCTGAGAATGAACTGATGAGATCGAGGACGCCTGGGAAGAGGATCGCGCCTGTTCTTATGGCCGTCTGCGTTTTGTCTCCGGCTTTCCTATCAGGCCAGACGTATCAGACATTTCAAGCCCAGCAGACGCGGATCATCGAACAAGCCAAATGGAGGATCGGTCCGTTCCGTCTCCTGCCGGTCCTTCAACTCAGGGACATCGGATACGACGACAACGTGTACTATCTGAGAGAGGACGAGCGGCCCGTCGGGGATTACACGGCGACGATTTCCCCGAGTCTCAGTGCCTACCTGCTTTACCGCAACTGGTTGATTCTCTCTTTCGTCGAAAATCCGGAGTATGTCTTCTTTTTCAAACAGAAGACGGAACGCGCGTGGAACAACAATTTCTCTCCCGAGCTCAAACTCCGGCTCCTGGATCGTTTCACTCTCTCGGGGAATTACCGGTTTCAGAAGACCCGGCGGAGGGCTTCTTCCGAGTTCGATGTCCGGGCCGATGAAAAAAGCCGCAGCTACGGCGGACAGCTTTTTTATGAGACCCCCAGGCAGACGGCCATCGGGCTCTCGGCCCAGGTCCTCAAGATCAGCTACGAGGATATCCTCTTTCCCAATCAGCAACAATATCTGTCCGTGGCCTTGAATCGGACCGAGAAGAGCGGAAATATCGAGCTCTACTATCGGGTTTTTTCAGAGAGCTTTTTCTTTGTTCGAGGCGGGTACACGGAATATGAATTTGATTTCAGGGAATCCCAATGGAGGAATTCCTCCTCCCGCCAGGTTTACGGAGGAGTCCGATTTCCCCTCCTGGGAAGAATCAGGGGGACCCTAGCCTTGGGTTACAAAGAATTCATCCCGACATCCCGCGATAAGAAGGCCTTTTCCGGCCTGGTCGGGAATTCCCGCCTGGATTACCGCGTGGGGCGTTTTGACCTGAGGCTGCATTATGAGCGGGACAGCCAGTTTTCCTACTTTCTGGAGTATATTTATTATTTGGAGAATACGCTTGGGTCAGGGATATCCTATTATTTAACCAACTTCCTCCGCTTGGATTATGATTTGTCTTACGGAAGAAACAATTACCCCGAGACGATCCTTTTTCGTTTGCCCGACGGCAGCCTGATGAATTTACTAAGGGAGGACCGCTACTATACGCACGCCGTCGGGGTGGTTGTCAGGGTCATCAGGAACACGGGGATCGGGATCCTATTCAATGCCTGGAAAAGGTCCTCTAATTATTTCTATGAGAACAGGAGCCGCTGGTTCCTCGGGGGATATGTCACGTACGATTTTTAAGACCCGCGGTCTTCGCGGGATTCCGTCCTCCGTCTGTTAGAACAAGGAGCTTCCCATGAACGGTCAAGAGAAACAGAAAGAAGTCGATCTTTGGGAATACTGGAGGGTGATCATCAGGCGCAAATGGGCCCTTCTGACATTTGCCGGTATGCTGGTCCTTTTCACGGGCCTATTCAGCTTTCTGGCCACACCCAGATATAAAGCCACGGCGAGCCTGATCATCGAAGGGGACAGCTCAAGGATGCTGAGCATCGATGAGACCTTCGGCTACCAACCCCGCGATTTCCAGGACCTGAGGTACTTCAATACCCAGATCAAGCTGCTCAAGAGCAAGTCGTTGGCCGAAAAGGTCGTGAGGAAAATGAACCTGCCGTCAAGGGCGGAATTCATGGGCAAGCCCGGCAAACAGAACCCTGGGATGGAATCGCGAATGGCGCCCGGGATGAAACCCCCGGATCCCTATTCGGATATTGCCGAGGGAATCCTTCTCAATGTCGATGTCAAGCCCGTCCGAGAGACCAAGCTCGTCGAGGTCAGCTACTCTTCGCCTTCACCCGTGTTGGCTGCCGAGGTCGTGAACACGCTGGCCGAGGAGTTCATCATTTTCTCCATAGAGAGGCGGTATGAAACCACCCAGAAGGCCTCGGATTTCTTGAGCGAACAGATCTCCGGCCTCAGGGAGGACCTGGCCGCCAAGGAGCGGGAACTCCAGAGATACGGGCAGGAGAAACAGATCCTGTTCCTGAGCGAATCCGAAAGCACCGAGGTGAACAAGTTCGCCAACCTCAACCAGGCTTATAACGAAGCCCTCATCGAACGGATCAGGGCCGAGTCGGCCTACCGGGAGATCAAGGACCTGGACGTGGATTCTCTCCCTCATCTCGTCAACAACCCGAGCGTCCAGCAGCTCCGGACGGATTATACGCGGACGAAGAACGAGTACGCCGAAAAAAGCAAGCAGTTCAAGCCGGACTACCCGGAGATGATCCAGCTCAAGGGCAGGCTTGACAGCATGAAGATTGAATTGAAGAATGCGGTCAACGCCGCTGAAGCCGAATACCAATCCGCCCTGAGGAGGGAAGAATCCCTGAAATCCGTCCTTGAGAAGCAGAAGCTGGACGTGACCAAGATGAACTCCAACGCCATCCTTTACAACAGCCTGAAGATCGAGGTCGAGAACAAGCGCAAGCTCCTGAACACCCTGGCCGAAAAGCAGAACGAGACCCTCGTCTCTTCGAGGCTGGGAGGGCTGAAGACCAGCGGGATCAGCATAGTCGATAAAGCCGAGATTCCGAAGGCGCCCGTATCGCCGAGAAAAGTTTTGAACCTCCTGCTTGCCCTGATCCTGGGGCTTTCCGGCGGCGTGGGCCTCTGCTTCCTTCTTGATTATCTGGACAACACCGTCAAAGGGCCGGAAGAGGTCGAAAAAATGACCGGCCTGCCTTCGTTGGGCGTGGTCCCCCTTTTCTCGCCGGAAGAGACGAATGCCAAGAAGGAGGATAGCTATTCCATGGAATACGGCGATGATCGGCCCGAGGGTCAAAAGCTCAAAGAAGCTGACGAAACCCTGCCGTCCGGCACGAAGAAAGTCGAGCTGATCAATCATTATTATCCCAAGCTGTCCATCTCCGAGCATTACCGGTCGGTCCGGACGTCCTTCCTCCTCTCTCACGCCAACATGCCGCCCAGGACCATCGTTTTCACGAGCTCCCTGCCTCAGGAAGGGAAGACCTCGACGATCGTAAACATCGCCGTTGCCTTTGCCCAGCTCCAGGAGAGAGTCCTGCTCATTGAGTGCGATCTGAGGAAACCGCAATTTCATCAAATCTTCAACCTGACGCGAACCAAAGGCATAAGCAGCTATCTGACGGGCAGGGTCTCCCTCTTGGCGGCCATCCAGAAGACGGCCCTGGAGAACATTTGGGTTCTGCCGTGCGGCCCCACGCCGCCCAACCCGGCCGAGCTCCTGAACTCCACGAAGATGAAGGACATGATGGCGGAGGTCCGGGAGGTTTTCGATATCGTCCTGATCGACACGCCCCCTGTCCTGGCCGTGATCGATCCCATCATTGTCTCCTCCCTGGCCGATGCGGTGGTCTTGGTCGTCCGGGCCGGTAAGACCGCGCGCAAGCCGTTCTTGAACGCCGTGGCCGAGCTGAAAAAGAGCAACGCCAAGATCATCGGGGTCATCTTCAATGGCGTCCGGGCAGACGGCCAAAATTATTACTACACGAGATATGATGAGTATTACGGCTCCGGCCACGAGAGCAAGGACGAGGAAGATCATCCCTAAATGGGGGGGGCAACAAGTGATCGCTTTGCCGGAAGTCATAATTTCGCTGATCCTTTGCGTTAAGCTTGGGAGGGTCCATTGACCGACTTCGCTGGATCCGCGGAGAAGACCAACAGGATCGGCGACAGGATCATCGAATATGGGATCCTGGCTCTGATCGTTTTCAGCCCTTTGCCGGCCGCGTCCGTCTTCGACTGGTCTGAGCTCGTCATCGAACTCGGGACGCTGTCCTTGACCGCCGTTTATATCCTGTCGCGGGAGAAGATCCGGCCGGACCCCCTGGGCGGCCGGCCGATGAAATGGCCCGGACGTCTATGGCTGGGCTTCATCCTCTTCCTGGTCCTCCAGGTTCTTCCGCTTCCCGGGGCCCTCGTTAAAGTCCTGTCTCCCGAGGCTTTCGCCCGGAAAAGCCCGTATGCGGGCGGGCGTTCGGCATGGATGACCCTTTCCGTGGTTCCTGACAGGACGCTCAGGGAGGGGCTGCTGCTCCTCAGCTGTTTTCTCCTGGGCTTCCTGATCGTCCGGACCGTGAGACATCGCTCCCAGATCCTCCGGATGGCTTCGGTCCTCGTCGGAATGGGAGTCTTCGAGGCTTTGTACGGGCTTTTGGAGCTTTATGACGGGAGCCCGCGTATTCTGTTCTACCAAAAATCCTACAACCTGGACTCCGTAACCGGGACATTCGTCAACAGAAATCATCTCTCCGGCTACCTGGAAATGATCATTCCCTTGGCCATCGGAATGATCATCTCCAGGATGAACCTGTTTTCTTCCTCGAGATTGAAGCTGAGGGAGAAGGTTCTCCGTTTTTCTGAAAAAAACTTCCTGACCAACGTGGCCCTTTTTCTCTCCGTGCTCGTCATGGGGCTCGGAGTGGTCTTTTCCAAGTCCCGCTCGGGCGTCGTCATCTTCGTCCTCATCTTTCTGGTCTTCTTCGGAGGGACTTTGTTGATCAGAGAACGGTTTGGTTATCACAAGAGAGCGATTGTCACTTCCCTTCAGGCACTTTTCATCCTTATCCTAGGGATTTCTCTTTATGTGGGAATAAACGCCACTGTGGCGAGGTTCGCGATGGATAAATTTCTCCGGGAACAGAGGCCGGCGTTCTGGGCTGAGACGCTTCGCCAGTTTTCCAGGTTCCCGTTTTTCGGGACCGGGCTGGGCACGTTCCCGTCGGTCTATCCCGGATCTGAGGAGAACGGGGTCCTCATGCATATTTATCATGCCCACAACGACTACCTGGAGTACCTGTCCGAGCTCGGAGTCCTCGGCACCCTTCTCCTTTTCAGCGCGGTCTTCTCCATGCTTTTCGTCGCTTTCCGGACCTGGCGGAAGAGGCGGCATCCTGAGGT
>Ga0315279_10006054_pt1 | contig 15405 bp, 12 predicted proteins | sample YL17G06_20_MG_FD_203694 | JGI IMG/M metagenome (GOLD analysis project Ga0315279, IMG submission 203694) | Sediment microbial communities from Yellowstone Lake, YNP, Wyoming, USA - YL17G06_20 | ecosystem: Environmental > Aquatic > Freshwater > Lake > Sediment | place: USA: Wyoming | collected... | reverse complement strand
GCGCTGAGCCCTCAGGGTGGCGAGGTAGTCGCCTATCCGGCTCTCGACGATGGCGCGCACCTCCTGTTGCTGTGCCAGGATGGGCCGGGTGCCGTCGATCACCGTCAGACCAAGCTCCTCGACCATTTCGTTGTACTCAGCCACGATTCGGCCTTGGAACAGCTCGAAGCTCTCGACCGGGTCATCCGACAGTCCCAAGTCGAGGCCCGCCTCGTAGTGCTTGAGCTGTGGCCGCCCCACCAGGATCCGCTGTACCGACACGTCCGGCGTGATCCGGAAGTAGAAAGCGATGTCCGGCTTCGTCGCGAAGGAGTACATGCTCCGCACCCAGGAGCCCGACACGCCGCGCGCCACGTCTCGCGCGAACGCCGTGTACATGTAGCGGTCGGCGAGAACGATCATGCCGCCCTTGAGGGGCGGGATGATCGAGTACGTCAGGCGCTCCGCGAAGTCGCAGCAGTGCAGGATGCTGAAGGTCGTGGGGGTGAGGGCCTTCTTCTTCTTGCCTATCTTCGTGGTGTCTTTGACGAGGGCCGAGGAATTCCACTCCGTGAAGTGCACCGGGTGGCCCTCGCTCTCGAGGTACTTCCGCAACAGGTCGAGCTGAGTGCTCTTGCCGGACCCGTCGATGCCCTCCACGATGATCAGCTTGCCGGGGTATGGATGCGGGGTCGTGTAGTTGGTGAGTGGCACGGCATGCCCACCTCCGTAGCGGCCGCCGACTTGATCGGAGCGCGAGCGGCGTCCTTCACCAGGGCTTCGGTCGGCGAGGCTCGGTACCCTCCCCCGGGTCACCACGCTTGACGTTGTCCGGCACGGCCGCGCCCTCCCATTCGAGGAGCGCGATCTTGTACGGTACCGCGGCCCGCCCTCCGCCGTACCCGCCCCAGCCACCTTTGGCAAGGACCCTGTGGCAGGGCACGAAGGGCGCGAGCCAGTTGCGCGCCATCGTGTTGCCTACCGCGCGCGAGGCCCCGGGCTTGCCGCACGCGGCCGCCACCTCGCCGTAAGTGCGGGTCTCGCCCAAGGGTATCTTGGCCACCTCGCGGAGCACCTTGGCCGCGAACTCGGGGACCCCCTCCAGGTCGAGCGGGAACTCCGGCAGGGGCGCGCGGTTGTAACAGTACGCCGCAACGGCCTTGGCCGCGCGCCGGGAGAGCGTGCCCTCCCCCAGACCCTCGCCGCTGACCGCGCGGAGAGCGTCCTCGCGGGTGGCAACGGGGAAGGTGGCGGCGACGATCCCCCGCGGCGACGCGGAGACCGCGACCCACTTTGCGCAGGCCGGACACGCGGCGGCCTCAGTCGGTTCCGCGTTCGTCATGGCTCACCAGCTCCTCCTCACGCGGCACGGGCGCCCGGTCCGCCCTACGCCCCACGCCGGCCCCCGGGGGCCGCAGGCGGTGCAGCAACTCGTCCGCGAGCTTGGTCGTGATGCCCGGCACGGACGCGACTTCGTCGACGGTCGCCGAACACAGGGCGCCCACCGAGCGGAACCGCTCCAACAGCGCCCGCTTGCGCTTCGGCCCGATGCCGGGTATGTCGTCGAGCACCGACTTCGTCTGCGCCCTCGACCGCCGGCGGCGATGGTACGTGACCGCGAAACGGTGGGCCTCGTCGCGGATGTGCATCAGCAGGGCGAGTGCCTCGCCGCGTTCGTCGAGCATGAGCGGGGAGGCTCGCCCGGGCAGGTAGACCTCCTCGTTCCGCTTCGCCAGCGCGGCGAGCGGGAGGTTCAGCCCGAGCTCGCGCATGACCTCCAGCGCACACCCTAGCTGGCCTTTGCCGCCGTCGACCACTACCAGTTCCGGCGGCTCGGACGCGAAGCGCTCGTCGGCCATCCGCTCGGGTGAGAACCGTCTGCGCAGGACCTCCCGCATCATCGCGTAGTCGTCAGGGCCTCCCGGTCGCCGAATGCTGAACATCCGGTACTCGCCGGAGGCCGGTCGGCCCTCGTGGAAAACGACCATGGAACCCACGGACTCGCGCCCGTGCAGCGTCGAGATGTCGTAGCACTCGATCCGGCGCGGATCGTCCTCGAGGCCGAGAGCTTGGCGTAGAGCGCTCACGCGCGACAACCCACGCTCGCGGTCGGCCTTGTCGGCCTCGACGGCCGCCGTCGCGGTCTGCAGCGCGTTCTCGCGCGCGAGCTCGACGAGCCGGCACTTCTCCCCGCGTTTCGGAACCGTTACCGTCACGCCGGCGCCGCGCCGCCGCGCGAGCCACTCCAGGATCATCTCCAGGTCCTGAGGCTCGGACTCGACCAGTATCTCCCTGGGGATCAGCGCGGCCCGCTCGTAATACTGCTCCAGGAACTGCCCCAGTATCTCGCCCGTGTCCCTCCCGGCCGCCTGGCGAAGGACGAACGCCTGCTGGTCGACGAGGCGGCCGACCCGCACGAACATCACCACGATGGTGGCGGCGTCCTCGTCTTCCCAGGGCAGCGACACGCCGATCACATCGTAGTCCGACAGGTCGGTCGAGATCGCGGCCTGACGCTGCGCTGTCTCTTCGATGGCCCGTACGCGGTCGCGGATCTTGGCAGCGCGCTCAAACTCCATGTCGTCCGCGGCCGCTTGCATGCGCTGCTTGAGCTCGCGCAATACCTCATCGGTGTGGCCGTTGAGGAACCGGGCCACCTGCTTCATGATGTCGCGGTACTCCTCGGCGCTTACCGCGCCGAAACACGGGCCCGCGCAGTAGCCGAGGTGATACTGCAGGCAGGGCCCCCTGCTATCCGTGTCCCTTGTTCCGGGCTTGCATGTACACACACCGAAGATGCGCCTGACGGTGTCGAGCATGTTGCGCATCGCGCGCGCGTTGGAGTAGGGCCCGAAGTACTGGTTGCCGTCCCTGAGCACACGCCTGACGACATTGAGACGAGGGAACTCCTCCTCCCACGTCAGGCTGATGTAGGGATAGTGCTTGTCATCGGTGAGGCGGGTGTTGAAGGGCGGCCGGCATTGCTTGATGAGGTTGCACTCGAGCAGGAGCGCCTCGAGAGGGGTGTTGGTGACCATCACCTCGATGTCAGCGACGAGCGGGAGCATCCTGTGGATCCAGGTGCTGCGGCCCTTCGGCCCCGCGGCCTGGAAGTAGGATCTGACCCGAGAGCGCAGGGAGGTGGCCTTGCCTACGTACAGCACCTTCCCGCCGGCCCCAACAAACCGGTAGCACCCGGGCTGGTCCGGGAGATCTCTGAGGCGTTGGTCGAGACCGCCGCTCGTCATCTGCCCGGTTCCCCCGGTGTGCCGCTGTCCCTTAGCAGCTCCAGCGCCTCCCTGGTCCTGAGGACCCGCACCGGCAGACCCGAGGCACACAGAACATCCTTGTCGCCGGTCACAAGGGCATCGACCCCCGCGGCCAGCGCCGCAGCGACGATGGGGGCGTCGTTGGGGTCGCGGATAAGGACCGGAGTGCCAGCCGCGGAGCTGGTATCCGTGTCTGCGACCAGCTCCGGGCCCAGCAGCCCGAGCGCCAGGCCTACGGGACCCAGCGGGACGCCGAACTTGGCTGCGAGCGTCCGGTCGACCTCGTCCACAACAGTGCCGGACACGACGGGCGTGTAAGCTTGGGCGACCCCAGCTCTAGGCAGCTCGCGCGGTAGCCCGCCGTGGACCAGCCCGCTGACCAGTACATTGCTGTCCAGGAACAGCCTAAGCATCCCGGCTCCGAGCCCGGCGTTCGGCGACGATCTCGCGTCTAGCTTCCTTGCACGCCGGCAGGACCATGTCCGGCGTAATGCCATTGGCTCTCGCTGCTGCCTCGATCCGCGACACTACCTCATCAAACAAGAGACCCGGTGGTGTTACGTCAAGCACCAGCCGGCCGTCGTCCACATACAGCGCCACCTCGTCGCCCGGCGTTATGCCCAGTTCGTCACGTATCACCTTTGGGATAGGCACCTGCCCCTTCGCTGTCAATCTGACCCTTAGCGCGGCAGTCATGCCTACCACCACCTCTCCGGGGGCCGCGCGCGGCCCTGCCGCACGGCCCTACTTCATCCCCAACCGATCCCTGATGACGAACGTCCTGGCTAGGCTCTCGGGGGTCGTCGGGGTGGACGGCGAGTACTCAAGCCCCGCGTACCCATCATAGCCCGCTTTGATGAGCGCCTTGAAGACATTCTCGTAGTCGATCTCGCCGCTGCCCGGCTCGTGGCGACCCGGAACGTCCGCCACGTGCAGATGCCCGATCCTGTCGATGTTGGCCGTCATGTTGGCGATGAGGTTGCCTTCGCTGATCTGCTGGTGGTAGATGTCGAAGAGGAGCTTGAGACCGGGGCTGTCGACCTCCGCGACCATCTCGAACGCCTCGAGAGAGGACCATAAAAAGTAGCCCCCGTGATCCACGAGGATGTTGAGGGGCTCGAGGCACAGGACGATCCCCTCGTCGGCAGCGATCGGCGCCCCCTTCTTCAGCGCGGCCAGGATGTTCCCGGCCTGCTCGGCACGAGGCATGCCGTCGATGTCGTTGCCAACACAAGTGATGACACGCGTGCAGCCGAGCTTGTGCGCGGCCGCGCAGGCGGCCCTCACGCTCTCCACGTACTTGCCGTGGCCGGTGGGATCGCCAAGCTGGCTGAACTCGACCACGGTCGAACTGACAGCCAGCCCGCGCGCTTGCACCCGTTCAACTATCGCGTCCAGGTTCTTGCCGCTATGGCCCCAGAACTCGATCGCCTTGAGGCCGGCGTCGGCCGCGCGGTCGATGCGAGCGACGAAGTCGGGCTCCTCGCGGAACGTCATCTCGATACATGCGGACAGCGTGATCATCTAGCGGGCTCATCCTCTCTGTTGATGGCCGCAGCGTCAGCTACGGGATCATCCTCTCATCCGCGGTGTGATGGTGGCCGAACGTCCCCGGCTCGGGCTCGGCTACTCGGGCGCAGCCGCACTCGATGGCCGCCTCCCTGACCGCTTCGGCGACTCGCGCGTGCATTCCCTTGTCCATGAAGTCCGGCACCAGGTTTTCGGGCGGCGTCTGCGCGGCGATCGCCCTCGCGGCCGCCAGCTTGATCTCAGGCGACATTCTGGTCGCCCGGGCGTCCAGGCAGCCGCGGAAGACTCCGGGGAACGCCAGGGCATTGTTCAGCGTCCGGCCGTCTGTCGCGAAGGCGGCGCCCGCCTCGAGTGCGATCTTCTTGTCGATCTCCGGCGTCGGGTTCGCGAGGGCGTAGACGATCGGCCGCTCGGCCATACTCTCAACCATCTCGCGCGATACAAGCCCGGGGCCTGACACGCCTATCAGCACGTTCGCCCCGCGCATAACACTGTCGAGCGGGCCGCACTCGCCCGCGGGGTTCGTCGCTTTCGCGATCTCGTCTTTGACGGGGTTCATATGTTCGTCACGTCCGACATGAATGGCCCCCGCGCGATCGCAGAGGATCACGTTGCGAGCTCCGGCTCCCATCAACATGCGCGTGATCGCGATGCCGGCGGCTCCCGCTCCGCTGACGACAACCTTCTGGTCCGCCATCGAGCGGCCGAGCCGCCCGAGACCCGTTATGAGCGCGGCCATCACGACGATGGCCGTGCCGTGCTGGTCGTCGTGGAACACGACGCGGTCGAGACGCCTTGTGAGTTCGGCTTCGATCTCGAAGCACTCCGGCGCGGCCACGTCCTCGAGCTGGATGGCACCGAACGTCGGGGCGATCCGCTCCACCGTCTCGACGAACGCCCTCGGTTCGTGCGTGGTCAGGAGGACCGGCACCGGGCTGATGTCCACCATCCGCCTCAGGATGACGCCTTTGCCCTCCATCACGGGCATCCCTGCCACTGGCCCGATGTTCCCGAGCCCCAGGACCGCGGTGCCGTCGGTCACGATAGCAACCGTGTTCCATATGTGCGTGTACGTGAACGCCATCGAGGGGTCTTCGGCGATGGCGCGGCACACCTGCGCCACACCAGGCGTGTAGACGGTCATCAGGTCGGTGACGCTCTCGAGCGGGACCCGGCTGACGGTCTCGAGCTTGCCACCCAGGTGCATCTCGAGGACGTTGTCGAGCACGCGCAGTACCTCGACGTTCTCGACGGCGGTGGCCTTGGCCACCACGTCACGCAGGTGGTCCTCGTCGCGGATGTAGACGTCGACGTCGCGAACGACGTGCTCGTCCTCGATGGCGATCTTGCGAATGTCCCCGATCAGGGCTCCCGTGTCGCCGACAGCCGCCGCGAACCGCGCGAACCCGCCGGGTCTGTCCAGGATCCTCACAGTGAGGCGCCTCATGATGAGATCGGCGTAGCGATCGTTGGCGCTGATCGGTAGGTTGGGCATGCGGATCACCTTCTGCCGGCCGAGTCCACCCGGCCGCGTTGGACTATTCGGTGAACGCCGCCGCGTCCACGGGGTTCAGGTTCGCACCTCTCCGGGCGCGCGCCTGCAGGACGGCACGCCGACGCGGAGGAACACCCCGGCCGACCAGACCGCCGGCGGGGGCCCGGCGGGCACAGGAGGCCGAACATGCCTGGACCATTGACAGGACGCTTGGCCGCTCGCGGACCGAACGGCGCCGCGGCGTGCGCGCATCCGCTGGCGACCCGAACGGCCATGGACGTTCTGCGCTCAGGCGGAAACGCTGTCGACGCGGCCGTCGCCGCTGGAGCGGTCATGTGTGTCGTGGAGCCGCACACCTCGCATCTCGGGGGCGACGCGTTCATGCTCGTGAGGTGTGGCGCCGACAAGAGCGTCCACGCGATCAACGCCTCGGGACCCGCCCCGCGGTCAGCCAGGGCGGACTCATTCAAGGACACCATCCCGCTCCGCGGCTTCAGGTCGACAACCGTGCCCGGGATACTGTCCGGCTGGGAGCTCGCGGTACGCCTGTTCGGGACGCGGCCGTTCGGGGAACTCCTTCACGACGCCATTGGATACGCGGCCAACGGCGCGCCGGTGAGCCGGCATCTCGCGGAGGCGATCGAGGCGCAGCGGCCCGTGATAGAGGGCTTCGAGACGACCCGGGCGGTCCTGATGCCCGAGGGACGCCCACCGCGGGTCGGCGAGGTCCTGGTTCAGCCGCAACTGGCCGGAACGCTCCGGCTGCTGGCCGTCGGTGGGCCCAGGGACTTCTATGAGCGCGGCCTGGCCGAGCAGATCGCATCTTTCATGGCGCGGAACGGCGGCGACCTCACGCTCGACGATCTGTGGGAGTACTCACCGTCGCTGCTCGAGCCGCTCTGCGCCAAGTGGCGCGGCTGCGAGGTCCACGTCCAGCCGCCCGTCTCGCAGGCGCACGTTATGCTGGAGGCGCTGCTCATCGTCGAGCCGTTCATCGACACCTCGTTCGGGCCGGAGGACCCCGTCTGGCTCCACGCGTGCGTCGAGGCGATAAGGCTTGCCTACGCCGACCGGTTCGCCTACTCAGGCGATCCCTGGGTGGTCGAGAACGTGACCAATGAGCTGATCGCGCCCGAGTTCGTGGCGCAGCGGCGCGAGTGCATCGACCTCGAGCGCGCGCACGGGCACGCCGCCGGCGCCCTGCCGGACACCGACACGACCCAGCTCGCTGTGGCCGACTCCCGCGGGAACGCTATCACGCTCATCCAGAGCCTATTCCACGGGTTCGGCTGCGGGGTGATGGTCGAGGGCACGGGCATTCTGCTTAACAACCGCCTGACCGGGTTCGAGCTCGATCCCACGCATCCGAACGCGCTCGAGCCCGGCAAGCGCCCGATGCACACTCTCTGCACGTACTTCGCCACTCGCGACGGCGAGATCGCGCTTCTCGGTGGGTCGCCCGGGGGTATGCGCCAGGTGCAGACGAACCTCCAGACGTGCGCTGCGGTGCTGGGGTTCGGCGACGACCCTCAGGTGGCCGTTGAGCGACCTCGCTGGGCCATCGGCGACGGGGTAGAGCTACTCATGGAGGACGAGTTCGGCGACGCGATGGACCGTCTGGCGTCTCTCGGGCACGAGGTGCGGCCGCAGCCGAGCCTCGGTGTCGGTGGTTGCGCTCAGCTCGTCGCCCGCGAGGGGCCCGTCTACGCCGCCGGCTCCGACCCGCGAGGCGACGGCCACGCGGAGGCTTTCTGAGGTGCGGCGCCACCGCCGGCGCCCTGCACCGTCCTGGCACCTGGTGTGATACTTGCGTAGACTCGTCAGCAATCCGACCGTCGTCTTCCTGCGCAGCCTGTTCACCTTGCGCGAGAACCCCTTCATGTACCTGATGCTCCGCCGCGAGCAGCGCGCCCCGCATCAACTCGCGCGGGCCGCCGTCACGCTGGCAGCCTTCGGCGGGCTCACCACGTTGGGGCTTTGGCTCGCAACCCGGTGGGCCGATGTTCTGGCGGCTCAGTCCGCGTCGCTCGCGCCGGGCGCGGCGGCTCAGGCATTGCTCTCGACCGTGGAGTTCTACTGGCTGATGGCGGTGACGTCCAAGCGTCGGTACGGCATTAGGGCGGCCGAGCTCTCGCAGGCTGGCGAGCAGTACCGCCTGATCCCGCTCTCGGGACCCGAGCTGGCGGGCATGAGGAACTCCTACGCCCTCCTGTACGGCCTGGGCTGCATGTCTCTGCTGTTGCCGTTCCATGTCATGTGCGCGTGGGGTGGCGGCGCGCCGGGCCTGTGGTACACCATCGCGGTGCACCTGTTCCTCGCGTTCGCCTGCATTGGCGTGTTCGAGCGGGTCGGCCGCGAAGGGCGCGTGCCCCAAGAGGTCGACCGCGCGGCGCTCGAGCGCCGGCGGCGGGTTGGCTCGTCGATCGCCGTGGTCAACCTCGTCAGCCAGTTCTTGATCCACGGGAGCCGGATGAGAGGCGCACTGGGCCTCTACCTCTGGGTCGCATTGTACCCGTACCTGGTGCCGGGCTGGCTCTCTCAGCCGCGACCGTTCTACCGGTTCGTGCTGCCGGCCGCCGTGCCCGCGCTGCTGGCAGCGCTCCCGTATCTCTCGCTCATGTCGAGGCGCGTCGCCCGCAGCAACAACGGCAGACCCGAGACGATCCGGGTCGCTCCCTGGTCGCTCGCCGGGCCGGGCACGGTGTTCGGGCTCGTCTGCGTCTTGGGGTTCTCATGGCCGTACGTCGAGACAGGGGCGGTCGCATCCTGGGTACTGGGCGCCCCGGCGCCCGACCCTGCGCTCGCGGCGGCGGCGACGTGGGTCGCATTGCTCACGTTGTGGGGCGTACTGATCGGCGGCCCCCATGCGCTGTTCATCTCCGCGGTGACGTGGGGTCCCCTCCCGTCTCATCACTCGTTCGTCGAACGGCCTCGCGGGAGGCGCGGGCTGCTGTGGGAAACGGCGTGGGCGGCCGAGGCGGCCGGGAGCGTGTACGTCCCGACCCTGGCCTTCCTGATCGCGGCGCTCATCGGCGGGCTCTCACTCGGGCCCGGCCTGGCCGAAGTGGGGGCCGCTCTAGCGGTGTGCGCCGCGTCACTCGCGGGCGGGTGCGTCATCAACCGGGTGGCTCGCCACTTCGCCCACCAGGGCAGTCGCAGGACTGTCCGCGTGCTTTGGGGGTTGTGGACTGTCGCGTGCTTGTTGGGGGTGTTCGCTCCGGCGCCCTTCGGGCGGATCCTCGCGTCGCTCTACCCGCCCTTGGCTGCGCTGTCAGGTGCGCCGGGGCTCATCCAGTGGATCACCAGGCGGATCGGGTTGGCGGCCGTCGACTTTCCGACGCCGGCAGTGGCGTGCCTGGTGCAGCTCTGCGTCGCGGGGGCCGGGCTGTCGCTGCTTGGGTGGCTGCTGCGAGGCGCCGACGTCACGGCGGCGCCAAAGGCCAGCCCACCCGTCAGGGACACGGCGACCATCTACGCGCAGAGGCCGGTACACGAAAGGTACGTCACGAACCCGATCGCGGTCCGCCTGCTCCGCTCGCGCAATCAGCCCAACGTTCCCGCGCCGATGTTCATCCTGTGCGCGAGCGTGTCGATCCTGGCGTGGGCTTTCTGGCTCTCATGCGTGTGGCTCAGCCGGACGACCGGGGCCCCGTCGGGGTCGTTCGTGGCTGCGATGGCCGACATGCCGTGGGCTGTCGCGCAGATCCCCCTCGGCATCGCTCTGATCTTGAACCTGGCGGCCGGGGCGAGCACATACGCCGCACTCATTTCCGAGAGGGCCACAGGCGCGCTGGCCGTGACATGCCTAACGCCGCTGTCGTCGCGTGAGCTCCTGCGCGGCTACCTGTTGGCGCCCGTCGTAGGTACCATCGCCCGCATATCCGGCGCCGCGATCGCGCTGCCGCTGATCTTCATCGGCACCTCGGCGCCACTCGTGCTCAAGATAGCCGGCGGCGTCGCGGTGTTCGCCACATACGCGTTCCTCCTGTCACTGTTCGGAGGCCTGCTCGGCGGCCTGCCGCCCGCCAAGGCCTACGGGCGCACCGGCTTCCTATCCCAGTTCGTGTGGGGCCTGCCCGTCACCCTCGGCTGGCTGCTGTTCGCCGGCGGCTTCGTCGTCCTGCTGGATTGCGGCATCAGCGCAAGCCATGGGGTGCCGCTCAGCCAGCGCCCCTGGCTCTGGGCCGCTCTTGTCCTAGCGCCGCTGCTGATCTGGTGGAACGCGTCCCAGGCGAAGGGCCGGCTGATGACCCTCAGACAGGACATGATCGCACAGGCGCCCGAGCCGGAGCTGGCCGCCCTGATTGCCGCCGGCAAGCGGCAGTGACCCTCCGAGCAGGTAGAGCGGCCTCCTGCGGCGCACTCGGGAGCCCATGGCCGAGCTGCTGAGCACGACGGGCGAGATGTGCCTCCTCCACCCCGACGGTCACAAGGTAGTGTCGGGCTCGGGGACCATCGTCGCGAGCGAGCATCGGCTCGAGGTCCGGATCAGTGTCGGCCGCCCCTTCTGGATCGAGTACGCCTCCATAGCCGAGGTGGAGCTCGTCGGAGGCACGCTTCCGTTGGTGCTCGACTCAGGCCACACGGTGCGGCTGTCGAGCCTTGCCACCCCAGATCGGCTCTCCGGCATCGTCGTGGAGGGGCGGCGCTCCGAACTGTCCGCGAAGCTCAGGCTGCCGGGAAGGGAGGCCCGGCTCGAGACCGAGGGCGTCGTGGAGTGGTCGGAGCACGGCTGGGTGGCGCAAGTGGATGCCGCGTCCGTCGTGGTCGACAACACGCACCTCACCGTTGTGCCCGACCACCACAGACCTTTCGCGGTCCCCCTCCAGTGGCTGCGTTCGGTCACGCGCGCGTCCGCGTCTATTGCCGCGGAGGCCGAGCGATCGACTCTCCGAATGAGGATCGCGCTCGGCGCCGACGACGAGGCGAGCGAGTTCGTTGACGCGGTCGCCGAGAGCAAGGAGAGACTACGCGCCGGCCTTACCGAGCGCCTGGGGCCCGGCCTGGCGCCGTGGGCGGTTGGGCCGCTCGCCTCGGGGAGCTCGCTAACGCAGGCGGATCTCGAGGACCCAGGATCGGGCGGCGCGCCGGAGGGCTCCTGGAGGGCGCTGCTCGACGCTCTGTGCGCCGAGCCGGCGCGCGGCGCCCTGGCGATTCTGGACCGCTTGGCCCGCTCTGGTGAGATGCGCGTCGGAGTCTCGTCCGTGCCGGCTCCCGACGGCCACTGCGAGCCTATCGCATGGGTGCTCGCGCCGGCGGTGGGACGAGGCACTCCGGGGCCCACGCTGGTACACGTGCTCACACATGAGGCCCCCGCGACAGTAGCATTCGCGGTCTCCGACATCTCGTCCGGTCCACTCGTGGCCCTGGAGCAGGCCTGCGGGGCCCTGGCGCCCGACTTCAGGCCCCTGGGGCTGACTGATATCGACCTCGCCAACGCCGACGGCGGCGCCTGGCTGTGGCCGGTGCGACACCTCGAGCCGCTTGTCCAAGCCAGGAGGCTGTTCGCGGGACAGGCTCTGACAGAGGATCCCGCCGCGTGGAGCCGTGAGCTCCTTGCTCTGCTCACCCGGCGGTAGGAGCCGACTCGCCATCGCCGGGTGCCGGCACGGGGCACGCGGGCATGCGGAGGGTCGTCTTCCCCCTCGCGGAGATAAGCAGCGTACTTGGCCTCGCGTCAAACGGCAGGGCGAAGTAGGCTTCGACGTAGCTTGTCCTGGGCCCAGGGGGGATGCGGCCGGGAGCCGTCACTGCCACGGGCTCGTACGTCGTGTTGCGTGTGTCGACGAGGCTGAACGAGAACTGACCCGGATCGACGGCCTCCGCCGAGTCGGTCGCGACCCCGACCCTGACTCCGAACAGGTCGTGTCCCGCCGGGGGCGGGGGCGCGCCGCCCACGCGATCGCAGCGGAGCTGGTCGACGACCACGAACGCGGTTCCCGCGCCCTTGAGGTACGCCCCGCGCAGCTCTCTGCCGGCGACGCGTACCGGGAAGTCGTCGGTCCTCGGCAGGTCGGCCACCTCGGGCGTGGCGAGGTGCGGCACGGGCCTCTCCGGGGCGCCTACCCGTCCGCCGACTCCCACCACCAGCGCGGCCAGCAGCCCGATCCCTGCCACGACGGCGATGGCCGCGGCGAAGCGGTAGGCGGAAGGAAGGGGAGTTGTGTCGGGTAGCCCGGTAGCCATGCTCGTCCCCTACTGCCTCGGCCTGCGGTCGACCTTGTCAACGATGTCCGTCAGTCGGTCGCCGCACGCCCCCACCGTCACGCGCAACCGCGTGGCCCCGACCCTCAGCTCCCTGCTCGCAAGGACCTGGAAGGCCGATGCGCGCCTGGACTTCGCGAGCACGATGGGATACGTCCGGCTCAGGTTGGGCGTCCTGCCGCAGGCTGCGAGCGCCTCGTTGGCGTCGTGGATACCGTTCACGAGCTTCTGCTGGACATTCGACGCACTGGCTGTCTTGCTCTTGAGCTCCACAACACCCAGAATGGGCCCCCCCGGCATGAGTGCCGATCACGAGGCAGTCCGGGGCTTCCTCGGCGCTGCTGCGTCGCTGCGGAGCCACCAGGAGGGACAGGCCCTCACCGCGCAGGACCACCCGGTGGCCGAGCCCGTCCAGGTTGATGCTACAGCCCTCGTCCTGGCGCCGAGTGGTTGCAACGGAGCCGTATCGGGTCTTCATGGCTGCTCTGAGAGAGGCCGCATCGCCATTCACCGACTCTCCAGCCCCTCGTCACCAGCGCCCCCAAACGCGAGCTCGCGCTCAAGCGCTACCTGCTCGTAATGCAGGGCTTCGAACACCTTCAGGAACTCGTCTTGCGCGATCCCGTCGTCGTCGGTGACCTCGACCTGCTGGGTGACGAACCCGGGCGCAGGGCTGTCGTCCTTTGCCGGCTCGAAGACATAGACTCCCACCTCGGACGCGTGGAGGTACTCCTCAGTGTCGCTGTTGTACGCTTCCCGGCGCTGGCCGGCGTCCACCTGGCTGATGAGAATCAGATTGCTGAGCTGCTCCAGCAGGAAGTCACTGTGGGTCGTGATCAGCAGGTTCACGCCCGCGCGCACGAGCTTCGCGAACAGCCGAGCCAGCAGCGCTTGGTTCGCGGGATGGAGGTGGGCTTCCGGCTCCTCGATAATGAGGAGATGCCCGGGCTGTATGAGGTGCCGCAGGTACAGAACGAGCGGCGCGGACTCCGTGACCGTGGCGGATGCCATGTGGAGGGGCATCTCCGTGCCGCCGATCTCAAAGCGGTAGTCTGGGAACCCCGCCGGGCTCAGCCTCATGGTAACGTGCCCTCCGCCGGTGAGCTCCTCCTCAAACCACCGCGCCAACTCGGCGAATGGTCCGTCCTCCTTGAAGGGCCTGACGAGCCTGGACAGCAGGTCGGCTACTACCCCGGGGTACGCGGGAGTGTGCGAGGGTTCAGCGGCCGCCGACGCGACGGCCCCCATCAGCTCCGGCCGGACAACCATGAGGCCGGATCGCGAAGCGGGGAGGTGCGGGGGCTGTCTAGGGTATCCCACGAACAAGCCCGACACGCAGACATCGAAGACCACAGAGCGTAGCTCGGGCGGCGGCCAACCGGGTGGCAGCCCCACCAGCCGTTGTGACGCCAGTCGCACCAGGGCGCCCCCGGGGCCCAGTTGCCACTCTACCGGGACTGGCGGTCTGCCGGTCACCGGCTGAAGTAGGACCTGCCAGGGCGGCAGGCCGACGTCGCCGATCACTGTGCCATCTTCGTCCATACCGAAGCGGACGGCGAAACACTGAGTTTGGCACGCAAGCCCGGACCTCGGAGTGCCCCGCCTGGCAAGAGCGCCCGCCGCGGCGCCCAAGAGGCGCTCTCCCTCCTCTAGCATCGTGGGCACCCAACGGGTTGTCAGCCACCATCGCCGGCATCTGTTCACGTATTCCGGCGGAACGGCGGTCTGGCGCCCATGCGCTACAGCTTCATGTGACGCATCGCTGTCGGGCCATTCCCCCTCCAACGCCTCGGGCACATCCGGCCAGGTGTCGGCTCTTGAGGGTCCCTCCCCGAACGCGCCACCCGGGTAGTAGCCGCGCTGAGACAGCTCGCCGGCTCTGAGCGCCGCCGACACCATCGTGGCCAGCCACGACTTACCGGACCCGTTCGGGCCGATGAACACCGTGAGGGGTCGCAACGAGATGTCGGCGTGGATAATCGGCCCGAGGTCGGAGACCTCCAGGTCGAAACGAGGGACGGTGCGCACGCCCTCCTCTTGCGCTTCCGGGTTCTCTACGGCCTCGGGCATCGTCCGTTTCCTCGCTGGCCAGCCTAGCCATCCGCCGGCACTCCCGCAGGGAGTTCCGCCCTACTGCCGAAGGAGCCTCCTAGGTGACCGGCATGGCGATCGAGCGAGCGGCGCTGGTGGCGAACCCGGGGTCGCGAGAGGGCGTTGCCGCGGCCGACTCCGCCGCGGCCCTCTTGCGTGGCGCCGGAGTGGAGGCGGAGGTGCTCGTCTCCGAGCGGCCGGGTCACTGCCGCGAGCTCGCTGCCGCGGCCGCACGTGAGGGTTTCGACCTCGTCGCCTCGGTGGGTGGAGACGGTACGCTCGGCGAGGTCGCCAACGGCCTGATGGACGTGGACGGCGCGCCGCCGCTCGCCATCATCCCCGCCGGTACCGGGAACGACACAGCCAAGGCCCTGCGCATCCCCCACGACCTTGCGGGGGCGCTCGATCTCATCTTCACCGGTCAGCCGCTGCCACTCGATGTCAGCGAGGTCAATGGGACCCGATTCGTGGGCCTGGGCGCGATGGGCTTCGCCGCGCGTGTCGGCGAAGCGGCGAACTGGTGGAAGAGCGGCTACCGGCGCCCATGGGGCCGTGCCTTCGGACAGCGCATCTACCACATTGCGTCCGCCCACTACATGCTCTTCGGCCCGAGGTCGCTTCGCGGCGGCGTTCACTGCGACGCCTATGACCTAGACGGCATCATCTTCACGATCATCATCACCCCGAACCCGGGGCTCGACGGCGTGTTCGTGCCCTGCCCCGCGGCCCGCGCCGGCGACGGGAAGCTCGACGTGTTGGTGGTCCGCGCCCGCACCCCCAGGGGCAGGAAGCTCACCATGGCCCAGAAGGTCCGCACCGCCTACGGCACCGTGCACG
>Ga0315279_10006053_pt1 | contig 15406 bp, 13 predicted proteins | sample YL17G06_20_MG_FD_203694 | JGI IMG/M metagenome (GOLD analysis project Ga0315279, IMG submission 203694) | Sediment microbial communities from Yellowstone Lake, YNP, Wyoming, USA - YL17G06_20 | ecosystem: Environmental > Aquatic > Freshwater > Lake > Sediment | place: USA: Wyoming | collected... | reverse complement strand
CACGATGATCCGCGTCGGCCGCATGCGCAGGGCGTTCTTCACCAGGCTGCGGATAGACACAGCGCCGACCCCCTCCACGTTGGGTAGGCGGGCCTGAAGGGACACACAGTCGGGGAGCATGGACTCCAGCTGGAGCTCCGCCGTCTCCTCGATGGTCACCACCCGCTCGTGCGCCCCGGCGATGGACGCCCCCAGGGCGTTGAGGCAGGTGGTCTTGCCGCTGCCCGTGCCGCCGGAGATGAGGATGTTGAGCCCCGCCTGCACTGCCGCCTCCAGGAAGCTCGCCACCTCCGGCGTCAGGCTCCCCAGGGCCACCAGGTCGTCGAGGGTGCGGGCCCGCAATAGGAACTTGCGGATGGTGACATGCGTCCAGCGAGAGGTGAGCGGTGGAATGACGGCGTTCAGGCGCGAGCCGTCGGGCAGGCGGGCGTCCACCATGGGGCTGGTCTCGTCCAGCCGCCGGCCCAGGCCTCCCACCGCCCGCCGCACCAGCCGCAGCAGCTCGGCGTCGTCCTCGAAGAAAACGTCGGCCAACCGCTTGCACCCGCCCTCGATGACGAACACGCGGTGCGGCCCGTTGACGATGATCTCCTCCACCGCCGGGTCGTCCAGCAGTGGCTGGAGCGGCCCGAGGCCCAGGATGTCGTCCAGGATGCGCTGGGCCAGGCCCTGGGGGTCTGTCAGCGGCGGCTCCCCCGCCGCCAGCGCCCGCCGGTTGAAGGCGTCGATGCGCTCGGCGACGACGCGCCTCACCCGCTCCACCTCGCCCGGGCCGGGCTCCGCCAGCGCGTCCATGGCCATGACCCGACGCAGCTCCTCCCGCACCTCCTCGCGCAGAGTTCGCTCCCGCTCCCTGCGGGCCTCCGCCTGCGCCAGTCCTGAAACCGTCATTGCGCCTTCTCTACGCCCGTCTGCCCCAAACCCAGCCGCCATCTCCGCCGCTTCCGCGCTCCGGCCGGTGCCGGCGCTTCCCGGGCCGCCAGGGTCGAGGCCAGCCGGCGCAGCTCGCGCGCAGCGTTGCCGCCGATGGCCGTGAGCGGCACCTGTTCCCGCACCGCCCGCCGGGCCGCTCTACGGTCCTCCCGCAGAGCCGCCAAGACGGGCACGCTCAAGGCCTGCTCCACCTCCTCCGATTTGTAGTGCTCGCGGCCCTCCCGGCGATTGAGCACAACCCCGATGGCCTCCGATTCGACGCCCAGCCCCTCGCGCAGGTAGCGCAGGGCGGCGCGGGCGTTCCACACCGCCACCAGGTCCGCTGTGGTCACCACCAAGATGCGCTCAGCCTGGCGGACGAGCGCATCCGCAGCGGGAGAGGCTGCTCCGGCGATGGCGCACCCGGCGTCGACCACCACGTCGTCGAAAGCCGAGCGCAGCGCGGTGACGGCCGCTGTCAGCACATCTGCTGAAATGGACGATCGCTGTTCGGCGCGCTCTATGCCGCCCAGAACCATGAACCCCGGCCCTTCCTGGAGCTCCTCGTCCAGGCGCCCGGCCCACTCGCTGGGCGACGCGTCCTTCCCGTAGGCCAGGGCGAACAGTCCCCGCCGGGGATCCAGGTCCAGATAGGCCCCGACGTTGCCGCCCCAGAGGTCGGCGTCCACCAGGACGACCTCCCGTCGCCGCTCGGCCAGGGCCGCTGCCAGGCCGATGGCCACGGTCGTCTTCCCCGGCGCTCCCTTCCCGCTCACCACTGCCACTAGCCGCCCGCGACGGCCATCGCCGTCACCGCCGGGCAAAGACCCCTGCATTCCTGCGCCCTCTATCTGCGCCGAGGCCGCAGGGGAGCTGTAGACTGGCCCCCGCCTCACAGCGGCACGCAGGGCGGCTGCTACGTCAGAGGGGCCAGCGCTGGCCGGCGCCAGGTGTGCGAGCTGTCCGTAGCGCGACACGTCCTGCCCGTCTGCGATGAGTACGAGGGGCAGGCGGGCATCCCGCACGGCCGTCAGGATCGTCGGTGACAGACGGTGCAGGTCGCTGGAGGCCAGGGCCACGTCCACATCGGGGCCGGCGGCGCGATCGGCGAGCGAAGGGCCGTCCAGACAGCGGCCGGCCACCACCAGGCCGTCGCCCGCCAGGCTCTCCAGCAGCCGCCGCTCACGCTCGGCGTTGCCCACCGCCAGGAGAACCCGGATCGAAGGCTGCTCGCCACTAGACGATGACATCGTGTCATCACCTCTAGGCTCAAGGCACCGCAGCCTGTGAGGAGTTCTGCGCCGGAGGCAGAAGGGCCAGGGTGATGGTCCCGTTGACGGTGGCGTCAGCGACGCCCTCCGCCTCCGAGCGAGGCACCAGCAGAGTGACGTTGGTCAGCCCCCGCTCCTCCTCCGTCTGCCCGCGCGAGCCAAGGCCGATTGGTCCCGGCTCCAGGGAGACGGCGTAGACCACGGCCCGATCCAGGAGGGTCACCGTCTGGCTGCTGGGCTTCCCCTTGTCGCGCGTGGCGAGCACCGCTACGGCGTCGCCGGGGCGCAGTCCCGCATAGACCGCGTCCGCCTCGACGGGCACCGTCATCGCCACCTCGTCGGGGCCAATGACCGGCCCAGACGCCAGATCGGGCCAGACCAGCATCTCGCCGGCGTGCACCGGGCCCGCCGTCGCCCGCCCTATCGCCTCGTCCAGTCGCGCGTCGGGGATGGCAAGCGAGGCGAGGCCCCCCTCCAGGCGCACGCGTGCCACCGCAAGCTCATCGTTCTGAATGACGTGGCCGGCCGGGAGGTCCCGGCTGGCCACCAGCACCGGCACGGTCTCGCGGGTTGAGCCCCAGAAGAGGAGCCCACCGCCCACTGAGGCGACCACCAGTACCAGGCCCAGCAGCATGCGGCCGTCGACCCTTCCCAGGCCTGCCAGCCGAATCCGCCGCCGAGCCGTGATGGTCGCCATGACCCTCCCTGCCAGCCTGGATGCGGAACAAGAGGGGCTTCCCGCTGCGGTGAGCAAAGGGTGCCACCGATGATAAACGGTAAAGCAAGTCTTGTCAACCCTTGTGAACGAAATTTGATGAAATGTTTTCGCTACGGCCCTTTTGCGATACACTGAGATCGATGCCGTTAGGCATCAAGGGCTGGGTCAACTGAGCCAGCCACGATGGCGCGCCCAACCGCGCAAGCGGGCCTGTGCTCCCCGTCCCTGGGGGCGGCGGCCCGCCTCGCCGGATCGCCGGGCGCACAAGGGGGGAACAGAATATGAGCACCACCCTGTCAGAGAAGGTGGACCGCCTGTTCGGCATCTACCCCAGTCCCCGCGGGCGGGAGTACACCTACCGGGAGGTTGCCGCAGCCATATCGCAGCAGGACAGCGTCACCTTCTCGCCGGCCTACCTCTGGCAGCTACGGACCGGGGTCAAGGACAATCCCACCATGCGCCACCTTCAAGCGCTGGCCCGCTTCTTCGACGTGTCGCCGGCCTACTTCTTCGAGGAGGAGCTGACGCAATTTCCCGAGCTCGAGGTGCGCCTCTTGGCCGCGTCCAGGAGCGACACTCTACGCCGGATAGCCATGACCCTGCTCGGCCTCAGCGACGATAGCCTGAACGCCGTCCTCAATCTGGCATCCCGCCTGCGACACCTGGAGGGCCTGCCGACGGATGGAGACCTGCCACGAACACTACCTTGACTTGAGGCCCGAGCCTGCTATGATGAGGGCGGTGGCGTCGCCTGCGAGTCGCTCCCTTAGCGAAGGGAGGCGCGTTGAACAATGCGCTGCACTCTGTCCTTGGTGGCAGTGGCCGCCATTCTGGCCCTGGGTGTCGTTGCATGTACCGTAGAGGAAAAAGAGGAAGCGACGCCAACAGGAACAGCTACAGCGACGGCCACCGCTAGCGTCACTTGGTCGCCCACCCCAGACACCACTAGCGCCGCTGGATCGCCCACCCCAGACACCACTAGCGCCACTGGATCGCCCACCCCAGACATCGCCAGCACCACTGGATCCTCCACCCCAGACCCCACGCCTGGCGTGCTCTCCACTTGTCGCTCGTTCTCAGAGGGGCGCTCCGAAGCCACCATCATCGCGAGTGGCATTCTCAGCCGTGAAAGGCAGCAACTGCTGTTCGATTCTCAAGAGTTCGCCGCTCTGAGCGAGGAGTTGGAGCGGGTCCTGGGCCTGATCCGCGATGCGTATCCCGTCACGGCGTCCATCCATGCGCGTGACCTCTACGTCGCTGGCCAGATCGCACTCGGAGTGGAGTCCCCTTTGAAAGAGGCGATCCAAAGTGCCGCCGCTCGACCGGACGACGCGCCGTTTGTCACGGGTCAGGCGGACTTCGACGCTCTAAACGCCCAGCTAGGGGGTGTGCGCGGTGTACGCTTGTCGCATTATTACGAAGAGAGTAGCTACCTAGCCCTGTGTCTGGATGATCGCGTGAACGTGGTCCCCGCCAGCCACGCCTATTTGGAGTTGGAGGGAGTCTCCTCTGCATATCCCAATTGGTTCGGAGGGGACGGCCCTGATGTCGACGCACTGCGGGATGGGGACACCTGGTACGTAGTGTTCCGCGACGCCTGGGGAGATTGTCCCGCCGGCTGTATGGAGCAAGAGTTGATGAATTTCACCGTGACAGGCGACACGGTCGTTGCGGTTGAGTCTTCCCAGGCAGAGGCGGACCCGAATTTCGCCTCACTAGCAAGATGGGTTCATGGGCATGAAATCGTCGGCATCGGCGTCTACCGGGGACAGAACCCCGTGACCGGGGAGTTCGTCATCGTGGCGCCCTTGGTTGATTCGCCTGCTCAGCGGGCCGGTGTCCGGCCCGGCGATGTCATCCTCGCCTTCGATGGCAAACCGACAAGCGGTTGGACGGAGGACGACTTTGGGGCGCGTCTTGGCGGCTACGAAGGCACGGAGGTAATCCTCAGCGTTCGACACAGCGACGGAAGCCTGGAGGACATCAGCTTCGTTCGTGCTGCTGTGCCCTATCATGCGCCGGCCCAGGCCGAACGTATCGGCGTTGAAATGCTGGCCGACACATCGACCGGAGTAATAATCGTAAACCCCACGCCCAACTTCCCGACCGATCCGACCCTAATCCGGTGGGGTGACCTTCTCCTGGCCGTCAATGGCGAATCCACGGCCAACTGGACGGCGATCGAAGCTGCGGATCGCATCGACACCATTCAGGGCGACCATGTGACCCTTACGGTGCGCCACATCGAGGGCGAGATAGAAGACATCACCGTCAGCACTAGATCCGAAGTTTGCCCTACCGTCTTGGCCGCCATCTACAAAGGCGTGGTTTACCTTAACGGCAATGTTGCTCCGGTGGGGTCTACCGTTACGGCTGAGCAGGGAGGCGTGGATTGGATAACCGCAATCACCGGCGACGCGGGCCGCTACGAGTTGGCTGTCCCTGTGGGGCAAAGCCCTCCGTGCTTTTCACCCGACGGCCCAATATCCTTTCGCATGGGCGACCTCATAGCGAATGAATCAGTGGACTGGAGCCCTGGGCGCAACGAGTTGAACTTGACCTTCGGCTCGCCGCCGACGCCGACCTCGGAGGACGCCGGCCAGGGCTGACACCAAGTCGGCATCGTGCGCGCATTCGAGAGGCCACGGTCCGTTGCGAATCCGTACCGCAGCCCCAAGACCAGGAACGTCATCGAGGAGTTGGCCGCGCGTCAGTTGCCGGAGAGCACCGCCATGAACTCCTCGGCCGTTATCGCCTTGACGCCGCGGTGTTCACCAACGGCGAGAACGTCCTTGTCCTCAGTGACGATGTAGTCCGCGCCACCCTCGAGGGCACACTCGAAGAAGCTGTCGTCGGCTGCATCGCGGCAGATGGAGACCTTCTCCCGCGGCTCGACAACCTCTGCTCCTTCCAGTAGGGCCAGGATGAGTTCTAGCCGGGCCGGTTCGGCCATGGCCGGGAATCGTTCACGGAGGTCGGCCCGATGGAGTACTGAGAGGATCTCCTTGATGATCTCCGGGGAGAGCACGATGACATAGCGGTCCGAGAGGTCAAATAGAAGGCGCCCCCATCTTCCGTGTGGGTTGATGAGGGCGCGTAGGAAGACCACCGTGTCCAGGACGGCTCTCATCCCTTTGTTCCTCTGACCTCCCTAACCGCCTCGTCGATGGCCTCGTTGATCTCTCCTTCCGCATAGCTCTCGAGGCTGGCCCGAACGGGCGCGAACATCTGGTAGAGCTCTCTCGCCCAGGGCGACCCTTTCTCTTTGGGGGTGACCTTGACCGGTGCTATTTCCAGCTTGCCCTCGCTAAGCGCTATGGACAGGAGGTCATCCTTGTCGAGGCCGAGCGCCTCACGGAATTCCTTCGGTATTGTGATCTGGCCGTGTCTGAGCTGTTTCACCAGTTTCCTCATCTGTGGCGTCCTTCCCGCATTCTTCCTTCCACGAGAACAATAACATGAAATCACACCATCTGTCAAATACACAATATCTCACCCTGGCCTACCGAATGCCCAGGCTCGAGGGGCTGCCGGGGCCGGAGTAGAGCTGCTGAAGCGCCGACCGTTCCCTCACGCGGCACTCTTGACAAGGGCTATCGATTGCTGTTGAATGGCAGCGCTGGTCTGTAGTTGGGCTTCTCGGGAGGCGCGGCCATGGCACGATTTCCCCTTCGAGTTGTTCTTTCCGGCCTGCCTTGCGCTTTGCTGCTAACCGTAGGTCTGGTGGCCTGGACTCTCGTTACGGCTTCGTCCGAGGCGCAGCAGGGAGCGATGTGGAACTGCCCCCAGGCCAGCAGGTGGGCCATCGCTGTATGGAGCGGCGACGATGGGGCAACGGTCGACGAGGCTCTAGCCACGTGCGGAAACGACGGTGTGAGCGCTGCGTACTATCTCGATCCCCAAACGGGGAACTGGCTGCGCTGGTTTTCGGGACGGCCCGAGATCAGCAACCTGGCGACGTTGAACAACTTGCAGGGGATCATCGCCCTGGGGTCTCCATCGGCCAGCCCTGCGGCTACGCCTGCGCCGCCAGGGGGCCAAGACAGCATACAAGGCTGCCCTTCGGCGGGTAGGTGGGCCATATCGGTCTGGAGCGGCCAAGATGGGGTCGGTGTCGACCAGGCGCTCGCGAGCTGCGGCGCTCGGGCCGTGAGCGCCGCCTACTATCTGGATCCACAGACGGGCGCCTGGCTGCGCTGGTTCTCGGGACGGCCCGAGATCAGTAACCTGGCCACACTGAATAACCTGCAAGGAATCGTCGCCCTGGGCTCCGCGGGGTTCACTCTGGCGGTCGACAAGTTCGGTGAGGGCACCATAACCAGCAGTCCTAGCGGTATCTCCTGCGGGAGCGACTGCACGAATCAAGCTGCTACGTACCCGTCGGGCACTGCGGTGGTTCTTACCCCTACCGCCGACCCTGGCTCAACCTTCTCCGCTTGGTCCGGCTGCGATTCGGTGTCCGGCGACTCGTGCACCGTACAGATAGATCGGGACAAGACCGTATTTGCCACCTTCGCCTTCAGCGAGGTGAAGATTCCGGAAACGACCAAGGTCTTGGACGCCGCCACGATGGGCTACTTCATCCGACAGGATGGTTCGACCTACTACTTCGACTCACAGGCGACGGCAGTGGCTGCCCTTCAGCCAGGCGATGTGATAGTCAGCGGTGTCGGCGAAGGCTTCATCCGCAAGGTCACCGCCGTCAATGCAACCGCAGAGGAAATCGCCGTAGAGACCGCCGACGCCACGCTTGAGGACGCCATAGAGCAGGGAACCGTCATCCTCCACCAGCGCCTCACCCCCGCGGATGTACAGTCGGCACAGGTCCTCGCCCCAGGGGCCAGCACGTCCGCAGACATGACAGCAGCCTCGCTGTTGGACTTCACGGTGCCCATCGACAGGGAGCTTTTGCCGGGGCTGAAGCTCTACGGATCGCTGTCCTTCAATGCGGACTTGGATATAGCGATATCGTTCGACGGCTGGGACTGGGGGTGCTTGTGTTTCCCAGTCAAGGAAGTGAGAGCCATCTTGACCACACAAAACGTCACCGAACTAGGGCTGTCGGCTGACGTAACCGTCTCAGGTCTTCGCCTAGGGGCCGAACTTGCGCCGCCTCTTCCTCTTCCCCCTATTTGGGTGATGGTGGGTGCAGTGCCAGTCGGCTTCTTCCCGGAGATTTCCATTGGTGGGGACATTGAAGGGCGTGTAGGCGCCGGGACGGAAACCAGCATATCAGTTGAGAACACGCTCGTAGTGGGCGGGCGTTACCACCGCGATGGCGGATGGGAGTCGGTTCTGTCCTATTCCCCGGTGTTCAGCTACGCTGATCCCACCCTTTCTCCGGAGGTGAGTGAAGTCACAGCGTCTGTAGGCCCTGCACTCTCCGTCAAGGTATACGGGCTCGTGGGACCGTACTTCGGCGTGGGAGGGTTCTTGAAACAGGTATCCAATCCCGTGGATACGCCTCAGTGGAGACTGTACGGAGGCATCAGTGCCTCCGCGGGTTTTGAAGTTGGGGCTCTCGGTCTATCGATCGGGCCCCCTTCCTGGTCACCCTTGGAGATCCAGCGGCTGCTGGGGGAGGGCAACATAGAACCGACACCTGCCCCGGCCCCCTCCGGCCGGATCGCGTTCGACTCGGATCGCGACGGGAACTTTGAGATCTACGTGATGAACGCTGACGGCACAGGCGTGACGAGGCTTACCAATGGCCCGGCCGCCGACGGTGGCCCCGCCTGGTCCCCCGACGGCACTAGGATCGCTTTCACACACAACTTCGATGATATCTACGTGATGAATGCCGACGGGACAAACCAGACTAACCTCACCAACAGCGCCGCGTTGGAAGCCGGCCCCGCTTGGTCGCCGGATGGGAGCAGAATCGCCTTTCAAGCGTGCGAGGGTCTCGACTATGGGCCATGCGACATTTATGTCATGAGCGCAGACGGGGCTGGGCGGACCAACCTCACTGGCACTGGGGACAATAGCGCGTGCGCTTGGTCACCTGACGGATCCAAGATCGTCTTCTCCAGCCACCGAGATGGCAACATAGAGATCTACCTGATGAATCCCGACGGCACTGGTGTGACCAGGTTGACCCACAGCGTGGGGAGCGACTGGCTTCCCGCCTGGTCGCCCGATGGCACGAAGATAGCCTTCACGTCCGACAGAGAGGATCCCGGCTGCACGTTCATCTGCAATGAAGAGATCTACGTCATGAACGCGGACGGCGGCGGCCAGACTAGGGTCACCAGCAACCCAGCCTCGGACCTAGGCCCAGACTGGTCTCCCGACGGCTCCAAGATCGCCTTCGAATCCTACCGCGACGGCAACTACGAGGTTTACGTCATGAACGCCGATGGCACGGGCCAGACCAACCTCACAAACAATCCTGCAAGCGACCACCGACCCGCCTGGTCGCCGTAGGGGACGGGACCGCTCTCGGCAACCGGCCTGGCCTGGGACGGGTCGCCCGCTGCTCCTTCCCTGTCTGCCCGTTCCACCCTGTCATCACAGACAGTGACGCTGGCGTCAGGCCCTCCGCGAGCGCACGCCCAGGGACGCCTCCATGTCCTGTTGGCACTATCGAGGTAGCTAGGAGCTTGACACTTGGAGGCACGGTTCCTTACAATACAGTAAGAACAGGAATCCTTACCCAGCTAGGAGAGAGGGCGTGGCAAAGACGAAGCTGACGACCAAAGGCCAGGTCACTATCCCCAAGGACGTGCGGGAGCGCCTTGGCCTCCGACCCGGCGACGAGATCGAGTTCGTCGAGGATCGAGCGGGGTTCCGCGTCCAGAAGCGGCTCTTGACCTCCCCCTTCAAGAAGTACCGCGGCTACCTTAGGGGGCTAGCCGGCCACGACCCCGATGAGCTGCTGGAGCAGATGCGGGGGCGATGATCACCGCCGTCGACACCAACATCCTGCTCGACGTCCTCATACCCGATGCGCCTCACGCCGACACCTCGGAACGCGCCCTGGCCGAGGGCCTGCGGGCGGGCGCTGTGGTCATCAGCGAGCCGGTCTACGCCGAGCTGGCCGCCCACTTCCCCGAACAGGGCAAGCTGGACCGCTTTCTAGCCGACACCGGCCTTCGACTGCAGCCCTCGAGCTCCGAAGCCCTCTACCGCGCGGGCAGGGCCTGGAGCGATTACGTCCGTCGCCGGCCCGCGCGCCTGGCCTGTCCCCAGTGCGGCGCGACGCAGGAGGCCCACTGCCACCAGTGCGGCTCCAGCATCCAGCCTCGCCAGCACGTGGTCAGCGACTTCCTCATCGCAGCCCACGCGGTGGTCCACGCCGGCCGGCTGCTGACCAGGGATAGGGGATACTATGGCGCCTACTTCCCCGAACTCACGCTCGGGTGAGCCAGGAGCACGGGGTACTCCAGAAGAAGCTGTAGTGAAGGCAAACGCTGCACCTGCAAACACAACGGAGGGGATAGGGTGCGAAGTGGTGAACCGCCCACTCACCGTCCTCAGACCAAGCACCGTGTACCGTCGAGGGTGACACTCCACCCCAGGAAAGACTAGGGAGAACACGTTGCCTGGCGAGGTAGTGACCGTCCTTCTCTCCCATCAACACGATACCGTAGCAGGTAGACGCCGCTATCTTTCCCCTTCGTCACAGAATGACCTTCTCCAATAAGTCAAGACGTTAATATAGCCACGGTCATATTTTGCTCCAACGGAACTCCGACCGCCGTGTCAGGCCGTCTCGATCCCTAGTCGCCCACCCAGGCTGCTCAATGCATCGCCCTTGAAGCGCACAGTGTCGGTGTCTCCGGACGGCACCCTCCTTTCTCCAGCCGGCGCACTTTGGGTGTCCTCCTGCACTATCCGCCGCCGAAATTGGAGCAGATCCCCGCGAATTGGACTGCGCCCGCCGGATTCTTGGACTCGAATTGGACCCTCCGGCGCTAGGCTTGGCCCCGTAAGAAGTGCGTTTAGTCGGTACCGCCAATCGAAGAACCGACAGGACGGCCCGTCCGAAGCCCAGGCCGGATCAACCCGAAAGGGAAACGAGCTTGCTCTCCAGACCGAGGCGCTGAACAGGGCAACAGGATCAGGCAATAGGACTGGCAAAGGGCCAGGATTCACGAAGGGAGGTGCCAACGAACAAGAAGCTAGCACGAGACTCCACAGCCAAACCAGACGCCGCAGTCATAGAAGGGAGGCGAACAAAGCCGACAGAAAGCCACGTTTGAGTCTCGCTGACCCATCGGGAAGAGCTATTCGCAATAGGAGGACGCACGGGCATCAGCGATTCGGCGAATTGAGGCCCTCTCGCGTCGGTACGACCGAGAGCAACGGGTCTCGCTTGTAACCTGATCTGCCCGCTGTCCGTCAGGCAGAAGCCCCACCGGGGTTCGTCCCCAGCGGGGCTTTTTGCATTTCGTGCCGAAAGGAGACCCGTCGTGCGATCGAGAAGCCCTCGTTGGCGGAACGGGCGAGGCTCCCCATGGGCCACCCGCTCCGCGACCATGCTGAGCGCCGCTGCCTTTCTGGCGGCGCTTCTGTTCAAGGCCTGGCCATTCTAGAGGCCGTGAAGGAGGAACAGCATGCAACAGCATACTGCATCCCGCCGCGAACTGTGCTGCCTCTCTATGTGGGACAAGCTAAAACTGGCGGCGGAGCGCATCGACCCATCCGAGTACCGGGATGTAGCCCTGGCCCTTGTGGCCATGGACGTGCCCGTGGGACAGGTGAAGCGCCTGGGCCTCGCCATCCTGGCCGAACGAGGCGACGAGTGCCAGCGCCATTTCATAGGCGAGTACGCCGACCTGGTGTGGGACAGCATCCGCGAGCAACTGGCGTCAGAAAGGAGGCAGGTGGCGTGAAGAGAAAGAGAAAGACCGTGTGGGGCCGGCTACTGGGCCTCGGCCGGCGTTGGGCCAGCCGCATCGGCCATACCTGCCTGACGTCTGCCACCACCTGCTGGACGGCGGTAGTACGGCGGCTCCGGCGACCTGCCCCGACGGTCATCGTCGACAGCCGCCGGCGGCAGGCGCGGCGCTTGCGTCGAGACGTAGGGCGAGCCGCGCGGACGTACGCCTGCGGTCTCGGCGCGGAACTGCCGCCGGGACTGCTCGTCGTCGTCCAGCGGGTCGTCTACGAGGGCCGCCAGCTCAACGGGCTGCTCCAGGCCTTCGACGCGCCCAATGGCGACCGGCGCTACGTAGTCCATCTGGCGCTGTCGGTCAACGGCCGTCAGGTGAGCGAGGACGAACTCCTGGCCGCCCTGCGCCACCAGTTGGCCCGCGCTCTGGAGGACATCGTCGGCAAGCCAGCCCTGAACGTCCCGCTTGACCTAGAGGTGCCGCGGGTGCGGGCTGGAACGCCCATCGTCGAGCTGCGGCCCGAGGCGCGGGAGCAACAGGACGGGCATGAGCGTCGTGCCCTGCCCTTCCAACGGGTCGAAGACAACCAAGTGTGATAGCAAACAAGGGAGGTGAACAGCCGTGACCCAACCCATCGTGCTCAAGAGTCTTGAGGAGCTCGGTCGATTCAGCGACCTCTTCGTTTCGGCCGACCGAACCCGCACCGAACGGGCGCTCGTGCCGGTCGTGGCCGAGCCGATCGTCGAGCCTGACCTCGACGCGCTAGCCGACGCCGCGAGCCGAGTGGCCCAAGAGCTACGCCAGCTCGCGGCGGCTGATTCCCGTGCCCGCCGTGAAGCCGAAGAGGCGCTGACCCGCTACCGGCGGCTCCAGGGCGACGCCGCGCGGCTGGAAGGCATCGCGCAGCAGGCCGCTGTTGTTGCCCAAGGTGCCGACGCTCTGGCAGTGCGGGCTTTCGACGCCGCCTGTCGAGAGCGGGCACGAGCTATCGCGACAGGAGCCGGCTCTGTCTCGGGCGCGGCTCGAGACCGCCTGACGACCGTCCAGGCGGAGATAGCAGTCCTCGCTTCCCGTGACGACGTGGATCGGTTGCTGAGCGCGGAACGGGAGCGTGAGGAGACGGCCCGCCGCCAGGCCCGGGAACGCCAGCGGGAGGCCAGGCTGAGGGACGGAATCGCCAAGGCCGAGGCGCTGGCGAAGGAGCGGAAATGGAACGAGGCCCGCAGGACGTTGGGGAGCCTTGTCACGGAACACCCCAGCAATCCCAGCCTGGCCTCGTGCATCGACAGGATACGGCGGCAGGAGTGGGCCGTCAAGACCGTGCAGGTCGAGGAGGCGCTCCCCCAGGCCCGCCGTCTCTGCCGCCGAGAACCCCGTGAGGCCATCGCCCTCCTAGAGTCGCTCGACGTGCGCGGGATGCCGGACACCCTCGTGCGACAGGTCTACGGCTTGTGGCTCAGCGCCTGCCGGTCCCTCAAATTGGAGGCGGCTGTCCACTACGCAGCGGCCTTCGGCAGGGGAGCCGTCTTGATCCCTACAGGGCAGAATGGCCTCGAAATCGTCTCCGCCATCGGCCTCTCCCGCTGGCAAGCAGGCCGCTGTCTGTCCCGCTCCGCCCTCAAGGGCGCATACCCTCTCCACTAACCCTCCCGCCTTCTGGACTGCCCCCTTTCCCCTGGGGGCCGCTTGGAGCGGCCCCCAGGGTCCGCATGCGTGCGCCAAGGGAGATACGTGCCTGGCCCCTGGCCGGGCACGCCGACTTGCAGCCCTTCAAGAAAGGGAGAACCCGACATGTCCAAAGAAGACCGGTTCAGCGGATACAGCGGCCACACGTGCCGGCAACCGGCGGAGCGCCGGCAGTGCTAGACCTGTCGAAACTCAACCCGGAGCAGCGGGAGGCGGTCACTGCCACCGAGGGACCGCTCCTGGTGGTGGCCGGTCCCGGCTCCGGCAAGACGGCGGTCATCGCCGCCCGCGCGGCCTACATCATCGACCAGGGGCTGGTGGAGCCGTCCGCGGTGCTAGCTGTCACCTTCACCAACAAGGCCGGGCGCGAGCTCAAGCGCCGCTTGGCCTGGGTGCTGGGCGAATCGGCGCGCGAGGTCTGCGCGGGCACTTTCCACGCCTTCGCCCTACGCATGCTGCGACAGTGGGGCGGGCACTTCGGCTTCGACCCCGACCACCTGTCGGTGTACGCAGACCAGCAGGACAGGCGCGCCGCCCTGACGCAGGCCCTGAAGGAGCTGGGTCTCGACCCCAAAGGCCAGCCCCGGGACGCGTTGCTGGAGTCGATCAGTCGCGCCAAGGATCGCCTGCTCTGGCCGGAGGACGTGGTGCAGCGCGACGCGGAGCTGGCCGCGGTGTACGAGGCCTACCAGGCGGTGCTGCGGCGCCGCAACGCCCTGGACTTCGACGACTTCCTGCTGTTAGGCGTGCGACTGCTGGAGGAGCGGCCTGACGTGGCGCGGTCGCTGCGCTGCGCTTACCAGTACATCCTGGTGGACGAGTACCAGGACGTGAACCACGCCCAGCACCGGCTGTTGGCCCTCCTGGCTGCGGAGCACCGCAACCTCTGCGTGGTCGGCGACCCCCTCCAGAATCTGTTCTCCTGGCGAGGCAGCGACATTCGCTATCTGCTGGAGTTCCAGCGGGACTACCCGAACGCACGAGTTATCTCTCTGGAGCAGAACTACCGCAGCACCCAGGTGATCCTGACCGTGGCCAACGCCCTCAGCGCGGCGCTGCGATACGGTCAGCGGAATCTGTGGACGGCCAACCCGCCGGGCATCTCGGTGGTGGTGCGGGCTGCTGATGACCCCCAAGCGGAGGCGGCCTTCATCGTCGCCGAGGTCCAGCGGCTATTGGCTGAGGGCGTCGTTCGCTCCCCCGGTGAGTGCGCCGTCCTCTACCGGACGAACGCTCAGGCCCGTGAGCTGGAGCTGGCCTGCCTGGAGGCGGGTCTCCCCTACAGCGTCCGCGGCAACAGCGACTTCCTGGCCCGCAAGGAGATCCGCGACCTGTTCGCCTACCTGCGGTTGGTGCACAACCCTCAGGACGTGGCCGCCCTGGGACGGGTGGTGAACACACCGCCTCGACGACTCACCGCCCTGGAGCGGCGCATCCGCGCGGGCGAGGAGCTCACCCTGGGCCGTCTGGAGGCGGAGTTCCCCTGCGGCCTCAAGGGCGACGGCAGCCGCAAGTCTCTAAGGGAGTTCCTGGAAATGGCGGCCGTGCTCCGCTCCATGGCCGATGCCCCACCGGGACCGCTCATCGAGGCGATCCTGGAATTCACGGGCTACCGGATGTGGCTGCGGGGCCAGGAGGACGGCGAGAAGCGGCTCGCCAACCTGGAATCGTTTCGTGCCCTCGCCGAGCGCTCCGATTCTGGCGACCTCTCCGAGTTCCTGGACGAGGTCAGCCTGGCCACAGACCTGGAGACGGGCTCTGACCCCGAGGGTCTGGCCCTCTCCACCATCCACGCCGCCAAGGGGCTCGAGTGGCCGGTGGTGTTCGTCGCCGGGCTGGAGGACGGCCTGCTGCCCCACGCCCGCGCCTTGGACGGGCTTGAGGGCGAGGGCACTCCCCTGGAAGAGGAGCTGCGCCTCTGTTACGTAGCCATCACGAGGGCCGTGGATCGGCTCTACCTCACCTATGCGCGGCGGCGGCCG
>Ga0315279_10006051_pt1 | contig 15407 bp, 13 predicted proteins | sample YL17G06_20_MG_FD_203694 | JGI IMG/M metagenome (GOLD analysis project Ga0315279, IMG submission 203694) | Sediment microbial communities from Yellowstone Lake, YNP, Wyoming, USA - YL17G06_20 | ecosystem: Environmental > Aquatic > Freshwater > Lake > Sediment | place: USA: Wyoming | collected... | reverse complement strand
GGTCACGCCGCTCCGTGCTCTGCTCTTCCTCGAAATAGGGCCGGGAGCCTTTGGCGGCTCCGATCCTGACCCTGTGCAGCCAATTCGATTCGATCTTGAATCCCGTTTTGACCGGGAACTCGAGCGTCCCGCTCTCGCGCGACTGGAGAACGAGCGTCCGCTTCCGGCCGTCGACCCGGACCGTGATCCGGTTGTCCCGACGGGGATTGTTCGTCAGGTGAAAGACGATCGCGCTCACCGGGAATTGGGTCTTGAGGACCATCTCCAGCGTCCTGTCTCCCCGCGTCCAAGTCCCGCCGGCTTGCGCCCTCTTGTGGAAATTGTCATCCAGGAAGTAGGCCACCCCTTTGTTGGGGCCAGCCCCGAAAGAGACGCGGAATCCGTCAGGGTTGGTGTTCGTTGGGAATTCGTTGTAAAGGGTCAATTCCAGGGGGAGGGCTTTGATCGGGAACCTCTTGGCGTGGGCGGCCGGGTTGGCCGACGATTGGAAGGGGGTGAGGAGGATTTGAGCTATGAATACGGCGGCGAACGTCCAGGCCAAGGCGAGGTGCTTCGTCCGCGGCACGATCGGCGGCAGGAAGAAGAAGAGGGGGAAGATGTTTAAAAAATAGCGGTTGGCCAGGGAGCCGCCGCCCCCACCGTAGTTCGTCGGCATGAAGACGATATAGATGAGGATCTCGAGGCTTAGAGCCGCGAAAAGGAGCCACTGTTCGCGCCCGGCCCCGCGGCGTCCCCTGAAGAAGAGATAGAGGAAGAGGAGCGCCGGAAAGAAATACCAGGCGAGGCCGGTGAACCGGCCAAAAAAGTAGTAGATGACATTGAAAAAGATGAACTTGAAGGGGATGAGCATCCTGGAGAAGTAGCCTTCGGAGGTCATGGGCCAACCGGTTGTATCGAACGTCACGCCTTCTTTCTCGAAAGGGAATTTGCCGTAGAAGGTCTTTCGCTCCCCGCCCATGAAGTTCCAGTCCGCGGTCAGAACGTAGTTCATCCCGAAGAGGAAGGCGGCGCTGGCCAGGAAGAAGACGACGATGAGAACGGCTTTCTTGTATCTTTTCGCCAGGACGGCGCCCAGAAAAAGGGGCGCCATGAGGACGACGTTGGGCGGCTTGGAGAAGGTGGCGATCCCGGTCAGGAAAGCGGCCAGATAATCCGAGCCATCCGAGAGGAGGAACGTCTTGACGCGGCCGGGCTTATCCTCCCCGGGGACCGGAGGGAGCTTCGCGGCCCGCAGCTTGTAGATCCAGAGGAAAGCGATTGTGAAAACCAGGCACATGTTGAAGAAGTCGGGCGAGATCCAAACGTAATAGACCCAGGCCACCGAAGCGAAGAGAAATGTCAGGACGCCGAGCAGGGAAGGGATGGGGTCGTCAGAGAGGGAAAAATAAGCGAAACCCATGAGGAGGAGGAGGAGGAGCAGGACCGCGTGGAAGACGGGGAAGCCGTTCATGCCGAAGACGCGGATGAAGGGCGCGGCGAAAAGAGAATAGGCCCAGGACTTGGCGAAAAAGATCTTGCCGCTCGGGCTTTTCTTGAGGAAGATCCCCTGAGGGCCGTTGTCGATGTCCCGGTAGTAGCGGACGAGGTCCTTCTTGGTGAATTCCAGATCGCCGTCATGGGCGATGCTCTGGGTCATGGCGAAATAGACGGCCTGGTCGGCGAAAAGGAAGTTCCGGTATGTCGCTGGGAGGTTCGTGAACAGGGACAGGCCGAGGAAGAACACGAAGATAAGCAGGATGGCTTGGAACGCGTTCTTTTTCCCGGTCATAAGCTTATGCAATACCACAATCGCGGGTAAAAATAAAGCCGTCCGCGGCCCCCAAAATTACCTATTGGATATGAGTCGGAATTCCGGGACGTGAACCAATTCTCTGGAATTGGCATCGTGTCCCTGGAATCCCGGGTAGCATGGCTTGAGAGGGAAGAACCCTATTGTTAATTTTTGGGGGCCGCGGCCGTGAAGGCGGAGGCTAGCTTTTAGGGGTGACGCCGGGGCCCCGGGAGGCTCGCCCCTCGGCGCCTAAAATCCCCCCCCGTATCATCCCAAAGGGGGTTTGAGCCCGGGGTCGGGGAGGCGTATTATACAATCGGTGGAAAAGCCGCCGGATGGGAGGCCACATTTATCTTGGAAAAGCAGGCTGTTCGTAGTAATATGAAAGCACAGGAAGGGCTTTCATGAACCATACAAACCGGGGTTTTACGCTTATCGAGGTCCTCATCGTGGTCGCGATCATGGGCATGCTCATTCTCATTTCCTATCCGAGCATCATGAATTCGCTCGAGACGAGGGGATTGGAGAACACGGCCAGGGACATCCAATCCAGCATGCAGGTGGCCAAGTTCCAGGCCGTCAAGACCAGGATCAACCACCGGATCCGCTTTTCCAACACCACCGGCCCCTGGTTCTTCGCGATCGAGAGGCAGGCGCCTAACGGTACCTGGGCCACGATGCACGGATCCATCCCGAAATCGATCTCAGGAAAGTTCACGGTGACCCTCAACCTTCCGGCCGCCCTTCCGGCCGGCAAGACCGTGACCTTCTCCGCCATGGGGATGATCTCGGATTTCGTCACGACCCTGAACAGCATCGTCCTGGAGAGCGCCAAGCTGAAGCGCGGCCGGCAACCCGACCAGCGGACTATCATCGTTTACGCGGGCGGCTCCCTCCGGTATCTGAAGTCCACGAGCGGGTGAGATCATGATTGACCGGAAGAACATGAAAAACGGCTTTTCCCTGATCGAGGTGCTGGTGGGCATCGCGCTCATCGGCACCGTCCTCATCGGCCTGGCCCAGCTCTTCACCATGAGTGTCATGAACAACCTCCGCTCCAGCGAGATCAGCAACGCCACCTTCCTGGCCCAGCAGAACATCGATTACCTCCGAAGTCTGACCCGAGGGGAAATAAGCAATTTCCCCCAGGTGGCGCGGGGAGAGTCCGGCGATGAAGCCATCGATTTGAACGTGGACACGACCACGGACTTCCGGCGGCTCACCCGGGTAACGCCCAACGGTGAGCTCTTCGACATCAGAGTCTGGGTCTTTCCCGCGGCCGAGCGCAACACGCCGGTCGCCCAGCTCCTTGCTGACCCCGAACGGCATCATGTCCAAGCCCAGATCAATACCGTCATCAGCAGGTGATCCCATGATCAATAGCTTCGTCATAAGGACAGACCGGCGGACCCGGGCGGAGAAGGGGTTCACCCTCATCGAGCTCCTTGTCGGGAGCGCGGTCATGCTCGTCGCCATCCTCGCCGCCTTGGAACTCTATTCGCGGAGCAACAAGGTCGCGGTGGACCAGCAGCAGTATGCCGAGATCCAGCACGACGTCCGCACCTCCATGTACCTCATCTCCCGGGACCTCCGGATGGCCGGCGCCGGCCTCCCCCAGGAATTCGCCATGTATTCCTTCGAGGGCACCGACAACGAGATCCAGGGCGCCGGGGTCACTACGCCGGACCGCCTGAGGATGATGGGCAACATCGAGGACCCCTTGAATTTGAGTATTCACGGCTACCAGGGTGGCGAAGGGGGTGCCTCGGTCACCCTGGACCTCGAGAATTACAGCTTCGAACAGTATCCTTACCTGGATCCGTATTACGTCAACAAGTTCGTCCTTGTCCTGCCCAACCCGGCCTCGGCCTGCCGGGCGGCGGAGGTCCGGATCGTAACCCACGTGACCCACAGTACGGGCGCGACGACCGAAAAGCTCAACTTTTCGCCGGGCCTGGCGCCCGGCGTCGACCCCCCGGGCGGACTGTCCGGGTCGTGCACGGACCCCAACAATTACGACGGCGGATTGGTGACGTTCATCGAGGTCATCGAATATTGGCTGGATCTCACCGGCAACGCCACCGGCCTGACCGCCGGAGTCAACGGCTACATCGGCGGAGGCGTCGGCGGGGTCCTCTACATGAACAGGAACGGGGTCCAGAATGCCCTGGCCCAGAACATCGAGAACCTCCAGTTCGAATACAACGGCGACCTTAACGATGACAAGACGATGGACGGCTTCGTCCCCTGGAACAACGCCTGGACGCTGGCCGACGTCAACAATATCCGCCAGATCCGGATCTGGGTCCTGGGCCGGACGCCGAACCGTGTCCTGAACGTGTCGGGCAGGCCCACCGGCGGCATCCATATCTACCGGCGGCCCGCGGTGTCCAATACCCTGAAGATGGACGCCGACGACCGCTGCAAGCGGTTCCTGATGAATTCGACCGCCAACGTCCGGAACATGTCCTTGAATATCTACAACCTGGGCGTGAGATAAGACCATGAAAAGAGCAGAACGGGGTTCCGGTCTCATCGTCATCATCGTTGTCATCGCTTTCCTCCTGACCATCGGCGTCATGGTCGTGACCGTCACGAGCACCGGACCCAAGGTCTCGGGCAACGTCCGGAGCCAGGAAGAGGCTTTCAACGCGGCCGAGGCGGGCTTCGACGCCTCCCGGATACAAATGGAAAATCTCTTTTTGAACGGGACTTGGGCCAGCTTCGACGGCCATTGCCTGGGACAGGTGGAGAAGATCGATATGCCCACCCTGGACGGCGCCTTCAACCCGTTCTATTTTCGAAGCCTCTCGGACGAAGAGCTTATCGGGCTGATCGACCCGGACGGCGACGGGCTCCCGAATTTGCCCAACACCATTTTCTTTCAACAGCCGTTCACCAAGACGTCCGCGGGAGCGGATGACCCGAGGTACACCTATACGACCTTCCTCATCAACGACGAAGCGGGGGCCGGGTCCTACGATCCGAGCGACGTCCTCCTGGTGACGATCGGGGTCGTGAGGGCCGGGACGGCCGGGACGCGGGTCCTGGCGACATCGAGATTGGAGATCGTTATCGCGGTCGAGGGAACGAACCCATAGCCGCCGTTTTGGGGACGCCTATAAGCGTGAAGGAGGAACGGAACATGAAAAGGGTAAAATGGATTATAGGCTTGGCGGCCCTCCTGGTTATTCTGGTCTTAGCGGGCTTCTTTTTAAGGGCCCAGGAATGCACGACCAACTCGGACTCGGTGGCCGGCTATGCGCCGGGAAGCGACTCGACTCTTGACACGAATTCCATGACCGGGATCACGAACGACACGGTGGGCCTGTACCTGAGGCTCAAGGAAAAAGGCGCGAATTTCGTCGCTTCGAGCGGTTACCCTGTGTCGACGAATTATCGAATGACGGCGGCCGCCGCGGATTTTAACGGCGACGGCTTCGTGGACCTGGCCGAGGGCGGAAGGCTATGCGATTATGGCACCTACACGGCCGGCGATACCAACCTCGCCATTTTCATCAGCAGAGGAAAGGACCCGGTCACGCCGACCAAGTTCTTGTTCGACGGCCCTTTCTACATCGATTACCTTTCCACCTTCAAAACTTATGAAATCATGTCGCTCGGCGCCGGCGATTATGACCGGGACGGGGATAACGACATCGCGGCCCTGAGCTGGCAGGGTCGTCTGTGGATCTTCAAGAACCGGTTCAAAGAGGACAGCCGGCCGGCGGGCTATGCGAACAGCAATCTCTTCAGCACAACGCCGACCCTGATCGCCGATCTCATCAACGACGGCTACACCGAAACCGGATCAAGCAGCAGCCACTGGCGTTGGGAAAGCAACATCGCTTCCATCGATATCGACGGCGACCTGGACCTGGACCTGGTCGTGGCCGTCCCCACGAGGTGGGCGACGGATCGCTGGGGACAGGTCGTCATCTATATCAATGACGGATCAGGCGTTTTTTCCAGATTGATGATCACGATCAATCCGTTCCCGAACAACAATAACTATCTCTACGGCGCTTGCGGTGTCGCCGCGGGCAAGTTCAGGGGGCCGACCTTCCCTGTTGACTTCATCATCGGCACGGCCGGAGGGCCCAGTTCCAGCCCAAGGGACCTTTCTTACTATAAGAACGACGGGCTCGGAAACTTCACGAATGATCCCCCTCGGAAAATAATGATCCCCGCCAACTCAGGCACCCTTTCCTTCATCAGCTCAGGGGACCTGGATGGGGATGGAAATATCGATCTGGTCATTTCGACAGACGGAGCTCACCTCAGTAGTTTCAATTACCCTCCGACGCCGGGCGAAGGCGGATACGTTTACTGGCATAAAAACAGTGGGACCGGCTCTTTCACCCAGAAATGCGTTCCGACAGCCTGCACCAGGACTTCCTCATCAGGCGATCTGGATTCGGGAGCCCTGGGCGATTTCGACAAGGACGGAGATATCGACTTCTTCGTCGCTGACGGCAACAACTTGATGAGTGTCTTTTTCTTCATGAACGAGACCTATCCTCTTTATGTCGCTTCGGGCTCGGTCTCCTCTAAGAACCTTCTTCCCTGCGATTTCCTCACCTCGATGGAAAGGGCCATCACCTCGGCTACCATCCATGCCTCCGACTCCCGCCCGGCCGGAACGACCATCACATATTATCTTTCGAATTCGGACGACGACAGCGGAATTCCCAAGTGGGAGGGACCGGTCACGAACAACGTCGAATTCACGTTCGCCTCCCCCGGGCAATTCCTCCGTTGGAAAGCCGAGTTCACGACGGCGGATGAAACCAAGACCCCGAAGATTCTCAGCATATCGATCGACTATAAATATATCGGGAAACGCGAATATTCCCGCACGTCCCAGGCGTACACGACGGCGAACATAAACTCATCAGACCCCGACGACGAGGAAGTGCTCTACGCCGCGTCCTTCGAATTCCCGACCTGGAAAGGTCACCTGCGGAGCTGGGACGTGACCGACCTTACCTTGGCTCAGACCAGGAACTCCCAGCTCGCCGATATCCTGGACGTCGGCGCGACTTTCGGCGACGACGCGGGCGAGATCCTGATGACGAGAGATTATTCGACCCGGCTCGTCTATACGGCCTATGATTTCGAGGGCGATGGGATCATGAACAACAGGCTGGACTTCAATGTTTCCCAGAAGGATATCCTGGACAACTTTTTAGGACTCGGCGAGGGAAGCCCCGAAGCCGAGCTCTTGATCAAATTCGTCCTCGGGGACACGAGAAACTGGAAATTGGGGGATATCAACCATTCGTCGCCGCAGGCTTTGAATCCGCCGAACGGCAACGGTGCGCTGATGGGGACCGGCTACAGCGAATTCGTGGAAGCCAACAAGTCGAGGCGGAAGGTGATCCTGGTCGGCGCCAACGACGGCATGCTCCACTGCTTCGATGCCGCGACCATGGAAGAGCTGTGGGCGTTTATCCCCAACAATCTCCTCTATAAGTTGAAACGCATGCGGGTTACGGACGAGGACTGCGGGGTATTTCTACAGCACCAGTTTTTCGTCGACGGCACGCCGGCTATCCAGGACGTCTTTTTCGCCGGCGCATGGCATACGGTTTTGGTCTGCGGTCAAGGCCCGGGCTGGGGGAAGAACGACAAGTGCTATTATTTCGCTCTTGATGTGACGGATCCTCTGGGCCCTATACCGCTTTGGGAATTCACCCATGATACGATGGGCGAGACCTGGTCGGTCCCGGTCATCGGCAATGTCAGGTCTGAGAACAAGTGGATCGCCTTCTTCGGCTCCGGGTACGATAACGATCCGGACGCAACCGTCGGGAACTACTTCTACGCCGTTGACGTCCAGACGGGATCGCTCATCAGAGCTTTTGAGATGGTTCAGGGCGGGGAACACAGTCCGTTCGGCATCCAGAATACCCTCCCGGGCTCTCCGTCCGAGATCGATTCCGACAGGGACGGCTATGTCAACGCCGTCTATGTCGGGGACCTGCTCGGCAGGCTTTGGAAGCTGGAGGTGAGCCCCCTGGCGGCGGTCGATTGGGAGCCGACGATCCTTTACTCGGACCCATTCGATCAGCCGATCATCACCAAGCCGGAGATCGGGATCGATATAACGAACAACACCGTCAGGGTCTATTTCGGAACCGGCGGCGACGAAAAGGCCACGAACACGGCCTATTATTCATTCATCGCCCTGAAGGACGTGAGCCCGGCGACGGTGGAGTGGTACATGGGGAATCAAACGCTCGGCGACGCTCTGCATCTGGACGCCAGTATGAAGAAGGACGATCTGGCCCAGGGCGAGAAGGTCTGGGCGGATCCGGTCATCTCCAACAACCTTATCTATGTCGCGACCCTTTATGGCAGCATCGAGAGCCTGAATCCCTGCCTGACGCTGCCCGGCGTCGGGAAGATTTATTCCCGTTACATCTCGTCAAGCCAGGCCGGAACATCAGCCCTGCTTGGATCGGGAGGCGAAGTCATTGCCTACCTGGCGACCAAACAGAAGGTCCGCTCGGCCGTGACGGTCGGAAACACCCAAAAAGTCCAGGTCGGCGCCGACGCCGTCACGAAAAGCAAGGTCTTCATCCAAAGCTACACGAGGCCTGAGATCAGCCCACCCGAGCCCCCAAGCCAAGTGCTGGCCCAGCCTTTGCCTCCGTCACGGCTGGTGATCAAGTCGTGGAGAGAGGTTTACAGGATTTTCCGATAGAGGGTTCTTTTTCAGGGCAAAAGAATCGCGGGCGAGTAAGGAGTTCTGTCCGTTCCTCCCGGTGAACTCGATTAAGGGCCGGGTGACGGTCCTTTCCGTCGGCTGGGGACAGGGGGGCTTATCTTTTGAACAAATCAAGATAGACGCTGACGATCCTCTGCCCCCACAGGAGCGCGACGAAGGCCGCGGGGGCGAGGAAGGTCCCGAAGGGCAGCGCGAACTTCATGTCCTTCTTCCGGACCAGGATGAAGAAGACGCCGACGCCGGCCCCGGCGAACGAGGCCAGGACGAGCGTCAGGACGGTCGGGAGCCAGCCCAGGAAGGCGCCGATGACGAGGAGCATGGTCACGTCGCCCATGCCCAGCCCCTCCTTCCGGCGGACCAGGAAATAGGCGCCGTATACAAAGAGCAGGAATCCGGACCCCACCGCGGCCCCGATGAGGACCTGCCGGAAGTTCATGTCCTGTCGGAAAAGACCATAAGCCAGAGCCAAAACCAGCCCGGGTATGGTGATCACGTCGGGGAGGATCTGGTGATAGTAATCGATGAATCCGAGGGCGATCATCGCGCTCGCGAACAGGCAGGAGGCGATGAGGGGAAGTCCCAGCGTTCGACCGTGATGGAAATACAGGAGCACGAATGACGCCGGCGTCAGGACCTCGACGAAAAAATAGGAAAAAGGGATCCGAAAGCCGCAGTGACGGCATTTCCCGCGCAGGATGAGATAGGAAAAGAAAGGAACGTTGTCGTATGGCTTGATCCGCTTTTGGCAGCCGGGGCATGTCGAGGGGGGCTTTAACAGGCTCATCTTGAGCGGAATCCTGTAAATGACGACGTTGAGAAAGCTCCCCCAGGCCAGGCCGATGAGCACGATAAGGACAAGACTCATCGCTTCCACCACATGGTCGGAGGGTTCACGTCCCCCGTCGCCGCGTCATAAACGTAGTCCTTATCGTCCAGATCCCTGGGAAGAGAAGTCAGGATCCCTGCCGTCACGAGCCGGGACAGCTCATCCGGAAGCCTTTTATACTTCTCCTTGAACTTCGCGACCGCCTCTTTCAGGGCGTCGATGTCCATCTCGGCCTTGACCTGGTAGAGGTGGTTCGAGGCGATCTTTTTCACCCGGTCGTCCGTGGCCGTGTTGTAGACCTCAAGCCAGGTCTCCCAGGATGTCTTGAAGTCCGTGACCTTGAGCGCCGCGTTGGCGTAGAGCCGCTTGGCAAAGTCGGGCGCTCCCGGTAAGACCATGGCCTTCCCGAAGTATTTCCGGGCCAGGTCGTAGTCCTTGAGCTGCGTCTGGGCGATGTGGCCGGCCTCGAAAGGAAAGAGCCACATGTCGGGGTTCTTGGCGAACCCTCTGTCGAGGATCCGGAGGGCCAGGGGGATGTCGCGGGCCTCCTTGCCGGCGATCATGGAGCCGACCTCGTAGGGATCCGTGTAGCGTGAGTCGAGTTCGGCGATGATGGCAAAGATGTGGTCGAGATAAGTGAACCGGTCAGCGATCTCGTAGGTGCTGTAGTACTGGATGGCCCAGAGGTAGATCATGTCGGCGGCCAGTCCGGAATATCCGAAAGTGACGTATTTCAGGAACTTGCCGGAGGGGACGTAGATGATGGATGAACCGGGGATTTTCTTGCGGAGGATCTTGTCGGTTTCGAGCTTCAATCCCATGAACCCCGCGCATGCTGCCAGGATAAAAAGGACGAGGAGGAACGTCCCGGAGATCCTTTTAGCGGCGATTCTTATAGGCATCACGCGCACGTCTGTCTTTATCGCGGGCATATGCCCAGGCGCAGGCTAAAGCCTGCGACCACAGGCGGCCATATCAAAACGAAATCGAAGGCCAGAGGTCCGATCGCATCCAAATCATATGAAATCGCGCTTTCGGAACACCCAGATCGCCAGACCGAGGATGAAGGCCGCGTAAAGGATGCCGTAAAGCGTCGAATAGACGAAGATCTTCGGCGGGATGGGCAGGTTGTGGACGACCTCGGTCTTGAAGTTGAAGTTCTCGAGATCGGGGAGGAACGTATAGAGCGCGCGGGCCAGCGTCCGCCCGGTCCCCGGCTTCACCTTCTTGATGAGCGTCTCGAGCCCCCAGGAGAGATGGCCGATGAGGTAGAAGGAGAGCGAGAAGATCGAGCTCAGGATGGGCGTCGAGAAGGTCGAGAAGAGGATGGCCACGGCCGTGATGAGCATGAGTTCCAAAAAGATGAAGAGGATGGCCGTGAGCATGGGCCATTCGACCTTGAACGTATGGAAGAAGAGGACGGCCAGAAAGATGACGGCCATGAGGACCGTCATGATGAAGAGGGTCAGGGCGAGGCCCAGGTACTTCCCGAGGATGAACTGGGCCCTGTGGATGGGCTTTGAAAGCAGGGTGAAGATCGTCTTCTTGTCGATCTCCTTGTAGACGAGCCCCGTCCCCATCAGGATGGCCATGAGGACGCCGAAGAGCGAGATCGAAGCCAGGCCGACGTCCTTGATGATTTTGACCCGGTCCCCGACCGTCAGGATGGCCAGGACTCGGGAGAAGACGATGCAGACCGCCGCGAAGAAGAAAAGGAGATAGAGGATCCGGTCCCGCTTGGCCTCCTTGAACGTGTTCAGCGCGATCGTCCCGACTTTCATGTGCGCCTCACCATGTCCACGAAGATGTCCTCGAGCGTCTCGGTGCGGGGGATGAGGGATTCGATCTTCGCCTTTTTGTCGCGGACAAGCTCGAGGACCCGGCCGACCTTGTCCTCGTCGTAAACCTTGAGGAGGACCTTCCCGCCGTGGACAGACAGGCTCTCGCCCAGCCCGGCCAGCTCCGCGGGGACGAGCCCCGAGACCGTCACTTCGGTGAAAAGGACCTTCTCCGAAATGAGGTCATGGAGTGTGCCCTGATTAATGATCCGGCCGCCGATGATGATGGCCACGCGGTCGCAGATCATCTCGATGTCCTGGAGGATGTGCGAGGACAGGAAGACCGTCTTTCCTTCCTTCTTGAACCGGACGATGATGTCCCGGATCTCCTTCCGGCCGAGAGGGTCGAGCCCGCCGAGCGGTTCGTCCAGGATGACGAGCGAAGGGTCGTTGACGAGGGCCTGGGCGAGCCCGACGCGCTGGAGCATGCCGCGGGAAAATTTCCGGAGATGAAGGCCGGCGGCCTTCTCCAAACCGACGAGCTTGAGGAGGGAGGCGATCCGGGCCTCTTTTTCGGCCTTGTTGAGGAGGAACAGGTCCGCGTAAAAAGAGAGGAACTCGCGGGCCGACAGGTAATCATAAAAGTACGGGTTCTCGGGAAGGAAGCCCACCTTCTCCTTGGCCTTGGGCGAGAGGTGCGGCCGGCCGAAGATCTCGACCGTTCCCCGGTCCGGGAAGATGAGGCTCAGGACGCACTTGATCGTGGTCGTCTTTCCGGCCCCGTTCGGCCCGAGGTAGCCGAAGATTTCGCCCTCTTCGACGGCGAGCGAGATCCCCTTCAGGATCTCCTTTTTCTTTGGGATGAAGCCCGTGCTGAACGACTTGTGGAGATCCTCGATCTTAAGGGCGTTTGCCATCATATCCTTAAGTCATTCTTAGCTTATGGGGAAAAGATTGTCAATACAGCACAAGCTAATACGAACGCATTAGATAGTTTGACATCTGACTTTAAGCGGCCTGAAGCCGCCCTCAATCCCCCGACCCCGGGGAACCAGTCCCGTCGGTTCCCCCCGTCGCACCTCTGTCGGCGACACGAACGATCTCAGAGCCCCCCTCCGATTATCGGAGGGGGTAGGGGATAGCAATAAATATGAACAGAGTCTTGGGCGTGTCGCCGATATAGCCTTCATAGGATTCGGGTCCCCCCTCCGCTACGGGGGCTTGAGGACGGCATTCAGTGCCGTTCATATATTGTAACTTCTTTTATTGCGTTCGTATTAGATAAGCTGGACAAGGCCGGGCCTATTCGAGCCCTTTGACCCGGCGGGCGTTCTTCAGCAGCCAATCCTGGGTGAAGACGTGTTCCCGGGTCATAGCCAGTTGGATCTTGAGCTGGTCCTTGGTCTCCCCGTCAGGGGTCAAGCCGATGATCTTTTCGTATCTCGCGACGAGATCCTCCTCCGCCGGGATGAGGCTCTCGAGGGCGGAGATGCGGTTACTCCCGGCATATTCGGCGGGCATCGGAGCGCGGCTCCGTTCGACGCCCTTGTCGTCCCTCACGGCGTTCTCGATCCGGACGACGTCGCCCAGCTTGACCAGGATACCGGAGAGCTTGTCCCAGAACCGCATGTGGTTTATCGAATTCTTGAAGAGGCGCTGGCTCAAGTCCTGGTGCTCGCTGAACAGGAGGACGAATTTCAGGTAGCGGTGCATGAGATCGTTCTCCAGGCGGGAGATCTCGTGGATGAGACGGACGTCCTCCCGGGCGTCATTCTCCGGCTTGGGCTGGAAGATGAGGGCGTCCGCGTTGCCGCCGTCGACCATCGTCCGGATCATGGCGCTGAACTGCTTCGAATGGCGGACCTCATCGTAGGAGATGTTCAGGACCATGTTCTGGACCTTAGGGTAGGCGAACTCTTTGAACTCGGCGGACTGGTAGAGGTCGGTGACCAGGTCCTCGGTCTGTCGGTCGCGTTCGAGGTTGTCCACGATCCGGGGAAAACGGATGACCTCGTCCGTTCTGAAGGAGGGGATCCCCCCCATCTGCCGGATGACGACGCCGAGCTGAAGGGCGTGATACATCTCGTCGATGCCGATCTGGATCGTCTGGCCCCGGGCGTCGTTCTTCTGCTTCATGATGGGGTCTTCGTAAAAGAACTTGCCTTTAGGCATGGAGTAGGCGTGGTAGAGGTACTCGATGCTCACGGCCCATTCGTGCTCCAGAGCGATCGTTAGGTATTTGAGGAGGTCCTCATGGCTGTCGATCTTTTTGAATTTTTCCATATGCCCTCCCGGTGCATAAATTCGCCTAATTATATCTTTCTTTGGAAGGAGGGGTCAAACCTACTCTTTTGACAAGCTTGTCAAAAGAGTAGGTTTGACCCCTCCTTTATTATATAATCTCTGCAAGGAGATCCGAAATGCCCGACTTCGGCGGCGCCCTCAGACCCCTCAACGAATATCCCGATTACAAGATGGCCATCCTCGGCGTGCCTTTCGACGAGAAATCTTCGTATCTCAGGGGGACGGCCGGCGGTCCGCGGGCCATCCGGCAGGCCTCGACGGGGAAGTGCTACAACGAGTATACGGAACTCGGCGTCAACCTGGCGGAAGAGACCGTGCTCGTCGACCTAGGCGATGTCGACACGTCCGGCGATGTGGACAAGTCCTTCGCCCTGACCGAGAAGGCCGTGGCCGGGATCCTGGACAAGGGCTCCGTGCCCGTCATCCTCGGCGGCGACCACTCCATCACTTACCCTGTCATCAAGGCTTTCGCCCGGAAGCACAAACCACTCGACATCCTCCATTTCGACGCCCATCCGGACCTCTACGGGGACCTCTATGGGGACCGCCTATCGCACGCCTGCCCGTTCGCCAGGATCATGGAGGACGGCCTCGCCCAAAACCTGGTCCAGGTGGGGATCCGGGCGGCGACGACTGACCACAAGGCCAAGGCCTTGAAGCACGGCATCCGGATGATCGAGATGAAAGAGATCCACGACCCCCTCTTTCTCAAGTTCGCCAACCCCCTTTATATCTCATTCGACCTGGATGCCCTCGATCCCGCCTTCGCGCCCGGAGTGTCGCATCACGAGCCCGGAGGCCTTTCCACCCGGCAAGCCATCCAGATCATCCAGGCCCTGAAGGCCAGGATCGTGGGATTCGACATCGTCGAGCTCAACGCGTCCCGGGACGCCTCCGGCATCACCGCCGCCGCGGCGTTCAAGCTCTTCAGGGAGATCGCGGGAAAGACGATCAGGCCGTGAACGGGAAAAAGGGGACGCTATGAAGCATCGGAACTTATGGATGTTCGTCGTTTTTTGGGCGATGGCCGCGTCGCTCGCGGCCTTTGTCTTTGCCGACGAGCGGGGGAACGTTTACAACCTCGGCCTGGAACTCGAGAAACGCGCCGTTGAGCTCTCGGAGAGCAACCTCGAGCACTTCAAGGGCCGAAACGGCGAGGTCTCGGATGAAGAACAGGCGGTCCTCTTCAAATCCGAATCCTTCCTCGCCTCCTGCCGGCTCTTCCTGAGGCTGACCGAGGAACGGTCGGACTACTTCCGTTCGAGCGACCTGCGGACGAACGTCTACAACGCCTTCGCGCACCTGGCCCGTTCCTTCCGGGACCTTGAAGACGAGATGAAAAAGGTCGGCATCCTGCCCTACGCCCTTTCCGACTGCCGGAAGATCCTCAACGGCATGGACAACGAGTTCGCGAAATGGCCTTCGGCGGACAACCTGTCCTACCTCCATCAAAAATATGTCAAGGCCCGCGACGCGACCGTATATATGATCGAAAGGCGTTCCGCAGGCGTCTATGTCCGTCACGCGTTCAAGGACCTGGGGAGCATCTTTCGCTACAACTATGAGCTCAACAGGGGAAAAGACCCATGGAAATTCTTGGTCGAAGTCCCCGCGGACACTCTGGAGAAAATAGAACCCGGAAACATGATCGACCTCGATTTCGAGGGCTGGCTCATCATTGAGCAGGGCACCCGGCCGAACCGGCCCGTTTATCTCATCGAAGGCGGGAAAAAACGGGGGATCACGAGCCCCCAAGTCCTGCAGAGATTCGGCGGCTGGGGGAGGGTCTATGAAGTCCCGGTTGAGGTCATCCGGAGCTACCTTGATGGCGCCCCGGTTTATTAAATGGCTTGCGTTATGAAAGCAAGCCCTTAGATATATTATGTTTTCTATATGAGGCGGGAGGAAATGCGGGCTGTGTCAGCAAAAGGGGGGTTGATGATGGGAACCAAAAAGGTGGGGGCTTTCTCCAGCCCGCTCAAGAAAGCCGCCCCT
>Ga0315279_10006050_pt1 | contig 15407 bp, 22 predicted proteins | sample YL17G06_20_MG_FD_203694 | JGI IMG/M metagenome (GOLD analysis project Ga0315279, IMG submission 203694) | Sediment microbial communities from Yellowstone Lake, YNP, Wyoming, USA - YL17G06_20 | ecosystem: Environmental > Aquatic > Freshwater > Lake > Sediment | place: USA: Wyoming | collected... | reverse complement strand
TGATATAGAATGGAGCAATGTAGGGCAGAGCTATGGTGATTCCTGCTATTAGTCCTTCGATGACGCCGCCCCAGATCAGCTTTTGTGTGATCCCTGTTCCAAACAGGTTCCTGAAAAGAGATTCCCAGCTGTGGAAGAAGTTGCCCAGAAGTTCTGAAGTGAAGTTGCCGAAGACAAAAATGAAACAGAAGACCAGAAGCAGTGACGCTACCATAATCGGATACCCCAAAATCCTGTGAGTTGTCAGGTTGTGGATTCTCTCTTCCAATGGAGGACGCGTTGGAGAAACGAGCTCTTGAACTTGCCTGGCAATGCGTCCGGCTATCTCATATCGCTCAGAGGTTATCACGGTTGGGCAGGAGTGACCGTGAAGCTGCTCAATTTCAGCTGCAAGTTCTTCAACTGCAGATGTTATTCGGGGATCTATTCTTTGAATTTCTCTTGATATCTCCTCATCGCCTTCTAGCAACTTGACGGCGACGTATCTCGGAGGATACCAAAATTGGATTTTCTTTAGCATCTTGGTGATTTTTGCGATTCTAAGTTCAACTTCTTCTCCATATTTTACCTCAAGAGGCTTAGCCTTTTTTCCATTTTCAATTATCTCTACGGCTTTCTCCGAGAGCTCGAAAACGCCGATGCCTTTTACTGCAACGGTAGGCATTACAGGTATTCCCAAGAGTTTCTCCAGTTTTTCTGCGTCGATTTTGATACCTTTGGTCTTTGCAATGTCCATCTGATTCAGGGCTATGATCATTGGCGTTTCAAGCTCTATCAACTGGAGCGTGAAGAACAAGTTTCTCTCAAGAACTGAAGCATCCACTACATTAATCACCACATCCGGCCTCTCAACTGCGATATATTTCCTTGAGACTAGCTCTTCCAGCGAGTAGGTTGAAAGTGAGTATATTCCAGGTAGATCGATTATATCTATCGTGTAGCCCTTGAAGTGAAGTGTTCCTTCGGCTCTTTCAACGGTTTTCCCTGGCCAGTTTCCGATGTGTTGGTGCAAGCCAGTCAGTTGGTTGAATATGACAGATTTCCCTACGTTCGCGTTTCCAGCCAGCGCAATGGTCAATTTTGTCTTAGGCACGCTTTTTTCTCACCACGAAAATCCTCTCGGCCATGCCTCGACCCAAAGCAAGTCTTGAGCCTCTGACAATAACCTCTATTGGACCATGGAAAGGAGCTGATTTAACCATCACTACGTCGGCACCAGGGGTTAAACCCATGTCCATGAGTCGCTTTTCGAACCCCCAGCCTCTGCCGCACCCTTCTCGGCCTGGATTTATGGAAACAACGATTCCAGTCTCTCCGTCTTTCAGAGCAGTCAGAGGCAGTTCCGGATTCCGAGTCACCGCATCGCCTTCCATGTCAATGTCACTTCTTCACTGTTTTCTCTTGACCCAGATGTTTGAGGCCATCGAAAGGCTGAGTGCGTGATTGGTTCCGCCCACTTTGACGGTTATGGGTCCGTCAAAAGGCGCTTTTTCGACAATCTCTATCGACGCTCCTGGCAGGAGTCCCAACGCAGCAATGTACTTCAACACTTCAGGTGTCTCGTCTTTTATCTTGGCTACCACACCGCTTTCTTTGGACTTGAGAGTGGGCAGAGGTTCCGATTTTTCTTCGATTATTCCTCCGCACGCTGTCGGTATTGGATTTCCGTGGGGGCACGTCTTCGGATGACCCAGTGCCTTTTCGAGTTTCTTGATCACATCATTTTTGATGCCATGCTCAAGCTTGCAGGCTGCATCATGCACCTTATCCCAATCCACATGCACAAAATCTGTGAGCAGACGCTCTGAAAGCCTGTGTCTCCTAATTACATCTAGAGCTATCTTTCGGCCCTTGCCAGTCAATTTCACGCCTCTGTAAGGTTCATGTCTCAGCATGCCTTCTCTTTCTAGACGCTCCACGGTGTTGGTGACAGTGCCAGGAACAACCTGCAGCACCTTGACGATGTCACTTGTTCTTGCGACTCCGCTCTTTTCCTGAAGCCTATAAATGCCCTCAAGATATTCCTCAACAACTTCGGTAACTTCGCTCATCGCGCACTCCTGCGAGTATACTAAATAGAAATTACGACGACTCGTATATTTAACACTTCTTGCTCAGTAGTCAAATTGCCCAAGTTCTAAAGTGAGACTGAGCAAGCATAATATAGTTGAAGTCAGGCCGCAGAAGACCTCAGCATGTCAATGGGCATTCCAGAGACTTATGGTGCTATGGCGGCGACCTTCACTTGTTTTACTCCTCTCTTCGTCATAATAACTTGAGCAAGGCTTCTGATTTCCTTGACGCTCCCTTCAACTGCAATGATTTCTAAGCACTTGTTATCTTCCAAGTGAACGTGCAGAGTCGAAGAAATCGCATTCTTGAATTGATGTTGGGCTTTTGTGATCTCGTCCAGGAGACCTGGCTTGTCTAGATAATATAGCACAAGGATGGCACCGGTTATTCGCCCCGAATCTTTTTGCATCCACTCAAATTCTGTGATAAAACTTCGCACTGCATCATGGACGGCCTTTGAACGGTTCTCGTATTGCATGTTCTTCCAGACTTCATCTAACTTATCTACGAGAGGAGGAGGAAGTGAAACGCTGAAGCGAGTTACCTTCATTTTCTGAGACATTCAACCACCATATTGGATAGTTACTAGATGCAAAATGCTTTTATATGTGGTGTTACGATTTTGCTGATTCATAACACTGGAGGTCTGGTCTTGACTCATCTTAACAGTCGCATGGTGGCCGCTATCGCCATATTCGCGGCCCTTTGGGGCGTTCTGAACTCTATCTTTGCTCCCATTGTATTCCGTGTGTTTGGGTTGCCGATTCTCTGTGACATGATCGGCTTCGCAGTTCTTACCCTTACTGTATGGTGGACTAGAAAGTTTGGGGCCGCAACTGTGGTAGGACTTATCGCAACCGTCGTCAACTTCGTATTTAATCCAGCTGGGGTTCACTTTCTGGGTTTTGCGGCAGCCAGCATGGTCTTTGATGTAACAGCAAAGCTCATCGGATATGATAGATGCTTCAAAAAGCCAATATTCGTTACAGTCTCAATGCTTCCCGTTTCGGTGCTGTCAGCTGCAGCGGCAGGTTTGATCATAGGCACGTTCTTCATGGACACGCCAGCCTTGGCTAGATGGGGTGGAGCTCTTGGCTGGGCGGGACTGCACGCCCTCGGCGGTGTTATTGGAGGATTCATCGGCATAGTTTTGATTACAGGTCTTGCTGCCAGAGGCGTACAAAGAATGGACGTGAAGAAATAGATGTGCGCGTGCAGAATGTCTGAAGAGCTGTTCGAGCGAGATCAGTTTAGCACACGCTGAAATGTGCGGTTTTGGCTACCCAGACAGCCTAATGTGGTTGTTGTATCCCTAGAATGGTCAGCTGATTCCTACTTTTGATGCCTCTCGCTATATCCGCCGGAGCGAAGACCATCTTGCCTTGAGCCACATCCACTTTCTCAGCACCTACGGTGATTGTTCCATGTCCATCAATAACATAGAAACACACATCATAAGGCTCTGGGCGTGAAGGAATTTCCTGACCGGTTTCAAGGCAAACAAGGATGATGTTGAACCACTTAGTTTTGCAGAGGTCCTTCTTGACTTTCTGAGCATTTGAAAATTCTGCCAGCTCAGTCAAGTTCCATGTATCCAAATCCAAACTGCCTCCTGCACACTATTCCTTACGCTGGTTCATGATATGGAAACGGATGCCCATGAAAAGAAAAGCTGCTGCATAGGCACTTAGAATCGTTATGTTGAGGACTGGGCCGAAGAAAGCGTCCGCGCCTGAGGCGTACCTTGCAAGTTCAACGGTATGAGTCAATGGTGAAAACATAGACACTGCCTGCATCCATGTTGGCAGCTCTCCGATCGGTGTGAAGACTCCGCTGATAAAAAGTAAGGGTATGCGAACGAAGTTGAGAGGCATCATTACTTGCCCTGGCGTCTGGCCTGGAATCGAGGCGAACATTATTCCTAAGGCCGAGAAAGCGAGAGACGACAACGCAAAACATGCAATTAGGGCTCCGATGTTGACTATCTGAGAGCTGAAGAAAGCTATACCAACTAGGACAGGTATGACCGAGACTCCGGCACCGTAGATGATTCCAGCAAGAGTCTTGCCAAGGAGGATGGAAAAGAGTGAGACTGGTGAGGTTAAAAATCTGTCGAAGGTTTGGTTGGCGCGTTCCATAGGTATTACTACGGGTCCGATGGATGAGGAAGCAAAGAAGAGTGTCTGCGAAATGAGAATTGGGATCTGTGTTGCTAATGGTATGTTTCTTCCGATGCTGAACGAGAGAAAAAGACTGAATGGAAAAAGTATACCGAACATTAGAGACGGTGGTTTTGTGTAGTATGTACGCATGTCCTTGACGGCGATTGCCCAAGCTACTCGTATCTCTCTACCGTAATGGCTTGAATGGACGTTGCTCATTGCTTCGCTATTCTCCTAGGCGCTTCTTGTGTTTTCATTCGATTGTTTCTTTCTTCCTCTGTTGCAAGCTTGATGCCAGTCAGTTTCACGAACACGTCCTCCAAGCTCGGACCTAGAGTATTGACTGTTATGAGTTTGAGGTTATTTTTTTGGGCGTAATTCCAGATTGATGTAAGAACACTTGTTGGGTCTTTGGTGATGAGTCTGAACTTGTCCCCTTCCTTCACCGCGTCGCTGACGGTTGGAAATTCTTTCAATTCCTCCAGCATGTTTGGAGATGCTGTCTCGAAGGCCACTTCCACAGACTGCAAGTTCTCCACAGTTCTCTTGAGTCTTTCAGGAGTATCGATGACTGCTATTTTGCCGTGGTTGATGATGGCCACATGGTCGCACATTTGGCTTGCTTCTTCGATGTTGTGCGTTGTCAAGAAAACTGTCAGACCTTGCTGGTTCAGTTTACGGATCAGATCGCGGATTACTAGGACACTTTGGACGTCTAACCCCGAGGTAGGCTCATCGAGAAAGAGAATGTGAGACCGATTCATGAGCGCCATAGCAATGCAGATTCTTCTTTTCATGCCTCTGGAAAAGCCCTGCACTTTCTCCTTGCATCGCTCAAACAGACCGAACATCCTAAGTAGTTCTTCTGCGCGTTTCTCACGATACGCTTTGGGCATGTCATAGAGTTTCCCTGTGAAGATGAGGTTGTCCCAAGCGGAAAGTTCATTGTAGACGTTGCTTACGTCTGGAACAATCCCCATCTGCTCCTTTGCTTCAACAGACTCGCTTTGAATGTCACAGCCCATGATGGTGGCTGTTCCCTCCGTGGGAATCGAGATTCCAGTTAGCATGCGTATCGTGGTTGTCTTGCCAGCACCATTAGGGCCTAAGAAGCCAAAGACTTCCCCCTTCTTCACCTCGAAGTTTATATGGTCCACTGCGAGGATGTCGCGATAACGTTTTGTTAGGTTTGAGACTTCTATGGCATTTTCAGTGTTCGTGACTTCTCGCCTCTGGCAAGTCTTTTAGGAGGTTAATTCGGAGTTCCTTTGTTTTCAGTCTCCATACCTTTTCAGGTGCACCGCCGCCGACCTCACGATATTCAGCCAATTCAATAATGCCTGCTTCTTCAAGTTCGGAGAGATGATAGTAGAGCCCTGATCTTGAGAGACCTTCTCTAGCTTTTTCAAGTCCGTCGAAAATTTCATTGGTGCCTTTTGTTTCTTCCCCGATGAGGCGAATGATCACCCATCTGGTTGGGCAATGTAGAGCCCTGAAATACTTCTGGAATTTGCTGAATTCCTTGGTATTGCAGCTAGGGCATTCCTCGGCACACATTCTAGGTCACTTTCAAGCTTCCACTCTAGACTTCGTTTTCCTTCAGGAAAGAATTATTGGATATACCTATGTTTCGCTCAGGTGTCTCTCAGCGTAGCTCAGTTCGATGTCAGCTTCTTCAAATTTGCCTTTGGATATCAGTTTTCGTGCTTCGCTTATGTGCTTCAAGGCGCAACCTTTCAAATCATTTCTGAAATCACACTTGGCTTCTTCTTTGCACATGCCTATCACGTTTGCGTTTCGATCCAATATTATAATAAAAACTGTAATATTATAGTAGTATTTAAGTCTGGTTGCTAGCTGCCTAGCTCATGCAGAATCTTGTGCTTCTATGTGCCACTGTGGGAGCCTACTGTCTTTCGATCAACGAAATTGTCGATTATCCACTGTTTGATGTCATCTCTTGTGCGACGAAAGGCATTCAACTTCTCTTCATCGCTCCCTTCTACTTCAGAAGGATCGTCGAATCCATGGTGAAGATAGTGTTTTGCTCCAGGTATTGTCGTGTTGATTATCTCTGGCCTACCCATGACTATCGGTGAAGAACACAGTGAACACATTAGCTTGGCGCTGCTCCGGCACACGGATACAACTAAGTCGATTTCCTTGTTTCGAAACTCTTCAATACTCTTGGAATACTGCTTGGAAATGTCTGTTCCTATCTCGGCCATGACCTTGATGGCAAAAGGATTAACTTGCGTCGGATTTGAACCTGCGCTGAAAACCTCATACTTATCACCGAACAGATGCCTGAGCAAACCTTCAGCCATCTGCGATCTAGCCGAATTGTGTTCACACAAAAAAAGAACTTTCATCTTATTCATTTACAAGCTCCTTTTCGCTTTCTCCCGCATCTGACGACAGCTTCAGCCTCCCGTCTTTGCCAGCGTTCTCATTACGTACAAGCAGCGCGCGCTGACGAGAAGAAAATATCGGTTTAAATTATCTGGTTTTAGTCGTTAAGCTCCTCTGGTTAAAGAGGACCTCGGTAATATTTTGTTGCTGGGCAGCCGAGACATTTCTTCTCTTGATAGCGTAAGCATTTACCGCAGTTTATTCCGCATGGCGCATCCTCATCTTCTTTAGCTGCAACGATCTTGATTGGCAGATATTTTGGAATTGCTGGTGCTTCGCCTATCGTGGCTTCTGAACGTCTAATACCCTTCTGCGCTCTTGCAGAGCATACTTCTACTATGGCGTTTAAGGTGTCAGCATCTTCCGCGACCATGACAGTCATCAAATTGTAAGCACCAGTTGTCGTGGTTAGAAACACAATTCTTGGGCATTTAGAAAACATGTCTACAAGTTCTCGTACACGTTCAGGCGTTTCAACCTCCGCATTCACGATGGCAACACGAAGGCCAAGCTCCTCTGCACTAAGCCCCACAGAAACCTTGGCTACATTTTGGCAAAGATTTTGTAACCTTTTTCTTACGCCCACATGAGAGATGCCTACTTTTTTACCTATTTCTGAAAGGGATGCTCGTCCGTTATCCTGTAGAATAGCGACTATTTTTTTGTCAAGTTTATCCATCATAAACTCTCAGGTTACAATCTGTAACAAAAAGTATAAATATGTTTCCATTATGTAACCTAATCGAAGAGTGCCATGAATGAAAGAAATTAAGGTCGAAGTCATCGGCGTAAATCCTCCATGCCCCCGATGTAAAAAGACTGAAGAAAACGCGAAGAAAGCCGCTGCCAAGCTAGCAACTGAAAGTGTGAAAGTTGAAATTGCCAAGCTTGACGTAACCGCAAAGGAAACAATATCCAAATACGGAGTCATAACACCGCCGGCAATCGCGATAAACGGCGTGGTGAAACTCATGGGCAAAGAATTGGATGCCGGCGTCATTGAAAGACTGCTTCGCAAAGAACTGTGAGGAAAAACTCTTTGGACAAGAAACAGGCCCTTAAGACTGCCTTAATGTTTGCTTTCATCCTTTTCTTCATAGTAATGATGATTTGGGCAATCGTGGGCGCTTATACTCTTACGCCAACGTCCACTGCCGAAGATCTGCAAGGCCTGCCACTCTGGCAGATACCTCTGGTGTACATTTGGGATTACGCGCAGCACGGCTGGATATGCCTTGGCTTTGCGTTCACAATCTCTGGTGTATTCGCAGAGTTCATTCCCAAGAGTTTCATGCTCAAGTACATGAGCAGTGGAAAACCAATAGCGTACGCAATAGCCATGCTGATCGCCCCGCTTTTCTGCGTTTGTTCCTGCACAATGGTGCCTCTCTTTTCAGGCCTGATTTACGCAGGAGGAGGGATAGGCCCCGCTTTAACTTTCCTTTTGGCAGCTCCTGCCAACAATCTCCTATCGGACATAGTAACCATACAGGTGCTCGGATGGCAAATCGCTCTTGCAGACATTGTCGCGGCAGGAATAAGCGCGGTCATTATCGGATTCCTCGTTTCGAAAACGCCATGGGGAAAGAAGTTCGATCAGAAAAGCCAAGTAACCCAAGCGCATACTGCGTCGATAGAACTTGTTGAGCAGCCGTTGGATGAGCGGCTCTGGAGTGCTCTGAAGTTCGGTGGGTATCTTGCAAAACGGATCATTCCTGCTTTTGTTGTGGGACTTGTTGCTGTGAGTTATTTCCAAGCCTTCTTTCCTTCTGAGCTGGTGGAGACATATTTGACTGGTGCAATGGGTGTCGTATATGCTGCAATACTGGCGGGTCCTCTCTACACCCCAACATTGATAGAGGTAGCAATAGGCAGGGCGCTGGTTAATTTAGGCATGGCTCCTGGCGCAACGTTAGCGTGGCTAATGGGGCAGCCTTATGATGTGCCTAACGTTCTTTCAGCCTCCAGAATAGTGGGATGGAAGATCGTAATCACGTATGCAGTTTTAGCCTTCATTGCTGCAGTCTTTTCCGGACTGCTTTACGGTCTCTTAACTGGCGGATTTTGAATGTTAAAAACTTACATGCTAAAATGCAGCATCGACTGTAAGAAACAAATTTAGAAAAGGTGGCGAACATGGCTCAACTATTCAGAGTATAGTATCCCACCGTTTTCCCAGAGGAGTGTGATGGCTGTGCCTCATTTGAAGAGACCGTGTTGCGCGCGCTACTTGTACAATGGGACAAGATGGGAATCTTAGCATGCTCGAAATTTGATATCGGCAAGAACATCGTTATTGTTGTCCGCGCGCTCGCTCAACCATCACGCACAAACCATGTAGGACCTGAATGCCGCTTTCCAGACAGAATCTGATGGCTGTTTCTGACTCCGAGCAAGGTTGCATCCACACTTTCATAATTCCAATCTTCTTACAAATTCTTACGACCTCTTCTGTTGTTTTCGGCGGAACTACAACATCGACGACATCAGGTTTTATCGGCAAAGCTTCAAGGCTCGGATAGCACTTATCCCCCAAAACCTTATTCACATTAGGATTCACGCAATAAACGCTGTACCCAGCATGGCGCAAATCCTTGTAAACTTGATGCCCATATTTCTCAGGGTTTCTACTGGCTCCAACAACTGCAAAAACATTTTTCTTATCCAAAAACGCCTTTATCGATTCCTCGTCCACCTTCGTTCCCACTCCTTTTTTCCTGAAAGCATAGACTAAAGATGGCGCGTTATCTTTGGCTCTAACGTTTGTCTAGGCGTTGCGCCGATGATCCGGTCTACAAGTTTTCCGTTTTTGAATACCAACAGCGTTGGAATGCTCATTATCTCATATTGCACACTGACTTTCCGATTCTCATCCACATTCAATTTCCCAAACAACACTTTCCCAGCATAATCCCGTGCGAGCCCATCTATGACTGGAGCAACCATGCGACATGGACCACACCAAGCGGCCCAACAATCGACTACTACCAGCGGATGACCCGCAACCAGTTGTTCAAATGTTGAATCAGTCACCTCAATAGGCTTACTTGACACCTTCCCCTTTTTTTCAGAAGCCTCACTTTTCTTGATCATTTCCTGCATTTTTGTCAGTCTAATCCTTTCTAATTCCTTATCTTCCTGCTTTTTCATTTCGACACCTCGTGCGTTCATTCGTAGTGTACGTTGATTACAGTGTGAATTCCCATTTGCACCATAAGTCCTTAGAATGCTTGTCTGGCGGACAAACCAAACAATTTACTTCCGCTTTTGGATTCAAAGTCTTAGCAAAATTCTTCAAATATCCAAACCGCACTTTCTTGCACGGAAATTCACACAAATCCTTGCTCAAACGAGCCTCCTGAGTCCTACACCTATCGATACTCAGAGTAGCTCGCTTGTTTTCAATTTCGATTGTTTTGAAAGGTTGATCTAACGCCCAACTGGACTTGCGCAAAAGATCAATAATCGTTGCTACGTCTGGATTCTCGCCAACCTTGAACATTCGTTGCAGGCTCTTAGCGTCGATTGCGGCCATGCTCTCCCAAACACTAGCATCAATTTCAGTTGCCGCTTCAGTCCCATACTTCTTTTCTATGCCCAGAAAATATAGGCCATCAACTCTCCAAATGTTGCGAATTTGCAAAAAGAAATAGTCAAGCAGTTTCTCCATCGGCATTTCTGCCAGCGTCTCACGGTCTTCTCGATTTCCAGGAGGATATTCACTCATGCTTTTTCACCATTACAGAAAATAGCACATAACTTTCTCATATTTCAAACCTACTGCGCAAGTATCTGTTCTTCAATGATCTAGTTCACTACCTGAGAGAGTATTGTGGGTAACAGAATGTCTCCAATCAGATATGGTATGATTGCAACGCGCCCGCCTAACAATTTCATCCTTTTCCAACTGTTTCTCCTCCGCATTTCGTCCAAAGCAGCAAACTAGACAAACACCGAAAAAGCCAATTGGCTGATGCCCACAACGGATATATCACTTATTTTTGCTCTCATTTCCGCCAAAGCTCTCTTTTATCACATCAGCGACTCTTGTGTCGGGCTTCACAGAAATTGTCCTTATACCATGATGTTTAAGCAAACCAGAAGCGCCTGGACCAAGCTCTGTTGCCATCACAAAATCTACTCGAAGATCTGCCAATGTTTTTGCCGCAACAGGTCCAGCACCATAGTCATATGATGCTGCAGGGTTGTCAATTACGCGCACTTTTCTAGCCTGACCATTCTCGATGTCCACTATGGTAAAGGTTTTGGCTTTGCCGAAGACTTCTGAGACGGTGTCTTCTAAACCTGCATACGCTTTTGTTGGCACAGCTATCTTCAACTTTGCTATACCTAATCAACTCCTAACACTTAGTTGAGAACCGAAAACAAAAAAGGGTGGAAATATTATGGCAGACCACGCTGCCATGGAGGCCCTCCGCCCCTTCTCCCTCCAGGTGGGCCCTTATCCAATCTGTGAATCATTGTGGCTGGCGCTCCACATTTTGGGCAGTTTGACGGTTTTGGCACTCCTTGTGGGGCCTCTATTGCCTGCCCACATTTGCTGCATTGAAAATGTTTCATTGGTAGACTCAATGGGTTCACGGTCCTGGCTACTGCTTCATTTCTTGTTCAAGCTTTGCTTTTGACTCTTTGATTCTCGTTTCAATCTCGTTCATTTCTTTTTCAAGGTCTGCTTTTTCTGTTTCTAGCTCTTTTTTGTAGTTTTCTAATGCTCCTATTTCTTGTTCTGGAGATTGTGTTGGCGCTGCTGGTGGATATATTTGTGACGGGTAAGTGTATTGCATTGGCGGTGGATAGACGTATGGATGTTGTGGAAGGTACCCCCACCGACCGCTACCGAAGCCTCTGTCTCGTGCTCTGCCGAAGCCTCGCCCCCATCCTCTCCCGTATCCAGGTATCAGATTCATGTATCCTGGGACAGAATAACCAGCGCAATAGCCTGCTGCTCTTCCAGTCATGGGTCCTAAGCCCCAAGGTCCTGTTCTATCTCCTCGTGGCGTTCTTTTTCACCTCTATTTTTGTGCTTATGCACGCTTTTCTAATTATGTGATAGTGCACAGAAATATATAAAAGTTGCGCACACAACAATAGATCTCAAGAATAGAAAAGACGGAAAGTATCATGTGGCGACAAAGACATAGATGTGGCAGAAGAGGAAGATTCCCGAAACCAATCACAATAGGAGTAGTTTCCCCCGTAAACAGTCTGACTCCAAACCCTGCTGGAAACCTCGAACCCGTCATGATAGATGTAGCTGAATTGGAAGCCTCCAGACTCGTCGACCTGGAGGGATTATCACAAGAAGAGGCAGGACAGAGAATGGGGGTCTCAAGGGGCACAGTATGGAGACTGGTGCAAAGCGCGAGAAAGAAAACTGCACTAGCTTTGACCCAAGGAAGACCCATACAAATAACGTCATATGCTCCAGACACAAACACAGTTCCGCCCTAGCGCGCGCTATCGCAGTTCTTACATTAGATCTTTGAAACAAATGTCAATCGTGTCGCGGTAGGTTTAAAAGATGAACTTTTGTAGCTCGTTATCTCCGCTGGTGCAAGATATGAGTGAGTATCCACCTGGAAGCATTGAAGACCGTAAAAAGCTTGCCAGAATGCCATTGGAGAAGTTGCTTGACTATTTCTTTCTGCAAATACGGAACTTGTGGAGAGTTGACGGCGTATACTTCCTAGGCATAGAAAAGAAATTCGGAACTGAAGCAGCTACTGAGATTGATGCGAGCGTCTGGGAAAATATGGCCGTAATCGAGGCCAAGAGTCTAAAGAAGACGCTCAAGGTCGGAGAAGACCCAGACATTCCAACAATTATGGACCTTTTGCTCAAGTCAAGCTGGGCTCTGGATCAGCCTTTCAAGACTGTTGAAATAAGTGACAAACGAGCTGTCTTGACCATAGATAGGTGTCGGACACAGGAAACTAGGTTAAACAAGGGGTTACCCGAGTTTCCATGCAAGAAAGTCCGGTTTGGCTACTTGAAGAACTTTGCAGAGACCCTAAACCCTAGAGTAGAAGTAAGCTGCTTAGTGTGTCCACCCGACAGACATTCAGCGGACTTATGGTGCAAATGGGAGTTTAAGCTCTAACAACAATTCGAACGGCCAAAGGCATGTAGCGCGTGCTAGGTTGGAGTGTCTTCAGACTGATGGTGTTCGCTTGATTGGCAACTTACTCCAAGAATGTTAGTGAGAGTAGAGTGAGGACTCCGAGGACGAAGGCGATTAGTTGTAATGCTGATTTCAGAGGTTCAGGTTCTTGTTTATGAAGTTCAGGGATCAAGTCTGAACCAGCTATGTAAATGAAGTTGCCCGCGGCGAAAGGTACCAGAAATGCCGCTGAACCTTGCATGAGAAAGCCGAGACTAAGGGCTACGACTGTTCCAAACACTGCTGTCAGGGCTGTGGCGAAATTGAAGAGCAGAGCCTTAGATCGGGTGAATCCTCCGTAGATGAGGACTCCGAAATCTCCGATTTCCTGGGGGACCTCGTGGAAAACCACAGCCACCGTGGTTGCTATTCCTAAGTGTATGCTTGCCAAGTAGCTTCCACCTATTATTAGGCCGTCTATGAGATTGTGAACAGCGTCGCCGAAGAGGTTCATGTAAGCGAAGGAGTGAGGATGCTCCTTTGAGGTTGGTATGTGGCAGTGTCTCCATTGGAGGAACTTTTCAGCAATGAAGGAAGCAATGATGCCCAACAGAATGTATAGGGATACATGCACCCCGAAACCGCTTTCCTCTGCAGCCTCTGGAATCAAGTGTATGAAGGCGTCTCCAAAAAGGCCTCCGGCAGAAAAACTCACGAGATACAAGAGTATCTTCTTCAAATTCTGCTCCTTCAGCCGAAAAGCCAACAGGCCGGCTAGAGAAATCAAACTAACAACAAACACGCTCACTAAGCTATAGAGCCAAACAACCGTCACGCAATGCCTCCGACTGAAATGAAACTAAAAGTGTTTGAACCTTTTTTCTTTTTCGCAGTACTTCTCGAACTGCTCCATCCATCTTACGTCAAACTCAGGGCGTCCAGAAGCAGAAGTAGGAGTGATAAAAGCGACAAATCTTTGGAATTGAAGTATCGTTTTTGGATGCAACGAATGTTCCAGCATATGGGCATCCTTTGAAGCTATATTCTCTGGAACCATAATCAGTTTGAGAAGCTTTTCGAATGTGTGATACCTCTCCTTGACAGCTTCTGCAATATCTTTTCCTCGTGGAGTAAGCGAAACGCCACCATACTTTTCATATACGACAAATCCCCTGTTATGCAGCTTTTTCATCATCTCCACGACCGTAGGTTGTTGAACGTTCAACTTCTTTGAGATGTCCTTTGTGCGAGCGTAGCCCTTTTGCTGAACTATTTCATATACTGCTCTCAAATAATCCTCAGCCCTTTCTGAGGCATTTCCGCGCATTTTGCTTCCCCTAATGGATTTTAGGGTAATCTAATAAAAAACGCTTTCCTAACGGAAATGTCTTTTTCTGCTCTTCTTCATACTGTTTGTCCCGATTTCATCGTGGGCGCCATATATAAACAACTTTCAGTTATGTGAATCTATCACAATCCTACAATACCAGAAGAGAAAAAACAGTAAATCGACCATTAGCGCGCGCGAGCCGAAAGCCAGAGCGTGCTCGAAAAATGAGCCACAATGCACGGTTGACGCAAATGATAAATGAAATGATTGAATTATGTGCTCAACGTGATCTGCATGTCCGTCCCCAAGAAAAAGGTGGGTATAATCATCTGCGATCGCTACCGCGATTGCGCTGGAGGAAAATGCCTCAGGTCTTTAAGAAACAGAGAAGGAGCCTTCAGCATATACAAGAGCCAAGAAGTAGAACTCGTCGGTTATACCTCCTGTGGAGGATGTCCGGGTGGTAACATTGAGTATTGCGTTGAAGAAATGAAGAAAAATGGTGCCGAAGTTGTTCATTTTGCGACAGGCATGGTTGTAGGTTATCCTCCATGCCCGCATATTGACCACTTTCGCAATTTCATCAAGACGAAAATCAACGTAGATGTTGTCGTCGGCACGCATCCAATTCCACAGAGCTATTACATTACTCACAAAGCCTTGCGGACATGGAATTCACCGGAGTGGCAAGAGAAAACCAAGTGCATACTAGCCAATGAGAAAACACGGCAGGAATACAGCTGATGATTGAACAGAGCATCAGCGCGCGCGAATTAGGTGTACTGCGGTTCAACTATTCAATCTTCTCGATTATTATGGCTTTGACAGGACAAGCCTTAGCAAGCTGCTTAACGCGATCGTATTTATCCTCGGAGAAAACTCCAATACAAGTGCCTCTTCCGTTCTGGTTCAGCAGTTGTGATAGAGTCTTTGCGTGCGTGGGGCAGTGTCCAGTTGATACGCCGCAGTCGACGCATCGCGTTCTGTTGATGATCAATCTGTATTTCGTCATATAAATCTCGTCTATTATGACTGGAACCTAAGAGACATATCCAACTTCATTCGGAACGAAGTGCGCGCAATTTCTGTGACTTTTTGTTTGGCGATTTTGATCCTCGCTTTCTCTCTTGCGACATCGCTCTATCGACTAGTGTGTGCAGGAATTTGCAGTTTTCTCTGTCGCGAATGCAGTTTCTGATTGCTTGTATGGCAACCTCAACCCAATCTACTTCAGGGAACGCGCTCATTTCTTTCTCAAGCTCATCATCTATTTGCACTATCAACTTCCGAACCAAACTGCCGCAACTCC
>Ga0315279_10006049_pt1 | contig 15410 bp, 14 predicted proteins | sample YL17G06_20_MG_FD_203694 | JGI IMG/M metagenome (GOLD analysis project Ga0315279, IMG submission 203694) | Sediment microbial communities from Yellowstone Lake, YNP, Wyoming, USA - YL17G06_20 | ecosystem: Environmental > Aquatic > Freshwater > Lake > Sediment | place: USA: Wyoming | collected... | reverse complement strand
CGGAACCTTTAACGTCCTTGAGGCGGCAAGATTATTTGGTGTGAAGCGGGTGGTTTATACAAGCACCATCGCTTCTTATGGTCTCGGTCTCCATACGGTGGATGAAGATACGATCCAGATGCCCATTTCTATGTATGGGGTCACAAAAGTCTTCTCAGAAAGGTTGGGAGAATATTATCAAAGAAAATTCGGTGTTGACTTCAGGGCTGTCCGATTGCCCTCTATCATTGGGCCGGGGAGAGGTGCCGGGGGGGCATCGGCTTATAGCACACTCATGATTTCGGAGCCTGCTCTCAAAAGACCTTATTCGGTTTTTGTGGAAGAAGATGTGATTATGCCCATACTCTATATCAAGGATTGCGTCGACTGTCTCATCCGTTTGTATGAAGCCGACAATGACAGATTAAAAAGAAGAGTTTACTGCATTGCTGGCTTTTCACCGACGGCGAAAGAGATCTACGATGAAGTGAAAAGGATTCTTCCAAAAGCAGACATCAAATTCAAACCGGACCGTGAATTGACCGAAATTGTTCGGAGCTGGCCAAAATATCTGAGAGAGACGAAGGCCTTTGAGGATTGGGGCTGGAAGACCAAATTTCTTTTGAAAGAAACGGTAGAGGATTTCATCAAAGAAGTTCAAGCCCATCCTGAGATTTATGGTTAAATTTTTCTGTTGACAATTCTTGCTTTCTATTATATTTGATGCCCTAATCAGGAGGAAAGGATAGTATTCTGTTAAACACTTTTTTAGAAAGAAAGGAGGAGTAGAATGAAAAAGTTTGCGATTTTTACAATCTTAGTGTTTATTTTCAGTTTCATCTCAGTTTCAATAGTAATGGCGCAGGCCAAGCCAGCGGCAAAGGAACCGATCAAGTTTGGAGCTATCTATGACTTCGCTGGTGGCTGCCACATGTACTCCGACTCAGCAATCACTGCTATAAAGCTTGCTGTTAACGAAATCAATGGCAAAGGAGGTATTCTGGGGAGAAAACTGGAGTACTTTGTTCGGGACACCGAGGGAAAGACCGATGTGGGTCAAAGAGAGACAATGGATTTAATTCTCAGAGAGAAAGTCAATTTCATCATGGGACCATGCAGTAGTGGTGTCGGTCTGGCAATGCAGGTCAAACATTCGGAATCTAAGGTCATCAGGATTGCGGGAATAGCTAACACGGAGGCCCAAACGGTCGATAAATTCACGCCTTATATCTTTCAAGTTGTCCCAAATACTTATATGGAGGCAACTGCTAACACACGTTATCTTAACAAAAAGTTCCCTAAGGCAAAGAAGTTCTGTACGATCGGTCCGGATTATGAATTTGGCCGTCGTGAAGAAACGGCTTTTGCAGATGAAATTAAGAAATTGGTGCCAGATGCTGAAATTGTCTACGAGGCCTGGCCAAAGCTTGGAGAGAAAGATTTTACCGCATTCATTACAGCTATTATGGCCAAAAAGCCCGATGCCGTTCATGGTTCACTCTTTGGTGGAGACCTGGTCTCCTTCACGAAGCAGGCTTTACCCTATGGGTTCTTTGAAAAGACCCCCTTCATTGCCCTCTATGACCTTCCTGTTCTTGTAGCCCTTGGGCCGGATGCGCCCGAGGGAACATTGGGTTTTGGAAGAGGATGTTTCTTTATGGATCCCAATCCAAAGATGATGGAGTTTGTTGAAAAATATAAAAAGGCATATCAAGGCGCGTATCCCGACTCATGGGCTGTCATGGCTTATGATACCCTTTACCTGTACAAGGCAGCAGCCGAAAAGGCAAAAACCATCGAAACCGAAGCTATGATCAAAGCCCTAGAGGGATATGCTCTCGATAGCTTAAGGGGCAAATTCATCATCCGGCCTTTAGACCATATGGGAACCGTCCCATGCTACCAGGGAACAATTGCGAAAGATCCCAAGTACACATTTAAAATCTGGAAAGATCTCTCGCGGATTCCCGGAGAACAAGTTATCCGGCCTGAAGTCAGCGTCCGTGAAGTCTGGAAGAAAACAGGAGTTGTTAGGTAAATCAATGTCAAATGACAAAGCTCAAATACCAAATCAAATCCAAAGCGCAAATGTTTATCCATTTTGACTTTTGACATTCATTTGACATTGGGATTTTGACATTTGGGCTTGAGGTATCAGCGGATGTCTTTTGATATTCTTTTCAATCAGTTTATGAGTGGAATTGCCCGGGCGGCCCTTCTCTTTTTGGTCGCCTCGGGTCTTTCCCTCACCTTTGGTGTGTTGAGGGTATTAAATTTTGCCCATGGTTCCCTCTACATGCTTGGAGCCTTCATTTCTTACAGCATCTGGAAATTTCTGCTCATGCCTATCCTCGGCTTTTATATTGCAGCCATCGGCGCCGCTCTCGCCATGGCGGCAATAGGCCTCCTCATCGAATTTGTGTTACTCAGACGCCTCTACTCCAGAGGTTGGCCTGAACAGCTTTTGGCTACTTATGCAATCGTCTTGATGATTACTGACCTCGTGAAATGGGCATGGGGCGGGAAATTTCTATCGATCCAAAGGCCGAAACCATTCACCGGTGCTGTTTTTCTCTTCGACTTCCCCTTTCCCTCCTATAACTTCTTCGTCATCGGCCTTGGATTAGCCCTCGTCGTTTTCCTCTGGTGGCTGGTCTATAGAACGCGTCTCGGCGACATTATCAGGGCAGCAGCAAGCGACCGGGAGATGGTGGCAGCCTTGGGAATACCCATTCCATGGCTGTTCACGTGGATATTCGTTCTGGGTTCTATGATTGGGGGATTGAGTGGAGCGGTCACCGCTCCATTTGGATCCGTGGCTCTGGGTATGGATATTGAAATCATTGTAGAATGTTTTGCTGTGGTCGTCATCGGCGGTATGGGAAGTCTCCCCGGAACACTTCTGGGTTCTTTCATTGTAGGACAAGTCTATTCTTTTGGAATTATGTTCAAACCAGAATTGGCCTTGGCCTTTATCTTTATGGTGATGGCAGTGGTACTAATCATTCGACCGTGGGGGATTTTCGGGAGACCGGAAAGATAAACATGTTGCAGAATCAAATTAAGGAAGAAAAATCTCTCCTTCAAAGAGGATGGTGGTTAGCTCTTCTCATCCTTCTCTCTTTAATCGCTCCTTTTGTCATTTCAGAATTCTATCTCACCATTCTCTGCGAAGCCTTGGTCATGAGTTTGCTCGCTCTGAGTTTCAATCTCCTCTTTGGATATATGGGTCAGCTTTCTTTCGGCCAGGCTGCATTTTATGGACTGGGTGGTTATGCGGTCGCGATGTTGATGACGAAGGCCCAATTCAATTTTTGGCTCAGTCTAATAGCAGGCCCAGTCCTTGCGGCCATCATCGGCCTGATCGTCGGATATTTTTGTGTTCGCTTGAGAGGAATCTATTTTGCGATTTTGACTTTAGCTTTTGGTGAACTTATCTTTTTTATCGTGTTTAAGTGGCATAATTTTACAGGTGGGGATGATGGCATACAGGGGGTTTTCCCGCCTGAGTTCCTTAAATCACTTATCAGTTATTATTACTTTATCCTGATCGTCTTCTTGCTTTCAGCTTTCATTTTGTGGAAGATCATCCATTCACCTTTCGGTCAAACCATCATATCCATGCGTGAGAATTCCGAAAGAACAGAGTTCTTGGGCATCAATATCGCAAGATACCAGCTGATCGCCTTTGTCATAGCTGCAGCGTTTGCCGGGCTCGCTGGGGCCATCTGGGTTCCCTTTTATCGATCTGTTGCCCCTTCTTATTTAACGTGGATCAAATCCGGAGAACCGGTTATGGCAGCAATTCTGGGAGGACCGTCACTTTTCTTTGGACCCATTTTGGGGATGTTCATTATGACTTTCTTTCATGCCTGGGTCCTTGGTTTCACGGTTTATTGGCCTGTCGTCATGGGGGCACTTATTCTCGTCGTGATCTTCTTCCTCCCAGGCGGAATCCTCGGTTTTATTCAGGAAAAAGTGCATCAAAGGAGAGAAAGACTAAATCAATTAATGGAAAAATAGTATGTTTCTTCAGACTCAAGGGATAACCAAAGAATTTGGAAAACTCAGGGCGGTCAATAATGTCACCCTTGAAATTAAGAAGGGAGATATCCACGCCATCATTGGTCCGAATGGTGCCGGGAAATCCACCTATTTTAACCTTGTTACAGGCTATCATCGAGCGACCTCTGGAAAGGTCTTGTTCAGAGATAAAGAGATCACAAATCTACCCGCCTATAGTAGGTGCAATCTGGGCATCACCCGTTCTTTTCAAATTACCAGTATCTATCCGAAACTCACGGTCTATGAAAGTGTTCTCATGGGCTTATTATCCCATCGGAAAGTCACCCTTAATTTCTTTTCATCTGCAAAAAAGTTTTTTAAAGAAGAAGTCTGGCGGACTTTGGAGGACGTGGGTCTGGCAGATCAGGCAAACACTTTAGGAGATTCTATCTCCCATGGGGACAAGAAGCGATTGGAACTTGCCATCACTCTCGGGACCGAGCCTGAGCTGTTATGCCTTGACGAGCCCACCTGCGGTATGTCTCCCGAAGAGACCGATATCGCGATGAGTCTCATTAAAAAATTTTCCGAAGAAAGAGGATTGACCATTCTCTTTACCGAACATGATATGAGTGTGGTTTTTGGGATTGCCAAGAGGATATCTGTGCTTCATCAAGGCACTTTGATTGCAGACGGAACTCCACAGGAAGTGAGAGCCAGCGAAGAGGTTCAAAAAGTCTATTTAGGTGGGTCAGCATAATGCTTGAAGTCAACGAAATTCATACCTATTACGGGACCAGTCATATTCTCTTTGGAATTTCTTTTAATGTAAAAGAAGGGGAAGCGGTTTGCCTCCTTGGAAGAAATGGTGCTGGTAAAACCACGACCTTCAGGAGCATCATCGGCTTAACCCCACCCAAGAAGGGGAGCATTAAATTCAGGGACAAGGAGATTATAGGGAAGCCTCCCTACCGGATCGCTAAGATGGGAATCGGTTTTGTCCCGGATACTCGAAGGATCTTTCCTGATTTAACCGTTCGTCAAAATATCATGGTTGCTCGGAGAGAAAAGGAAGGAGCCATCTGGAATCTGGAAACCATCTATGCCCTTTTCCCAAAATTAAGAGAATTAGATACTCATATGGGAACCCAGCTCAGCGGTGGTGAACAGCAAATGCTCACTGTCGCTCGAACCTTAATGACCAACCCAGAACTTTTACTCTTGGACGAACCTGGTGAAGGACTGGCTCCTCTGGTCATTCAAGCCATGAAGGAACAACTTGGAGAGATTAAGAAGTTGGGGATCACCATGCTCATCTGTGAGCACAATGTCGGTCTTGCCACCGCTTTAAGTGATCGCGGTTATGTGATTGATAAGGGAGCAATCCGTTATCAAGGTACTATCGAGGAATTGCAGAAGAACGAAGAAGTGAGAAAGAAATACTTGATGGTATAAAGTCCCTTCTTGCATCACACAAATCGAATTGTCCTCCTCACTAACCCATCATGGAGTTTAAAATGAAACTTTCTCAAATAAAAAATATAGCTGTTGTTGGTTCTGGAATCATGGGACATGGTATTGCCCAGGCCTTCGCTTTAGGGGGATATGAAGTAACACTGAATGATATCAGCGATGAGTTATTGAATAAGGCCGTCCAGCAGATTCGTTTTAACCTGAATACCTTTGTCGAGTTTGGAATTACTACATCTGAAGGAGCAGAGGAAGCCCTATCCAGAATCAAAACCAACAAGAATCTAAAGGAAGCGGCCAGAGAATCTGACTTTATGGTGGAAGCCTTGCCTGAAGTGATGGACCTTAAAAAACGTATCATTAAAGAACTGGATGAGACCTGCCCCTCTCATACCATTATTGCTAGTAACACTTCTGGGTTAAGCCTGACGGAGATGGTCTCTGACATCAGACGCCAGGATCAGGCGATCATTGCCCATTGGTATAATCCACCTCATATCATTCCAGTGGTAGAAATCGTTAAAGGTCAATACACCTCTGATCAAACTGTTGATCTGGTCTATCAACTTCTATTGTCCATTGGAAAGAGCCCGGTCAAAATCTTAAAAGAGGTGCCAGGTTTTTTAGGAAACCGGCTCCAGTTCGCTCTTTACCGTGAGGCTTTGTATTGTCTCAAGGAAGGGATTGCTTCGGCAGAGGATATTGATATGGCTGTGAAAGGGTCCTATGGTTTTCGATTGCCCACGCTCGGTCCCTTGGAGACAAGCGATTTTGGAGGCCTGGATACCTATCTTCATATTGCCGAATACCTTTTCAAAGAGATTGATCGATCTACAGAACCTCCAGAATTTCTCAGAGAAAAGGTGAGACAAGGGAAACTCGGGGTAAAGACGGGAGAGGGATTCTTCCGCTACACACCTGAAGAAGCAGAAAAAAAAATTAAGGAGCGTGACCGTCAATTCCTTCAAAGATTAAAATGCCTCTATTTTAGAAATTCTGAGGAGGGGCATTGATTGGCGGATGAAAGGAAATGATCTTCATGCCCGAAGGAAAATCAATCCATGAACTTAAAATCGGGGACTCAGCACAAATCTCCAAAACAATAACAGAAGCGGATATAGAACTTTTCGCCAGAGCTACGGGAGATATTAATCCAGTCCATCTCGACCAGGCCTATGCAGAGAAAACTATATTTAAAGGGAGGATTGCCCATGGCCTCCTCTCCGTTGGCCTCCTCTCCACCGTTTTAGGAAACATTCTTCCAGGACATGGAACCATCTACCTTTCCCAAGAGGCTAAGTTCCTTGCCCCGGTGAGAATCGGAGATACCATCACTGCAGGGGTAGAAGTCATTGAACTGATCTCAGAAAAAAATCGGGCGAAATTTAGAACGACCTGCATGAATCAGGATGGAAAATTAGTGGTGGATGGCATCGCTTGGGCGATGCCTCCCAAGAAAGAGGTGAGCTGAGGGCCTTTAAAACTTTCAATAGATATCGGCCTGGGAAAGTAATAATCGATTCTTCTTGTATCAAAGTGGAATTCACCATGCCTGAGCCAATTCTGATCAAAAACCAAAGGAAATGGCATTAAAATTCAATTGGCCATCTGGGAGGGAAAGGGAAAGCCCATCCTCACAACCTTTCAAGTAGTAACCGAAAAAAGAAAGTCACATATTGGATAACAAGGCCTGACAAATAATTCTTGTTGAAGTTTCCATTCAAAATTAGTAGACTCTCATCAAGCTATAGGGTTTTAAACCAACCTCTCTAATAATTTCGACTTTTGGAATTGGACATGGAGATAGGGGTCAGTAAGATACCTGCATGAAGCCTCCAAGGGAGTTCTTGCATCCCTTTGGAGGCTTCATTGCTCTCGTCTTTCATAAATCCGAAATACCCGAAATTGACATCAAGAACTCATAATTTCTTGATGACTCCGTATTTGCAATGGAATGCTAACAAATTAAAAATAACAAATTTCATAAGAAAGGAAAGGAATACTATGAAGATCATTACACGAATAATGGCAGTGACAATACTTTTCATGTTGTTGGTTACAGTAGCCGGCGCTCAGGGGCTTCCCAAAGCAAAAACCCCTGAAGAAGTTGGACTCTCATCTGAACGACTGAAGAGAATTTCTACAGGATTTCAGGCGGATATTGATAAGGGGGCGATTCCGGGCGCTGTCGTTATAATTATTCGCAAAGGCAAGGTCGCTTATTATGAAGCTTTCGGCTATCAGGATCGGGAGAAAAAAATTCCAATGAAACGCGACTCGATCTTTCGCGCCGCCTCCATGACTAAGCCCTTTACTTCCCTTGCGATCATGATGTTGGTGGAAGAGGGTAAAATCCAATTGGGCTATCCTGTTTCCCGCTATCTTCCAGAGTTCAAAGACCTGAAAGTGGGTATTGAAAAGATAGACGCGGCGACCGGTCGAAAGGAGCTGGTTTTAGTACCCCCGGATCGTGAGATGACAGTCCAGGATTTATTGCGACATACCTCCGGAATCACTTATGGCATTTTCGGTAAATCAATGGTTAAGGATCTCTATAATATTAAAGAGGGAAACCCTTTCGATTTTAATCAAACAAACGCTGAAATGGTAACTAAGCTCTCCAAATTGCCTCTCCAGTATCAACCAGGGACGACGTGGGACTATTCCATGTCTACCGATGTGCTGGGGCGCATAGTCGAAGTGGTTTCCGGCCTTGAATTGGATGCCTTTATCGCAGAGCGCATCTCCAAGCCGCTTAAGCTTTCTGACACCAGCTTCTGGGCAGAGGGAGAAAAGAGGGCCATGCGTATAGCCGAACCACAGGTGGATACGACGACCGGCAAAAGGCCTGGGTTGTTTCATGACTCGATGCAGCGTCCAAAATGGATAGCGGGTGGCGCTGGCATGATATCGACGACTGCTGATTATGCACGCTTCTGCCAGATGTTTCTGAATGGAGGTATCCTGGACGGCATTCGTTTAGTTTCCCCGAAAACCATTGAGCTAATGTCGGCCAACCATCTTCCGCCTGGCATTCAATTTAGTCCGGTAAGCTACCCGTTGTTCCAAGCAATAATCCCAAGTCCGGAGGTAGGACAGGGGTTTGGGTTAGGCTTTGCCGTGCGTACCGAGACGGGTCGGAATGCACTACATGGGTCAGTAGGTGATTATTTTTGGGCGGGGGCATATGGAACGTACTTTTGGATCGACCCGAAAGAACAGATGGCTGTCGTCCTGATGATGCATGCACCACCCCTGCGATTACATTACCGATACCTTATGCGAGGCTTCGTCTATCAGGCCATTGTAAAGTAGAGGAAATGTCTTTCTTAATAAGAATTTTAAGGAAAAATTGCTGGTAATTTCAGGTTAGAATTGGCCATCAATAATGGGCAGGGCTGCAATAGCCCTGCCTTTTTCATTCATACACATTTCAACCTCTAATCTTCAACTTTCAAGGTTATCTTAAAGTGAATAGTAATAGGTGCCATACGTAGAGAGTTAGTTTAATACTGTCTGCAAAACCAATTCTTAATCATTCCAAATGAAGAAGCCCTGCTGGTTTCCTCAGCAGGGCTTCCTGAAGTCCTCCCTTCCCTATTTTGCCTGATCAAGAAGGGCCTTTAACTTAGGGATACGTTCGTTTCTTTTTTTGGCGACCATCGTAAAGTTTCTTGGAACATCCGCCATTAGATGTTTCGACTGCTCTGCTGCAATTCCATAGAATTTTAAGATCTTCTCCTCCATGGCCAACGCCTCTTTCAAAGCATTCGAGTAACTCGCTTCCTTGGAGGGCGCTGCCTTGATCTGATAATCCTCCGGATTGAGATCGAAGGCGAAACAACCCTCGATGGCATCGGTGATCACTTCATAGTAAGCCCGCTCAATCTGGATTACGTACTTTGCATTCTCTTTGGCAAAGGCGAGGAAGAGATCTTTATCCTTTCCGAACCTCTTTGACAACTCCTGGTAGAACTTGGCGGATTCGTTTTCCAGCTCTCTTGACAGGCTGATCGCTCCAGAACATGTACTAATTCCCATTGGCATTTACCTCCTCTATTCTAACCCAGCATATGATTCCTGATTAGGCAGGAACGGGTTCAAATTCCAAATTACAAATCCCAAATCCTCTTAGTCATTAAGTCACTGGGTTATTAGGTCATTCAATGACCAATTACTTAATGACATAGTGACTGGTTCTATCTCAGAACCATCTCTGGATGATAACTTTGCTTTCCGTAAAGAAGCGGACCGCCTCCTGGCCCTGAGTGTGCAGGACTCCGAAGAACGAGTCTTTCGTCCCGCTAAACGGGAAGAAAGCAACGGGCGCTACGATCCCGATATTGATACCGACATTACCGCTCACCACGTTATATTGAAAATCCCTCGCACTTCTTCCATTCTGCGTAAAGATCGCATGACCATTCCCGAAGGGGTTATCATTACATATCTGGACAGCTTCATTGAGGGTCTTTGCCCTAAAAACGCTCATCACCGGACCAAAGATCTCCTCACTCCCTACTCTCATCTTCGGGGTGACATTTTCAAAAATCGTCGGCCCCACAAAGCAGGTATCAGGAAGGCCACCCTCAACCTTGGGCTTCCTTCCATCGAGTCTCAGTTTGGCCCCCTCCTTGAGTCCAATTTCGATGTAGCCCATGATCTTATCTCTCTTCTCTTTATCCCGCACAGGCCCCATCTGGATGGATTCATCCAGTCCATAACCTATTTTGACCCTGGAGGACATCCCCGCCACTTCATCCATAAAACTGTTATAGAACTTGTTGTCATCGCCAACGATGAGGAGATTCGCGCCTGCCAGACAACGCTGACCCGCATTGCCGAAAAAGGAGGTCATCAAAGCAGGAACGGTGGCTTTCACATTACAATCCGGCATGACGACCATAAAATTTTTCGCACCACACTGGGCAATCACCCTTTTGCCTGTCTCCCCGCATCTTTTATAAATCACGTCTCTTCCTGTTGGGGTTGAACCGACAAAGGTGATTCCCACGATATCTTTGTGTTCCAACATTCCATCGACCACCGTTCTTCCACCATTGACGACATTCCATACTCCAGGCGGAAAACCGGCTTCCTCTGCCAATTCAGCGAGCCTCATCTGGCTGAAAGGCACCTCGCTCGAGGGTTTGATCACAATAGTGTTTCCCGTGGCCACCGCATAAGGGGCTGACCAGAGAGGAATCATAAAGGGGAAATTAAAAGGGCCAATGATTCCGAAAACTCCTAAAGGCGTTGGAATGACCCACTCATCAATCCCAGATGCAATATCCTCTGAATAGTAGCCTTGCATCAATGTGGGGATACCGCAGGACACCTCCACATTCTCAATCCCTCTCCTTGTTTCGCCCCGTGATTCATCAATACACTTCCCATGCTCCATGGTCTGGATTCTGCTCACTTCCTCAAAATTCTCTTCGAGCAAATTTTTCAATCTGAAGAGAATCCTCGTCCTGGCAAGAGGGGTTGTCCTTCTCCAGTCCGGAAAGGCGGCTTTCGCCGCTTCCACGGCAGCATTGATCTCCTCTTTGGTGGAGATAGGGCATTTCCCCATCACCTTTCCTGTTGCAGGATTGACCACATCAACGATCTTTCCCTTCGAATCGACCCATTCCCCATTGATGTAATTCTTTACCTCTTTCACTCCCTTGATCGGTTCTTCTAACATCGCCATCTTGATTAATCCTCCTTCCTGTTGGTTTGTTATTTAAATCTTCCAGCACATGATCCAAGGTTAAAGTCCGAGATAGGCCTTACGGACATTGCTGTTCGCCAAGAGCTCACTTCCAGAACCTGAAAGAGCGATCCTACCCAATTCCATCACAAACCCCTTGTGGGCAAGTGTCAGAGCATGTTGAGTATTTTGCTCAACCAGAAGAACGGTAACACCCAATCGATTAATCTCCGTGATCACACGAAACACCTCCTCAACCAAAAGAGGTGCCAGTCCCAGCGAAGGTTCGTCCAGCATGAGCAACTTCGGCCCTGCCATCATGCCTCGGCCAATTGCCACCATTTGCTGCTCTCCTCCTGACAATGTCCCTGCAATCTGCTTCTGCCGTTCCTTGAGCACAGGAAATACACTAAAAACCCTTTCCAGCCTTTGTGGACGCTCGGATTGAGGGATGGTGTAGGCGCCCATGAGAAGGTTGTCGATCACCGCCATTTCAGGGAAAAGTTTTCTTCCCTCAGGAACCTGAACGACCCCATATTTGACAATTTCCGGTGGGGATGCCTCCTCGATGTGCTTCCCATCGTATGTAATGGAGCCGGACTGCCTTCGGAGAAGCCCAGAAACCGTCTTCAATAAGGTTGTTTTACCAGCCCCATTAGCGCCTACCAGGGCCACAATCTCTCCATCTGGAACGGCCAGGGTGACATCCCAAAGGGCCTGAACTTTTCCATAAGCAACCTGAAGTTTCTCAATCGTTAACATATGACTTATCTTCTCTTGGTCCCGAGGTAGGCGGCGATCACGTTTGGGTTCTCTACAATCTGTTCCGGGGGTGCATCAGCAATTTTTTCCCCTTGATTGATGACAACCACACGATTCGAGCTATTCATAATGGCCTTGAGCACATGCTCGACCCAGATAATGGTCACCCCCCCTTTACAAATATCGCGGACCAATATTGAAGCTTGTTCAATTTCCGTCGCGTTCAGACCGCCCATTGGCTCGTCCAGCAAGAGCAGCTTGGGCTGCGTTGCCAAAGCCCTGGCGATCTCAAGCCTCTTCTGTTCGCTCAGCGTTAGATCAACGGCTAAGGCTGAAATTTTTGATCCAAGCCCCATTCTTCCAAGAACCTGTCGAGCTTGGGATTCTGCCTCTCCCCGTGAAGGAAATCTTAAAAAAGCAGCCAGAGTCACGTTCTCTAAGACACTCAGCTTTTTAAAGGGCTTTACAATCTGGAAAGTACGGGCAATACCCTTCCGTGTCACCGCATAGGGCTTCATTCCAGCGATACTTTTTCCATCCAGAAGAATCTGGCCTCTCGTTGGATGAATGAAACCAGCGATGAGATTAAAGGCCGTCGTCTTTCCCGCCCCATTGGGTCCGATCAGTCCAAGAATCTCTCCTGGCTGAACTTCGAACGAGAGATCGTGGACTGCTCTTAAACCACCAAAATATTTTGTGAGTCCTTTAACAGTTAGCAAAGCCATATCTGTTTTCCATTAATGCCGAGTTCCAAACCAGAGACGCAACTTCCCCCAGATGCCTTCTGGCATATAGCGGATTGCTAACATCATAGCAAGACCGTAGAGGATTAAGTGCCCCACCAGTAAAATCTGCCTGAATGTCTCTCCAAACGTGACGAGAACAATGGCCCCGATCAGTGGACCTGCCACGGTGGTCAAACCACCGACCACGGCGATGAAGACCATTTCAACGGAAAGGGCGATTGAAAAAACAGCATCCGGATCGATGTAACGGAAGTACATAGCGTAAAAACCACCCGCCACTCCGGCGAAAAAAGCCGAAAGCGATAAAGCCGCCACCCTCGTTTGAACGGTATTGATCCCGATCGCCTCGGCACTATCAATGTCTTCTCGTATAGCCAGCGAATAAGCCCCCAGCCTCGTTCTGGACATAATATAAGTCGCCACGATGGCACCCAGCGCAATCACTGCGATGATATAATAAAAGGGTATCTTGTTTTCCCAGTCAATCGACCTCCCCCCGAAGGTCACATCAGGAAGTGTCGTGATGAGTAATCCAACCGGTCCGTTGGTAAAAGATTCCCAGTTGAGTGCAATCAGCCGGATGATCTCTGCCACGGCGAGGGTGGAGAGGGCGAAATAGGGACCGCGCAATCTAAAGCAGATAAAGCCAATGGGCAGGGCGATCAATGCCGCCACCAGCCCTCCGATGGGAATTCCATACCAGGGAGCAATTCCAAGTTTGAGATATAGAATCATGGTCGTATACGCACCTGCTCCAAGAAATGTCGCATGGCCGAAGGAGACCTGACCCGTAAAACCGCCAAGGATATTCCACGACGCTCCCAAAACCGTCCACATCAAAACCATGATCATCAAATGGATAAAAAATGGAGCGGACACGATCCAGGGTGCCGTAAAGAGGAGGAGTATGGCAAGAGCGATAACGATTTTTTTCATGATTTACCAACTCCAAACAGTCCGGAAGGCCTGAACAACAAAACGAGTAAAAAAATCACGAATCCAATGGCATCTTTGTACGGGACCGAGACATAGACGGCTCCGAGGGATTCGACCACTCCCAATAATAATCCTCCTGCAATCGCCCCTGGAACAGAACCCAGGCCTCCCAGAACCACAATGACAAAACATTTTGCAACCAGAATTTCACCCACGGTAGGATAGAGATATAAAGAGGGCGCCAGCAGAACGCCTGCGGCGCAAGCCAGTGCTGTTCCAAGGGCAAAGGTGATGATTGCCGTGCGGTCCACATTCACACCCATCAATGCCGCGGCTTCGGGTTCCTGACTCGTTGCCCTGATGGCTCGGCCGGTATCCGTACGGACGAGAAACCAATAAAGGGCTACCGTGATCAATATCGCCATTCCAAAAGCGATGGCGAGTGGAATAGGAACAGAAATCCCGAAAGGACGAAGAGGCATGACGGCGTATTTTAATTTGATGGTTCGGTAGTCACCGGTCGCGACGAAAAGTACAAAGTTGGCAATGAAGAGAGATAACCCCGCAGTGAAGAGCAACGTGTTCAGCTCTCCAGCGGGTACAATATTCTTGAGCAAAAATCGGTATATCAAAACACCAATAAAAAAGGCAATAGGAATCCATAAAATAATGGATAAAAATGGGTCGATTTTCAGGAACGTAATGGATAGGAAAGCTCCATACATTCCAAACATGACCATATCGCCGTGGGCCATGTTGATGATGCGCATTACTCCGAAGATGACCGTCAGCCCAACGCCGATCATTGCATAAAGCGAACCCGTAAGAAGGCCACTCACAATACTTTGAACAAAAGTCTCCATAACACTCTACAAACATTTGTGCACGCCCTCAAAACAAAGGGCGTGCACAACAAACAATAGATTACCGTTTCACTGTTGGATCAGGGAAAACAACGTCTATCTCTGCAACTGTCTTTGGATAGACATTGAGAAGTTTTCCACCTCGCCACTGGGCAAGAACCGAATGATCAGGGGAATAGATATTCTGGTTTGTATATTGGTCTCCTAACGGGCCTTTATAATTGCCAAATTTCACCTTTCCGAAAACAGTGACCATGTCGGTTTTAAGCAGGGCCTGACGAATGGCCTCGCGGTCCTCTTCAAGTTTCCCTGTCAGTTTTGCACGTTTCAGAGCATCGGCAAGAATATAGATGACCGCATACCCTTCGACTTCGTGCTCTTTTGGATAGAAGTTATATTTTTCAAAAAACTTCTTGTAGAATGCCTTGGTTGCAGGATCATTGGGATTCCCAGACCAGGCGGCCGAGGAAAATAAATTTTCACTGAGTGGCCCCAATTCAGTGGCAATATCAGCAACTCCAAATCCTCCACCGAATCCCACGAAGGCACGAGGCGCCACTCCCATTTCCTTGGCCTGGCGAGTGAGCAGAATGGCGTCCGTTGTCGAGACTGCGACCATGAGGAGAAAATCGGGATTCTGAGCCTTGACCTTCGTCATCAAGGGTTTGAAATCGAGTGTATTGACAGGATAGGCCTCATCATTAACAATGGGCACATTCTTTGATTTGAGAAAGACCATGGCCGAGTTGGCAATCGTTTTTCCAAACACAGTATTGTCGTACACGACCGCAGCCGATTTCGGCATTGCCCCTGTTACTTCGCTGATGAATTTGTTGAAGGCTTGGGGATAGATCGATCCGGTCGGGTTGTTGCGGTATACCCACTCAAAACCCTTGGAGGTGATGATGTCAGCAGATGGGTGATCCACTACATAAGGGGTCTTCAGGCGTTGTG
>Ga0315279_10006046_pt1 | contig 15417 bp, 18 predicted proteins | sample YL17G06_20_MG_FD_203694 | JGI IMG/M metagenome (GOLD analysis project Ga0315279, IMG submission 203694) | Sediment microbial communities from Yellowstone Lake, YNP, Wyoming, USA - YL17G06_20 | ecosystem: Environmental > Aquatic > Freshwater > Lake > Sediment | place: USA: Wyoming | collected... | reverse complement strand
CGGCTCCGGGTGACGAACATCAACCATGCCACGCTCTTGAACGACTACCGGGCCGCCCCGATGATCAGCCAGACGGTGATCAAGAACTACAATAGCTTGAGGCAACGATACTATTTCACCAATGAAGAACCGACCAGGAAGCCTCACCAGATCGTCGTCGATCGAATCCGGAAAAACGATCTCCTCGCCCTGGAGGCCAAAGCCGAAAAGGGCAGCCTGATCAAACAAAAGGTGGCTTCTCTTCCCCAGGGCACCCCTTCCTCGAAAATAGAGATCGAGGCGCCGGCGATTTCTGATCGTCTGGTCCCGGCAGGGGACGTTGCAAAGCCCAAGGCGGAGATTGAATTTCCGCGGCGGGAGCTCAAGAGAAGGGTAGCGGCGCAGAAGGTGACGCCGAGTCCTGAGGCTCCGGTCCAGATCGCCCCAGTGGAAGGACCTGAAACCGGGGGGCCGGGGATATCCGAGCCACCTGCCCCGCCCCCGGCCGGCGAGCCGAAGATAAAGCCATCCAAGCCCAAAAAACCTCAGCCCGCCAGGTTGGCAAAGCCCAGAACAGGGGGAAAGAAAAAGAGGCCAGCCAAGTCCAGGCAGGTTCAGCCAGAGCAGCCGGGCCAATAGGAGGACCAGCTATCAAAGGCGGGAGGGAGGAAAGGAAGAGGATGGAGCGGTTCAAGGTGGCGGTGATCCAGGCCGGGGCCGTGCCTTTTGACAGCCAGCGCTCCGTCGAGAAGGCGTGCCGGCTCGTCGCCGAGGCAGCCCAACAGGGCGCCAAGTTAATTGTTTTCCCCGAGGCTTTCGTTTCAGGCTATCCCAAAGGCCTGGATTTCGGGGCCCGGGTGGGCATGCGCTCCCCGGAGGGCCGCTCCGAATTTCGCCGCTACTGGGAGAGCGCCATCGAGGTGCCCGGATCAGCGATTGCGGTCCTCGCCGGCTCGGCTCGCGACAACCGGGTCTATCTGGTCATCGGAACCATCGAGCGCGAAGGCGGCACCCTCTACTGCACGGTCCTCTTCTTCGCTCCGGACGGCAGCTTGATGGGAAAACATCGCAAGATCATGCCCACCGCCATGGAACGGCTGATCTGGGGCTTCGGCGACGGCTCCACCCTGCCGGTCTTCGAGACGCCCTTGGGAAAGCTCGGGGCCGTTATCTGCTGGGAGAATTATATGCCGCTGCTGCGCATGGCCATGTACTCCAAGGAAATTCAGCTCTACTGTGCCTGTACTGTGGACGACCGGGAGACCTGGATCCCGACAGTGCGGCATATCGCGCTGGAGGGGCGCTGCTTCGTCTTATCCAGTTGCCAATACAGCAGACGGGGCGACTACCCCCCCGACTATCCCGCCATCCAGGGCGATGACCCAGCGGTCGTCCTGATCCGCGGCGGAAGCTGCATCATCGATCCCCTCGGCCAGATCCTGGCCGGACCCGATTACGAGGGAGAATGCATCCTCACCGCAGAGATCGATCTCGGCGAGGTTACCCGCGGCAAATACGACCTGGATGTGGTGGGCCATTATGCCCGGCCCGACCTCTTTCGGCTCTTCGTCAACGAGCGGCCGAATCCCCCGGTGGTCTGGGAGGCCGGCCCCGTCCTGGATCCCTTTGCCGAGGAGAAGAGGCCTGACTGAGGCCCGCCTCCCGCCTCCGCCGGGGTGCGATCCTTACGCTCACTTCAAGAAGCTGCCTTCATCAGGCCCTGGGCCACGATCTCCGGCCTGGCGAACAGGGTTTCATGCCCTCCCTCCAGCTCGATCAGGTCGAACTTCCCTAAACCCTGGGCCATTCCCAGATAGGCCCCGGGCGGCAACGAGGCATCTTCCCTGCAAAAGAGGACCGTCCGCGGGATCTCCAATTTGTTGAAGGCCTCCGTCCTCACCTTGGTGGTGAAGAGGACCAGGGGTTGCGGGACCAGGCGGCGGATCAGGGCATCCTGGACCTCCTTCGGATCTCCAGCCATGAGCGCAGAACGCACAAACCCCTCATCCGCCGGGACGCAATTGTCGGGTGAGGCCTTTCCCGCTGCCGTCATGCCCTGTGCGACTTCCGGCGGGACTAGATCGAACTGAGACATCCCGTCGGGCAGGATGAAGCCGTTGAGGAAGACCAGCCGCTCGATCTTGGCTGGGACCCTGGGCGCCGCGGACTGCATGAGGAAGCCGGCGCTGGAGTGACCGACCAGGATGGCTGGCTTGGATTGCCGCTCCAGGACCTCCGCGATCTTGTCCACATAGGAGTCGAAGGTCACCGAGGAACGGTCCTCGCCCGGGGTGTGCCCGGGCATGGTGGGCGCCTCCGCCGTGTGGCCTACCTTCTCCAAGGCGCGAATCACCCCCTCCCAGACCCAACCCCCATGCCAGGCCCCGTGAATCAGAACGAAATGCTTACCCATGATCTATCCTCCTCCTTTCGTGTCACCGCGAGACTCACCCGGTGCCCCAGGCCGATCCCCAAAGATACGAGGTCGATCATCCCCTGGCATCAGGCCCTTCAAGGATTTATCCTAAGTCGCAGGGGAGGGACAGCCATAGGCCATCTATTTCCCTGGATCCTCCTTGTGGAGCTCGGGAAATAGCTTGGCTGTGCAGTCGGGACAGAGGCCATGGGTGAATTCGGCCTCCGACCGCTCACTGATGTAGGATTCGATCTGATTCCAGTAGCCTTTGTCATCGCGGATCTTCTTGCAGGAGGCACAGATGGGCAACAGACCGCTCAGAGCCCTCACCTCGCCGAGGGCTTTCTGGAGATCATAAATCAGCTTCGCTCGCTCTCCCTCAACTCTCCTGCGTTCCAGATCGCTTCTCATCAGTCGTTCTCCCCCAAAGAGGATTGTGCCCACGCCGATCAGCCACAGTAATACATGACCCGCCCACAAGGTAACAAGTCGCCTGCGCATCATAGTCCAAAAGGGCTTCATGGGGACTGCAACGGCGATTCCGCCCCGTATCTGGCCGTCCTTATATCCCTGCTGCGCGTGGCACTTGAGGCAGCGCGTCTCAACCACGAAAGGGCGCATCAGGCGCATGTAGTCTCTGCCCTCCATCTTTTCTATCGAACTGATTTCGCTCTGGCCGCCCTCGAGGGCCTTAAGGGCTTTTGACTCCCACGGATCAGGTGAATTCCCCGGACGAATCGGTTTCAGGCTGGTGAGGTGGCCACGCACGCCTTCCTGCTTCACCTCCATTTCATACACCTGTCTTGTCATGTACTCTGGGTTCATCAGCGTCAGCAGTTTTCCCGAGGGGGTCTTAATGTCCCGCTCCAGAATGTGCGAAAGGTATGGGTTGGGCTGCGTCTTATCAGTTACCTCCACATAGACCCCGCCGTGATCCGCGTTCCATCTTCGGTAGAGGATATCCTCATTATAGGAGGTCCTTGCCTGAATGCGCGCCATTTCCAAGATCTTCTGTCGAGACTGGCTCAGATTCAAAAGCAACGAGATGGCAATGACACTCGTCCAGAGTACCACTAAAGCCAGAATATAGCGTCCAAGCCGGGGATGGCGTTCGACGGTCTTCTCAGAATCGTTCACAGAATCGTTCATGGCCGGGATCCCTTCATTCATCCGGATTCGTCAATCAAATGCCGTATTCTTCCCATAATACAACACTCCTCCATTCTGTATTTCAAGTTTGAATCATCCTTTAATCTTCCCCTCGATGCATCTTTGTCCCTCTCAGATCATCGCCCCAGGATCTCCTTCCGGAAGTTGAGGAGGGAGACCAGGGCGGAGGCACCGTGGTAATCGATGATGCTGAGGCCCCCGAAATCCTGTCCCAGCCGCCAAAAATGGGTCAGAGAAATCCCGAGGGCGCGGCAGAGGATGAGGCGATTGGGGCCTGCATGGCCCACGATGGCCAGGACCGCATCTTCCGAATTCTCCGCGATCAGCCTCCGGTGGGCGGGCAGCACCCGGGCCTTCAGGTCCTTCAGGCTCTCCCCTTTGGGAAAGCGGAAGTCGAGCGATCCCTTTGCCCACTCCTCAGACTGCTTGGGGAATAGCTGGTTGATCTCCTCATAGCTCATGCCCTCCCAGCGTCCCATGTTGATCTCCCGCAGCTCCGGCCAGACGATGGGGGAGAGGCCCCACTTGCGGCCCAGCACCTGGGCGCTCTCTCGGGACCGGGCCAGATCGCTGCAATAGATGCGCGAGGGCGGTATCCCTCCAAGCCTCTTCGCCAAGAAGGCCATCTGTCCCCTCCCCTGCTCAGAGAGTGCCAGGTCGGTCTGCCCATAATACCTGCCATCGTAGGCCGAGAGATTCTCCCCGTGCCGAATGAGATAAAGCTTGAGGGCCATCTATCCCCTCCCCTTTCCGATCAAGCGATCCGCCCAACGTCCCTATTGGGCCCCTAAGGGATGCATCCGAAGATCCAGACCAGGGCCGTCATCAACTCATTGGTGGCGCCCAGGGTATCCCCGGTAATCCCCCCCAATCGGCGGCGGAAGTAGCTCCCTACGAGCAGGGTGGCGCCTCCAATCAGGCAGAGCAGGACAATCCCCTTCCCCCGCAACAGCACCAGACAAGCGATCAGGGCGATCCCCCCGGCCAGGGCCAGCTCTTGCAGGCTGACTTCCTCCACGAAGGACCTTCCCAGGCCCTCCTCCCGGCGGGCATAGGTCTGGGTCAGGGCCAGGAGCACCATGGAGAAGCGGGAGAGGAGTGGCGCCAGAAGGAGATAGCTGCCCCGACGATCCCCCAAATGATGCAGGGCGGCGAAATCCGCGAGGACCAGAAAGACGAGGCCCAGGGCCCCGAAGGTCCCCAGCCGACTATCTTTCATGATCGCCAGTCGCTCCTCCCGCTTCCGGCTCCCGCCCAGGCCGTCCATGGTATCGGCGAAGCCATCCAGATGCAGGCCCCCGGTGAGGATCGTCAGGGTCGCCAGGAGGAGGATATTGATTAGGTCCGGGGGCAGGTGTCTAAAGAGCAGCCGGTCGAGCAGATAGAGCAACAATCCGAGGAGCGCCCCCACCAGGGGAAAATGGCCCATTGACCTGCCCAGATCGCCCGCCTGAGGAGAGAGAGTCTTGGGATAGGGGAAGATGGTCAGGAACTGGAGAGCAACGAAAAAGGTCCTGAGAATTGATCTCACGATGCCTCCTGGGAGACGCCCGCCTCTTCGAAGGTGGCCATCTCGGTGAGGATCCGCACCCCGGCCTCCACCAGGGCCATGGCCAGGGCCGCGCCCGTCCCCTCTCCCAGGCGCAGATCCAGATCGAGGAGTGGCCGCTGGCTCATCAATTTCAGTAATTCCTTGTGGCCAGGCTCCTGGGAAAGATGCGAGGCAAAGAGGTATTCGCCCACCAAGGGCTGAAGGCGGGTGGCGACGAGCCCTCCGGCCCCGGAGATGAAACCATCGAGAATCACCGGGACTCGATGGAAGGCCCCGCCCAGGGCGGCCCCGGCGATGCCTGCGATCTCCAAACCTCCCACCTTGGAGAGGACATCGAGGGGGTCGTTCGGATCCGGAGAATTGACTCGCAAGGCCTGCTCGATCACCTTCACCTTTCGCTCCCAGATCGTCTCCGGAATGCCCGTGCCCCTGCCGGTCACCTCGGCCACCGGAAGGCCGGAGAAGGCCGCCAGGATGGCGCTGCTCGCCGTGGTATTGCCGATCCCCATGTCGCCCGTCGCCAAAAGGTCCGCCCCTTGTGCGATGGCGGCCTCTGCCGCCTCGATCCCGGCCTCCAGGGCAGAGACGGCCAAATCGCGGGACATGGCGGGCCCCTTCGCCATGTTGCTCGTGCCATGGGCCAGCTTGGCCTGCTTCAGGCCGGGCAGTTCCGGGAATTCAAAGGCCACACCCAGGTCGAACACTTCCACCTCCGCCCCGGCCTGGCGGGCAAGGACATTGATCGCCGCCCCACCCTTGAGGAAATTGAAGACCATCTGGGCGGTCACCTCCTGGGGATAGAGGGTGACACCCTCCTCCACCACCCCATGATCCGCGGCAAAGAGCAATATCTGCTTCTTCTCGATCTTCGGCCTCAGATTCCCGGTGATGGCCACGACGCGGCGGGCCAGCTCCTCCAGCCGGCCCAGGGATCCCTTGGGCTTGGTGAGATGGTCCAGCCGCTCCTGGGCCTGCAAGGCCAGGGCCTGGTCAATCGGCTGAATCCCCTGCAACACCTCTTCTAACTTCCTCATGATGACTCCTCTTATGAATTAATGGACTAAGACGAACCGATGATCAGGGATAGAGCAAGCCCGACCAGCAAAAAGAGAAAGGAGGCCAGCTTCACGATCCGATTCGCCCGCAGGATATCCTCTCGCTCCAGGGGCCTTGCCGGATCGCCCAGCAACGGCTTCTGGCTCAGCCTTCCCCGATAATGGCTCTCCCCTCCCAATTGCACCTCTAAGGCCCCTGCCATAGCGGCCTCCGGTATCCCGCTGTTCGGGCTGGGGTGCAGGTGGCCGTCCCGCCAGCGGATCTTCCAGGAGGCTTTACCCTTCATCGCACAGAGGGCGGCGGAGAGGGGGATGAACAGGCCGGTCAGGCGGGCCGGGATCCAATTGGCCAGATCATCCAATCGGGCCGAGGCCCACCCGAAATCAAGATAGCGCTCGTTCTTATAGCCTACCATGGAGTCCAGGGTATTGACCGCCTTGTAGGCCAGGGCCAGCGGCGCCCCTCCCAGGAGGGCAAAGAGGAGGGGGGAGAGGATGCCGTCCACGCTATTCTCCGCCACCGTCTCCACCGCCCCCCGGACCACCTCCCCCTCCGGGAGGTCCTGAGTGTCCCTTCCCACGATCTGGGCCAGCTCGGCCCGGGCCCGGCCTAAATCGTTGACAGCCAGGGCCTCATAGACATCCCTCGCCTCTTTGATCAGGCCACGCAAGGAGATACAGGTAAAGATCAGGTAGGTGCCGAGAAGGGGTTTTAGAAGCGGGTGGAGCCGGCCAGCCCCTTCCAAGATTCCCCAGCTCAGCAGATAGACCCCCGTGGGAAGGGTCAGGGCCAGCAGTCCGCCCGCCAGCCTCTGGTTGGAGATCCTGCGGCGAAGCCAGACCTCCCCCCTGGAGATTGCCTTCCCCATGCCCACCACCGGGTGAGGCAGCAGAAGGGGATCCCCGAACAGGAGATCGAGCAGGAAGGCAACTGCGATCTCTGCCTCCCGAGCTATCACGGCTCAATCCTGCCCCAGGGCCTGGCGCAGGGCCTGAATCAGCCGCTCATTCTCCGGATGGGCCCGGACGGCCACGCGAAAGAATCTGGGTCCCAGGAACCGAAAGCCCTCCCGGTTGCGGATCAGTATCCCCTTCCTGCCCAAGAGTTCCTGCAGTTCCTTCACCTCTGGCCCTCTCTCCACCTTCAGCAAAAGAAAATTGGCGGCCGAGGGAAAGAGCCTGAGTCCCGGAAGCTTGCCGAGGCTCCCAAAGAGAAAGTCACTCTCCTTGGCGATGACCTCCCGGCTCCTCTGCTGGTAGGTCTCGTCCAGTACGCAGGAGATGCCCGCCCGCTGAGCCAAAAGGTTCACCGACCAGGGGTCCTTGGCTGCCTGCAGACGGGCCAGGAGCCGGGGAGGTCCGATCGCATAGCCCAGCCGCAGCCCTGGGACAGCAAAGAACTTGGTCAAAGAGCGAAGCACCAGGAGGTTGGACAGGCCCGGGGCGGCGGAGGCCAGGGATTGGCCTCTTCCCCGAAAGTCGGAAAAGGCCTCATCCAGGATCAGGAGGATACGCCTCTTCTGAAGCGATTGTGCCAGATCCTTCAGTTCCTCCTGGGGGACCTGGACCCCCGTGGGGTTGTTGGGGTTGCAGAGAAAGACCGCCTGCACCCCCTTTGCGCGGTGAAGGATCTGGGCGGTCGAGGGCCGAAATCCTTTCTCCTCTTTCAAGATCAAGAACCGAGGGTGCCCCCCGGCCGCTCGAAGGCCCACCTCATATTCAGAGAAGGTGGGGCTGGGGATGAGGGCCGATTCGATGGGCAAGGCCCGAGGGATCAGAAAGATCAGCTCGGCGACTCCGTTAGCTGGAAGGACTTCTTCGGGGGCCACCCCTTCGTAGCTGGCCAGGGCCTGCCGGAGGTGCCAGCACTCTGAATCCGGGTAATGACGTACCTGCGACAGGCACCTTTTGATCTCCGCCAGGGCGCCGGGAGGAGGCCCGAGCGGATTGATATTGGCGGAGAAGTCAAGTATCTCCTGCTCCGGCACCCCATACCGTTCCGCTGCTTCCCGCAGATTCCCACCATGAGTCCTCAAAGAATCCCTCCGTCTTCTTCGCTCATTTACAATAGGCTCCCCAGAAAAAACAGGACGGCCACCGAGGCCTTCACCAAGGGACAGATCCTGATGGCCAGGATGGCGGTTCTGGCGCCGGTCAAGGCCGTCAATCCTGCCATCAGGAGGAGCATGAGAGCACACAATCGATATACAAGAATGGAGATCGGATTCTGGCGTCCTGCCCAAATGCTGACGCATAACACCAGGACGCCGATGAAGCAAAGGGTCAGGCCCTCCGCAATCCACTCCATGGTGATGATCCGCCTGTTATCCTCTGAGATTGGCCCAAAGCCCTTCACCACCGGTCTGGTCGGGACGATATGGGCTATGCCCCAAAGGATGACGATAATCGAGCCGATGTACAGAAAAAGGGATTGCATCATCTCACCTCTCGCCCCCACTTGCCCAACCACTTCCCCTGGATCTTGATCCACTCCTGGGGGGAGACCAGGCCGATGCCCTTGTTCAGGATGATCAACTGGAGATAGAGGCCTTCTTTCCGCCGATCGCCGCGGCTGCGCCAGGCGCTCATCGCTGAAAGCGGACCCCCCATTTGCTCAAGAATCCATCCTGGTCGAAGAACAATATCAGGTCGTCATAGGCTTCATTTTTGCGAACCCTCGGCAGGATATCGGCGCGCCCACCCCTCCCGTAGGAGATGAAGTACTCCCATACCTCCGACCCGTCAGTTTGCCCTTTCTTAGTGGGAAGACCGAGATTCAAGACGAAGTCCTCCTTGTTCGCCTGCCCCACCAGATGGTCGAGAGACCACTTTTCGAGGCGCTCCACACGGGGCTTTTCGTGGAAGAAGAGGAATTCGCATCGGATCACCGGGTAACGAAATTCCTTTTGCCCGAAGCTGATGGCCTCGCTCCCTATAACCTCCCCCGCAGTTGTGAGATAGCGGGCCTCTTGATAGGAAGCCTCATCCAATGGCCCCGCATGACTGAGCAGGAAACGATCCCTCAACCCGTCTACCTGAATAGGTCCGTACCACTTCTCAATTGGAATACCGCTGCGCTCCAACTCCTTCGCCGCCACCTCGAACTGAATTCCATCTCCAGGCTTGTTCACCTTAATAACTTTCCCTCCCCACAGGACCTTTCGGCCCAAATAGGCATCTGGGTTTTTGAGCAAGTCCTCCAAGGTGATGGATTTATCAACCCCTTTTCGCACCTCGGAGGGGACCACTGAGGCACATGCCTGGCACAGGACTAACAAGGCGACGAGGCCAAAAGGGATTACTCTCTTCAAATCTATCCTTCGCATAGACCCTCCTCTTAGTGCGGTGCCACGGGCCTCCGAGTAACTCAGACTGCCGGTGTTACACCGATGGGCTTGACACGCCCACTTGCCCCTTGGTGCAAGCATCCACCGTCCCCAAGGCAAGGAATTGAGCGTGAAAACGTTTGCCTAACTACCGCGTGAACTAACAATTCCCCTCCACGGGTTCCGGCAACAGGCGTGCGCTTCCTTCGAAAAAACCATCCCAGCGCTCTAGGGTCCCTTTGTCGGGGTCGTGCACACACACCTCGACCTGATCCAGTTTAGTTCTTTCTACGAGGGCAAGTAGCAATGCACGTACGGCATTGTCGCTCTCCGGAAGACTATATCCCCAAATGTCAACGGTGTCGGCCGCTCCCAAAACCGAGCCAGCCTCGCGCCATATGGCATTAATAATAGGGTTGCTAAGTTGCTTCAGAAATGACGGATAAGCAAGCAACAGCTCTCCCGGTGGGTTTCCGAAAGGAGAACTCCTATCTGCATCGTACCAACGGAGTCCTTTCTCCATGGAAAGGGGGTCAAGGGGTAAATGCAAGAGAAAACGCTCATCGAAATACAGAGCCCCTCGAGTCTCATACCAACCTGTGGAACCGTGAAGCTTTAGAACACGTATCTGGGGGGCGATAGAGGCATCCTTTGGAACCGAGTGGAAAGTATTACCGGGAAAACCTCGTCCGGTAAGCTTGAGGTTCTTGTCAATTCCTCCATAACCGCTTGACGGGTTCCACCTACCTTCTTCTGCCAGGGTGCGTTCTGCGGTGGTATCCCAGTTCAACGTAATAACCACATCACCATTGCCAAGATGCGCAAACCGTTTCCTCAAGTAGTCTCGCCGTGCCCTATTGGATTCATCCTCCATATGCCGGAAAGAGAAATACCATCCAAGGCAATCCTTAAAACTGGCAAGCGCTACTCGGGCCCCCCCGAAGAATTCCGCTCTTGCTGAAGACCTGAACCATTTTCTGAAACCGTCGTCAACGATTCCGGAACAGAGGTTCGTTCTTTCGATTGCCATTTTCCTTTGGCGTCCGTCTTCGAGTTGGCACGCAAGATGTAATAGGTCGAAGAATGAAAGGATCACCTCTGGATTCTGGCTATAGGCTACGGCTCGGAACTTACGTGGTAGCCTTTTTCGAAATTCTTCCCACTTCTCCCATTGCGCCGTAGGACTCCCAGGGATGTCCTGCAGGGCCTTTTCAACCGTGTCCATCACTTCGCCGGCTAGAGGGTACGAGGCAGGTTTGGACGCGCCAGCTCCGAGGAATAACACTCTCATTTTCCGGACATCTCCCCAGGCGTCGAAATTCCGCCTGCTTTCAACTGGCTTCAGTAAAGAACCCTGTGCTTCCGCACAGGGCATTAAAGACCAAAGCAAACTTCAAAAGCCCTTACGGCAAGCGGAACCCTTTCCTCCCCGTGCTTCCGCACGGGGTATCCAGGGTGTCTTTCATGAACCTTAGGAGTTTTTCGCGGCACGAGCGTCTCTGATCCGCTCCACCACGATCTCTGCGATCCGGGGGTCGGGGAGCAGGGGGCGGGCGAGGAGGATCTCTACGCCGGGATGTCGCTGCCTCGCCTGCTCGATCTCGTCCGGGATGTCTTTTCGGACATGCACCCCGGCTACCAGAAAGAAGGGAACCACCACGATCCGCTTCATCCCCTCGGCCACGGCCTGGTCGATGGCCTCTGACAAGTTCGGGTGATTGAATTGGAGGAAGGCCAGGATCACCCGTGCTCCTCTTAGACCCTCTTTGACCTGCAAGGTGATCTCCTGCAGCCCCTCTTCAGCCTCTGTGTTCTTGCTCCCGTGGGCCAACAGGATCACGCCCTCCCCCCTCTTCATCGCTCAGCCTTTCAGTTTCATGGGTAATCCGGCCACACAGAAATAGACGGCCTCCGCGGCCTGGACCAGGGTCTGATGAGCCCTGCCGGTCCAATCCCGAAAGGCCCGGGCCAGGGTATTCTCCGGCACAATCCCCATCCCCACCTCATTGCTCACCAAGAAGAGCTGCAGGCCATCCCGCCTTCCTGCCCCGCAGATGAGCTCCAATTCCTCCTTCAGGGACTCCTCGTCCAGATCTACCCCGGCCGCCATCAGGCGATTGGAGATCCAGAGGGTGAGGCAATCCACCAAGATGACCTCGAATTGGGGGCCGATGCGCCCCAGGAGCCCTCCGAGATCCAATGGCTCCTCGAAGAGCTCCCAGCCCACTCCCCGCTTCTTCTGGTGGCGTTCGATGCGCTCGGCCATCTCGGCATCGCCGGCCTGGGCCGTGGCCACAAAGGCCTTGCGGCCCGCGACCTCCTGGGCTAACCGCAGGGCCAGATCGCTCTTGCCGCTCCGCGCCCCCCCGAGGATCAAGGTGATCATGAAATCCCCCTAAACGAAAAACCCTCTGCCCGCTTCAGGCTGAGGGTTGATCTTTCTGGCCATGCCGTTACCTCTCCCCCCTCGTCGAAGGAGACTCAACGGAATATCCCCAGGCAGGTCTTCTGGCTTTCGGATCGCTACAGCCCAGCGCCTTCCCCGATGCTTTACGAGTGGCATGTTGCCGGCCATTCCCCGATTACAGTGGCGCGCCCGCGATGGAATCATCCCCCGCTAACCATCTCGCGGGGGCCTGCACCATCTTCCCCATTCTATCCCGCCCGATGGGCGAGATCACCTGGGGACCAAAATCAGATGTGAACGACATTCCTCATATAATACAAATCCCCTTCCCTTGTCAAGGTTGCGGCGACCTCTTTTCCCTCATTGACAAGCACCCGATAAGATTATATTTTGCCCCAAACGGACCGTTAGTACGGGGATATATTCATCTCCAAATCCTCCTCAGAAAAAGCATCCAGGCAAGGGAACTCGACCCCGGTACCCCAGAGGGCAGATCTGCCCTGGAGGCCTTTCTAAAGACAAAAAGAGGCATTGGAGATGTTGTCTGGTTCGGGATCCGCAGGGCTCAACAACGGCGCAGCTCAACAGGAGACGACTATGCCAATTGGACGGGACCTCTTCGATTTGACAGGACGAATTGCGATCGTAACGGGCGCAGCCTCTGGGTTGGGAGAAGCCATATCGTATGGTCTGGCTGTGTTTGGAGCCGACATTGTGGCGGTCGATGTCGAGGCGGCTGGCCTGGGGCGCGTTTGCGAGAAGGTGAAGGGGGTGGGCCGAGCTGCGTTGCCCGTCATTTGCGATGTACGCTCTGCTGAAGAAATACAATCGATGGTGGCGCAATGCGTGGATAGGTTCGGCAGAATCGATGTCCTGGTGAACAATGCCGGCATTAGTCGAAGGGCCCTCGCGGAAGAGATGACGCATGATCAATGGGATGATGTCCTCGCGGTGGACCTGACCGGCCCGTTTCTCTGCTGCCAGGAAGTTGGACGAACCATGATACGGCAGGGCGGTGGGAGGATCATCAACATCGCCTCGGTTGCGGGGCTGGTCGGCCTGAGGACAGGCAACGCGAACTACTGCGCCGCGAAGGGCGGACTCATTTCGATGACCAGAGCCCTGGCGCTCGAATGGGCCAAACACAATGTGCTCGTCAATGCCGTTGCCCCCACCCATATCCGTACACCGCTCATCGAAGCAGTTCTTGAGGATGCTGAGAAGAAGGCCTACTTCCTCGGCAACATCCCCCTCGGTCGACTGGGCGAAGCAAGCGAGGTCGTCGGGCCGGTCATATTCCTGGCGTCCGATGCTGCCACGCTGATCACCGGGACGGTGTTGTGCGTGGACGGTGGGCACACTGCCCAATAGGTTTGAGGTCACCGTGGGAAAGAAGATCCTCCTAATAGGAAACCCTGTTGCCGGAGGCGGAAGGGCGAAGTGGCTGATGGCAGACCTCCTGCAGAAGCTGCGACAGAGAAGCTATCTGGTCGAGACCTTCCTGACTTGTTCTGCCGGAGATGCGACCCGCCGGGCTCGGGACATTGAAGCTGACGTGGATGTGCTCGTGGTGGTGGGGGGAGATGGTACCCTCAACGAGATCCTCAATGGCCTTCCCGACCCATCCCAGACTCCCATAGCGTACCTCCCCACGGGGACTGCCAACGTCCTCGGCCGCGAGCTCGGACTGCCGAAAAGAGCAGAGGATCTTATTCAGATTCTTGAGAGCGGCCATCTCCGCCGACTGGACATGGGGCTGTTGGGGGAAGGCCGGTTCTTGATGATGGCCAGTGCCGGACTCGATGCCATGGTGACGGAGGAGGTGCGAAGGCGGAGAGGTGGAACCCTCGGGTACTTCGGCTACCTGGTGCCCATCCTGAGGGCTCTCCAGCGCTACCAACCGCCTGAGCTCAAGGTGACCGTCGATGGAGGAGAGCAGATCCCCGGCGCTTTTTCCGTGGTGAGCAATACCAGAAACTATGGCGGGATCTTCTCCTTCACCGATCGGGCTCGATGCGACTCCGGACACCTCGACGTCTGCGTCTTTCCTAGGGGGACCCTGCCTGCTCTCATCTGGTACTACCTTGCCGCCCTCCGCGGCCGGGTCTCGAGGCGGACCGATGTTCGCTATCTGACGGGGAGCCGCATCAGGATTGAGTCCAGAGAGCCGGTGGCGGTCCAGGCGGACGGCGATCCCGCTGGGGTTACTCCCGTGGATATCCGGGTTCTGCCGGCCACTGTGCCGGTCCTTGTCCCGCCTGGTAGGTAAACATGGGCTACCCAACGCTCACTTCTTAATCCTTGCCTTGGAGGATACGATGTGGGAGAAGGAAATCAAAGAGACGATGGAGCGGGTCACCCGGGAGATCATCTCCCGCTGCATCAAGTACTCCCGGCGGTGCCACCGGGAGATTTTTATCTCCAAGACCTCCTCCGGAAAGGGCATCAACGTGAGAGAGCTCGACCCCAAGACCCCGGAAGGGAGGGCGGCCCTGAAGGCCTTCTTGAAGGTGCCCAAGCGCCATTATACGATCTATGGGCTGGGGAGCCCGTCGGAGAAGAACCCCGTGAACTGGCGCAAGGTCAACCTGGGCTTTCTGCGGCGCACAACGAATACGCTGGTGATCTTTCTCACCATGGCCCTCAAGGGCACACCTTTCAAGATCAGGCTCTACCAACTGTTAGGGGTTCACATCGGACAGGATACGGAGATCATGATGGGGGCTTGGTTAGACCATTTCCGGCCCGAGCTCATCTTCATCGGCGACCGCACCCTGATCGGGGCCTTCACCCGGATCACCGTCCACGCCTATGAGGGCCTGGGCAAGTTTCGGTACGGGGTGGTCTCCATCGGCTCGGATTGCACGATCGCCAGTGGGACCGGAATGGGGGTGATTCAGATCGGGGATCGAGTGAGGACCCTGCCCAACACAGTGCTCTCCCCTTACTATATCAAGGTCCCGGATGGCGCAGTGGTGGGGTATCAGAAGCCGGCCTGCGCGGTCGGGGGCCCCGAGGCGGAGGTGAGACCTCAGGATTGACGCCTCGAAAGGGCGGATTTGCTCCATCTCATGAAAGGAGGAACCATGACAAAACGGGTCTTTCACAAAGAGGAGGGGGAGAAGCTGACCCTCAAGGGGCCGGATCGGACCGTCTATCTGATCGTGGAGCCGGCGACCTCGGATACCAAGGAGTTCTTGATGGGGATCGTGGAGGTCCCGCCTGGAAGCAGTATCCCCAATCACGCCCACACCGAGGAAGAGGAGATCATGTTCGTCTACGAGGGCGAGGGATTGGCAACCGTAGATGGAGCGGAATATGAGGTGAGCAAGGGAAGCATCGTTCTGACGCCGATCGGATGCGAGCACGGATTCACCAATAACGGGAAGGAAAAATTATCTATCGCCTTTTTCTACTCACCGCCCGGGATTGAAAAGCTCCTCCGGCAGAGGGCAGCGGCCCAGAAGTAATCTCGCAGGGGACACGAGATAGGGATTTTCGGTAGGGGCGCG
>Ga0315279_10006045_pt1 | contig 15417 bp, 18 predicted proteins | sample YL17G06_20_MG_FD_203694 | JGI IMG/M metagenome (GOLD analysis project Ga0315279, IMG submission 203694) | Sediment microbial communities from Yellowstone Lake, YNP, Wyoming, USA - YL17G06_20 | ecosystem: Environmental > Aquatic > Freshwater > Lake > Sediment | place: USA: Wyoming | collected... | reverse complement strand
AGGAATTGGCGAAACGTAAGGTTATGGGTGATGGCCGCTAAAAACTTGTCTTACCCTAGCTTTCACCTACCCCTACCCCCTACTCTTTTTTCGTCTGGCAGTGATTCCGACATGACAGAACAATCATGTACCGCACAGCTTCCAATCAATCAAGTTCTGGTGAGCGACTGCAGAACGCACGCGGCTTATGTAAAAATGTCGATTGAACGATTAGAATCAACGCCTGAACTAGACAAAGAGTGATTTCAACTTGAGAAGGCATCGAGAGTTTTTCCGCATCCGCCAGCTTCGCAGGGTCTACGACAGGAGCCAGAATCGTTTCACGTTTAATATTTCGTATGAGACAGCTGCCAAGATCACGCCGAGAAGTATAGCGGTTGCTGAGGCGTTCGGGCTTGGGTTAGACGAAGAGAAACGCTTCGTGATTTATGATAACGTGGAGTTGCAGGTGAAGCCTGACGACGTCGTGCTAATCACGGGGGATAGTGGATCTGGGAAGAGCGTGTTACTACGAGCATTACGGGAGGATCTCGGCTCCGAAGCTGTGGACATGACAGAACTCGAGATTTCTGGCACTAAACCGTTAATCGAGACTGTAGGAGAGACGGTTGAAGAGGGCATTGAGACTCTAAGTCGCGTTGGCTTGAATGACGCATTTCTCTTCCTCAGGTCTTATGACCAGTTGAGTGACGGGCAGAAGTACCGTTACCGCATAGCCAAAATGGTTGAGAGTGGCAAACAGTGGTGGGTCGGCGATGAATTCTGTGCAACGCTGGACCGCGATACGGCGAAGATTGTGGCGTTTAACGTGCAGAAGCTTGCAAGAACCTTAGGAAAGGCTGTTGTTGTGGCCACGACTCACACGGACTTGTTTGAGGATTTGAAGCCCAGCGTGCACATCCACAAGCGGTTCGGCAAGGAGATCTCTGTCGGCTACTTCTCAAACGAGCCCGCGAGGGAATGCAGTTTGATGAGGGAAATGCGAGTTATCGAAGGCACAACTAAGGATTGGAAAGAGCTCGCCGGCTTTCATTATCGTAGTCATAGGATCTGTGCGCCTCGGAAGGTTTTCTGCCTCAAACGCGGTGAGGAGCTGTGCGGCGTCATTGTTTACTGTTATCCGCCTCCCAGTGCCTACGGTCGAAGAATGGTTCTGCCCCGAATGACGATGCGGGAACTGAACGAGAAACTAACCATTATTAACCGTGTTGTGGTTCATCCGAAATATCGGAGTGTAGGACTCGGAGCGAAACTTATTCGGGACACTTTACCCTTGATCGGTACGGCTTATGTAGAGATGGTTGCGGTGATGGCTAAGTACAACCCGTTTGGTGAGAAGGCTGGGATGAAGAAGGTTACTGAGCAGGAGCCTCAGAGGGAGATTTTACGGGCTTCCAGAGCCCTTGAACAAGTCGGGTTTAATGTTCAGCTGCTTGGAAGCGGGAACTATGTATTCCAGAAACTTCAAGCACTCAATGCCGATGGCCTGGAAAGGGTTAGGGAGGCCTTCGTCAAAGCCGACCATCCACGCTTCTTCAAGTTTTTCAGCTCAGGGCTTCCATTCGGGCATATGGGGGATTATGAGAGAAAGGTGAATGCTGCAACGTTGGAGCAGCTTGCAGGACTCATCAAGATCTGCGGTTTCTTGATGCAGACGAAGGTCTATCTATTTTGGACTAAAGCACCTCGATAATTTTCAGACAAGCAGTATTCACCATTTTCATGGATTTTTTCGTTTCCTCGTACAATATCACGAATTTACAGGATAGAAGCTGAATTCACACAACTTTTAAGTTCTGAACGATTCATATTCCGTGGCGTGTGGAGTGGAAACAAGCGAGTGGCATCTTCAACTCTTGAAAAAATGCAGTTTGTTACAACGAAGCCATTGCGCGTTCAGCGTTACAGGGAGAAATGAGGACTAATGAGCCTCCGGGATCTCGACCTGAAAAATGCTTATGATTCGGACACTGACAATATCTTGGTTGATTTCTACTCTCCTGCGTTGGCTGTTTCTATTCGCTATGCCCGGCTAACTGGTTTTTTCTCTTCAACAAGCTTAGCTATTGCTGCCAAAGGCATCTCAGGACTAATACGGAATGGTGGTATCATAAGGCTAATCACTGGAGCGACCTTTCAAGAGCAGGACATAATCGCGATTAGGGAAGCGATTGACAATCCAGAAAAAGTGTTAGAAAAGGCGATGTTAAGAGAACTTGATAATCTTGAAGATGAATTCGTTAAGGACCATGTCCGAGCCCTAGGCTGGATGGTAGCCAAAAACAGATTAAAAATTAAAGTGGCTATCGTTCTCGATAATACTGGTTATCCTCTTGAACTGAAAGACGCCAATAAACAGGGAATTTTCCATCAAAAAGTAGGCATTCTTGAGGACATAAACGGAAATCGAATTTCTTTCAGCGGTTCAGATAACGAAAGTGCCATGGGATGGCAAAGCAACATAGAAGAATTCAAAGTATTCAGGAATTGGATTGAAGCTGAAAAAGATTACTTTGAAGCAGACTTATCGAAGTTCAACAAATTCTGGCAAGCGAACGCCAAAAGGACGAGGATTATCGACATACCCAAGGCAATAGAGGAGAGATTGATTGAGATTGCTCCTAACACTATCGAAGAATTAGATCTGGACAAATGGATTCGAGGCAATAAGCGTGTTGCAGGTATTGGACTCAGAGACTATCAGAAGGAAGCTGTTCAAAGTTGGCTAAAAAATGAGAAGAAAGGAATTTTTGAGATGGCCACAGGAACGGGCAAAACCATCACGGCATTAAGTTGTCTCGACCGCATTTTTATGGAAGAGAGCAATATAGTCACAATCATAAGCAGTCCTTTTGTTCATCTAGGTGAACAATGGCTTAAAGAGTCCAACAAATTTGGCATTGATGGCGAAAAGCTCATTGCTGACAGCAGCCAAAGCAAATGGAAAGACAAAATGGTCGACGGCATTCTTGACGTCGAAAATGGCGTGAGCCAAAGGCTACTAATATTCACAACTCATAACACTTTTTCCTCGAACGACTTTATCAACATAATTAAAGAAAGCAAGAAGAGAGCGCAAAAACAAAAACTGTTTTTAATTGTTGACGAGGTACATGGCATAGGCGCTCCAGAGAGAAGGTTAGGCCTAATTAATGAATATGACTACAGATTGGGCTTAAGTGCTACTCCAAAAAGGTGGTTTGACCTTGAGGGCACTGACAGAATTTTTGAATACTTTGGGGACGTTGTCTTTGAATTCTCATTAAAGAAGGCCATAGACGCTGGATACTTGACTCCTTACATATACAAACCTCATTTCACTTCTCTCACACAAGAAGAATTGGAACGTTACGAGGCTGAGACTCGCAAAATATCCAGAGCATACTATTGCAGCAAGAACGAAGACGAAAAAGACGAGATGTACACTTTGCTTTGCATAAAAAGACAGAAAATAATACGAAATGCCAGCAATAAACTCGTTGTTTTCAAAGAGATATTAAACGAAATTCATGAGGTAAAATATTGCCTTGTTTACTGTTCGCCTCAACAGATCAGAAACGTTCAGGATATTCTTAACAGCAAAAATGTCATTCAGCATAAATTCACAGAGAGTGAAGGGACCAGAGCTGACGAAAAATTTGATGGAATCTCAGAAAGGGATTTCCTGATTAAGCAGTTCTCTTTAGGAATTTATCATGCTTTGGTCTCTATGAGATGTCTCGATGAAGGAGTTGATGTGCCGCCTGCTCGGTTAGCCATTATGCTTGATAATTCGGGCAACCCTAGAGAATACATTCAGAGAAGAGGTCGGGTACTAAGAAAATACCTTGGGAAAGAAAGGGCAGTCATACATGATATTATTGTCGAACCTACAATTAGATCATCCATGTCTCAGGAGCTTGGAGACCTCGAGAGGAAAATAATCTCCAAAGAACTTGAGAGATATAGGGACTTTGCGCGGTCCGCTCAAAATGCGGAAGAATGCTTGAAAATCATGGAAAACGTGGAGGCAATCTACGGAGTGGGGCGTTGAGATAGATGTCAAGCGTGAACAAAAGAATATTGGAAACAATTGAGAGGAGTAACTACTCAGACGAAGTTAAGGAATTGCTGAGGGCTCTCCTGATGATCGAACTGAGGCATCATGGAGACAAAAACCCAAGATATGCCGAAGACTACGACAGAAACATAAAGAGGCTAGCAAAATTCAAGGAATCCGGGGAGGAGAGATAATGGAACTGGATTATATACACATGAAGAATTTTCGTCAATATCGTGACGTCCGGATCGATTTTTCGCGTTCATCCCCTGACAACTTCACCGTGATTCAAGGACCAAATGGAGCTGGGAAAACAAATATTCTAAACGCTATTACATGGTGCCTTTTTGGAGATGAATATCATGTTGACAGCAAATACGTGGGTTTACCAATTGTTAGCGCAATGGCACTGGAAGAAAGCAAAAATGGCATTGTTGAAACATCTGTTGAAATACAATTCGTCGAAGATGACGGCAAGAAGATACTTATCTCGCGTTCACTGAGCCACAGAGAAAGTGCCGGGAAACTAATAGAAGTTCCAGGACCACATGCGCCTCCTTGCATAATGCTACAAGCGGAGCGAGACTGGTCCGGGCCATATTTCGGAAGTGAAGCACAGTATAGAATTAACAGCTTAATCCCGCCAGAAGTAGAAGAATACTTTTTCTTTGATGGAGAGAGAATGGATGACTATTTCAAAAAAAACACTGGCAAAGACATCAAAGACGCCGTTTTTGAGATCTCCCAACTGGGATTATTTGAGACGCTTACAGAACGTCTAATCCATAGAAAGAATGACTTTGTAAAACAGACAAGGGGACTGAGTTCAGAAGTAGAGGGGATCAGAGAGGACCTAGAAATCCAAGCTCGTTCTTTGGAGGTTGACAAAGAACAAATTGAGGAATTAAAGAAAAAGAAAAATGAAGCTGAGTTACTTGAACGAGATTTCAGTCAAAAGTTGCATGATTCCTCCTTGGAGCATATTAAGGGTCTCGAGGAACAAAGAACTCTCATAGAGGAGGACATCGAGAGAACTCAAGATGAAATTGTAGAACATGAAGCTGAACGATTAGAAATTCTTCATCGGTCTATGCCAATCATTTTTGCTTACGGTCCGTTGATTAAGACCAAAGCCTTGATCGAAGTGAAAAGAGAGGCAGGACTGATTCCTCCTATGTATAAAACCATATTCATCAAGAATCTGTTGAAAAAAGGTAGGTGCATCTGCGATAGTGATATTTCACAGAAAGATGAGTATTCATCCGCTAGACGAAAGAAGGTGGAAGCATTTTTGCAGGAAAATGAATTGTCGGAGCTGAGCAGCGAGCTCATCGAGTCAAACGTTCGCATTCAAGAGATGATTGAGAGCATAGCTACCTTCCCCGATGAAATACTAACTGTAGAAAAGAAACTGAACTTTTTGCAACAGTCGAAAAACGAAAAGAATGAGAAACTGAACGCTATCTCCCAGGAGATCAAACAGAGTAACGTCGAGAATATCAGGAATTGGGAAGAGCAAAAACAAAAATACTCCGACGAAAAGGATGGACTCAAGGTTAAGATTGGCCTCAAAGAGAACCAAAGGGAAAGACGCGAAAACATCATAAGAGCACTAAACATTAAGATGAAACAGGAACTTAAGAAAGAAGCAAAACACAGTTCCTTGCTTGGTCTTTTGGCATTTTGCGACGAATGTATCAAATGCGCCCAAGAAGCAAAAGAAACAATAATGAGGGAAATCAAAGAGCAGGTCGAGAAGAAAGCTAGCGAGCAGTTCCTAGCCTTGATCTGGAAGAAGGACACATACAAGGGCGTATTGATAGATGATGACTACAATATTTCGGTACCTCATGTTACAGGAAGAGAAGCCTTGGGGTCACTTTCTGCAGGTGAACGACAAGTTTGTGCATTGGCCTTTATGGCAGCATTGAACAGCGTTTCAGGCTTCAAAGTTCCACTTATCATTGATACGCCACTTGCTAGAATTTCTAGCACGCCAAGAAAAAATATCGCCGAAAATCTGCCCAATTACTTGCGCGGAACTCAAGTTACCTTGCTTGTGACGGAAGAGGAATACACAAGGGAAGTAAAAGAGGCTCTAGCCAAAAAAGTCGGCAAGACTTACGGCATAAATTTCCAGGAAAAAGGAGAAGGCAAAATGGCAGAGGTGGAATTAATCCATGGTTGAAGAAAAGAAACCTAAGGTAGATCGCTTCTACGTTGACAAAAAGGATTTTAGCGATTTCAACAGACTCAAAGAGAATGACACACCTTTTGCGGGCGCTCACAATAAAGAGGTGTTTCTTGCAGCTATGATAGTCGGCTATCACGAAGGATGTAGAATTGAGATAAAAGGCAGGGAAGGTTACTTTCATGAAAAAGACCTCAGCAAAGAAGATGCTGCCCTTATCAGGGCAATCGCAGTCGCTGAGGAAGGCGAACTCAATGTCTTACTGGATAAACAGAAAATCTATTCAATAGCCGAGCAGTATGCCACAGGCGGAATATCTCTACTGAAAGCGAAAGTTCTTAGCGGCGAATACGGTTCTTATGCAAAGAAGCTTGAAAGTGAGCTACTAAGGTCGTATGGAAAAATACGGGAAAGTGAGCCTAAAGAACCGATGGCTTTTGGGGAACCTGACTCAGTATCTCTGGTTGACCTAATCAAGAATGGAGAGAGTGATACTCTCGAGTTCAAATCATCTATGTTGTGGGACTCTCGGAAGGAGCAGCCGAGCAAGGAGTTGAAAACTGTAATCGCCAGAACCGTGGCCTCATTCATGAACTCCAATGGTGGAATACTGCTTATCGGAGTCGGTGATGACAAGAATATACTAGGTTTGGACAAAGACCTGTCACAGTTGCACGACAGCCTTGATGAGTTTCAGCTTACCTTTACGAACCTGGTCAATACCTACTTGGGCAAAGTCAACAGGGTGTATGTTGACCTGAAGTTTGAAAAGATGGATGACAAACAGATAGCAGTTGTTAGAGTGAAAAAGTCGCCACATCCAGTTTACGTGCGATGTGAGGGAAAGAAGGAGGAGTTTTGCATAAGGTCTGGCAATTCCTGCCAGCCCCTGGAAGTCAGCGAAGCCAATCTATATATCAAAGACCGTTGGCCAGATTTGCGTTAAAGCGATTATGGGTCCTTTCTCCTCAATTCCTGCAGTGCGTATTCAACTGCATGGCTGACACTGGCGAACTTCTTCTCTTTTATCTTTTTTTGTACCCACGTACGGAGTTCAGGGTCGAGAGTTATAGAGGTCTTGTTCTTTGCCATGCCGATCATCCATAATCAAGACGACGTGACAGTTTAAAATCCTTTATATACCTAAAAATACCTAAAAGTAGTATTATGCAATCAGTGCGTCTCAGACCGAAGAAAATGGCGGAAAAATCATGGCAAAATTTAAAATCTCTCCGCGGCGAATACTCTACGATCGGGAGGGAAGCTAAGAGCCAGGAGCGGGATCGTAACGGCAAAGCACGTCCTCTTAGTAGAGCCGAAATACTATACCAAATATCCACCGCTAGGACTGTTAAAACTATCCGCGTACCACAAGAAGTTAGGAGACACTGCAGAGCTTGTTCGGGGAACGACGACAGAGATCAGCAAAAACCCTGAGACGATTTATGTAACCAGTCTGTTTACTTGGGCGTGGAAGGCCGTATGGAATGCCGTTCTTTTCTACTCAATACAATTCCCCAACGCGGACCTTTGGCTAGGAGGACTATACGCATCGCTAATGCCCGAGCATGCGGTCCTAAGTGGAATCAACCCAAAACGGATTTTCAAAGGAATTTTCACAAAGGCTGAGTGCTTTTGTCCGGATTATAGCCTCGTGCCTGAGTGGAATAAGAAGGCGAATGCAAGCATAGTTTTCTCTTCAAGAGGATGTATAAGATCATGTACCTTCTGCGGTGTTTCTCGAATTGAGGGTAAGCTCAACTCTGAAAGAAGTAGCATCAAAGACTTGATCTGGCCAGGACACAAAAGGGTCATTTTCTTTGACAACAACTTCCTCGCTAGCTCTGCATGGGAAAGCATTTTGTCAGAAGTTCAGGAACTTGGTCTCACAGTCGATTTCAATCAAGGGCTCGATGCAAGACTGGTCACGGAGAAAGTTGCCAGAAAGATATCCGAGCTCAAGATCGATCGTTTCGTGAGACTATCATACGATACTTCGAAGATGGGCCCTTCAGTTAAGAGAGCTATAGAATTGCTGAAATCTAACGGAGTCGACGGAAGGAATATCCTTGTTTACATGTTGTACAACTTCACTGACAGCCCCCAAGATTTGTTTACTAGGATCAAGAACGTCCTCAGGTGGAGTGCAGTTGCCTATCCCATGCGTTTCCAACCGGTATATACCTTGACTAAGAACGACTACATTGCACCCGAATGGGATGAGATAAGATTGAACGCGATTGCGCGTGCCCGCAGAGTAATCGGTTCGGGTGGAGCTTTTCCGCCCTACGAAGGAATGCTAAAAGTCAAAGTTGAAGGGTGCAGGACTTTTGACGAGGCATTTGACGAGTTTATGCGCCCTGTGGAGGTAGTTCAATGATCTGCTCTTGCTGTGGATACGAAATCAAAGACAAAGCGCATCCAGTTGAAAACGGGCAAAGGTATGTCTGCGAGAAATGCTGGAACAACCCGGAGCTCTTCTTTCCAGAGAAGATTGAGGGAGATCAGAGACTGAAGTTGCTTTCTGAAATGGCAAGTGCAACAAGGAATCAAGTTGGGTCAATCGAGGTAAAAGTCATCAAGCTTGTCCAAAAGGAAATCGAAATGTACATTGGAAAGATGAAAGTGAACGATATCTTAGGACTCTATGAATTGGACAAGTTCAAGGAAGAGGAACTTGAGGGCTATCAGCGCGAGCAATACGAAGAAAGAACCTCCGAACTGGTCCAGTATTTGACAAAATGCCCGTTGGCAATCATGCCAGCACTTCTTGTAAGTCTAAGAGAAATTAAGTTTGATCCGCAAGATGGCGACTTTGGAATCCTGAGAATACCGAGAAAGAAAGGATCCATTTGGATGATAGATGGTCAACACAGAGTGGGAGGGTTTGGAAAAGTTCGTGAGAGATTTGTTTTCTCAAAGGAATTCAGCCCTACACTCTTTCTAGATCTGATGAACTATGAATTTCCCATTGTCTTTGTTGATTCCGAGATCGCCGCAGAGAAAATTAGCGCAAAATCAGAGCATATTGAGACTGGTCTCTCCTCAGAGGATATTGAGAGAACGATCTTTTTCATTGTTAACAAGACACAGAAGGGCATAAGTCCTTCTCTTAAAGATGCACTACTTTACAGAATAAAAGCAAGCGGAATCCAAGGTCTGCCAATGATTGAAAAAGAGGGTTGGAGAGTAACTGGCGCAAAGATTGGCATTTTCATGAATCGCGAGGATGACTCGCCTCTCAAGGAGAAAATAAACATTAGTGGCAAAAGAGAGACTGGAAAGCCGATTCAGCTTAATTCGTTCGTCTCCTCACTTCAAACACTATTTTCCGACAAAGATTTCTCAAGACTAAGTGATAGTGAAAAGCAAGAATTTTTAGAAAGCTATTGGACCTCTCTTAGAGATCTATTCCCTCAAGCATTCGACAAGAAAACAGAAAAAGAATATATGCTTACAAAGGCACTCGGAGTCTATTCCTTGCATTGGCTCGCCAAAGACATATTCCGAGAGTGCCTTAAACAGAATTGTGATTACGGGAAACCAGAGAATCTCAAGTCCAGACTAGCTGCACTAAGCTCTTTCGACTGGCACATCAAGACCTCCCCGCTTTCCGCGCTTGGAGGAATGAAAGGCGCCACCAAAGCTCATGACTTGCTACTTGCAGCGCGCATGCGTGTTCCGAAATTAGTGTAAAATGGTCTTTATTCGCCTTTTGTGATTTGGGGACAGTTTTGGACTTCGCATTGTTCCTGGATTCCTTGCCGCAACCGGCCTTCTCGAACCAGCAGAAGTCTGCAGGACGGAATCAAGACCATTTTTAACCATTTTAGGAACACGCATGCGTGCTAAGCTTCTGGACAGTGACTTTCAATCCTAGACCCTTTTCTCTTGATTTCAAGTACTTTGTTTCAAGCTTGACTACCTTCACATCCTTTCTTCCTTCTACATATCTCATTACGTCATACCTGACGTCTCCGAGGGCCGTGAGCGTCACTCTTTCGTCTGTTTGCAGGCGCTTCTCAAGTTCATCCTTCCATTTTCCATCACGACCGCAAAATATTACGCCTTTGGGTCTCTCATTGTCACTCATAAGCGTCTCACACACCGACTTGCTTGCTTAGTACTGACTTGACAGAAACCTGTACTTGGCTTTTTCCATTAAACAATGCAAATTACACTTAGCGCGCTAAAGTAAGGGTTAACCCGGGCTCGTAGACAGGCCATGGCACGCAGAAGCAAGCGTCTTACGAGCGCGCGCTAAGTCACGTACCAATCAAAATCACAGCTGATGTTGCAAGTCTTAAGGTAGGCACATCCATAACAACAAGCATCCTTCACTTCATTTTGGCAATCGGTTCCTCTTACTTCTATCAGGTCGGATGATCCAGCGCATCTTCCATTTAAGAGATATTGACATGTCATCCCCTGCAAACTTTCACTTTTTCGAGGAGATTCTTTTTCAGGCGCGCGCGCATCATATATTAATAGGACACCAAGACTGATAAAGAAACATAGTTGAATTATGAAACTTATCAATGTTTTAATGAAGGCTTCTCGTACTGGCGCAATCTCCTTCTGGAAGCCTTCTAATTTTTCATATCTGCTATTCCATTGACAGAGTTTATTCATTTCAACAAGCGAAGGAATCACTTGAACAATCAAAACTAGAGCTACAGCAATTGATAGAAGACCAACAATAAATCTAAATTTATCCATGTTCTTTTCGAATTTATTATTTAAACCACTATTCTTCAGTTTTATGAATCTTCAATAAAGATTGGAGTAGAAGTCTGTTCTATCATTGTTTAAATATTAAACTTGGCATGGCATTCTTGGAGAAGACTGAAGTAGGAAATCAGAACTTAGAGTTCCGTTGTCGGGAGAAATCTCCAATCTTTCATAAGGCGTATATTCACGATTGTCTCTCTCTTATTGGGTATATCAAGCGGAACTGAAAGCCAACTATTTGTAAGGACTTCGGGAGAACTCCCGTTCAACGTTGATATACCATTATCTTTTTCTGGGTTCATTGTCTTGACTCCATTGGTTTAGGTTCTATCGTGTTGTGTTGGAAGAATTGCACTTCGCTTTCATGCTTGACTAGAATGTGTGTCAACAGCTTAGAGTCTTCTTTGCTTCCGTAGTAGATACGAAGCTCAAGAAACCTATTCGCTATTTGGTGCTTGTTCGCTCTGTCTGATTCGACTTCACAGTATAGTTTTGCCATTTCTCCTATTCTCCTTTAATCTTGCTTCCAGAAGACCGTTTCGCTGATTGCTGTCCTAATTGCGGTTCAAAACTCATAGATGAAAAATGTCCCAGATGTGGCTAGAGAGCAAAGACCAAGACTAACAACTTTAAATTCCCAGAAATGCATAGTTCATTCCGAGAAAGCGGAAAATGGAAACTGTTGTTTGCGGCAAGAAGATTCTCTACGATGCTCAGTTTAGGCAAGGTTACGATGTCGTTCTCTCAAATAACGATGTCCTTGAGTTCCTGAAAGATGTTCCTGAAAATACGGCTTCGCTTATCATGACTTCGCCACCTTACAATATCGGAAAAGCCTATGAGGAACGTGTCGAGTTTCAGAAATATCTCGAATGGCAGAAACAAGTCGTGAAGAGATGCGTTGAGATACTGAAACCAGAAGGAAGTATATGCTGGGAAATCGGAAATTACGTTGAGGAAAAGGAAGTTTTTCCGCTTGACGTATTCTTCTATCACATTCTCAAAAATCTGGGCTTGAAACTTAGAAACAGAATTATTTGGCATTTCGAACATGGTCTTCACGCCAGTCAACGGTTTTCTGGAAGATATGAAACTATTCTATGGTTCACCAAAAGCGACAATTATATTTTCAATTTGGATGCTGTCCGTGTTCCTCAGAAATACATGGGAAAACGTGCGTATAAAGGACCAAACAAAGGAATACCTACAAGCAATCCTTTGGGGAAAAATCCCTCAGACATATGGGAAATCATGCTAGAAGATTGGGAAAAGGAAATCTGGGATATTCCAAATGTTAAGTGCAATCATCCAGAGAAAACGATTCACGGTTGCCAATTTCCAATAGAACTTGTCGAAAGACTTGTTCTGGCACTCACAAACGAAAATGATATAGTTTTTGACCCATTCGTAGGTGTGGGTTCTTCTATAATCGCATCAGTCTTGCACAATAGAAAAGGAATAGGTGTTGACAAAGAGAAGACTTACACGGATTTGGCATATGATAGAATCATAAAAGCGATTGAGGGCACTCTGAGAAAACGTCCTTTAGGTATGCCAGTTTGGAAACCAAAAGGAAACGAAAAGGTTGCTAAACCACCCCCAGAATGGGAAATGAAAAGCCTCAGCGAATTTGCCAAATGATTTGTTACTTGTGGTTCTCAGCATACTCTTTCAAAGAGAACTGTGTTTGTTTGGGTCTTTTGATGGCATCAACACCCAGCACTAAGACTGGAATGTCGATATTGCTTATTCCCCGATATTCCAAGTCGGTCTTTATCTGTTCAAAATTCGAAACACCAGAAGACATTTCACCTGACAGACTGTGCATAGGAACGATTTCTATCCCAGAATCTATTATTCCCTGCTTGTTGAAAATCGTCATTTTTGCCGCAACGTTATAGACCATAAAAGCATACTTTCCAAACTGGACCTCAACACCCAACTTATTTTTGACCGCATCAATCTCCCTAAAACCTACGTGTTCTTCCCCGATTTCTGGAACGAAAGTCTTGACCGTTATTCTCTCAACTGTCCAGCCCCTCGCACTCAGATGTCTTTTGAATTCCTTATTCATTTCTTTAGGATTGTAAAGCATTTGCCCCGTCATCGTCTTTTCCTTGCTAACCTTCGTCTTACATTGTGTTGCATCAACGGACGCTATGACTTTCTTTAGTTCCTCGAATTCTGCCTTGTGTTGCTTTTCAATGAATTCTTCTCCTTTGTTGAAAGAGTAAACGGCAATAATTTCCATAAGAGTCAATATCTAGGTGCTACATCTAATAAGATTTTAATCGAAGAACACTAGAACACACTTCGCGCGCGCTAAGGGATAGAAACAAGTGAAGCCGCTAAAAAAGCTCAATAGTTAATGACGCTTCGTAGCTTTGTCTATTTGATCTTTAGTCATGATTTTCCATTTTCCCTGATCGTCCAAATCCACCAGCAAGACGTCTTTCGGGTCTCTCATCACAGAAGCCGCAGCATCCATTGCGTCAAGCAACCCTAACAATCTGAAAGTCAAAACCTCACTCTTCTCGGAGCCAAGTTCTCGACAACCAAAGACATACCTATTATCTCCAACAGGCCTCACAGTGATCACCTTGAAGAAACGGCCTTTATCCCTGAGAAAGAAACTGCCCTTAACCTGCAACTTCCTCATGCGTGCACCATTCTGAACCGCGCGCTTTCTCTTTACTTTAACTCATCTCTCTCCACTAGGCGAGAGTGTCGTTTCAGCGGCTAGCTTTAATAAAGTTAAAGACAAAGCACAGTTTTTGCACGGAGGCTGTCCAGAATTGGTTAGGATTCAGCGCAGAGTTTCTAGGAAACGGTATTTCGGAAGCAAACAAGTGTACGAGTATGAACGCATGTCCTTGGATATTCCCCGCAAATTCCACAGCAAAGTCAAACCCTTCCTAAAACAAGACCTAAACATGGACCTGAGCATAAAAGGCAGCTACCTCGTAATCACTCTAACCCCGCAAAAACGTTTCTGCCCGCCGAAAACACCCCGCTAAAATCAGCCCCTGAACGGCTTCAAACACTTGAATTTTAACACGAAAATGCAAATCTTGCTTAAATATCTGCCAGCCGAAAGATTTTCCGCTAGGGGCGTTTCTGCCCGCCGAAACGTTTTGCCGGGGGTTTCAGCAGACAAAAACATGTCTATTAATGTAAATAGGCTCTTCCGCGCAAGTTTTCTTGACCGGGCCATGGTGATTGGCGTGTGGGGAAGGGCAATAGGAATGTTGGAAGAATCTCGGTTTTCAAGGGTCGAGAAGCCAGACTCAACCGCGCCATATTCCAAACTCTCGCCTTGAAAGGCCCGCAGACAATATACGGCATACACAAAGAAATCAAGAAATCCCGAGGGTTCAAATACACTCGGTACCCAAGCGTGCTCAAACGAGTGAAAGCCCTAGAAGAATCCGCACACCTCAAGAGAGCTACTCCAAAAAAGACGGCTGGAGGTTTCGAAATCACAGTGTACGAGTTGGCTGCCCGAGGCTACCTGAGCATTATCCTTGACTCAGTCGGCTTGGAGGAACTGATCAAGAAGATGAGTGAAGACACGGCGCTACAGATCCTGCAGGACATAGTTCTTGACGGCGAAGTTTTCTGACATGTTCCTTGTCGAGCCCCGTTAGGAACATGTTCCCTGCCGAACCCTACACAGAACATGTTCCTTGGTGAAGGCAGAATTTCCTTAAGCTCTGGCAGCAACATAGTGTAAGGTGAAACATGTTTGGTGAACATTATTGACGAATGGGAAGACTTCGCGAAATACGCGCATGACAAGGTAGGTTTCTACCAGATACTCGGTGTCGACAAGAACGTTGAAGTCAGAGTGTCAGCTGGAAAAGCAGGCTTCATCAGAGAGTTCGAAAACGCCACGGACCCGCTGCTCACAAAAATCCTGGAATTCTGCGAAAAGGAAAGAAGCTTCCTTAGAGTAGGCGAAACTGTCAGAGACGAAGTCTTCTTCAAATAAACCCTAAACGTTGGCATAGATGATGGCTGGCTTCCAAGAAATCGGCATATTTGGCAAAGCCGGTTCTCCAAATAGTGGGAAGTCGGATTCCTCGGAATCCGCCGGCATCAGCCCTCTATGCCCACAATGCGGATCCAAGAAGCTTTGGCGCGACGGCCTGCGATATTCTCCGTTCGGAGACAGGATCCAGCGGTGGCTTTGCCGTAACTGCGGATACCGGTTTTCCGATTCTGATGATGTTCAGAGGGCGTTGAGTGCGTTTGAAAGAGTTGAGAGAGTTGATACCAAAGCAGTAAAAGGCAGGGGCGACAAAGCTCTCGAGTGCCAAATATGCGTCAAGGAGACGAAAAACTTGGCTGCAACAGAATTAAAGACTGTTGCGGGGGAAATAGGAAAACAGCAGCAAGGAACAATCCTAGACTACGCATGGAAACTGAAGAAACGCGGACTAGCTGAAAGCACAAT